>Ga0136846_1235930_pt1 | contig 12591 bp, 15 predicted proteins | sample HopSoiMetagenom2_FD_96841 | JGI IMG/M metagenome (GOLD analysis project Ga0136846, IMG submission 96841) | Grasslands soil microbial communities from Hopland, California, USA - 2 Assembly 2016 (version 4) | ecosystem: Environmental > Terrestrial > Soil > Grasslands | place: USA: Hopland...
CTCTCTGGGGTACGAATCACCTGTGGAATTCGAAACAACAAACAACTAAAATAGAAAGAACAGATTCAACTAAGTGTGTCCATAAAAAGGGGGGAAGGGAATTTCGTCAGATTGATATTTGGGTTATTTCGCATGTGATCGATATTACGTGAGCCGTCGGTCAGGTCTTTAACTGATACGCAAATCACTTGGCAATCCGATGAAACCCTCTCCTCACAATTTGACTTACATCGGGCGCCGCCGCTTCATTCGTTCTTTCGGTCTCACCGCGATTCTAACTTCCCGCATTTTCCCCGCGATTCGCGCCGGATCCTCCCGCTTGAACAAAAATTCCGATACCGAATCGATCTTTCTCAGTGCCGCTCAGTTCGCCCGCGGCATTCGCGCCAAAAGCTTTTCCTCAACCGAACTCGTCGAAGCCTTCTTCGCCCGCATCGCCAAAGTCAATCCAACCCTCAACGCCGTTTGTGCACTTGATCCCGAACGCGCCCGCACCGAAGCAAAAAAAGCCGACGCACTTTTGGCCTCCGGCTCAACGCCCGGTCCCCTTCATGGCGTCCCGATCACCGTTAAAGATTCACTCGACACCGAGGGGCTCGTCACCACCGGCGGCACGACCGGTCGCGCCAAATTCATCCCCGTCCGCGACGCCACCGCCGTCGAACGTCTTCGCAAAGCCGGCGCGATCATCCTCGGCAAAACAAATACCGCCGAACTGACCCTCGCCTATGAAACGGATAATCTCATTTACGGCCGGACGAACAATCCCTTTGACCCCCAGCGCAGCCCCGGGGGCAGCAGCGGAGGCTCCGCCGCCATCGTCTCTGTCGGCGGCTCCCCGCTCGATCTTGCCACAGATACCGCCGGCAGCATTCGCGTTCCTTCACATTACTGCGGCGTTGCCGGGCTTAAGCCGACCAGCAGTCGCGTTTCTCGCGCCGGGAACATTCTTCCTCCGGGCGGACCTGTCGCCCGCTGGACCCAACCCGGCCCCATCGCCCGGCGCATCGAAGATCTTGCCCTGGTCTTGCCCATCATTGCAGGTCCCGACCCGCGTGACCCGGACGTCGCCAACAACCCCATTCAGAATCCCGAGACAGTTGACCTTAAAAAATTACGGATCGCATTCCTCACCAGCAATGGCCTTTTCAAACCCGCGCCTGACATCATAAAAGCAGTTCAGACGGCCGCTGGCGCACTCGAAACCCACGTGCTCTCTGTCGAGGAAAAAAGCCCTGGCAGTTTCCAAAGCGCCACGCAGATCATCTCCGCCATCAACAGCGCCGATGCTGGCGAGTACTACCGTAAACTCCTCGCACATTACGGCACCATAAACCTTCATCCGAACACCAAAGTGTTCCTTGATGGCATCGCTTCAAGACCAACCTCGCCCGCCCAATACGCCGAAGCCCTTGACCAATGGTCCGATCTGCAGGCCAAAGCTCTCGAGTTCGCCCGCGCAAATGCAGATATTATTCTCTGCCCTGTCTGCTCCAGCCTAGCCCCGAAACACAGTAGCAAAGCCCTCATCGACTACTCGTACTCTTCCTATTTCAATGTCGTCGGCTGGCCCGTCGTTACACTTCGCGTCGGCAAAAGCTCCACCGGGCTCCCCATCTCGATCCAGATCACCGCCCGCCCCTGGAAAGAACACGAAGCTCTCGCCGTCGCAGCTTTTCTCGAAAGCGCCCTTGGCGGGTGGCAAAAAGATTTTCCAGAAAAATAGAGCCCTGCCGCCTAGCTGAAACGTAAGCCGTGGTTGCGAACCTTCGGGCGCAAGGTCTGGCGGGACTCTAAATTTTGTTTGGTTGAGGGGTTGAGCGCCAAAAGGATGAAAACCATTATGCGTCAGACGGCTTCTCATGCATGAGCGTTTGCATTTACTACGAAGCGAGACGCAAGCGGCCTCTCTCTGCAAATGAGCAGACTGCCGTGGCTGCAATTATCCAACGATTTTCCGTTGATGACCGGATTGAACGTTATATGCAGTCGGGCCAAGGACTGAACTGGGAGTCCTTTTGCTTGTATGACACTCCGACAGCACCAGATATTATTTTCGAAGGAGCTACTAAGTTGCCCGATAAAACGGAGGAAGCTGTGCGGACGGGAATTCGGCATTGGTGCGCGGCACTTTCGCAGATTCGCCGCGCAGTGCCAGAAGCAGAGTGGCGAGTCGCCGTCGACGACCATGAAATGAGGTGGGATGAGAAGACACAAAGTTATGACCCGACCACCTAACTTAACCCGCGCACAGGAGCAGATAGAAGAAAATGGCGGAGATCCGAGTGGGCGGGGCAATGGTTGCGGGCGATGGCAAAGAAAAGCGGCAGAGGACTGCCGAACTCCAAAGCTTCGCCAGGACGCGATTTCTCCGTTGCGCCGAGGGTGGTGGGGCCGGTCGGTGGTCGAGCGGTCACCCACGAAAAGGTGTTAGGGCAGAATGTGAGTCGCAGGGTCTATGGTGCATTCTGGAGCGGAGCCAATATCATTAACGATGTAGCTGTTAGCTCCGCCGGCGGGGCATTCGGGCATCTTGAGTCCTTTGATATAAGGGGAGACGTCGGTATCGGCGCAGGCAGCGCCATCTTTTTGCTTGGTTTCGACGGCCCATTGTTGCTTGGCAGCGTCAATTTGCCGCAAGTTGTTGATGCAGGTATTTTTCTGCGCTGTGTTGCGAGCTTTAAAGGAGGCGGGAATCGCCATAGCGGCCAGCAATCCGATGATCGCCGCTACGGTCATGATTTCCACCAGCGTGAAACCCGCGTTTCGATTCAGCTTGATACGCATAGCTTTACACCAGGCTTTCCGGACCGGTGTGAACGCAGCAAGCAGCGGGTTATTTAAAAGGACAAATGTTGTTCACAAATTGCCACTTGCTTCCGGCCTAGGGAGTCTTGATGCAAGTTCGGTGCCATTCGCAATTTCGACAAAATCACGATGAAAACCGCAAAAAGCGTCTCATTGGCGAGGATGGGCAAGGTTTTGTTTATCCAAGCAGTTTTTTGCTAACCAGTTAAACTATTTGGCACAGTAGTATAGAATTCGCTGAGAGGTGATTAAGCATTGGAAATGCCAAGGTTGGTGGTGAGAATCGGACGCAGCAAGCTTTGGTTTCCGCCCTCTCACTTTTGCTCCTCGATCATCGCCACGCGCCGGGCGTGCCGCCCGCCTTCGAACGGCGTTTCCAGCCAGGTGTGAACAATCAGCAGCGCCGTTTTCTCATCAATCGTTCTCTGCCCGATGGAAAGAACATTGGCGTCGTTATGCTGCCGTGACCATATCGAGGTTTGTTCAGTCCAGCAGAGCGCGCATCGAATGCCGCGTACTTTGTTGGCGACCATTGCTTCGCCGTTGCCGGAACCGCCGAGGACAATGCCGCGTTCGTATTCGCCGCGCGCGACCGCTTCGGCCGCCGGATGAATGAACAGCGGGTAATCGACCGGGTCCTCGCTGTTCGTGCCGAAATCGCGAACTTCATGCCGGGCGGCTTTGAGGAACGCGATGATCTTTTGTTTGTAAGCGAAACCGGCATGGTCCGAAGCAATCGCAATTTTCATGTGGCAGGGAGTAATGCGCGCTCGATGAGGAATTACAAACTCAAATGAAGAGGAGTGAAGATGGAGCCAGTTGTCGGATTTGAACCGACGACCGACGGTTTACAAAACCGTTGCTCTACCACTGAGCTAAACTGGCCTGAAGAACTGTTCGCTGGGGCAAACAGCACCGGATTTTACTACGGCATGAACGGAGGTTCGGCAAGTGCATTCGGTGCGTGCGCACGGGCATGGAGTGAAACGAAGCCGGACGGGAGGTGTTACGTGACGCCGCCTTTACCGGGATTCCGTTGACGGCGAAGAGAGGTTTTAGAATGCTGACGGAATGATCACGGATCCGACGCTTTCAGCGGAAAAAGCAGTGGAAGAACGTTATTCGACGGCAGCAGCGAAGCGGGAGGAGGCGCTTTGTTGTCCGGTAAATTATGACCCAAAGTATCTTGCCGCAATTCCGGCCGAGGTGATGGAAAAGGATTATGGCTGCGGCGATCCGAGCCGGTATCTGCGAGAGGAGGAAACTGTGCTGGATCTCGGGTCGGGCGCAGGGAAGATCTGTTTCATCGCCGCGCAAGTCGTGGGCGCCCGCGGAAAGGTGATCGGTGTGGATATGACGGATGAGATGCTGGAGGTCGCCCGCCGGAACGCGCCGCTCGTTGCGGGAAAAATCGGTTACATGAATGTGGAGTTTCGCAAAGGACGGATTCAGGACCTGGCGCTCGACCTGGATCTGCTGGAAGGGGAATTGGAGAATGCGCCGGTCCGGACCGTTGATGATTATCTGGAACTGGACCGCCGTTTAAATCAGCTCCGGATGGAACGGCCTTTGATCGCAAGCGGATCGGTGGATGTCGTCATCTCGAACTGCGTGTTGAATCTTGTGGAGCCGAGCGCGAAGGAGCAATTGTTCCGGGAAATTTATCGAGTGCTTAAGCCAACGGGGCGAGCGGTGATTTCGGACATTGTGGCAAACCGCCAGGTGAGTTCGGAAATGCAGCAGGACCCGGAGCTTTGGAGCGGGTGCGTTTCAGGGGCATTTACCGAAGCTGCTTTTCCTGAACAATTCCGAAAAGCAGGTTTTCAGGAAATCGAAATCGTCTCGCGGCAGGACGAACCATGGCGGGTGGTGCAGGGAATCGAATTCAGGTCGGTAACGATTTGCGCCTGGAAACGCGCCAAGGTCAGTTTTTTGCCGTTGCCCGACTTCAAATTGGGCGCATCCGGTTGTTGTGCGCCTAAGACCGAATGCTGCTAGAAAGATCAGGCTGGTGTGAGCACGCGTTGAGCGGTGCGTTTGGCCTTTAAAGATTCCCATGTTTCCCGGAGAACTTCACGGCTGTAGCCGAGGAAGTGGTGGTCTGGCGAAAAAACCTCCAGTGTAATGGTCCCGTCGTAGCCCCATGATTGCAGCGCTTGCAGGGGAGCTTCGTAATCGAGGTTGCCCGCGCCGAGCGGCAAATGCAAATCCGCGTAGCCGCCTTTGTTGTCATGGATGTGAACGTGTCGAATCCGCGGGCCGTAAGCCATGATGATATCGACTGCTGTATTGGAGGCGACTTGAAGATTGCAATGGCCAATGTCCAGATGCAGCCCGAGATCAGGAATGGCTTCGAGCAAATCTCCCAATTGAGCGCGCGAATTGAATTCGCCGGGAACATTCTCAACCATCAAGCCGACGCCGACGTCGCGCGCCGCAGGCAACAATTCGCGAATGCTTTTCACATTCTGCTCGATGACAAAGTGGCGCGAGTGAAAAGGAGCCTGGCGATCGGGATGCAGATTCATCCATTTAGCGCCGATGATTGAAAAGAGCTCCAGGCAACGTTTGGTTTCGTCCACGGCCGCCCTTCGGATGGAGTCGAACGTGCAGGAGAACGGAAGGTAAAAGGCGGTGTGGCCGACGACAGTGAGGCCGAGATCTTCAAGAATAGAACGGATTTTCTTCGGATCGATCTTCCAGGGAGCGCTTTCGGGCGGTTCGAGAGTCAGGTCGACAAAATCGAGACCCATTTCGGACATCCATTTAAATTCGGAGAGAAGGTCCCGCCCCGGATTGTTCATTGCGCCGATTAACATACCCTGAACTTAGTTTAGCTCAGATTTTGGATTTTGGAAGGAAGCGGAAGATTATCCGGCCCAAACTTCATTTGCCACTGCAAGGAGCCGCTGGCCCGAAATGCGAAGATTGAAAAAACGCCGAACGAAGCCGTAGTCATTGAACCGCAGGTAGTCGTTCCGGATATCGCGGGCTTCGGCAACGAGATTATTTCGGGATGTAACCGTGCCGATCTGCCGCAGAATTCGAAAGTCAGTGGCGAAAAAATTCGGAGCCAATTTCAAAATAAACCAGGCGATGACCAGAGATCTTCGATGCAAGACCTTGAAAAGGGCGGCTCGCTCGAAATTATCCTCAGGGCATTTGTAGTAGTTGCAAAAACGCGATTTAAACGCTTTTTCCACGCTGGGTCGTCGTCAGGGTGGTGGGTGAATACGAAAAAGCCGAATTGAAAGCAAGCAACATCATGCCAAAACGGTTAGTTCACAACACAATCCACGCTAATACCGATTTCTGGACGTGCAACCTGTTTTCGGCCTGGTCGAAAATGGTCTGGGCATTTTTTTCGAACACGTCGTCGGTGATTTCCTTGCCGCGATAGGCCGGAAGGCAATGCATCACGAGCGCATCGGATTTAGCGGCTTTTAACACCTGGTCGTTGATCTGATAACCGCTGAGTTCTTTGAGCCGTTCAGCGGACTCGGATTCTTTGCCCATCGAAACCCAAACATCGGTGTAAAGGAGGTCTGCGCCCCGGGCGGCATCGAGCAGGTTTTCCGTGACCACGATTTTTCCTCCCGCGCTCTGCAGCAGCGACCCAGCGGGTTGATATTCTTTGGGAGCGGCAAGACGAAGTTCAAAGCCGAGCTTTGCGGCGGCGAAAATCCACGAGGTCGGCACGTTGCAAGCCGCGTCTCCGATGAAGGTGACCACTTTGCCCTGGATGGACCCGCGCTTTTCCTCGTAAGTAAAAATGTCGGTCAGGATCTGGCAAGGGTGCTCTTCATCGGTCAGCGCGTTGATTGTGGGAATTTTTGCGTAGTCGGCGAACTCCTCGACATCTTTTTGGGCGTAGGTGCGAATGACCGCGCCGTGAATCATGCGGCCCAGAACCCGAGCGGTATCTTTGATCGGTTCACCGCGGCCGAGTTGAATGTCCGCGGAACTGAGAAACATCACCTGACCGCCCAGTTCGCGAATTCCCACTTCGAAGGAAACGCGTGTTCGGGTGGAGCTTTTCGAGAAAAGCAGAGCCCAGGTTTGGGCCTTCAGCGGAAGATGCGAATGGTTGCCGCGCTCGCGCTTGATCGTCGTTGCAGAGCGGAGAATCTCGCGGATAGATTCAATGGAAAGCTTTTGAATGCTTAAAAGGTGTTTCATTGGTGCGGGAAGATCAGGCTAACGAGGAAACGACCTGCTCGATAATTTGCAGGCCTTCATCCGCTTCAGATTTTTTGATGTTCAAGGAGGGGAGCAGGCGCACGACGTGCGTTCCAGCGGGAACGGTCAGAACACCGGCGTTGTGAAGGGCATTCACGAATTGAACGGCATGCGGTTTCTCACCCTTGGAGAAGGCTGGGATATTCTGCGCGAGTTGGACACCAAGCATTAAACCGTATCCCCGCGCTTCGTGGACAATGGTTGGAAAGCGAGTTGCCAGCGCGGCGAGACGGTCTTTCATATAGGCGCCCATCTGCCGGACGTTTTCCTGGATGCGGTCGCGGCGGATGACTTCGAGCACTTTCAAACCGACGGCGCAACCGAGCGGCGAACCGCCGTAGGTTGTGGCGTGAGTGCCGGGGCTTAAGAGATCAGCATATTGAGCGCGGATCCAGAAGCCGCCGATAGCATAGCCGCCTCCGATCGCTTTAGCCCATGAGATGCCATCCGGCATGAAATCTTTTCCGGCCGGCGTGTTTTCGAGGAGCCGCTGGTAGCTGGCAAAAGCGCCAGTGCGAAAATAGCCGGCCTGAACTTCATCCAGCAACAGAAGCAATTTCTTTTCGTTGCAGAGTTGGCGCAAGCCGAGGAGATATTCGGGCGTGGCCGGGTTGATTCCGCTTTCGCCCTGGATGCATTCGATCAGGACCGCGACTGTGGCAGGGGAAATCGCTTTCCGCACCGCCTCGAGATCATTGTAAGGAATGTGGCGAAAGCCGCTGACCATGGGTTCGAAACCTTTCTTAACCTTTTCCTGGCCGGTGGCCGAAATCCCCGCGAGTGTCCGGCCGTGGAATGAATTAGTGGCGGTCAGAATTTCGAATCGGCCTTCTTCGTGGCCGAACTTCCGGGCGAGTTTGTAAAGGCCCTCATTGGCTTCGCCGCCGCTATTGGAAAAGAAGACCTTGCCAGGACCGGTGAGACTCACCAGTTCCTGGGCGAGATGCCCTTGAGGTTCGCTGTAATAAAGATTGGAGACGTGCACGAGCTTTTTCGATTGCTCCGTGAGGGCCTGGGTAATGTCTGGATTGGCATGGCCGAGACAGCAAACGCCGATGCCGCTTCCGAGGTCGAGATAGCGGCGACCGTTCACATCCCAGACATAGCTGCCTTCGCCGTGGCTGAGGACCAGTTCAAAACGGCCGTAGGAGGGAACGACGTTCTTCTGAAACAATTCGTGAATGCGTTGCGCCTGGTTTTGCACGATGGGTGGAGGTGAGAACAATTCTTTCATTCAAGGACGATCTCGGTGCCGACGCCGGCATCGGTGAAAATTTCGAGGAGAACGGAATGGGGCACGCGACCGTCCACGAAAGAAACCTTTTCAATTCCGGCCTTAAGCGCCGCCACGGCGCTATCCACTTTCGGAATCATTCCCTTATCGATGACACCATTTTTTTTGAGGCGATCAATTTCACTGATCTTTAAATGGGGGATGACGGAGCCTGTATCTTTTGGATCGCGCAGAAGACCAGGGACATCGCTCATAAAAACCAGGCGCTTGGCTTTCAGCGCGACGGCGGTTTGGGCGGCGGAGACGTCCGCATTGCAGTTGTAAACTTTTGCGTCCTCGCCGCGAGCCGTGGGGCTGACAACGGGAGTCACACTGCGCCGGATGCAATCGCGCAGGGGTTCTGTATTGACGCTAAAAACTTCCCCGACATAGCCGATATCGATCTTCTCCTTCCGGGGCGAAAGGTAAAGCTTGCGGCAGGTAAAAATCTCGGTGCCGGCGAAGCCCTTCGCTTTTCCTCCGAGCGAATTGATCGTGCGAACGACTTCCGGATTGATTTCGCGGGAGAGAACCTGCTCGACGACGTTCACCGTGGCTTCGTCAGTGATGCGCTGGCCCTGGACAAATTCGGCCTTCAGTCCGGCCAGCTCCATCGCGCGGGTGATCGCCTTGCCGCCCCCGTGAACGACGACGGGATTGATGCCGACGGCTTCAAGAAAGACAATATCGCGCGCGACACCGTTGCGGATATTCGGGTCAGGAGAATCCATGAAACTGCCGCCATACTTGATGACGAAAGTCTGGCTGCGAAAGCGCTGGATGTAGGGAAGCGCTTCGAGCAACGTGGCGGCTTTGGAAATAACCTCCTGCATTATCCTCCGAGAGCTGCGGGATTGCTCACGTCTCCTTTATTGAATTCGACATACTCTTCCGTCAGGTCGCACGTATAAACAACGGCATGGCCGCTGCCAAGATTAAGAAAAACGTGCAGCTCAAATTCTTTTTCGGCGACCAGTTTTACCAGAGTGGCAAAGGGCACCGTGGTTGGGACGCCTTGCTTTAAGGCATAGGTGATTTTCTTTTCACCGGAGCGGCTGTAGCCAACGTCGATCTTGTCTTCAATGATCATGGCGGCGGAATAGCCAATGGCGTCCAGAATTCTGCCCCAGTTTGGATCACCGCCGAACCAGCTTGTCTTGACGAGCGAGCTGTTCGCGATCGCGCGCGCAGCAGCTTCGGCATCGCTGGACGTTTTTGCACCGTGAACATGCACTGTCACAAAGCGGGAGACTCCTTCGCCGTCGCGGACGATCATTTTGGCGAGTTCGAGGCAGACATGGTCGAGTGCAGCCTGGAAATTCTTGAGACCATCACGGGTGGAGCGGGTAATAAGTTTGTTGCCAGCCACTCCATTGGCAAGCACCAACACGGTGTCATTCGTGCTCATATCGCCATCGACCGTAATGCGATTGAAACTTTGAGCGACTGCGATTTCCAAACATCGTTTCAATGTTTTTGGGTCAATGGCGGCGTCGGTTGTGATGAATCCAAGCATGGTCGCATGAAGACTTGAAGCCGGCCGGGCGCCATTAGGGCTCATGCCCGGTTGAATCATGCCCGCGCCTTTGCAAATGCCTCCGATGCGAATGGTTTCGGCGCCTATTCTAAATTCAACCGCGATCTCTTTCGGGCGGGAATCGCTGGTCATGATGGCTTCGGCGACGTGCGCCGCGCTCTCTCGCGAATTGTCGAGAAGCCGCGCGGCGGAAATAATCCCGCTCTTCACGTTTTCCATCGGCATCTCGACGCCGATTCGGCCGGTGGAGCAAACAAGCACGTCAATTTTGTCCAGCCTCAGTTCGCGCGCTGCAGTTGCCGTCATGAGGTCGGCATCTTTCAAACCGCGTTTACCGGTGCAGGCGTTCGCATTTCCGGAATTCACAACAATCACCTGGGCCCGATCCTTGGCTGTCCGCTCCGCGCTGATTTTAACCGGCGCCGCGCAAACCTGATTGGTCGTGTACATTCCGGCGACCGCCGCCGGAACTTCCGAAGCGATCAATCCAAGATCACGCTTCTGCCCTTTTTCCGAGCCTTTGCCGGTTCCCAGCCGTTTAATGTCGCAGAATACTCCGGCCGCCCGGAAGCCGCGCGGCGCTGTCAGAGAACCTTCGAGGAGCTTGAATGGAGGTTTAGCCATTTCCTTAAATCAGACCGGTGGTTTCGGTGAAACCGTTCATGATATTGAAGCATTGAATGGCCTGGCCGCTCGTTCCCTTTACGATATTGTCCTCAGCGCTCATGACGATCAGCCGCCCGGTGCGAGGATCCAGCCGCCATGCCAGGTCCAGAAAATTTGTTCCGACGACATTCTTGGTATCGGGCAGCGCTTTGCTTTCGAGAATACGAATGAACGGCTCGTTTCCGTAAGCTTGCTGGTAAGTGGCGCTAATTTTTTTGGCTAAATCTTCCGAAGGCTTTTCGAGCGGCTGAAGGTAAAGCGTGGTGAGAATTCCGCGGTTCACGGGAATTAAATGCGGCGTGAATTGGATCGTGACCGGTGTTCCCGCCGCGAGCGAAAGTTCCTGTTCGAGTTCGGAGAGATGACGATGTTTTGGAATGCCGTACGGCCGGACGCTTTCGTTGCACTCGGCGAAGAGGTACTCCGCTTCCACTTTCCGTCCAGCGCCAGTCACGCCGCTGAGCGAATCGGCAATAATGCTGTCCGGGCGAATCAGGTTGGCCCGAAGGAGCGGGAGAACGGGCAACAAGATACTGGTGGGATAGCAACCGGGACACGCGACGAAATCGGCCTTCGTGATTTTTTCGCGATAAATTTCGGGCAGTCCATAAACAGATTTCTCGAGCAGTTCCGGGGCGGGATGCTCGTGGGCGTAGAATTCCTGGTAAACGGCTGCGTCCTTGAGTCGAAAATCGGCGCTCAGATCAATGACGCTGGCGCCGAGCTGAAGCAGAGGAACCGCATATTCCGCCGCGACTCCATGAGGCAGCGCGAGAAAAACAAATTCCGCTTCTTTGGCGAGAAGCTCCGCGTTTGGTTCAGTGAAGCGAAGAGTTCGGGTTTTCGGATAGTGGGAAAACTTCGGAAAGACCTGCGCGAGCGTTTGCCCGGCGTACTGCCGCGAGGTCACTGCGACGAGATCCGCTTGAGGATGAGACAGCAGAAGGCGGACGAGTTCTTCACCCGCATAACCGCTTGCCCCAACGATAGCAACTTTGACTGCTTTCACCGAAATACCTTTAACAATCCCTCATCCGAAAGCAAAAAGCCCCGCCAGCGAAAACCAGCGGGGCCGAAAAGATAAACTGGTTTAACGCTTGCTGAACTGGAAGCGTTTGCGAGCTCCCGGTTGGCCGTATTTTTTTCGTTCTTTCATGCGCGGATCGCGCGTGAGGAGCCCCTGGGATTTGAGGGTAGGACGGAGATTGGCATCTGCTTCGATCAACGCGCGAGCAATGCCGTGGCGAACCGCGCCAGCCTGGCCGTTCGGACCACCGCCAGCGACGTTCACAGAAACGTCAAATTTGTTGAGCGTGTCAGTCGAGACCAGCGGCTGCAACAGGTGCATCCGTTGAGTATCGACGACGAAATAGTTTTCCAGCGGGCGGCCATTGACGGTCACCTTGCCCGAACCCGAAGCGAGCCGGACGCGAGCGACAGCAGTTTTGCGGCGGCCGGTGCCTAGATATTCAGTTTCAGCCATAAATGCTTATTGATTTTCCAGTTTGAAAGAGGCGGGTTGCTGGGCCGAATGGGGATGCGCGCTGCCCTTGTAAACTTTAAGCTTCGTGAGCAGCTTCCGTCCGAGGCGGTTCTTGGGAATCATCCCCTTGACGGCGTGCATGATCAGTTTTTCCGGGTGACGCTGGCGGATCTCAGCCACGCTGCGGTAGCGTTCGCCACCTTTCCAGCCGGAATAGCTCATGAACAGCTTTTCGGTTTCCTTTTTGCCGGTAACCAGGACCTTCTCCGCGTTGATCACGACTACAAAATCTCCCGCATCCAGATGGGGGGTGAACACAGGCTTGTTCTTGCCCCGGAGGACATTGGCAACCTGGACCGCGAGACGGCCCAAAACCGCGCCATCGGCATCGATCACGTGCCATTTGCGGTCGTCCTGATTAACTTTCGGTAAAAACGTTTTCATCAACTCACTTCGAAAAAGAGCGTGAAACCTAGCAGAGGCAAAAGACAAGTCAATAGATGAAAAATGGAATTTTCATCTGCCGCAGGCATCCTCAAGCCCCTGTTTGGTCCGGACGTTTGCAGGCGTCGCGCTGCGGGAACA
>Ga0136846_1243603_pt1 | contig 12591 bp, 10 predicted proteins | sample HopSoiMetagenom2_FD_96841 | JGI IMG/M metagenome (GOLD analysis project Ga0136846, IMG submission 96841) | Grasslands soil microbial communities from Hopland, California, USA - 2 Assembly 2016 (version 4) | ecosystem: Environmental > Terrestrial > Soil > Grasslands | place: USA: Hopland...
AATGAGCTCTTCTACCGCGACAACACCATGACGCTGCTCGCCGACGCCAAGAAAATGGTCGAGGAAATTGTCAAGTCGCTCGGCTGATTCAGTTCGTCGCACCATTGATTCATTATGCGGTAAATCGGTCGTTACCGCCTTGTCAGCGTAACTAACCTCGGTTGAATACGTCGCTGAATCGGCGCGCGATTCTGGGGGCGCGCTGCGGGGAAGGGGTCACGTCTTGCGCAAGCTGGGGATCATTGGCGGGACGAGCTGGTCGTCAACCGCCCTGTATTACGAGCATATCAACAAGGGCGTCGCCCAGCGCCTCGGCGGTCTGCACAGCGCGCGCCTCTGCATCGAGAGCCTCGACCTGGCCCCGTTCGCGGCCAAGGAGCTGTCGGGCGACTGGGACGGCGTCGCCGCCGACACGCTCGACGCCGCCAAGAAGCTCGAAAAGAGCGGCGCCGACGGGATCATCATTACATCGAATACGGGCCACAAGGTTTACGAAGCCGTCGCCGCCAATGTCGGCATCCCGATGCTCCACATTGCTGACGCCACCGCAGATCGACTGGTCGGCGACAATCGAACCAAGGTCGCGCTGCTCGGCACGCGCTTCACGATGACCGAGCCCCACATCCGCAGTCGTCTCGAAGCGCGGGGCATCAACCTCGCGGCGGTCGAATCGGAATGGATCCGCGAGGTAGACCGCATCATCTTCGACGAACTCGCCGCCGGTCGCGTCGTCCGCGACAGCCAGCGCAAGCTCAAGACGCTGATCACAGAGCTTGCCAAGCGAAAGGTCCAGGCGGTCGTGCTTGGCTGCACGGAACTGGTCCTTGCCGTCGACACCAAGGCCAACGTCATCCCAGTCTACGATACGACCGCAATCCACGCCCGCGCCTGCGTGGAATGGATGCTTTCGGAGGAAGAAGAGGCGCGGGCAGCCGCCTGACCTCTCGCGCTGGCAGCAGCTAGCGCTTATCTCGGTTCGGTGAGTAAAGCCGACCGTCCCGAACATCCCCGATCTGCCGAACGCTTCAATGAAGAGCAGGCGACCTATGCCGTGCGCGGGACGGACCAGCCCGACATCGAAAAGGGCGTGGCGGCGATCCGGGAAGTTCTGAAGACGCTTCCGCGTCGGCCTGGCGTCTACCGGATGCAGGACGCCCGGGGTGAGGTGCTCTACGTCGGCAAGGCGCGGGCGCTCAGGAACCGCGTCACGAACTACACGCAGGTGGCAAAGCTGCCCAAGCGTCTGCAGCGGATGGTGGCGCAGACGCGGTCGATGACGATCGTCACGACCCGGACCGAGGCGGAGGCGCTGCTGCTCGAAGCGCAGCTGATCAAGCGCTTCCGGCCGCCTTACAACGTCCTCCTCCGCGACGATAAAAGCTTCCCCTTCATCCTGCTCCGACAGGATCACGCCTTCCCGAGGATCCAGAAGCATCGCGGCGCGCGGCGGATCAAAGGGCAATATTACGGGCCGTTCGCAAGCGCCGGGTCGGTCACTCGGACGCTGAACGCGCTCCAGAAGCTGTTCCTGCTGCGGAGCTGCTCGGACAGCTTTTTCGAGAACCGGTCGCGGCCGTGTCTGCTCTACCAAATCAAGCGCTGCTCGGCCCCGTGTGTTGGGCGGATCGGCGAAGGCGACTATGACGAATTAGTCGAGGACGCGAAGTCGTTCCTCGCCGGCAAGTCGACGAACGTGCAGGGACGCCTGTCCAAGCTGATGGCCGAGGCAGCCGAGAAGCGCGACTACGAGCTGGCTGCCGTTTATCGCGACCGCCTCCGCGCACTGACTTACATCCAAGGCAGCCAGACCGTTCACGCCGAGGGACTGGGTGACGCGGATGTCTTTGCGCTCGCGTGCAAGGGAGGCACGATGTCGATCCAGGCCTTCTTCATCCGTGGGGGGCAGAACTGGGGGCACCGCGCCTTCTTTCCGGCGCACACCAATGATGTTCCTGAAGCAGAGGTTCTGGCGAGCTTCCTCGTCCAGTTCTACGAGGACATGCCGCCGCCCAAGCGCATCCTGGTCGATCGCGATCTGGCCGACAGGGAGGTACTGGAGGAGGCGCTATCGGAGCGCGCCGAGCGAAAGGTCGTCGTCGAGATTCCGCAGCGAGGCGCCCGCCGCAAGCTGCTCGAACAAGCCAAGCGCAATGCCGAGGAAGCGCTCGACCGGCGGCTGGCGGAAACCACGACGCAGACCAAGGTGCTGCGCGAACTGACCGATGCGTTCGAATTGGCCGACATCCCTAAGCGCATTGAGGTTTACGACAACAGTCACATCATGGGCACGAATGCGACGGGCGCGATGATCGTCGCCGGACCGGAAGGCTTCCGCAAGAACAGCTATCGCAAGTTCAACATCAAGTCGGCCCAGACCAACGACGACTTCGGAATGATGAAGGAGGTTCTCGAACGGCGCTTCGCAAGGCTCGAGAAGGACGATCCGGATCGGCAGTCCGGCGAATGGCCCGACCTCATCCTGATCGACGGTGGCAAGGGTCAGCTCTCGGCCGTGTGCGAAATCATGGAGGACGCTGGCGTCCACGACGTCCCGGTTGTAGGCATAGCCAAAGGGCCGCATCATGGTCGCGAGGGTAGGGAGGTGTTCCACCTGCCGGGCGGCCGCGAAATCACGTTCCCGACCAATTCGGCCTTGCTCTTCTACCTCCAGCGGCTGCGCGATGAGGCACACCGGTTTGCCATCGGCACCCATCGGGCGAAGCGCGCCAAGAGCCTGACCACGTCGACGCTCGACGACGTCCCGGGCATCGGGCCCAACCGGAAGCGCGCCTTGCTGATGCACTTCGGCACCGCGCGAGCGGTCAAAGGCGCGGCACTGGAGGATCTCGAGAAAGCGCCCGGGATCAGCAGCGCCATGGCTCGCCAGCTCTACGATTACTTCCACCCGGCGGGCTGATGAGGTTCGAGACCAAGGCGATCGTCTGCGCGCTTCGCAATCACGGCGAGCACGGCGCAATCGTTCGCCTGATGACCCCGGACCACGGGATGCTGGCCGCTTACGTCCGTGGGGCGCGCGGCAAGCGCATGCGGCCGGTCTTGATCGCCGGCAATGTCGTCGAGGCGCAGCTGTCCTCGCGCACGGAGACCCAGCTGCCGCAAGCAGCAATCGAACTCGTCCATAGCCGTGGCCCTCTGCTGTCAGAACCGCTGCCGTCTGCCGCGATCGAGTGGGCAACCGTGCTCACAGCGACGGCCTTGCCGGAAGGTCAGCCTTACCCCCGGTTATACGATGCCTTCGAAGGCCTGCTCGACGCCATCGAGGCGGCACCCTCAGCTAGCGGATGGGGTGCTGCTCTTGTCCGTTACGAACTCCTCCTGCTGGCCGAACTCGGCTTTGGTCTCGACCTGGAAAGCTGCGCGGTGAGCGGCTCGAACGACGATCTCGTTGCCGTCAGTCCTAAGTCCGGCCGTGTCGTCAGCGCCGTCGAAGCCGAACCCTACTCCGCGAAGTTGCTTCCGCTGCCGTCGTTCGTGCGCGAAGGAGGACGCGCGAATTGGCAGGAAATCGTGCAGGGACTCGACCTCACCGGGCACTTCCTGCTGCGTGACGTCATGACGGACCGAGCGAAACCCGTCGCCGATGCACGAATGCGGCTGGTTGACCGGTTGCGCCGTGCGGGTGGACTCGCCTAGGCTGTTTCGGTGACGACCGACACGCTCGCCATGCTGTTTCCCAATGTCGCGGTAACCCGTGGGATCGCGGTTCGGGTGGCCGTCAGCTACCTCGCCGAGCAATCCGACCCCACCACCAGCCGCTGGTTCTGGTCGTACCATGTGCGGATCGAGAATGGCGGTGAGGTCGCGGTCCAGCTGCTTTCCCGCAGATGGACGATCGTCGATGGGCGCGGGACCGTTCATGAAGTGGTGGGCGAGGGTGTGGTTGGCGAAATGCCGTTAATCGCACCGGGCTCCAGCTTCGATTACGTGTCCGGCTGCCCACTCGACACGCCCGACGGAAGCATGACCGGCAGCTACCGGATGGTCGACGAAGACGGCGCAGCGTTCGACGTCGCCATTCCAACTTTCCAGCTGCTCAGCGCCTGAGCAGGTGACGCCCCCGCGCGTCGTCATCGCGGCTAACAGCGCCTGGCACATCGCCAATTTTCGCCGCGAACTCATTCGCGCCCTGACACGGCACGGCTACGAACCCATCGTCGTCGCTCCGGCGGATCCCACGGGTCGAGTAAAAGACCTTAAGGTCGAGCATATTCACCTGCCGTTCGAGCGATCCGGCTTGAACCCGTTTGCGGACTTCGCATTGCTGCTCCGGTACCGCCAGGTGATGAAGCGCTTACGGCCAGCCGCGTTCCTTGGCTTCACCATCAAGCCCAACATCTACGGCGGCATAGCAGCGGCCTCGCTCGGCATTCTCTCAATTGCCAACATCAGCGGCCTGGGCACGGCGTTCATCCGGCGTGGACCGCTACAGGTGCTGGTGACCGCGCTCTATCGCTTGGCCTTGCGCCGGACTTCAGTCGTATTCTTTCAGAACCCAGACGATCGGGCATTGTTCTTGGAACGGCGACTTGTCCGCGCAAGTCAGGCCCAGCTGCTTCCGGGTTCCGGCGTCGATCTTGCCCGGTTTGCCATGAAGCCATTGCCGGATGGACCTCCAACCTTCCTGTTCATCGGCCGCTTGCTTGGCGACAAAGGCGTGCGCGAATTGGTCGAAGCTGCCCGAAAGCTTCGGAAGTCTCATCCAAACGCCCGCACGCAGCTGCTCGGCCCTCTCGATGGGGATAACCGCACGGCCATCAGCCGGTCGGAACTCAATGACTGGGTGTCTCACGGGCTGGTGGAGTATCTAGGTGAATCCGACGACGTCAGGCCCTTCATAGAGAAGGCGACTGCCGTGGTGCTGCCCTCCTATCGCGAAGGGCTGCCACGTTCCCTGCTAGAAGCCGGGGCATCCGGGCGGCCGTTGATTGCCACGGACGTCCCAGGCTGCCGGGAAGTTGTCGACGAAGGCGCGAATGGCTTCCTCTGCGCTCCGCGGAACGCCGACTCCCTGGCCGACGCGATGCGGCGCCTAGTCGATATGACCCCTGACGAGCGTTCAACCATGGGGCGCGCGTCGCGACGGAAAGTCGAGAGCAAGTTTAGCGAAACTGTCGTAATCCAGGCCTATCTCGACGCGCTTGGAAATGTCGCGCCGCTGCCGAGTTGATATCTGGATGTTCCGCCGCCGCTTACCATCGCAAAAAACTCCAAAAGGTCCCCAGGGCCGTCGGGCCTACGTCGTCGGCGACATCCACGGCCGGCTCGATCTGCTCGAGGTCTTGCTCGGCGCGATCCACTCGGAAGTCGAGGAGCAGAAGCCGGACAGAGTGCTGCTCGTATTCCTCGGCGACCTGATCGACCGCGGATCTAGCTCGGCCGGCGTGCTCCAGCGACTTCGCAGCTATGCGCATCCGCGCGTGCAGCCAGTCTTCATCCTTGGCAATCACGAGGAGGTCCTGCTCCGCATCCTCGACGGTGAAACCTCTCTAATCGAGAAATGGCGCTGGTTCGGTGGCGCTCAATGCCTTCAGAGCTATGGGGTTGAGCCATCGGCCCTCAAGGGTCTGTCGGAGCCCGAAGCTCTGCAGAAGATTCGCGCCGCGATACCCGAAGAGGACGTCAAATTCCTGCGGAGCTTTTCGGACACCTGTCGCTTCGGTGATTATCTATTCGTCCACGCGGGCATCCGTCCCGAGGTCGCGCTCGAAGATCAACTCCAATCCGACCTGCGCTGGATTCGCGAGCCGTTCCTGTTCGATGAGACCGATCACGGCTTCGTGGTCGTGCATGGCCATTCGATCAGGCCGAAGGTGGAAGAGCGTGCAAATCGGATCGGAATCGATACCGGCGCGTACAAGAGTGGTGTCCTTACGGCCATGGCGATAGAGGGGGATCGCCGCTGGTATCTCGATACATCACAAGCGCGGACCGCAGCCTCACAGCCGTAGATTGATTCGGCCCATTTTGCGGATTAGTCCTTTGCAGGCCGAGGTCCTGCATCCTTAGAATTTCGGTTTCAGCCCAAGGGGTAAGTAGTGCGTGTGATCCGTGCCGAACGACCGTCCCTATTTGCCCGTTGCCTCGGCCTAGCTGTGGCCCTGGTCCTGTCCGCATGCGCCGATCGCGCCGGCGGCCCAATCCCATATAATGTTGCGCTGGCAGCGCCGGACGCTCCGACCGTTGCTCCGCTAGAGACGGGATACCGGATTGCGCCAATGGACACTGTCACGGTCAAGGTCTTCAAGTCGCAGGACCTGTCCGGCGACTATCAGGTCGACCTCGCAGGCAACATCTCGATGCCGCTCATTGGTGAGGTGCAAGCGGTCAATCTGACCACCGCCCAACTCGACGAGCGGCTCACATCCGCCCTCGGACAGAAATATTTCGAGCATCCCGACGTGAGCGTCGGAATCAAGTCGTCGACGCGCCGCTCGGTCACGGTGGATGGCGCGGTGAAGCAGGCTGGCACGTTCGCGATCGCGGGTGGCACCTCACTGATGCAGGCCGTAGCCCTGGCCGGCGGCACGACCGAGGACGCCAACGCCAGGCGTGTCGCGGTATTCAGGACGATCGGCGGCCAGCGGCAAGCCGCAGCTTTCGACCTCACCGCGATCCGCCACGGGCAGGCGAAGGATCCTGAGATCTATCCGGGCGATATCGTCGTCGTCGACGGCTCGTCAGTGAAACAAGGTTTCAAGAAATTCGTGCAAAGCGTTCCGCTGCTGGCAATTTTCGGCCCGTTATGATGCGCTTGAATCAGCAAGGGGCGGCAGTCGGGTGAACAACAATATCGTAGTGCCTGACCGCGCGAGCTGGCCGATTACTCCTTATTTGCCGGGTCAGCCTGACACTGCGATGCCGGGCCGGCGGATCTATTCGGCGGCGAGTATCCTGGATTTCGCCACATTCGTTCGGATCCTCCAGCATTGGCGCTGGATGATCCTGGGCGCAGTCGCGACCGGCGTCGCCTTGGGAATCCTCGCGACCTTGCTCACCACGCCGGTCTATCGCGCCCACGTTACGCTCGAGGTCAATCCGCCGAGCGTCCCGGTGACCGACGAGCAGTCCAAAGAGCTGCAAACCTACCAAGACCCGTACGACGTCGTTGCGACCCAAGTCGGGCTGCTGACCAGCAAAACGGTCGCCGAACGGACTGCGCAGGAACTGAACCTGGGGAACAATCCCGATTTCGTGCCTCAGACTGGCGACGCTTCGACGCGAGTGCACACCGCGACGGCAAAGGTACAGTCCGCCTTGAGTGCTGACGTGCCCAAAGAGGGCCAGCTCATCAATTTCAGCTTCTCGTCGACATCTCCGCAGCTGTCGGCGCTCGTCGCAAACGGAATTGCGGAAAGCTTCATCAACTCCTCCCTTCAACGGCGCTACGAAGCGTCGGCCTACGCTCGCAAATTTCTCGAACGGCAAATCGCCAAGACGCGTGGCGACCTGGAAAAATCGGAACGATCGCTGGTGGCCTATGCCCAGGCGCAGGGGATCATCAACACGGCGATCGGACCGGACGGCAAACCCGCGAATAGCGACGCGGGGTCACTCCAGGGTGAATCGCTTGTCGCGCTCAACAAGGCGTTAGCGGATGCCACGGCGCGCCGGGTGTCGGCCGAAGGCGCATACCGCGGCGCGCTTGCGTCCGGTCCGACGGCCGACGTTACCGCGAGTACGCAGGCACTTCGCCAACAACGAGCCACGCTTCAAGCCGAGTATCAGCAGAAGCGTGAGTTCATGAAGCCCGAGCATCCGGAGATGCAGAGCATTCAGGCCCAAATCAGTGAGCTCGACAAGCAGATCGCGCGCGAGGGCTCGCAGATGGCAACCAGCCGCAACAACAGCCTGCTCCAGGAATATCGCGGTGCTTTGTCTGCCGAGCAGGCGCTTCAATCACGCGTCGGCGGGCTCAAGGGAGCGGTGCTGAACCTCCGCGGGCGGAGCATCCAGTACAACATCCTGCAGCGTGACGTGGATACCAACCGCACCCTCTATGATGCGCTGCTTCAGCGCTACAAGGAGATCGGAGTCGCGGGAGGCATCGGCACGGCGCCGGTCTCCATCGTGGATCGCGCTGATGTGCCGACGGCACCATACAAGCCTAACCTGCTCCTGAACCTGCTGCTTGGGGTCGTTGGCGGGCTCCTTGCTGGTGTTGGGGGCGCAGTCGGTCTCGAGTTCATCAACGACACGATCAAGACGCGCGAAGACGTCCGCGACAAACTCGGACTCGCCTGCCTCGGCGCCGTTCCGAAGACGAGCGCCAAGGACGCGTTCGTCGAGGATCTGAAGAACCCGGCCTCGGTTGTGTCGGAAGCTTATTCCACCGTGGTCGCCGCCCTTCGGTTCAGCACTGACGAGGGCATTCCTAAAATCCTTCTCGTCACCAGTACGCAGCCGAGTGAAGGCAAGTCATCCACAGCACTGGCGCTGGCGCAGAATTTTGCCCGGCGTGAAAAGCGCGTGCTCCTGATCGATTCCGACCTGCGGAAGCCGGCTTTCAAGGCTTCCTCAGACAAGATCGGCCTCACCAAGCTGCTAACCAGTGACGATTCCATCGACGGCCACGTCGTGGCTACTCAACACGAGCATTTGATGCTGTTGCCCAGCGGCCCGCTTCCGCCGAACCCGGCTGACCTTCTCTCGACCGGGCGCATCCGCACCATCCTCAACGAAGCGGCGGAGCGGGCCGACATCGTCATCGTCGATGCCCCACCGACTCTCGGCCTCGCCGATGTTCCGCTGCTCGCCTCTGCCGCCGGCCATGTCCTGTTCGTGGTCGAAAGCGGCAAGACCAGAACCCGGGCCGCGATCGAAGCACTTAACCGTATCGAAGCGACGGGCGCGCACGTCCTCGGTGCGACTTTGACCAAGTCCAGCCATTCGGGTGGCGCATATGGCTACTCCGGTTACGGATATGGCTATGGTTACGGGAAGATCAGCAAGGCCAGGACCGAGATCCTGATGATCCCACAGGGCAGCGACAGCTGATCGGGCGAACGGTCGTAACGATCGGGGCGACGCTCCTGCTAGGGGTTGCCGTCGTCCGGAATGCGATCGTTGCAGAATACGCCCAGACCGATCCGAAGCGCGCCGCTGCTGCATGGGCAGGGCATCCTTCGTCCGAACTGTGGTCGGGGCTTACCGGGATCGCGACCGCTGCCCGTCAAAGGAGGCCTGCGCCGTCCTCAGCCCTAGCGCTAATTCGCACCGCCGCCTCCAAAGCGCCGTTGATGGCCGAACCATTCGTGGTTCGTGGCGTCCAGGCGCAAGTCGTGGGTAATCATCAAGCCGCCATCGAGTCCTTCCAGGCAGCGCTGCTGCGAGACGGGCGTTCCGTTCCAGCCCGCTACTTTCTCGCCGAACAATATTTTCAGCGCGGTGATGCGGGAAGCGCTTTGAAAGAGGTGGCTACGCTCGCCCGCATGGTGCCTGGCGGGGTCGACAATATGGCGCCCTACATCGCGAGCTACGCCAAGGATCCCCGGGATCGGCTGCAACTGCTCGCCCTATTTCGTTCGGATCACAGCATCGAGCAGGCTGCGCTGACGGTGCTTGCTGCCGATCCGGCGAATGCCGATTTGGTGCTCAGTTTAGCAGCGCCGTCGGGTGGGCCGCCAAGTTGGTCTGCCCGCCTGCTGGAAAGCCTCGTCGGCGCCGGCCAATATGGGAAGGCTCGAGCTGTTTGGGCGAAGACTTTTCGGGTCGAACCCTCATCTGACTTGCTCTTCGACGCGCAGTTCAAGCGAGGTGATGTCCCCGGACCATTCAATTGGACCCTTGCGTCCTCGGCCCTTGGCCTTGCCGACCGACAGCCGGGCGGTCGCCTTCACGTTATCTATTATGGCCAGGACGATGGCACTCTCGTCACACAGCTCCTCCTTCTGAAGCCAGGACGGTACCGGCTCTCGATGCAGACTTCGGGCGATTCATCGCACGCTCGGTCGCTCGGCTGGACGATTACTTGTGCTTCCTCGCACACTTCGCTGCTCTCCTTGCCACTCGGCGTTCCCGATCCCGGAGCCGTGTTCGAGGTACCCCAGCACTGTGAAGGCCAATTTCTGCAGCTGGTCGGCCATTCGCCGGATCTGCCACAGCAGGCAGACGTAACCATCTCTGGGCTGTCGCTAAGCGAGGAGCACCCGAGTGGCTAAGAATGCCCGGAAGTGGGCAGCTCCGGCCTACCTGTTCCTCTGCCTGCTGCTTGGCGGAAGCGCGCAAGGCGTGTGGGCGAATATGACCTTGCAGCTTATGGGGCTTGGCCTCATCGCCTGGTCCGCGACTGTGGGGCCGGTGCGAGATGCTTCTCGCGAGCAGAGGCAGCTATTCGGTCTCGTGCTGCTCGGACTCGCATTGATAGCGATCCAGCTTGTCCCTCTGCCCCCGGGTGTTTGGGAGCATGTCGGCGGTCGTGGCCCGGTGGTCCAAGGCTATCGCGTCCTTGGCATTCCGGCGCCGTGGCTGCCTTTGTCGCTTACGCCTTACGACACGCTGTCATCCTTACTTGCGCTTATCCCCGGCCTGGCAATCCTGTGCATGATCGCGAGGTTCGATTGCCAGCCCCGGCTGCTGGTCCTTGCCTTGCTCGGCGGAACGTTGGCGGGGGTCCTGCTAGGCGCGTTGCAACTGAGCAGCCCCGACCCGGAGACGTCCTCCTGGTACCTTTATGGCGTCAGCAATTTCGGAGCGGCTACCGGCTTCTTCGCAAACGCCAACCACATGGCGGATCTGCTGGTAATCACCTTACCGTTCCTTGCCGTCGTGCTAGCTCAAACCAAGGGAGGCGCGCAGCGCCGGTCCGCAGTCCTCGTGTCTATTGCAGCGGCGGGACTCGTTATCCTGGTCGGGCTGGCCCTGAATCGCTCGCTCGCCGGCTACGGTCTGGCTGTCCCTGTACTGGTCGCAAGTGCGACGATCGCATTTCGGACTGTCCGGCGGCAGAATAGATGGATCGTTCCTGTTGCCGCAGTGCTGTCCCTCGCGGCGGTTGCCTGGCTCGCAACTACTCCGGTGGGTAGCGGCGCCAGTCTTCGGACGAGTGCTTCGGTATCGGCGCAGTCCCGCCAGGACATCCTGAAGACCTCCCTAAAAGCGATGGGCCATTTCATGCCGTTCGGATCCGGGGTTGGCTCCTTCGAGCGAGCCTATGCGCTCTACGAGGATCGGGACGGCTTGGATCCGACCACGTATGTCAACCACGCGCACGACGATTATGCGGAGATAGTCGTCGAAACGGGCGTGCCCGGCATGGTAGCGCTTGCGCTGTTCCTTGCCTGGTGGGGCCGGACTTCCTGGGCGAAGTGGCGGGCTGGAGACCGGGACCCGTACGGTGCTGCCGCCGTCGTCGCGTCGGCGGCAATGCTGCTCCATAGCCTCGTCGATTTCCCGCTTCGAACCGCGGCGCTTAGCGCCTGCTTCGCGATGTGCCTAGCGTTGATGACCCGATCCAGGCCACCGGCGAAACGGGACCGGTCACAGCTCTGGACCACGCGCCACGTCGTGATCGGCTAGTGCCTGTTTCTCTCAGGCTCAGGGCTCTGCCGTTCAAACGACAGCGTCTCGGACCTGGCGAAAGACCTCACCTGCCTTGAAGGCCAATCCTGGCTTGAGGAGCATTTGGGTCCAATGAATCCGCCAAGTGCCAAGAGGAGCTTCAGTCGGCTCTTTAGAACTGATGACTTGTCGCAATGCAGCATTGAATACGACCCGGCTCGAGCGGTCACGCAAAAGCCGCGGCTTTAGGTCCGTACCGTTCAACGACCCGAAAAGCGCGTCGGCCAACAGCAGCGCCTGCTCCGCCGCCCGATAAGCCCCTAGCTCCTGCGAGCGTCGATAGAGTCGCTCGATTTCTGGCGGCGACCAAGCGTGGATCAGGGCGGCGAAGTCGGTAATCCACTTAAGGCGAAACCATGCGCTGGAGGCGCCATGGACGCAGAGATAGGCAAACAGCTCATCCGCCGCGAGCGTCGGAAGGGCGATGCCTGACGTCACCTCAACTTCCCGACGAGGCGAGCGGATATCGATCATCGGGATCAGCGCCGGATTGTCTGCCAGGCGGGTATGAAGCTCCACGTAAAGTTCACCGCGGCTCCAGACCGATTCCTTGCGCCGCCGATGCCAGGTTTCGAGATCGTTCGACGCATCAGGTTCGATGAGGCGATAGCCTTTGCTCTGCAGGACACTAGCAGCATCGGCGAGCTTCGACGCATCGATCAGCACGTCGATATCCCAGCCCATCTTCAGCATCGGATTGCGATAGGCGAGCGCGCCTAGGGTCAGGCCCTTCACGAATAACAGGTCGATTCCCGCGTGATCGAAACTCGATCTCAGGTCGCGCGACTCTGCCGCGATTTGCAGGTTCGTCGTGACGATCGATTGGGCATCGGCGGCCAGCGCGTCCGCCTCGATGCCGCTCGATTTCAGGGCATCCCAGGCGAGTCCCTGGACGCGGTGAAATTGCGCGAGCCGAGCCAGGCGGCTCCAATCGAATTCTGGGGAAGGTGCATCCAGCGCATCGCCGGTGAAGGCCGCTCGGCAAAGCGCGACGAGGAATCGAAATTCATCGCT
>Ga0136846_1243463_pt1 | contig 12590 bp, 7 predicted proteins | sample HopSoiMetagenom2_FD_96841 | JGI IMG/M metagenome (GOLD analysis project Ga0136846, IMG submission 96841) | Grasslands soil microbial communities from Hopland, California, USA - 2 Assembly 2016 (version 4) | ecosystem: Environmental > Terrestrial > Soil > Grasslands | place: USA: Hopland...
ACGCGAACGCCGAGGCAATCGTGGACCGCGTTTGCGATCGCTGCCGTCACTGGGCCATGCGCGGCTTCGCCGGCGCCGACCGGCTCGACCTCCGGCCGCTGGATGATCTCGACATCCACCACCGGGACCTCGCTGAAGGTCAGGATCGGATAGTTCGTCCAGGACGTCGATGTGATACGCGTCCGGTCGAAACGGACGCGCTCCTTCAGCACCCAGCTCGTCGCCTGGATCGCGCCGCCCTCGATCTGGTTGATCATGCCGTCCGGGTTGATGGCCTCGCCGACATCGACCGCGAGCGTCAGCCGCTTGACGCGGATGTCGTCGGTGCCTTCGATCTCGGCAATCGCGGCGCAATAGGCGCCCGTGTTCTTGTAGCGCGCAAAGCCGACCCCATGGCCGACACCGGTCTGCTTCTGCGGCTTCCATGCGGCACGTCGCGCCGCGGCGCGAATGACGTCCTTGGCCCGCTCGTCGCGAAGATGGCGCAGGCGGAATGCGATCGGGTCCTCGCTGCGCAAGGTCGCGATCTCGTCGAGCAGGGACTCGATGGCGCAGACATTGCCTTGTGCGCCGAGCGTCCGCAGCGCCGAGGTGCGCACCGGCATGGTCAGCAGCCGATGGCTCGTGACCGTCCACGCCGGAAAATCATACAGCGGAACGGAGTTGCGGTCGGCGCCGCCGCCATTGGCTGCCGGCGGATTGGAGGAGATCATGCGCGGCCAGGGATTCGCGATCTCGGATGCGGCGAGCAGTGCCGGCTGCGCCGCGCGCCCCGGCCGTGCCGCGTGGCCGTTGCTCCAGATCGCATGGCGCCAGCCGATGATCTCGTTGTCCGCGTCGAGGTCGGCCTCGATCTCGATCGCCATCGCCGCGCCGAACGGCGCGTGCGACATCTCGTCGTGGCGCGACCATTGCACCCGCACCGGAGCGCCGCCGGCGGCTTTCGCCAGCAGCACGGCATCGAGCGCAACGTCATCGGCTGCATTGTGGCCGTAGCAGCCTGCTCCCTCCATGTGCTCGACGACGATGTTTTCTACAGGCAGCTTGAGCACGATCGCGAGGTCGGCGCGCAGCAGATAGACGCCCTGGCTGTGCGTCCAGACGCGGACGCGATCACCGTTCCATTGCGCCATGGCGCAGGACGGCGCGATCGAGGCGTGCGCGATATAGGGACGGGTGTATTGCCGCCGGAGCGTGCGGGCGTGTGCGCGCGTCGATGCCGCCGTTCTGGTGTCGATGACGGTGGTTTCGACCGGCTGGCTCTTCAGGAATCCTGCGAGGGCGTCCTCATCCGGCAGTGGTTCGCCGGCCGACCATGTCACGCTCTTGCGCAGGGCTTTCAGCGCGGCTTCCGCCGCCGTCTCTCTCTCGGCAACCACGCCGGCAAAGCCGCCATCGCGAGCAACGGCGATGAAGCCGGGAACGGCGCGCGCACCCGTTTCATCGAGCGCGACTAGCTTGGCGCCTGAGATGTCCGGCCGCAGCACGCGTCCGTGCAGCAGGCCCGGCAGCGCATGGTCATGGATGAAGCGCCGCCGCGCAAACACCTTGTCGGGAATGTCGACCCGCTGGACGGAACGCCCGGCGACGGCACGCTCGGCAACGGTCTTCGCCGCCACACCCGCGCTGGCGTCTTGGTCGAGCGAGACGTCACCAGCCAGTTCCCAATAGCTGGTCCTGACATTGCCGGGACCCGAGATCATACCGTCCTCGACATCGAGCAGCGAGACATCGACGCCGAGGCGTTCCGACGCCGCGACGAGGAAGCGCTGGCGCACTTCGGCGCAAACGTGTCGCAGCGCGCGGCCGGATTGCTGGATCGAGAGGCTGCCCGAGGTGACGCCCTCGTTCGGGCTGGTCGCAGTCGAGGCGCGGATCATCTCGAGCCTGGCGATGTCGACGTCGAGCTCGTCCGCCGCGATCTGGGCCAGCGCCGTGACGATGCCCTGACCGATCTCGACCTTGCCCGGCGAAATCACGACGCGGCCTTCGCCAGTCAACCGCACCCAGGACGACAGTCTTGGATTGGTCACGAGGCTGACCGGCAGTGTCGGGGCGGGGGGCTTCATGAGGCGGCCATCTCCGAGGCCGCGCGCAGCACCGCGCGAACCATGCGGTTGTGCGACCCGCAGCGGCACAGATTGCGGTCGAGCGCTGTTCGGACCTCAGCCTCGGTCGGCGACGGGTTACGCTTCAACAGCGCCGCCGCGCTGATCAGGATTCCCGAGATGCAATAGCCGCATTGCATCGCCTGTTCGGAGATGAAGGCGCGTTGCAGCGGATGCGGTTGCTCGGCAGTGCCGAGGCCCTCGACCGTGACGACGTGCTTATCCGCGACCGACCACATCGGCATGTCGCAGGACGCCATCGCGCGGTCGCCGATCATGACATGACAGGCGCCGCATTCACCGGAACCGCAGCCGAAATGCGTGCCCGTCATGCCGAGCTGCCTGCGCAACACATCGAGCAATGTCTGATCCGGGTCGGCATCCACGTCCGTCGGCACGCCGTTGAGCTGAAATTGAATGATCGGCATGTCGCTCTTTGACTTCAGGATTTGTCGAACTTCTTGACGACATCGGCCCATTTCTCGATGTCGCCGCGCAGGAACTTGTCGAACTCCGTCGGCGTCATCGACATGGGCACGGCACCCTGCCCAGTCCAGAGCTTGACAATGTCGGGCCGCTTCACCATTGCGTTCACGGCGGCGTTGAGCTTGTCGATGACAGGCTTTGGCGTGCCTGTCGGTACCATCAGGCCGAGCCAGATCGTCGCCTCGTAACCCGCGACACCGGCTTCACCTGATGTCGGCACGTTCGGCAGCACGGCCGAGCGTTGCTTGCCGGTGGTCGCGAGCGCGCGGACCTGGTTCTCGGCGACGTTCGGCGCCATCGCCGGCACCGCGTCGATCATCATCTGCACCTGTCCGCCGATCACGCCGCTGCGCGCCTCGCCGCTGTTGCGATAGGGCACGTGGACGACGTTGATGCCGGCCATGGCTTTGAACAGCTCGCCCGCCATATGATAGGGCGTGCCCTGGCCGGAGGAGGCGTAGTTCAGCTTCCCCGGTTGCGATTTGGCCAGCGCGATGAAGTCTTGCAGCGTCTTCGCCGGGACCTGCGGGTTCACCACTATCACGAGATCGGAATAGTTCACCGGCGCGACCGGTGCGAGGTCGCGCATCAGCTCGTATTTGCGCTGGTCCGGCGTCAGCAGCGATTCATTCGCGGTCTGGGTGTTGGACATCATCAACAGCGTATAGCCGTCGGCCGGCGACTTCGCCGCCTCGACCGTGCCGATGACGCCGCCCGCACCGGTGCGGTTCTCGATCACGAAGGGCTGGCCAAAACTCTCCTGGAGCGCGTTGCCGATCAACCGGGCCGCGACATCCGCTGGACCGCCGGCGCCAAAGGGCACGACGATACGGACCGCGTGCGAGGGATAGTCTTGCGCCAATGAGGGGGCTGCGGCGACTACGCCAAGTAGGCCGGTGACCAGTGCCAGCATGGATTTTCGGGCCGTCACGCCCACCTCCCTGATATCGTTCTTGTTGGCCGGCACTGTAGCGGCAGGGGACGGGGACTGTCGACGCCACACAAAGTCGATCGCAGCGGGAATATCGGACGGTTTTGGGTGTAGCCGCGCCGCATTTCGCGCTTGCGGCAGGAACCGGGTTCGTGTGCGGTTTGAGCAAATCGCATGGCCATTGCCGGATAAATGCGCTCGGCCGTCCGGTATTTTGGTGTTACGAACTGGGACATGAACCAGCACGCCAAGATCGAAACAAAGATCGAAATCCGCCATTCGACCTGTCCGCATGATTGCCCTTCGGCCTGCGCCCTCGATGTCGAGGTGGTCGAGGGACGCAGCATCGGCCGTGTCCGCGGTTCGAAGAAGCAGACCTACACGGCCGGCGTGGTCTGCGCCAAGGTCGCCCGCTATGCCGAGCGAATCCATCATCCCGAGCGGCTGATGTATCCGCTGCGCCGAACGGGTGCGAAAGGCTCCGGGCAGTTCGCGCGGATCTCCTGGGACGAGGCACTGGACGAGATCGGGCATCGCTTCAATCAGGCCGAGCGCGAGTTCGGCGCCGAGTCGATCTGGCCTTATTATTACGCCGGCACGATGGGGCTGGTGATGCGCGATGGCCTCAATCGCCTCACGCATGTGAAGAAATATTCGCGGTTCTATCAGACCATTTGCGCCAATGTCGGCCGCATCGGCTTTGCGATCGGCACCGGCAAGATCGCCGGCGTTGATCCGCGCGAGATGGCGGTCTCCGATCTCGTCGTGATCTGGGGCACCAATCCCGTCAACACCCAGGTCAACGTGATGACGCACGCCGCGCGGGCGCGCAAGGAGCGCGGCGCCAAGATCGCGGCGGTCGACATCTACGACAACGAGACCATGAAGCAGGCGGACATCAAGATCCTGCTGCGGCCCGGCACTGACGGCGCTTTTGCCTGCGGCGTGATGCACGTGCTGTTCCGCGACGGCTATGCCGACCGCGCCTACATGGACAAGTACACCGACTGTCCTGACGAGCTCGAGGCGCATCTGAAGACCCGCACACCGGAATGGGCGTCCGCGATCTCAGGCGTGCCGGTGGCGGAGATCGAGGCCTTTGCCAAACTGGTCGGCGAGACCAAGCGGACCTTCTTCCGGCTCGGCTACGGCTTTACTCGCTCGCGCAACGGCGCGGCGCAGATGCACGCCGCGAACTGCATTCCCGCGGTCACAGGTGCCTGGCAGTATGAGGGCGGCGGCGCCTTCTTCAACAATTACGCGCTGTGGCACTTTAATGAATCCATCATCGAGGGTCAGGACGCAATCGACCAGACCACGCGTGCGCTCGACCAGTCCAAGATCGGCCGGATCCTCACTGGCGACGCCGAGGCCCTGCTCGGCAAGGGGCCGGTCAAGGCGATGCTGATCCAGAACACCAATCCGATGACGGTGGCGCCGGAGCAGGCGCTGGTGCGGCAAGGATTTGCCCGCGAGGATCTGTTCGTCGCGGTGCACGAGCAGTTCATGACCGAGACGGCCGAGATGGCCGACATCGTGCTGCCCGCGACCATGTTCATGGAGCACGACGATCTCTATTACGGCGGCGGCCACCAGCACATCTCGGTCGGGCCGAAGCTGATCGATCCGCCCGGCGAATGCCGCTCCAATCACCAGGTGTTGCAGGCGCTGGCGCCGCGGCTTGGCGCCAGCCATCGGGGTTTCGAAATGACGCCGCGCGAATTGATCGACGCGACGCTGAAGCTCAGCGATCACGGCGACATCGCCGGTCTCGAAGCCGACCTCTGGCGCGACCTGCAGCCGGATTTCCGTACCTCGCATTATCTCGACGGCTTTGCCCATGCCGACGGCAAATTCCATTTCAAGGCCGATTGGGCGCATCCGCCGTTCGGCAAGACCATGGGCGATGTCGACCAGATGCCGTCGCTGCCGGATCACTGGGCGGTGATCGAGCATTCCGACCAGGTCCATCCATTCCGGCTTGCCACCAGCCCGTCGCGCAGCTTTCTCAACACCACCTTCAACGAGACTCCGTCCTCGCAGGCGCGCGAAGGCAAGGCGAGCGTGATGATCCATCCGCTCGACGCGGCCTCCCTCGACATCGCCGACGGCGAGGCCGTGACGCTCGGCAACACCCGCGGCGAGACCACGCTGATTGCGACGCTGTTCGAGGGCGTGCGGCGCGGCGTGCTGATCGCGGAGTCCGTTCATCCGAACAAGAGCCATGTAGGCGGCCGCGGCATCAACATGCTGACGGGAGCCGAAGCGGTGGCACCGATCGGCGGCGCGGCCTTTCACGACAACAAGGTCTGGATCAAAAAGGCGACCGCTGCCTAAGGCACGCACTCGGTGACGCCGTAACCCGCAAATTCCTTTGCGATGTTCGGATCCATGGATTTCGCCAGCGCGATGTCGCTGGCGCCGTCGCCGCCGCTCCTGCGGGCCGCGACACCGCGGCCGAACAGCGAGGACGAGGAGCGTGGATTGCGCTGGATCGCGTCGGTGTAGTCCTTGATCGCTTCGGTGGTGCGGCCGAGCTTGAGGTTGACGAGCCCGCGACTGTCGAACGCATCGCTCAAGCCGGGATCGAGCTGAAGCGCCAGATTGCAGTCGGCGAGCGCGCCTTGCAGGTCCCCGGTCGCAGCCCGCGTCCAGCAGCGATTATTGCGCGCTTCGGCATCCCTGGGGTCGCGACGGATCACCACGTCAAAATCCTGCATGGCAAGGGCGTAGGCGCGCTTGATTGCGTAGACCTGGCCGCGCTTGTAGCGTGAGGTGGCATCGTCGGCGTTGGCCGCGATCTTGCGGCTGAGATCGGCGATGATAGGGTCTTTCGCGAGGTCGCCCGCACCTGGCGCGGGCTCCGGCTGCGGCACGTCGCAAACCGGCTTCTGCGGCGTCGTTGTCTGCGGTTCGGGTTTAGTCGGAGCCTGCTCGGTCGGCTTGTCGGCCGGCGGTCTTGCCACGACACCCGCAAACGAGAATTCCGTCGTCAGCGAGGACGACAGCCACGGCACCTGCTCCCGATTGGTGGCGGCGACCACGCCGTTCTTGGTGTTGGTCAAGGCCTGTTCGGCGCTGATGTTCGGCGCGCGCATCTCGCGCAGCAGCTCGGCGACGAACAGGCTGTGTTCGACCTTGCCGGTCGCCGCGACTGCGCCGAGTGAGGTCGAATAAAGCACCAGCGAATTGCTCGGCGCGATCGCCGGCGCAAGGCCGGCCGAGTAGCGGCGGAAGCGCCGCTCGAACGGGTTGCGGCGGGAAGCGTCGATCATCGCGATCTTGATCGCGGCGCCACGTGTGTTCATCTCGGCGAGAATGGTATCGAGGCTGAAGCCGTCGCGCGACACATCCGGTTCGGCCCAGATCTGCGCGTCGACCGGCAGCAGGTAGGTTTGGCGGTTGGACTGGATGCCGAAACCGTCGAAGAAGATCAGCGCGACCGCGCCGCGGTCGATCCGGGCATAGAAGCGATCCAGCGCCTGCCGCATCGCATCGCCCGTGAGGTTCGTCCGCCGGTCGACGATGAAGCCGTCGCGCTGCAATTCATCGGCGACGGCTTGCGCGTCGTTGGCGGCATCGTCGAGCACGAATTCATTGTCGGGATATTTCGCGTTGCCGATCACCAGTGCGAGCTTTGCCGCATCGGCCGCACGGCTCGTGGTGCCGGCGCACACCGCGACGAGGCCTGCCAGCAGCAATGCAATGGTGGTGCGCATGAAATGGCTCATCGGTGATCAAAATCTCTGGTCAGGATAGAGGTCGTGGCCGGCAATTCAATCGTGAAGCGAAGTTGCGCCCACACGCTATGGTGACACGGCGCGGCAATTTGCCCTTGCACCTGCCGCCCGACCTGCCGCAAATGGCTGCAAAACGGGAGCAAGGAAGCGGACCTGCCATGACCGACACCACAGCAATCATCACCGAAAAGCGCGGACAGGCGTTCTGGATCATCATCAACCGGCCGGAGAAACGCAACGCATTGAACGGCGACGTCATCGCCGGCATCACCAAAGGCTATCGTGACGCGCATGACGACAAGGACGTCCGCGTCATCGTGCTGACGGGTGCGGGCGACAAGGCGTTCTGCGCGGGCGCCGATTTGCAGAATTCCGGCGCGGCTTTCGCGATGGATCATTCCAAACCAAATGTCGACTATGCCGATCTGTTACGTTTGTCACAGAACGCCACCAAGCCGGCGATTGCGCGGGTCGGCGGCGTCTGCATGGCCGGCGGCATGGGCCTTCTGTGCATGACCGACATGGCGGTTGCGGCCGATCACGTCATCTTCGGCCTGCCGGAGGTGAAGGTCGGCGTGTTCCCGATGCAGGTCCTGAGCCTGTTGCAGAACATCGCGCCGCCGCGCCTCGTCAACGAATGGGCGCTGACCGGCGAGCCGTTCGATGCAAGGGCGGCACAGGCCGCGGGCCTGCTCAACTACGTCGTGCCCACGGCCGAGCTTGATTCCAAGGTCGACTGGCTGATCGGCCGTATCATCGACAAATCCCCGACCGCGATCCGCCGCGGCAAATATGCCATGCGCGCGATCGCCTCGATGTCGTTCGACGAGAGCATCGCCTATACCGAAAGCCAGATCGCGCTGCTGGCGATGACCGAGGATGCCAAGGAAGGGCTGAAGGCATTCAGCGAGAAGCGCAAGCCGGTCTGGACGGGAAGGTAGAGGGCGCGTACTCGCCCAGCGTCCACCCGCAGCCCGATTCGCACTTCAGGCAAAGTCGATCCGGACCTCGAACAGCGGCAGTCCCAGTCGCCGGCCTGGCTGGTCCGCGGTATCCGGCTCGACCAGTTCGGGCGCGATCAGGACCAGATCGGCAACGCCGGATGACGTCGGCGGAGTCTCGGCCTGCAAGAGCACTTCGCCGGACGGGGTGACAGCGATGGACACCGCGTTACCGCCGGGCATCACGGCGCGCAGATGCCGAGCCGTCAGTCCCGGACGCAGATTGCGGGTGTCGAGCCTGACCGTTGTCTTGCGGCCGGCGGCAAGCCGCAGCAGCACAGCCGGATGGCTCCATCGCAACGCCGTCGCGCCGTAGTATTCCAGTGTGTGGAGGCCGAGACAGGCGTGCCGCGTCAATTCGCTCGCCGGGATGGTCCGGCTCTGCCTGATCGGCGGCAATGGGTTCTCGCTCATCCAGCGCATCTGTTCGGCGCGGATGATATAATCATGCGAGGCTCTGAACGCGCTCCAGGCGGAGGCCCCGGAGATCGGGGTCCGCATGATGCGCAGGGTGTCGAGCTTGATCCTCGCGAGCAGCCATGCCCTGCGCAGCCGAAGTGGGATGAGCGAGGGAACCAGCCGGCCTGCCTGTCGCACTGACGAGGCTGCGAGAGATGGTTGCCGCAAGGCGGCTGTCGAAAGCCCCTTGAACAGAGACCATGCGGCTGCGGCCGGCAGGATCGGTCGAGCGCCGTGAAATGGGGAGGGGCCGAAATAGCTCTCGAAGAATTCCGCATCGGGCAGCGCGCTGCGGGCTGCCAATTCGCCTCGCACGTAATCGCGGGTATCGTCGATGTGTACCGACATGTCGGATGCATCTTCGTGCACCAGACCCGAAACAGGCAGCATCCAGATCCTGATATTGCGCTGATGCAACCGGGCCGAAAGCAGCGGAGGGCCGAATTGACCGAACGGCTCGATCGGTCCCAGCCTGACGAAGACATCCCGGCGCAGCGCGAAGGCGGTGCGGTGCAGACGCTGCCAGGTGGTGGGCTCGGTCCAACTCCGCTGGGTTTGCGCAAACCAGCGCTTCATCAGCCGGGCGACGCGGTAATTGTCCGGATTTCTGATCCGGAAGTTGCACGCGCTCTTGTCCGGATTGGCTTCGATCCAGGCGGCCAGCGCCGCCAGCGCGTCGCTGTCCGGCCAGCCATGCGCCTCGACGAAGAGCAGCCAAGGCGCGCTGGCCGCGCCTGCGGCCGCATTCCACAGCTCGGTGTCCTGGCGGGCCCGGTGAACCCGGATCAGCGCGTCGAGAGGGCGTAGCACCTTCTGCAACCCGGCCTCGTCGATCGGTGCTTCGGCGCTCGCGGCAACGATGACCTGAAACTGCTGCGGAGCGATTCCCTGCTGATGGTCGATCCATTTCCGCACGTGGTCCGCGACGTCGCCTCGCACGTCGAATACCGGATAAAGCACGGACACCAGCGGACCATCCGTCGTCTCACCAAGCGACGATGTCGCCGGCGCTGCCTTGTCCGCACCGTCGACCGACCAGCAATGCGCTGTCGCGAGCAGCTTTTGCTTGTTGTCGAGGCCGATGGTCCAATTGGCATGGAACAGGAACGGCTGGAGCTCGCCCGCCATGGGATGAGACGGAATCCGCTCATGCTGCAAGACGCGGTAACCGAGGCCGCTGATAAAAAGCGATTCGGGAAGAGGAAAGATGTCGTTGAGCCAGGTCGGATCCTGGGCAATGGTCAGGCTGCAGGCGGCCTGGTCGTCGATTTGCCTGCCGTCGCGGGTCTCACCTTTTGCCGCGAGCAAGGCGTCCAGAAAGGCGATTGATCGTCCCGACCGGCGAAACGACATGAAGCCGCAGCAGAGGACGGGTGGAAAGACCGGCAACCCCTCGGTCTGGAATGCAATCGGATATTGGCTCGCGACCTGCGCGAGATAGGACAGCGGGTTGCGGAGCCAGCCGATATCGAGATCGGCATAGACCAGATGCTCGTGGCTTTCGATCAGCCGGCGGATAAGGCCGATCTTGGCCCAGCAAATCTCGATGAATTTGGGCGAGGCGAAGCCGGCATATTGCCCATCGTTTGTTGGCGGCAACGAAGCGTCCGGGAGCACCGATATTGCCGGTGCCTGGGACGACACCACGCTTCGGATCGAGGCCTCTTCGTCCGCCGGACAGGCAACGACAATTTGCGCGGGCGCAATGCCCGCCCGTAGCATCCCGGACAGCGCGTTCGATAGAAACGTCTCCATCCCGCGTGTGCACAGCAGCACGACGACGGGGATCGTCGGCGTCTCGGCCGGTGAAATCATGGCCCCTTGGCGTCAACGTTTCGCTCGCGGCGGAGAAATATCCCGCCTGCGTCCAGCAGCCTTAGCAGGATTGCCATTGCGAGTCTCCCGCGGTGTCCGGCGATCTCAGCCGGCGTTGGGCTTCAGCCCGGCCGCCTGGATGCCGGCGACTGCGCACGCCTCGTCATTGTCGGAGGTGTCGCCGGACACGCCCACCGCGCCGAGCAGCGTCGTGCCGTCCATGATCAGCACGCCGCCGGGGACCGGCACCAGTGCGCCTTTTGCGATCGTGTTCACGGCGTCGATGAAATAGGCCTGCTCCTGCGCGCGCTGGAACAGGGCGCGTGAACCCATGCCGAGCGCGAGCGCGCCATAGGCCTTGCCGTGGGCGATCTCGGCGCGCATCAGGCTGGTGCCGTCCTGCGCCGCGGCGATCTTGAGCACGCCGCGCGCGTCCAGGATGGTGACGACCAGCGGCTTCAGTTTGAGCTCGCCGGCCTTTGCGAAGGCGGCGTCGAGGATCTTGCGGGCGGTGTCGAGGGTCAGTTCAGCCATGGCTGGGTTCCTTTGCAGCTGGAGACGTGGAATTGGTGTTGGCGCGATCGAGGCTCATTGCCAGCACGCGCGCGACGTGAAGCGCTTCGCGCTTGGTGCCGTCGTGAATCTGGTGCCGGCAAGAGGTGCCGTCCGCGACGACCAGGGTGGCCTGGTCGGCGCGCCGCACGGCCGGCAGCAGCGACAACTCGGCCATCTCGATCGAGGCGTCATAGGTATCGGCGCCATAACCAAAAGCACCCGCCATGCCGCAGCAGCTCGATTCGATGGTCTCGACTTCAAGGCTGGGAATGAGGCGCAGCACCTGTTCGACCGGCTTGAACGCGGCGAAGGATTTTTGATGGCAATGGCCGTGCACCAGGGCTTTGTCGGCAACGGCGCCGAGCGGCAGTTGCAGCCGGCCGGCCTCGGCCTCGCGCACCAGGAATTCCTCGAAGGTCAGCGCATGGGCACTGACGGCCCTGGCGTCATTGTCCTTGCGCAGCGATGAAAGCTCGTCGCGCAGCGTCAGCAAGCAGCTTGGCTCCAGGCCGACGATCGGCACGCCACGCGCGGCGAAGGGCGCGAACGCGGTGACCAGGCGGTCGAGCTCGGATTTCGCGTCGTCAACGAGACCGGCTGACAGGAAAGTGCGCCCGCAGCACAGCGGGCGATTGCCGCTCGATGGCTTCGGCAGATGCACGCGATAGCCACCGGCCGCGAGCACGCGCAGCGCGGCGTCGAGGTTTTCGCGTTCATAGATGCGATTGAAGGTGTCCGCGAACAGCACGACCTCGCGACCGCCCTCCGGACCGACGCTGGCGGCCGGCGCTGCGAACACGTCGCTGCGGAAGGCGGGCAGCGCCCGGCGCGCGCTGATGCCGGCAAACCGCTCGAACAGCTTTCGCAACAGCGGACTGTGGTTGCGCAAATTGGCCAGCGGCGCGAAGCGCGAGGCGAGGCCGGCATAGCGCGGGAGATAGCCGACCAGGCGGTCGCGCAGCGTCAGGCCGTGCAAGGCCGCGCGGGCCGCGAGCACCTCGATCTTCATCTTGGCCATGTCGACGCCGGTGGGACACTCGTGGCGGCAGGCCTTGCAGGAGACGCAAAGCTTGAGGGTATCCATCATCTCGTCCGAGGAAAGCGCGTTCGGACCGAGCTGGCCGGAGATCGCGAGCCGCAAGGTGTTGGCACGTCCTCGCGTGACATCCTTCTCGTTGCGCGTCGCGCGGTAGGACGGGCACATCACGCCGCCCTCGAGCTTGCGGCAGGCGCCGTTGTTGTTGCACATCTCGACCGCGCCCTGGAAACCGCCGCCGGCGCCGGGATAAGCGGACCAGTCGAGTTTTGTCTCGAGTTCAGGGACGCGATACTCGGGCTTGAAGCGGAACAGCGAGCGGTCGTCCATCCTGGGCGCATCGACGATCTTGCCGGGGTTGAGCACGCCATCAGGATCGAAGCGCTGCTTCACTTCCCTGAAGTCGGCGACCAGGCGCTCGCCGAACATCGTGGTGTGGAATTCAGAGCGCACCAGGCC
>Ga0136846_1224858_pt1 | contig 12589 bp, 15 predicted proteins | sample HopSoiMetagenom2_FD_96841 | JGI IMG/M metagenome (GOLD analysis project Ga0136846, IMG submission 96841) | Grasslands soil microbial communities from Hopland, California, USA - 2 Assembly 2016 (version 4) | ecosystem: Environmental > Terrestrial > Soil > Grasslands | place: USA: Hopland...
GGGCATCGGCTTCCAGAGCGAGTGGATCAGGCCGAGTGCGCAGTAGCAGTCACGCGTTCCCCCGTCGCCGTCGCGCTCGACGACCGCGCGCACGGCAGTCAGGTCGTAGATCTCGTTGAACTCGCGGCCCTTCTTGGCCATCTTGTCGTAGATCGAATAGAAGTGCTTCGCGCGGCCGGAGATCTCGACCGGGATGTCGACCTTGTCCAGCTCGAGCTGCAGGATGCGCGCCGCCTCCGAGACGTGTCCTTCTCGGTCGGCGCGACGCTCCGTCACCATCGCCTTTATCTCCTCGTACTTGCGCGGGTGCAGCGTTTCGAACGCAAGGTCTTCGAGCTCCCACTTGAGCGCGTGGATGCCCAGCCGGTGCGCAAGCGGCGCGTAGACCTCGAGCGTCTCCTTCGCCTTCTGCACCTGCTTCTGCTTGCCGAGGTACTCGATCTCGCGGAGGTTGTGCAGGCGATCCGCGAGCTTGATCAGGATCACGCGCACGTCCTCGGCCATGGCGATGATCAGCTTGCGGTAGTTCTCCGCCTCCGCCTGCTCGCGACTCTGGAACTGCACGCGGGTCAGCTTGGTCACACCTTCCACGAGCTTCGCGATCTCGTCGCCGAACTCGGCGCGCACGTCGTCGAGGTCGACGTCGGTGTCCTCGACGACGTCGTGGAGCAGCGCCGCCGCGATCGTCTCGTCGTCGAGCTGCAGCTGCGCGCAGATCTTCGCCGCGCCCCAGGGGTGGAGGACGAACTCCTCGCCGGAGCGGCGTTGCTGACCCTCGTGGGCGTTCGCAGCGAAGGCGAAAGCCCGTGCGATCAGCTCGCGGTCGACATCCGGGTTGTAGGCCGAGACGTCCGCAATCAGCTCATCGATGAGCTCCTGATGCTGTTCGTGAGTCTCAAGGACAGCCATATATCCAGTGTACTCCGCGTGTTTTCGGCTCCCTCCCTCGACTCAGGGGCGTACCTCAAGCGCAGGAATGGGCGTTCCGATGAGGAAAGGAAGTTGCCCATGGCCTGGTACAGACGCCGACAGGAACGCAAGGCCACCGCGCGGGCAGCGCGGCTGCTCGTCGCATTGAATGCCTGTGCTAGCTCACGCCCCCGAACGTCTCCGGCGGGTACACGGCTCGGCCTCTCAGCGTCTGCTCGTAAGCGCCTAGCGGTCTGAGCATGAAGTACTTGGCCGCGCGCGCCTGGGGCGGTGCGTCGATGCCCTGCTCGTCCGCACGCGTGAAGCCGAAGCGGCCGTAGTACGCCGGATCGCCTTCGATCAGCAGCAGCGGCTCGCCCCGCGCATCGGCGAGGCGAATCGTCTCCTCCATCAGCGCCGTGCCTATGCCCTCGCGTTGGTGTGCCGGCGCGACCGCGAGCGGCCCGACCTGAAGGACAGGTCTCTCGCCTGGCACCACGTCGACGTAACTCGACATGACATGCCCGAGGGGCTCTCTCTCAGACACGGCCACGAGAGACAACTCCGGCACGTAGCGCTCGGACGCGCGGATCATCTCCACCAGGTCGCCGGTGATCGTGTCGCCGAACGCGTCGTCGACGACCCTGCGGATTGCTGCGTAGTCGGCTTGCGTCTCGGGACGGACGATCACGCCGCGCGTAGCAGCGCCGGCTCGGCGAGCAGCGCACGAAATGTCTCCGACTCGAGCGGATGCCGCTTCGGTCCGCCCGACTCGACGTCGAGCTCGGCAAAGATCGTCTGGGCCTGCGGGTCGCGGTCGCCGTTCGCACGCCATTGCTCGCGGAGCCACTGGTACAGCTCGTCGAAGCGGTCTTCCGCGTCGAAGACGCGTCGCACGACGAGCTGCGGAGCAACAGTCCCGTTCCAGCGGTTCTCCTGCAGCCGGAACGCGACGTCGTAGCGGCCGACACGGCGGTAACGGTCCAGCTTCGTCCCCTGGCCGAATGCGATCGCGCCGCCGGCATCGCGGCCGTCGCGCTGAACCCGGAAGCGCAGATGCTTGCCGTCACCCACCGTCGCGAGATCACCCAGCTCGCATCCCGGTGCGAGCAGTGTCACGTCGGGATTGCCGAGACCGAACGGCGCAAGCCGGCTCAGCTCCTCGCAGAGGTCGAGCGTCAGCTTTGCGCCTCGCGGCAGCACAGCGTCGATCACGGTCGTCGGCGTGAGGTCGTCCGGGCTCAACAAGCCTTCCGCCTCGGCGGCGAACGCGTCGGCGAACGGCTCGATCCACTCGGGCAGGATCGAAAGGCCGGCCGCTGCACGATGCCCACCGAAACGCTCGAGGAACTGCGCGCAGCCGCCGAGGGCACCGTGGAGGTCGAAGGAGGGAATCGACCGTCCGGAACCTTTCCAGAGCCCATCACCGCCGGCCAACAGCACCACGGGCCGGTGGTAACGCTCGACGAGCCGCGACGCAACGATCCCGATCACGCCCTCGTGCCAATCCTCTCCCCAGACGACGTACGCCTTTCGGCGACGCTTCGCCTCGGGCCATTCCTCGACCTGCGCGATCGCCGCGCGGACGATCCGTTCCTCGACCGCCTGACGGTCGCGGTTCAGCTCCTCGAGGCGATCGGCGAGGCGCCGAGCTTCGTCGGCGTCCTCCGTGAGCAGGAGGTCGAGCGCGGCGCCGGGATGCCCGAGCCGCCCCGCGGCGTTGATGCGCGGGGCGAGCCGGAACGACACCTGCCCGGTCTCGACGGCGGCCGGATCGACGTGCGCGACTTTCATCAGCGCCCGCAGCCCCGGTTTCTGCGTGCGTGCGAGCGCGCGCAGGCCGGCGATCACAAGCGAGCGGTTTTCCCCCAGCAGCGGGACGACGTCCGCGATCGTCGCGAGCGCGACGAGGTCGAGATGACGGCGCAGCAGCTCCGAGTCGGGACCGAGGAGCGCCTGGCCGAGCTTGAAAGCGACGCCGGTTCCGCAGAGCTCCGGAAACGGATAGTCGGACGGCCGCGTCGCCACGACGGGACAGTCGGGCAACTCCGCAGCGGGACGGTGATGGTCGGTGACGACGACCTCGAGACCCAACTCGCGCGCGCGGCGCACTTCATCGACCGCCGTGATGCCGCAGTCGACCGTGAGCAGCAGGCCGCAGCCCTCCCCGGCAAGTCGCTCGAGCGTCTCGCCGCTGACGCCGTAGCCCTCGTCGAAGCGGCTGGGCAGATGCCACTCGACGTTCGCACCGAGCTCGCGAAGAACGAGGACGGCGAGCACCGTCGCGCAGATGCCATCGACGTCGTAGTCGCCGTGCACACAGATCCTCTTCCCAGCGGCGATGGCGCTGCGGATCGCCTCGACCGCAGCCGCCATGTCGCCGAGCAGGAATGGATCATGCAGCGGCTGCTCGCCGGCGAGAAACGCCCGAGCTTCTTCGGGGTCGCCGTAGCCGCGCCGGACGAGCACGCTGGACGTGATCTCGCTGAGGCCGAGTGCCTGGGCGAGGGAGTCGGCCTCCCGGTGCGGGCACGGACGGATCGTCCAGATGCCCTCAGACATGCCCGTTTACCGTACGAGCAGTGTCGGACGGCACCGACCTGCGCGCCGAGTTCCTGCTCGACCCGGATGTGACGTTTCTGAATCACGGGTCGTTCGGCGCCTGCCCGCGCGCTGTCTTCGAGCGCTATCAGGAGTGGCAGCGCGAGCTCGAGCGGCAGCCCGTGCTCTTTCTCGCGCGACGGGTCGAGGGTCTGCTGGGGGAGGCGCGCTCTGCGCTCGGCACCTACGTCGGCGCCGACCCGGAGGACCTCGTCTTCGTCCCGAACGCGACCACGGGCGTGAACATCGCCGCCTGGCCGCTCGGGTTGCAGTCCGGCGACGAGGTGCTGACGACAAACCTCGAGTACGGCGCGCTGGACTTGACGTGGAAGCATGTGTGCCACGACTTCGGAGCGCGCTACGTGCGCACGTCGATCCCGTTGCCGCTCGCGGACGAGGAGGACGTTGTCGAGACGATCTGGGCGGCCGTGACGGCGCGCACGCGCGTCCTCTTCCTCAGCCACCACACTTCGGCGAGCGCGCTGACCCTTCCGGTTGCCGCGCTGTGCCGCCGGGCGCGAGAGCGCGGAATCGTGACCGTCGTCGACGGAGCGCACATTCCAGGCCATCTGCCACTCGACCTGCGCGCGCTCGACGTCGACTTCTACGCCGCGAACTGTCACAAATGGCTAGGCGCTCCGAAGGGCGCGGGGTTTCTCTACGTGCGACGAGAGCTGCAGCACGACGTCCACCCACTCGTCTTCAGCTGGGGTTACGCAAGCGAGAAGCCGACGTTCGTCGAGCGGCACGAAAAGCAGGGGACTCGCGATCCGTCCGCCTATCTCACCGTGCCCTTCGCAATCGAATGGCAGCGCACACACGGTTGGGACACAGTCCGGGAGCGCTGCCACGAGCTCGCCCGCCGCGCAGCCTCGGAGCTCGGGCTCGCCGCGTTGGTGCCAGACGAGAGACACGACCTGTACGGACAGATGGTGGCGCTGCGCCTACCGAACGACGCGCCGGCCGACCTGAAGGAGCGCCTCTACGACGACCACCGCATCGAGATCCCGGTCAGCGACACGGAGGCCGGCCGCCTGATCCGCGCGTCGTTCCAGGGCTACAACGACGAGGGCGATCTCCAACGGCTCAAGGCCGGGCTGAACGCGCTGCTCTAGTCAGGCCGCGTACGCGAACGGGTGCCGGAAGACGTCGAGCGCCTTCTCGGCCGGAGCCTTGACCTGGAAGCTCTCGCCGGAGCGGCTGTCTTCGACCGCGACCAGCAGCTGGTTGGTGTTCGGGCTCCAGAGCAAGGAGACCTCGATCCCGTCGGCTGTGCGGTGGTCGAGCTCTGTGAGGGTGGAGTTCATGCCTATCAATCTGGCAGGCATCGGCTCGGATGACCACGGGGCCAACACCCCAATTTGACGTACGGCTGGCCGCCTATTCGTGGGGGAGCTGGACTCCGAGAAGGGTCAAAACCAAAAGGATTGCTACGAATGCGACTGCTCCGGCCAGGAACAGGCGCGGATGGCGGCTGCGCCGGAGCGAGTCCCAGCCGATGCGACCCCAGAAGACGATCATCCCGGCCGCGGCCCCGACGCCGATCACGAGCACAGGCGCCAGCAAGGCGGCCCGCTGGAACGAAAGGTCGGTGATCCACACCGCGAGGACGACGAGGGCGGTGACGGCGACCGAGACGGCGAACAGCCGGGCGCTCACAGGGCCAAAGGCTATGCTCGGCGCGTGGTGGAGGCGAACTACGTCTCGGGCGACGACTACGTCATCGAGTTCCAGGACCATCGCTTCGGCTTCAACGCCTCGGACTTCGAGCAAAGGGTGACTGCGGCGGCGGTCAAGCTGGGTCTCGTCGCCGACAACGACCTCGACGACGACGAAACGGCGGATCTCGTCGAGCTGGTCTGGCGCGACTGGATCGACGAGCCGCGCAGCGGGCTCGGCCGCTACCTCGTGCGGCACTGGGAGCGCGTCTCCCTCGTCGGCGGCGAATCCCTCGTCTACTGGCTGAAGAAGCTCATCTTTCGCAGCGCCTGGCTCGACCATCGCGTCAAGGAGGGGATGCTCGACGTCGCATGGGACGAAGAGCTCGCCGACTTCGCCTATCGCGACCCGAACGGCGACCGGGCGCTGCTCGAGCTCGCTCCGGTGCCTTCGTGGCACGAGCTCCAGTTTCGCCGGTGATCCGTGCCGGCCTGATCGCCGGCTACCTCGCGGCGCTGCTCGCGGTCGACACACGGGTGGAGCTCCCGGGACAGCTGCTCCTCGGCGGCGTGACCTGGCTTGTCCTGGTCATGGCAGCCCGTCCCCTGGCGACGGAACGACGCGCGCAGGTAGCCATCGTGATCTGCGCCGCCACGATCGCCGAACTGACCGGCTCGATTCTCTGGGGTGTCTATTCGTACCGGTTGCACAACCTCCCGCTCTTCATCCCGCCCGCGCACGGACTCGTGTTCATGGCGGGCCTGTCCCTGAGCGAGGCATTCCGCCGTCACGCGAATGCGCTCGTCGTCGCTGCGGCCTCCATCGCGACCGTCTGGGGAGTCCTCGGGCTCACCGTCCTGCCGCGCACCGACGCGGCGGGAGCGCTGGGAGTTCCGCTGCTGCTCGTCTTTCTCTGGCGCTCGCGTGCGCGTGCCGCGTACGCCGGCGTCTTCCTCGTCGTCGGCGCCCTCGAGCTGTACGGCACGGCAATCGGGACCTGGCGCTGGGCTGCGGAGCTGCCCGGCCTCGGTATCCCGGACGGCAACCCGCCGAGCGGTGTTGCGTCCGGCTACGTCTGGTTCGACGTCATGGCGCTGCTCTGCGCGCCGTGGCTCCTGGCGCTGCCGCGATCGGCAGGTCCGTTCCGGCGCCGTCCTCTGACTGGCACCAGTCAGGTCTAACGGGCCCGGTCATGCGACGGCCGCAGGATTCCCCGCGGCCGCCAGTCGGAGGATGTGGGCTGCGGCCCCCCACGATCCTCCTGGGCACACAGTCGCGGCAGAGGCCGTTTTTCGCCCTCCCCCGGGTGGGTGAAGTGAAGTACCGGGATGAACCACCCGAAGGGGGAGGAATCAACCGCTGTGGGTGAACGATGCTCACTCACGTACCACCTGTCCTCAAAGCTCTGTTCTGCGGCAGAGCCAAGCCCCGACAAATGCGGCACTGCGGCCGGGGCGGACATTTCAGAAAGGGTCGAGACCTATGCGGCGGGTCTCGGCCCTATTTTTTTGGGAGCGCAAACCCGGGCCGGCGCTCCTCGTCGGCCGGGCCGAGCGTGATCCGGCGGATCGCGCCGACCGGAACGATCAGCTCCTCCCCTGCGTGCAAGGCGAGCGTGAGGAAGCCGTACCCCGGCTCGCTCGACAGCGACCGCACGGCCAACTGCTCGCCGTCGGCCAACTCGACCTCGACATGCGACCGCTCGGCGGAGTGGGTCGCCGTGTACCGCTCGATCTGCCGGTGGACGCGCGTGACGAAGTCCTCCAGCGACGGCTCGGCTGCGCCGGGGACCCAGAGGTCCGGGCTCAAAAGAGCTTCGCGTCGGCGGCGGGGGCCGTCCCCACATGCTCCCGGCCGAGGGCCGTCACGATCCGGCCTCGCGGGGTGCGCTGAATGAACCCCAGCTGCAGCAGGTACGGCTCGTACACGTCCTCGATCGTGTCAGGCTCCTCGCCGAGCGCGACCGCAAGGGTCGACAACCCGACGGGGCCGCCGCCGAACTTGAAGACGATCGCCGCGAGGAGGTCGCGGTCGATCCGCTCGAGGCCGATGCCGTCGACCTCGAGCAACTCGAGCGCCTCACGCGCCACCGCGTTCGTGATCACGCCGTCGTGCCTCACCTGCGCGACATCGCGCACACGCTTGAGGATCCTGTTCGAGATGCGCGGCGTCCCGCGGGAACGCCGCGCGATCTCCTCCGCGGCGTCGTCCTCGATCTCGACGTCGAGGATCCGCGCCGAGCGGCGCACGATCGTCCCCAGCTCGGCGGCGTCGTAGTAGTCGAGGCGGAACGTCATCCCGAAGCGGTCCCGCAGAGGCGTCGTCAGCAAGCCCGTCCGCGTCGTGGCACCGACGAGGGTGAACGGCGGCAGGTCGAGCGTCAGCGTGCGCGCGGCCGCGCCCTGGCCGACGATGATGTCCAGCCGGAAGTCTTCGAGCGCGGGATAGAGGATCTCCTCGATCGCGCGGTTGAGGCGGTGGATCTCGTCGACGAACAGAACGTCGTGGCGCTCGAGGCCGGTCAGGATCGCCGCCATGTCTCCCTTGCGCTCAAGGGCGGGGCCCGCGACGCAGCGGATGCCGACTCCGAGCTCTTCCCGGACGATGTAGGCGAGGCTCGTCTTGCCGAGGCCCGGCGGGCCGACGAGCAGGACGTGATCGAGCGCTTCCTCGCGGGCCTTCGCTGCAGTGAGCGCGACCTCCAGCTGGTCCTTGATCCGCTCCTGCCCGACGAACTCCGTCAGCCGGCGGGGACGAAGCGACTGTTCGAGATCTTCTTCGTCGGGCGCGACGACTGGAGCAAGGAATTGGGTGCTCACTACGCTGCTTTCAACGCCTGCCGTACTCGTTCCTCCGGCGGCAGCTGCGGATCGACCGCCGCGAGCGCCTGCTCCGCTTCGCCGAGCGAGTAGCCGAGCTCGACAAGCGCATCTCGCGCCACGAGGTGGGGTTGCGTACCGGTCGCCGACGAGATCGGCACCGGCGCGTCACCCAGCTTCTCCTTCAGCTCGAGAACGATGTGCTCGGCAGTCTTCTTGCCGATACCGGGGATCGCCTGGAAACGCGCGGTGTCCTCGAGCACGATCGCGCGGCGGAGCTCCGCAGCCGGGGAGCCCGAGACGATCGCGAGAGCGACCTTTGGGCCGATGCCGTTGACGGACAGGAGGTGCACGAAGAGCTCGCGCTCTGCAGCGTCGGCGAACCCGTACAGCTGCAGCGCGTCCTCGCGCACGTGGAGATACGTGTGCAGCGCGACCTCGGGCGCGCCGTCGCCGGCGCGCACTGCGGACGGGGTCGCCGCAACGAGATAACCCACTCCGCCGACATCCAGGATGAGCCCGTCCGGCGTGTTCGCGACTGCGCGGCCGCGAAGCCGCGCGATCATCCTGCGATCCTCAGCAACGGCGGCGCGAGCGCGTGACAAATGGCCACCGCCAGCGCGTCCGCTGCGTGCGTCGGCGTCGGGAGCTCTTGGAGCGACAGGATCGCCTTCACCATCTTCTGCACCTGCTGCTTCTCGGCACGGCCGTAGCCGCAGACCGTCTGTTTGACACGGGCGGGCGGGTACTCAGCGCACTCGACGCCTGCGCTCGCGGCCGCGACCATGACGGCTCCGCGGGCCTGTCCGACTGAGAGCGCGGTGCGGGCGTCGGCGCCGACGAACGACTCCTCGAGCGCGACGGCATCCGGACGATGCTCGTCGATGAGTCCCGCCACCCCGTCGAAGATCGTCTTCAGCCGCAACTCGAGTCGCTCGCCGGCGGCCGTCTTCCACCACCCGTGGTCGATGGCCTTGAGGCGCCCGTCGCTTTCGTGGACGATGCCGTACCCGCAAGAAGCAGTCCCTGGATCGATGCCGATGACTTTCACGCAGCCACGTTAGGCAGCGCATCGGACGTTTCCTGCCTGGCCCGGGAAGCGAGAATGAAAAGCGTGGCAGCGGAAATCTGGCTCACGTTTCGCGACGGCAGCGAGCACGAGCTGCACGAGACGATCACGATCGGCCGCGACCCCGCGAACGAGCTGGTGATGGAATCCGCGGCGGTCAGCCGCGAGCACGCGACCGTAGCCTTCCGCGAGGGCCGCTGGTATCTCGAAGACCGCGGCAGCTTCAACGGCACCTATCTGAACGGGACACGACTCGTGCCTGGCACCCCGCAGCTTCTGCATCACGCCGATCGAATCAGCATCGGCCCCGAGACGCTGATCTTCTCGTGGCCGGGCCAGCGTGAGGATCCCGATACGACCGAGCCGCTGGACGAGCTCGCGGCGGGCAATTCGGCGCAGCTCTCGAGCTTTCAGCGGCAGGTCGTCCAGTGCCTGTGCGGGCCGTGGCTGGCCGGTGCGAGCCTCGAGACTCTGCCCTCGAACGAGGAGATCGCAGCACAGCTCGGCACCCCCGGCGCGACGGGAACTGTGAAGGCTGCCCTCCGCCGCATTTACGCGAAGGCCGGTCTCTCCGACCAGCCGGCGCACGCTAAACGGCGTGCCCTTTGCCGCATCGCGCGGCAAAACGGCTGGCTCTAGCGCCCCCGCGCACCGAGGAGTGACCTGCTGGGTCACCCGGGGCGCTGCGGGGTTTCCATGGCGCTTTATGTGGCGAAAAGAAGGTCATGCAGATTCGCAAGGTCATCCAGCGCCGTATCCGCCAGACGGCCGGGGGCGTTGATCTCGTGGGAGATGTGAATGCCGCGATCGCGGCGAACGTGGGCGAACGCTCGTCCACGACGCAGGTGTCGACTCGCAGCAGAGCAGCGTCGGAAGCGAATCGGAAAGCCGACGAGCCGAAGCCGGATTAGGCAACGGAAAGGAGCACACATGGGCAAGGACAAGCAGTCCGAGTTCAAGCAGCTGTCGCATGAAGAGCTCGCCGAGCTCGCAGGCGAGGAGCTGCCCGAGCGGGCCGCGATGTCGCTGGTCAACGCGAACATTGCGATCCCCGTGAACGCCGCCGTGGCGGCAAACGTCCTGTCCGACGGGGCGATCGCGTACGCCGACGCGGCGCAGAACACGCCGATCGACCAGGGCAACTAAGGAGGTCAGCATGGGCAAGGAGAACGACTACCGCCAGCTGTCCCGCGAGGAGCTCAACGAGCTCGCCGGCGAGGAGCTGCCCGAGCGCGCCGCGATGTCGCTGATCAACGCGAACGTCGCCGCGCCCGTGAACGCCGCAGTCGCGCTCAACGCACTGAGCGACGGCTCGACGGCGATCGCCAACGCGGAGCAGACCGCGAACATCACGCAGTCCAACTAGGGGAAGGAGCGAACACGCATGGGTGACTACAAGAAGCTGAGCCACGAGGAGCTCAACGAGCTCGCGGGCGAGGAACTGCCCGAGCGCGCCGCGATGTCGCTGATCAACGCGAACGTCGCTGCACCGATCAACGCCGCCGTCGCCGCGAACGTCCTTTCGGACAACTCGGTGGCCTACGCGAACGCAGTCCAGACCGGCGACATCACCCAGAGCAACTAGCCATGGGCGAGTCGCAGGAATACAGGTCGCTCAGCCGGGAGGAGCTCAACAACCTCGCCGGCGAGGAACTGCCCGAGCGCGCCGCGATGTCGCTGATCAACGCGAACGTCGCCGCGCCCGTGAACCTCGCAGCCGCACTGAACGTGGCGAGCGACAACTCGATCGCCTACGCGAACGCGCAGCAGAACGTCGACATCACGCAGAGCAACTGAGCTGCTGATGACCGCGTTGACGTGAGGGGCGGACTTCTCCGCCCCTCACGTCCTTAGAGACCCGAGATGACCGACGACAACCCCGCAACCGTCACCGAAGAGCCCGAGACCGAGGTCATGCCGGTCGCCGACCAGGCGCCGCCGTCCAGCACCGGCCCGACGGAGAAGCCGCGGCTCGCCCGCGGCATCGACCTGATTGGGAAGTACGAGGGCTCCGGCTTCAAGGAAGCTCCCTACATCGCGCGCCGCGAGGACGGCCAGGTGATCCAGCTCGCGCCTCTGCTCTACCTGATCGCAGAGGCGTCAGACGGTCAGCGCACGAATGAGGAGATCGCCGCCGCTGTGAGCGAGGCGATCAAGCGTGGCGTGAGTGCGGACAACGTGCGCCAGCTGGTGGATGAGCGGCTGCGCCCGCTAGGTGTGATCGCGCCCGCGGACGGCGCCGAGCCGGAACTACAGAAGGTCGACCCGTTGCTGGCGCTGAAGCTGCGCGCCGCGCTGGTCCCCGAGCGTGCCGTCAACGCGATCACGAAGCTCTTCAAGCCCCTGTTCTTCCCGCCCGTCGTGATCGCCGTGCTGGCTGGTCTCGTCGCGCTCGACGTCTGGTTGTTCTTCTTCCACGGGATCGCGCAGTCGCTGCGCGAGGTGCTGTACAGCCCGGCGCTCCTGATGATGATGCTCGGGCTCGTCGTCATCTCAGCCGCCTTCCACGAGTGCGGCCACGCGACCGCGTGCGCGTACGGAGGCGCTCGCCCGGGCGTGATGGGAGCCGGGCTCTACATCGTCTGGCCAGCGTTCTACACGGACGTGACCGACGCGTACCGCCTCGGCAAAGGCGGGCGTCTGCGGACAGACCTCGGCGGCGTGTACTTCAACGTCGTCTTCATGCTCGTCGTGCTCGGCGTCTACGCCGCGACGGGTTACGAGCCCGTGCTTCTGATCATCCCGTTCATGCACCTGGAGATCGCCCACCAGCTGCTGCCTTTCATTCGACTGGACGGCTACTACATCGTCAGCGACCTCACGGGCGTGCCGGACATGTTCTCGCGCATCCGCCCCACGCTCGCGAGCCTCCTGCCCTGGAAGGACGCGAGCGACCGGGTCACCGAGCTCAAGCCGTGGGTCCGCGTCGTCGTGACGTTGTACGTCTTCACGGTCGTCCCGGTGCTGCTCTTCATGTTCGGGATGATGATCATCAACACCCCACGCATCATGAGCACGGCGTACGACTCGTTCGTCGTCCAGTACCACAAGGTCGACCACGCCTTCCACGGCGGCAGCGCGCTCACAGGAACGATCGGCATCGTCCAGATGGCGATTCTCCTGCTCCCGGCGCTCGCGCTCGTCGCGACCTTCTGGCTCCTCCTGCGCCGCTCCACCGGCGCCGTGTGGTCTCGCACCGAGGGGAAGCCTGCGGCTCGCGGCGCGTTCGTCGTCGCGATGTCCGCGCTCGCGGCCTTCCTCGGGTACATCTGGTGGCCGAACGGCGACTATCGCCCGATCCAGCGCGGCGAACGCGGAACGCTGCAGGGAGCCGTCAGCCAGTTCGCCGAGGTTCCGTCGGGCCGGCCGGCACTGACGAAGAAGCGCGAGAAGGAGCTCGGCGGGGCGCCGCTCGTCAGCTCCCAGACCGATAGCGGAACGGCGCCGACACAGTCGCCGCGCACGCCGCCGACGCAAACCACCCCGACGACGACGCCGACCACCTCGACGACTTCCGAGACGACCGCGACAA
>Ga0136846_1231286_pt1 | contig 12589 bp, 11 predicted proteins | sample HopSoiMetagenom2_FD_96841 | JGI IMG/M metagenome (GOLD analysis project Ga0136846, IMG submission 96841) | Grasslands soil microbial communities from Hopland, California, USA - 2 Assembly 2016 (version 4) | ecosystem: Environmental > Terrestrial > Soil > Grasslands | place: USA: Hopland...
AAGAACTCCTGGTCCGCCCGCTCGACGAGATGGATGAGCTGACGCGCGAGGCGACGACCCGCGGCGGTTGGGCGTAGCGCATACGCGCGCGAGTCGCGCGGATGGTCGGTGCGACGCACGAGCTTTTTTCGCTCGAGCGCGCGGAGTACCTGCGACGTCGTCATCGTGTCGGTGCGCGCGTGGCGTGCGAGCATGACCTGCGTCACAGGTTCACCCTGCTCCGCGAGCGACGTGACGCTGGCGAGGAGCATCACCTGCAGGTGCGAGAGGCCGGCATCGCGGAGCGCTCGGCGCTGGCCGCGCTGCCAGCGGTTCATCGCCTGCCAGAGGAGCACGCCGGGACTTGCAACGGGTGAGGCGAATTGCGGCGGTAGGCGCTTGGGCATCAGGCTGCTTCATCTCGAAGGAAGTACGCTTATCATAAGCGCGCATACTATACGCGCAACACTAAAAATCGACAAAAAGTCATTGCGCGACAAAATCACGGTTCTTATCATTCGCCCGTCGCGCACGCATGGCATCTCTCTTGCCGCTGCAGACGTGCGAACGCTCCCCTCGCACAACTCGACTCGTTGTCCGCCGGAGTGTGGATGCCGCGAATCGGATTCGCGTACAATCAAAAGCCAGAGTCGCCCACGACCCAACGTCCCGACGACGAAGCGGTACGCGGCGACGACGAACCTCCCAGTAGGCGCCGGGACGCCAGCGCGTCCCGGAACTCCGATGCACCGGCGTCGACCGAAATCGCGCACTCGGTCACCGTCGGGGGAAGTTTCGCCACCCCCGCACATTCCGCGGGATCCAACGGCTCACGATCGCACAGCACCGCGTCGAACGGCCATTACGCGAACGGCGCCGCGTCCAACGGTCGTCAGCCGAGTGACGCTTCGTCGAAGGGCGCGCCGGCGAACACCGCCGCTGACGACGAGTTCGCCGAGTGGGACAGCGCCGACACGATCGACGCCGTCGCCAACGCACTCTCCGCGCTCGGCGATGTGATCCGCCTCGAAGCCAACGCCGACTTCCCGCAGAACCTCCGCGACTCGCGCGTCGACATCGTCTTCAACATCGCCGAAGGTCTGCACGGCGTGAACCGCGAAGCGCACGTCCCCGCGATCTGCGAGTTCTACGGCATCCCCTACTCGGCGAGCGATCCCTTCACGCTCTCGCTCTGCCTGGACAAGGCGAAGACGAAAGAGGTCTTCGCGTATCACGGAGTGCCGACAGCACCGTTCGCGGTGGTTCGCGAGCAACGGGAACTGGGAACAGGGAACCGGGAACAGAGAGTCCACACGGGACCACAGTTCCCGGTTCCCAGTTCCCGGTTCCCGCTGTCCCGCTTCCCTCTCTTTGTTAAGCCCGTACACGAAGGATCGTCCAAGGGAATAACTGAAGCGAACTACTGCGAAACACCGGAGCAGCTCCGCGCACAGGTCGAGTTCCTCCTCGAGCACTACCAGCAGCCCGTGCTCATCGAGGAGTACCTCCCCGGTGCCGAGTTCACCTGCGCAGTACTGGGTAACGGCGACGAAGCACGCGTGCTTCCAATCGTCGGCATGAACTTCGAAGCGCTCCCGCACGGCGCGCTTCCCGTCTACGGCTTCGAGGCGAAGTGGATTTGGGACCGCCCCGAAAAGCCGCTCGAGATTTTCGAGTGTCCCGCGCGGATCACTGAGGAGTTGCGGCGCACGATCGAAGACGTCGTGCTTCGCGCCTACCGCGTGCTTGGCTGTCGTGACTGGTCGCGGATCGACGTCCGACTGGACGCGTCAGGCAAGCCGAACGTGGTCGAGGTCAATCCCCTTCCCGGGATTCTCCCCAACCCCGCGGACAATTCCTGCTTTCCGAAAGCGGCGCGGGCCGCCGGGATGAGCTACGACGAGCTCATTCAGGCGTGTCTCGTTCACGCCGCAGAACGGCAGGGTATCGATCTTGGCGTCACGGCCGGAGCGCTCACGGCCGCGGCGCGGTAGTTCTGAGCAGCGCACTTCGAAATCCGGGACGGAGTTCTACATGAAAGTCATCGTGCTCTTCGATGGCGTTTCGGCGTTGGGAAAATCTCCCGACCTCGCCATCCTCGAGACGGTTGAAGCAGTCGAGTCGGCGCTCGTCGCCGACGGACACGAGCCCACGCGCATTCCAGTGAACCCCGACGGTCGGTGGATCGAGCGCGTGCGCCGCGCCAAGCCCGACCTCGCGTTCAACCTGTGCGAAGGCATCGACGGCGTCGCATCACTCGAGTCATCCGTCATCTCGTCGCTCGAGTTGCTTGGCATTCCGACCACGGGCAGTGGCAGCTGGACCACGTCGATCTGCCTTCGTAAGCACGTCGTCAACACGATGCTCGACGCGGCCCAACTGCCGGTCCCTCGCTTCGGCGTCGCGCGCGCTGGCAGCCCGCTGCCGTCCGTCGGCTACCCGGCGATCTGCAAGCCCGCGGCGGAAGACGCGTCGCTCGGCGTCGAGCAGCGCTCCGTGGTGAAATCCGCGCGCGCACTTCACGCGCGCGTGACCGCGATGCACGAGGAATGGGACGACGTCATCGTGCAGCGCTTCATCGCGGGGCGTGAGGTGAACGTCGGCATTCTCGGGAACCAGGTACTCCCGATCGCCGAGATCGACTTCTCCGGGATGCCCGACGAGTACTGGCGCATCGTCTCGTACCGATCGAAGTGGCAGACCGGGAGCGATGAGGATCTCGGTTCGGTGCCGCATTGCCCGGCCGATCTTCCGGATGCGCTCACGGCGGAGCTCGGGCGGATCGCACTCGCGGCGTGGCGCGTGGTCGGCGGCGCGGGCTATGGCCGAGTGGACATGCGCATCGATGAGTCGGGACAGCCGTGGATTCTCGAGGTGAACGCGAATCCCGACTTCGCGCCGACCGCGGGACTCGCGCGCATGGCGCGGACGGCGGGGCTCGACTACGCGGCGATGGTGCGACTCGTGTGCGACGAAGCGCTCGCGGGTCGCCAGGCGGCGACCGAAGATCGTTGGACTCGCAAGCAACGGCTGTCGGGAGTCGAGGCGGTCGGGTGAACGAGCCTCCCGGGTCTCCCGCATTTGCGATCGGTGCGATCGAGCCGTCTCATCGGTCGCGCATCGCAGAGATTCTCCGAAGCACGGAGAATTTTCGCGACGAAGAAGTCGACGTCGCCCTGGAGGTCTTCGACGCGGCGTTTGGCGACGAGGACTATGTGCTCGTCGGAGCGTTTCTCAGTCGGGAATCGGGAATCAGGCATCGGGAATCGATGGGTCCTGAGGCCGTTCCGATTCCCGATGCCCGATTCCCGATTCCCGACCTGGTCGGTTTCGCCATCTACGGCCCGACGATGGGCACCGACCGGACCTACGATCTCTACTGGATCGCCGTCGACCGCTCCGCACAGGGAACGGGCTGCGGTTCCGTATTGCTCTCAGAGGTAGAACGCAGACTGGAAGCGCTGCACGCTCGGATGTTGGTCATCGAAACATCGTCCCGATCCGATTACGCCGCCACGCGGACGTTCTATCTCCGCCGTGGCTACGTCGAGGCGGCTCGCATCCGCGAGTTCTACGCGCGACAAGACGATCGGATCATCCTCACCAAACGGTTAGCAGGTAGCCCGCGAGAGGGCTGGGGAGCGGTTGCATGAGCGAGTGGCAGAAGATCCTGAAGGACGACGCCGTCGCCACGCTGGACAAGCTGGCCGAGAAGTTCGGGCACGACGTCATCGACGTCGAAGCGCTCAAGCCGGCGTTCGACAACTTTCAGATGCGCATCACGCCGTCCGCGCTCGAGCAGATCAAGCGCGTGGGCGATCCGATGTGGAATCAATACGTCCCGACGGTTCAGGAGCTCGACATCGTCGACGGCGTCATCGACTCGCTCGATGAAGATGCCGACTCCCCGGTGCCGAACATCACACACCGGTATCCGGACCGCGTGCTCTTTCTCGTGAGCCCGGTCTGCGCCAGCTACTGCCGGTTCTGCACGCGTCGTCGCAAGGTCGGGGATCCGGAGAAGATCCCGCTCAATCAGTACGAGTCCGCGTTCGAGTACATCCGGCAGCATCCGGAGATTCGCGACGTCATCATGTCGGGCGGCGACCCGATGATGCTGAGCGACCGGCGGCTCGAATATCTGTTCCAGAATCTGCGCGCCATTCCGCACGTCGAGATCATCCGCATCGGGAGCCGCATCACCTCGCACCTCCCGGAGCGCATTACGCCGGAGTTCTGCGAGATGGTGCAGAAGTACCACCCGGTGTACATGAACACGCACTTCAATCATCCCGACGAGCTCACACCGCGCGTACGTCAGGCGCTCGACATGCTCGCCAGGGCCGGCATTCCGCTCGGATGTCAGACTGTGCTGCTGCGCGGGGTGAACGATGATCCCAAAGTGATGATGAAGCTGATGCATGAGTTGCTGAAGGCGCGCGTGCGTCCCTACTACATCTACATGGCCGATCAGGTCGCGGGCGGTGAGCATTTCCGCACGACGGTCCAGAAAGGTCTCGAGATCATCAAGGCGCTGCGCGGCTGGACATCGGGCCTCGCGGTTCCGCACTTCGTCATCGACGCGCCGGGCGGTGGCGGCAAGGTGCCCCTGCTTCCCGAGTACGTCGAGGAGATCACCGACGACTCCGTCACGTTCCGCAACTACGCGGGCGAGCGTTATGTGTACAAGCAGCCGAAGCAGAGCGGCGCGTGCGGATCGGAACCGATCCAGGTTCCGGACATCGTGCCGATCGCCGTGGGACAATCGGCGGCGAGTAAGGCCAAAGAGCGGTCGTCGAAGACAGGAAAGGTCACGCGGCGACGGCGTTCAGCCGCTGGCTGAGCGTCGCGACGTCGGCCGGCGAAACCACCAACGAGGGCCAGATGAGTTCATCTGGCCCTCGTTGTTCTTGCGCGCGTCGCGCACGCGCCGTAGGGTCAGGGCGTTCGTGGTTGGGGTGGTCCGCCTGACAGTCGTGGTGAATACATCGACCGCACGCTCTGGCGTGCGCCAAGGAGAAGTGCCATGGCAGTGATCCCTCGTTCACATCGGCGATTCGCTTTCCGCACGCCCGCTCGTTTCGTCGGCGGTCCGCTCGCGCTCGTGACGGCCGCCGTTATCGCGTTAGGCATCACCGGTTGCGGGTCGTCCGCGGCTCCGGGCATCGCGTCGGCAGGCGGCGGGCCCAAACCGAGCGCGACGGTCATCACCGCTGACGAGATCGCGAAGGTGAGCGTGACGAACGGGTACGAGGTCGTGCAGAAGCTCCGGCCCGCAATGCTGAGTCAACGGCAAGTCGCGTCGGCACACGGACAGGGTGGCGTAGCCGCGGACGCACCGCCCATCAAGGGGACCGCCGTCGAGTCGGGTCAGGTAGTCGTCTACATGGACGGGACGCGACTCGGCGGCGTCGAGCAGCTTCGGCAAATCACGGCGTCGACCATCGCGACCCTGCGCTACTACAGCGCGTCCGAAGCGCAGCTCAAGTGGGGCTCGAATCATCCCGGCGGTGCGATCGAGGTCATTTCAAAGAACTGACGGGGGGACGGACGACGGGCGACGGCAACGGCGGAAGAGGGGGACACCCTTGGGCTGTTCCAACAGCCCAGCATCAGCCAGCAACCAGCACGAGCAGCCAGCAACCAGCCGCCGTTCCCCCGTCTCCCGGTTTGTGATCCACATCACCGTCCTTGCCCACTCGTCGTTATTTCGTCGTTAGGTCAACGGGTGCAGTGTGCGCGTCAGCCTGCACGCAGGCAGCGCATCGTGGATGCGCACCAATGACCACCCAAAGGAGGCGTCATGACGCTCCACCGAATACCGGTCGCGCTCGCGCTGCTCACGATCGCGATCGCCCCGCTCAGCCTGGCCGCGCAGGGGGACACGACCAAGGCGGCGAAGAAGACCACGACGACGTCGACGGCCAGGAAGAGCACGAAGGCCGCGAGTACGACCGCGGCATCGGCAGCCGCAGCAAAGCCAACGACGGCAGCCGCCACATCGGCGGCGACGCCGGCCGCAACGGCGGCAGCTCCCGCCGCCAAATCGCAGACCGCCGCGGCGACCGAGCAGGCCAAGTGCAAGGACGGGTCGATGTATTCCGGAACGTCGCGCAAGGGAGCCTGCTCGTCACACGGCGGCGTCGCGGAATGGGTCTCCGCATCCAAGAGCGCCGCACCAAAGGACGCGACCGCCCGCTGTAACGACGGAACGTTCTATACGAAGGCGGAGCACCAGGGCGCGTGTTCAGGCCACAAGGGCGTCGCGGAGTGGCTGAAGAAGTAAGCTGATGCCGTAGTCAGGGGCGACCAGCGTATTACGCCGTGCCGGTGAAGTCGTTTTTATTCGGCTGGCGGGTTTGCGCATTGCACCGCCGAGAAGTCCTTAACTTCGACGCGCTGCAGGCATGCAATCTTTTGTTGTCCGGTCGAGCCAGTCGCCCGTGTTTCCTGTCATCCGACGGGGCGAGCGCGCACCGCGCCTTCGCGCGGCGCGCGCTGCCTTGTTTAGCACGGTCAGCCTCCTCTGCCTCGTCGCGGGTGGATGCCGCGACAATGATCCCGTGCAGCCCGGAGCAGGCGTCGCATCGGTCGAGATCGTCCCAGCCACGGCATTTCTCGAGGTAGGCGCGACGGCATCGCTCGCGTTCGTTGGTCACAAGGCTGACGGTTCGCTCCTCAGCGGGCTCACTCCCAAGTGGTCCGTGTCCGACCCGACGAAGCTCACGGTCACGTCGTCGGGCACGCTGACTGGCGTAACGCCAGGGAGCGCGACCGTCACGGCTACGCTTGGTGCAACAAGCGCGACGTCCACGATCACCGTGGTTGCCGCCGGGAGTCCGGCGAAGACCTGGGGCATCGATCTGCAGGGGCTAACCGAGGTCTCGCTGCTCTCGGTGTGGGCGGCGAGCCCGACGTCTGTGTTCGCCGGCGGGCAGGACGGCGTGATCATGCGGTGGACCGGCGGCGCCTGGAGCCTCATGACGACGCCGACGCGGGAAACGATCGTCGGGATCTGGGGACTGAGCGACGCGAACGTCTTCGCCGTCGGATCAAACGGGGTCATCCTCCATTACGACGGCAGCGCGTGGACGCTCATGCAGAGCGGAACGACCGCGGCGCTGCTCGACGTATGGGGGCTGGACGCAACGCACGTGTACGCCACGGGCGCGTCCGGCGCCATGCTCCGCTATGACGGGATGCAGTGGTCCGCGATGCCTAACGACGCAGGCGAGAGCGAAATCTGGGGGGTCTGGGGGTGGTCGCCCACGAACCTCATGGCCGTCGGCCAGAACGGCGCGCTGCTCCACTGGGACGGCACCGTCTGGACCGAGATGGCGACGCCAGTGGATGTCGCCCTGTTCGGCATCTGGGGCGCGTCGCCCACGAACGTGTACGCCGTTGGTGTGCAGGGCACGCTGCTGCACTACGACGGGACCGAGTGGCAGCTCTTGCCCAGCCCGACGACCAAGCATCTCTTCGCCATCTGGGGCAGCGCGCCTAACGACGTGTACGCCGTCGGCAACACCGGCGAGGTCATTCACTTCAATGGCACCACCTGGTCCGCGGACGCGTCGTCGCCGTCGCGCCAGAATCTTCGCGCGGTGTGGGGAGCCGGCGGCCAGCTGTTCATCGCCGGGTGGTCGGGAACCGTCGCCGGCGGCGCCAACGGCAGCTGGACCACGCTCGTGACGGCACCGACTCTGTTCGCCACGTGGGCCTCCGGCGACGGGCCGGTGTACGCCGTCGGCCTCGGCGGGCTCGTGCTGCAGAAGGACGCGACGGCCTGGAGCTCCGTCCCGGTGCCTCCAGCGAACGATCTCTATGGTGTGAGTGGCAGCGGGCCCGCCAATGTCTACGCCGTCGGCGACACCGGCTCCGTTCTCCATTACGACGGTACGCAATGGTCGTCGCTCGCGAGCCCAGTCCCTGGGCTGCTGCGCTCCGTCTGGACGGCGAATGCCGACCTGACGTACATCGTCGGCGAAAGCGGGACGCTCCTCACCGCATCGGGTGAGACAATCACTAGCGTCGCGAGCCCTACGACGCGGTTCCTGCGCAGTGTTTGGGGGACTGGACCGAACGACGTGTACGCGGTGGGCGACACGGGGACGATCATCCACTACGACGGATCGCGCTGGGCGACGACGCCGAGCGGCAGCTCGGCCCTGCTGCGCGCGGTCTGGGGCAGCTCGTCGACCGACGTCTATGCGGTCGGCGACGCGGGCACTGCGCTGCGTTACGACGGGGTACGATGGTATCCGCTGCCAAGCCCGACGACGAAGGCGCTGCGGGCGGTCTGGGGTACCGGCCCGACCGACGTGTATGCCGCGGGCGAGGACGGTGTGCTGTTTCGCTTCAACGGCAGCGCGTGGATCCCCTTGGAGTCGAACACATCCCAGGTCCTGCTCGGCCTAACGGGAATCCCGGGCGGCAACGTGTTCGCCGTGGGCGGGACGGCGACCATCGTGAAAGCGAGCCGCTGACGTAAACGGCGCGAACCAACAGTAACTGGTTACTGGAATTCGTTATTGGTTAAAGAACCCTCGGGATGCTCATCGCGTTTGCGAGAGGCTTCCCGAGGGTTCAATAACCAATAACCAGCTCCAGTAACCTGTAACCTGTTCCGTTGCGCTGCTCAGACTTCCGCGAGTTCTCCCTCTTTGGTCTTGGCCGACTCCTCGATCACCTTCTGCGCGGCCTCGCCCGGCATCTGCTCGTAGCCGTGGAACTTCCGCGTGAACGTGCCACGGCCGTGCGTCATCGAATGCAAATCCGTCGCGTAGAGGTGCATCTCCGCCTGCGGGACGATCGCCCGGACTCGCGTCCCGCGCGCATCGCCCAGCGAGTCCGTGCCTAACAACTTGCCGCGCCGGCTCGAGATGTCGCCCATTACGTCACCGAGGTACTGATCCGGCGTCGCGATCTCGATTTCGTCCAATGGCTCGAGCAGGACCGGGCGGCACTTCGGCGCTACCGTTTTGAAGCCCTGAATGCCTGCCATCTTGAACGACATTTCGTTCGAGTCGACGGAGTGATACGACCCGTCGAATAGCTCCACCGCGAAGTCGACCATCGGATAGCCCGCGAGCACGCCGCGCGCGGATGCTTCCTGGATTCCTTTGTCGACGGCCGGAATGAATTTGCTCGGGATGGACCCGCCGACGATCTCGTCGATGAAGTCGTAGCCCTTGCCGCGGGGCGTCGGTCGCATGCGAATCCAGCAGTCTCCGAACTGACCTCGCCCGCCCGACTGCTTCTTGTGGCGTCCCTGCCCTTCCGCTTTGGCAGTAAGGGTCTCGCGATAGGCAATGCGCGGCCTCGCGAGCTCCGCCGATACACCCGCCTTCCGCTTGAGCTTCGACATGGCGACCTCGAGGTGACGCTCGCCCATGCCACTGATGACCGTCTCGTGAGTCTCGGGCACATAACGAGTCTCGAACGTCGGGTCCTCGTCGTGCAGGCGATGGATGCCCTGCTGCAGCTTCTCCTCATCGTGACGCGCTGTGGCTTTTACTGCGAACGTCACGATCGGCTCCGGGAAATGGATCTGCGGGAGGCGAACCGGGTGTTCCCTCGTCGAGAGCGTGTCGTTCGTGTGCGTGTTCCGCAGCTTTGCCACGCAGCCGATGTCGCCCGGGTGAAGGATCGGCACCTCGACGCGGTCCTTGCCCTGCGCGACACTTAGATGGCCCATCTTCTCGATACCGTCACGCGTGGCGTTGTACACCTCCTGTCCATTCGCCACGGTGCCGGAGAAGATGCGGAAGTACGAGACCTCGCCGATGTGCGGCTCGGATGTCGTCTTGAACACGTGGGCCGAGAACGGCGCCGTGTCCTCCGCGTGGATCTCGACGGTCTTGTCGCCCTCGGCGCCCTTGAACGCGTGGATCTCCTCCATCTCGTACGCGGACGGCATGAGCTGCACGATCTCCGTGAGCAGCGCGGAAATGCCAAAGGTCTTCTCCGACGAGACGACGAAGAGCGGGAAGAGATCGCCGCGCTTCATGGCTTCCTTCATTCCGGCGATCGCCTCGTCGCGCCCGATCTCCACGCCCTCGAGATACCGCTCGAGCAGCGCGTCATCGGTCGCCGAGATCGCCTCGATCAATTCCTGGTGATAGTGATTGTAGGTGTCCTGCGCGTCGGCGGGGATGTCGACCTCCTCGTACTCACCCGACTTCGTGCCCGGCTTGTAGATGTAGGCACACTTCGCGAACAGGTTCATGATCCCGCGGAATTCCGGCCCGTTGCCGATCGGCACTTCGACCGGGATCACCTTCGACGTCAGGCGCTGTTTGATCTGCTGGTAGATCGCGTCGAAGTTCGCGTTCTCCTTGTCCAACATCGAGACGACGAACAACACCGGGTCAGCGCGGGTGACCGCTTCGCGGAACATCTTCTCCGTGCCGACTTCCACGCCGGCTGTCGAGCTCACGACGACGAGCGCCCCGTCGCCGGCCGCAAGTCCGGCGACGGCATCGCCCTGGAAGTCGAGGTACCCTGGTGTGTCGATGAGGTTGATCTTGGTGTCCATCCACTCCGCGAACGCGCAACCGAGGTTGATCGAGAACCCGCGGTCGATCTCTTCCGCCGTGTGGTCGGTGAGCGCGGTGCCATCCTTCACCGAGCCGTGGCGCTTGCTGGAGCCAGAAACGAATGCGAGCGCGTCGACCAGTGTGGTCTTCCCGCTCGCTCCGTGACCGACCACGGCCACGTTCCGGATGTCTGCGCTGCGATACTCCCGCATTGCTCGTATCCTCGCCTGCTCGGGTGATTCCAGTTCGAGCTCAGGTGGAGCTCAGGTGAGTAGCCCCATGCGCGGTGCCTCGCGAAGCCAGGAGCGGAGCACGTCGTCGCCGGCGTCGGTCAGCGCGAAGCCGACGGGAACAGCGATCGCGCGTGCGGTTTGACGCGAGTCGCTGATGCACGTGAACACGACGGCGGCGTCGACGGTCCCGGTCGCGTGTGACGCGTTCCACAACCGTCCGGCATCATCGGCGAAGACGCGCGCGCCGCCCGGTGATTGGCGGCGTGACTGGTGGGTGGAGCGCTGTTGCATGGGTCTCTTGTTCGTTGCTTTTGGGGATTTGTCTCGCGGGTTGGGGTTCGTCAAGGGCTGGCGACGGGCGACGGGGAACTGGCGGCAGGCGGCAGGCGGCAGGCGGCAAACGACGCGTGTCATTCCGAGCGAGCGCCTAGCGAGTCGAGGAATCGCCGTCGTCCCGATAGAGGGACACGGTTCCCAGTTCCCAGTCGCCCGTCGCCCGTCGCCCGTCGCCCGTCGCCCGTCGCCGGAACGCAGAAGACCGCCAGGCTGAGCCTGGCGGTCTTCTGCGTTCTCCTCAACACTCTGACAGAAAAATTCTCGTTCAGTCTCCTTCGCTGTCGAACGTAATCCCGTCGGCTTCGCGGAAGCTCTCCAGCAACGTGTCGACCTGCACCGCGCCGGGCAGTGAGACCGCGAACATCGGGGAAAACGAAAAGCTGATTGCGCGGCGAGCGCCTTCGGGCCAATCGGGCATCGTGAGCCCGGCCACCAGGCGGCGAATGGTTTGTCCGCACTCGCCGAGCAGCTGCCGCGCCGTGTCGACGAGCGTCTCGAGCGGGATCTCGAGATCGCGAGTTAGCAGTTGGCCTGTGCTCATATCCCGCCAGGCCGCGTCCCCCACTGCGCCACGCTCTGGCCATACACCGAGGTGGCGAATCGTGTCCGAACGCTCCTCGGGCAGCCGCCGTGATTCCACCGCTGCTGCCAGTGCCAGTGCCAGCGACTCCGGACTCGGTACCCCGTACAGGGTCACCACATCGCGCGGCGGCCGCTCGGAGTTCAGCGGCGCCGGCACCGAGTTCACGTGAGCCAGCATGGTCGAGTGTTCGGGGTTGTCCTCGAGCATCACGAGGATGTCCATAACCCCTCCCTGTGAATGAAGCCCCTTGGGTCTCGACTCGATGTCGAGTCAGGAGCGCAAACCTCCCTCACGCCCCTATGAGGGTAGACCCCGCGCGCGCGCCTTACGACACATACTGTGTGCACGCGTTGCAAGTTCCAATTGGACCAGTGGCCCGAACGCGGAGGCTAGTCGATCTGCGTGCTCAATCGGGCAAGTCGTATACCTGCCACGAGAGCGATCGTGAGCATGCCGAAGATGAACACTCGCTGCGCGCTCCCCAGCACAGCGCCGCTGCTCCATGCGAGAATGGGGGGGACAACGAACGCAGACACGCTCCACGCGATCGCGCCGAACATGATCGCGACGCCGAGCAAGCGAAGTCCCCGTAGCGGCGCAGCGACAACTGTGAAGCACACACCCAACACGATGATCGCGCACGCGGCCATCATGAGACCGACGACGGCACTCGCCGACGCTGTTCCCGCGATGCCCAACCTCTCCAGCAACGCACGGCCAGCAGACATGAAAGGCCGCAGCGCCAGTCCATGTCGGAGCCCGAGTCCGATCACGGCGCCAATGGTGGCGGCGGCTGCCACGGCCCCAACCCGAAGTCCAACCGAGATTCGAGAATCAGTCATCGCGCCGAAAGGAAACGGGCCCGGCCAAATCACTCAAGGGCATGATTGCCATGCGTCCGAGGCAATGGTTCGCAGTTC
>Ga0136846_1232708_pt1 | contig 12587 bp, 15 predicted proteins | sample HopSoiMetagenom2_FD_96841 | JGI IMG/M metagenome (GOLD analysis project Ga0136846, IMG submission 96841) | Grasslands soil microbial communities from Hopland, California, USA - 2 Assembly 2016 (version 4) | ecosystem: Environmental > Terrestrial > Soil > Grasslands | place: USA: Hopland...
CAAGGGGGCGACTGCCGAGCATGTATCGGCTCTACACGCTTTCGATCATCTACAAACGGCCTCTGCACGAATTTCTCCGACTATACGGAATTGTCAATGTAGTCCGGTTCTACTTGCCAGGCACAATAAAAAGAAAGTCGGTTCAACAAGTGGCTGGTGCTTGGTTGTGAATTGTGGCCGAGAGAAGCTTGGAGGCAGATGCCACGTCACAAGGCCGGGAAAAGAAATATCCTTGTGCCATATCGCACCCCAAATCCCGCAGTTGATCGATTTGGGACTGCGTTTCAGTTCCTTCTGCCACAACTTTCAACCCGAGAGTCTGTGCCAGGGTGATTATCGCACGCACGATCTCACGGCTCTCCCGGTCGTCTTCCATTGCAGATACAAATACTCTGTCGATCTTCAAGGTATCCACAGGAAACCGGCGCAATCTGCTTAAGGATGAGTAACCGACCCCAAAATCATCGATGCTCAACCTGATTCCTAGAGCCTTGAGGTCGGAAAGCACCCGACCCGCCCTTTCCGCATCTTGCATGGCGATGGTTTCCATTATTTCGAGTTGCAAGCAATTTGGCGAGATACCCGTCTTAAGCAGGATCTCACGAACGTCGCCGACCAAGTCTGCTCCCGCGAACTGCCGGGGAGCAACATTTACGCTGATCGAGAGAGTGGTGTCCCCATTGGTCTGCGCCTGCCAAGTCCGCAACTGTTGGCATGCCTCCATGACCAACTCGCGGTTGATGTTGACAATCAGTCCCGATTCGTCCGCGACGGAAATAAACTCTCCAGGCATAACTAGACGGTCGGAGCGTTGCCAACGACTGAGCGCTTCAAAGCCAACGATTTTCCCCGAACTCAGGGAAACGATGGGTTGATAATGAACTCTGAGTTCCTTGAATTCGAGTGCTCTTCGGAGGTCACGCTCCAACTGGAGCCGATTCAATGCAGCGTTGTGCATGGCCGGATCGAAAACTATCGCTTGGGCTTTGCCTGAACTTTTTGCGCGATACAGAGCTAGCTCGGCGTCACGAAGGATTTCGTCTGGTCCCAAGTAAGTGATACTGCTCATGACAATCCCGACACTTGCTTCTAGCACAATGTCTTGTCCTAAGGCCTCGAATGGCCTCGCCAATTTGGCCTGAATTCGTTGAGCCACTCGGATGGCGTCGCTCGGGTGACAGACATCTTCCAGCAGCACCGTGAACTCGTCTCCTCCGAGCCTGGCTAGAACATCCGAACTCGGCGGTTGTCCTGAATGTTCGCCGGTTCGAGACACAGTATCCGATTCACGAAAACACCCAACAAGGCGCTTCCCAAGCTCGAGAAGCATCTGGTCACCCGCTGAGTGTCCGAGGCTTTCGTTGACCCGCCTGAATTCGTCAATATCGATGAACAGAACGGCAAACTTGTAGTCAGTATGTCTGCGCGCCCGTACAAGGACCTGTCGAAGGCGATCCAGGAACAATGCACGATTAGGCAGAGCCGTCAGCCTGTCATGCAGGATATTGTGCGCGAGCATATCTTCAACTCGCTTCCGGTCGGTTATGTCCCGGTTGACAACGACGATTTCTCGCGTTCTCCCTCGTTCATCGCTGATTACACTGGCCGTAGACTCGAGGACTTTCCACGATCCGTCCTTATGCATCATGCGATATTCCAGGCGCTCTCCACGCCCCGTGAGACGTGCTTTCTCAGCGGCACCAACGACGCGCTCACGATCTTCAGGATGTACTTGCTCAATTGGCGGAGTGCTCTTCAGATCCTCGGCCGAATAACCAAGCACTTTCTGATATGCAGGGCTGTTGTAAAGCCGGTTACCTTTTGCGTCGACTACTGCAATCATATCGGCTGCATTTTCAGAGATCAGTTCGAAGAGGTGTCCCTGTTTATATAACGCCCGGCGAAGCGACCGGTTTTGCAAGTGCTGGTAAATCGTGTAAACGTCGAAGAGCAGGACCAGAGCTGCCAGACCCCGTACCCACTCTCTAAGAATGGACCAATAGAAGTCATCTTGCCCCCAAAGGTGCCCGGGGAAGCTTAACGAGAGGATTGCCCCAGTCAGCAGAAGAATGACGATCAGAGACAGCCCTAATAGCCACCACTCGCGACTGTCGATCTGGCGAGTCTTAGCATCGCTAGATAATGCCACAGTTGGGTCCGCAGGGACGTTAGACAGTGGCGAACGATTCACCGCCTGCCTCTTTCTGGGCGTACATCCTTTGATCTGCACCATCCAGCACTTCATCGAGAGTTTGCCCGTCGCGCCACTCGCAAACGCCAATACTGAGACTTAGTTGGAAGCCCTCAAGCTGATCAGCAGCGTTCCAGTCTTTAAGCTTCCCTTCAATCCGGCCTACAACGTTGCTCGCTCCTTCTGAGGTCGTGTCTGCGAGCAGAATGAGAAACTCATCTCCTCCATAACGCACCACCGCGTCGGAACCACGTGTTGAACTCTTCAACATTTCTGCAATTTCAGCCAACACGAAGTCTCCAGTCAAGTGCCCAAATCGTGTGTTGATTTGTTTGAACTTGTCGGCGTCCACCATCAAAAAGGTTATGGGCGATTTGCGTCGTCGCGCATGACTTATGAACCGTCCAGCAATCTCATCCAAGGAGCGTCGATTATAGATTTCTGTCAGTGGATCAGTTATTGACCGTTGCTCGACTACTTGATTTTGCAAGGTGGTGGAAATCAGTTGTTCGCGTAATCGGCGCACCTCGAACCGCTTACTTACGAGGTAAGTGTTCAGCAAAGCAATTAGCACAAGCAGGCCGATCGCCAACGGGCGTGAGACTCTGATCTCAAACTGGATGCTGTCTCCCCTAAAGATTGCCGGGAGCAATGGGGCAAGTAAGCCCGCACTCACGAGAATGCCAGTGAGGGTGACAATCGCCCACAGTTCCCAGTCGCGCTTTTCGAGTTTGGAAAGCTGCTGGCTCACACGGGCCAGAGCGGTCTCACTATACTTAATCATGACTTCACTCTTCTGTCACAGTTTAGTCCTCATTGTGACACTTGGCACCGCACCGAAGCACAAACACAGAGGTAATTGCAAAAGCGCTGTCGGTTTTCCGACGAAAATGAATATACGCGTTTTTACTGCTTGTCTTACGGCAGAATTCGGCCAAAAGAAGTTCAAATCCATGAACGAACCAGAACCGAAGTACCCATGTCGCAGTCGATAACCTCACACCCTGAACAAGGCATTGTCGGGCGAGCGCTGCTCATCTCGAAAGACCCCATCATCAGTCATCAATTAAGTACGAGCATGCAGCGTTTCGCGATTACAGCCGAGCTGTGTACTGACCCTGTAGCCGCTGCGCAACTAGTAAACACGCGCAAGTTCGACGCGATAATTGTTGATGTTACCTTGAATGACTCAGCAGCCCACGTGCTGGAAAATGTTCGTGGGTCGCGTTCCAATCACAACGCGGTAACATTCGCGGTGGTGGACGGCTCAACGCGACAGCTGGCCAGACGACTGAAAGCACAGTTTGTACTCGATAGAGACAGTTCAGGCGCTGTGCTATCGAACGTGTTCCGGGCTGCCCTCGGACTCATTATTCGGGAACGCAGGCGATACTACCGGTGTCCGTTGGATCTTCCGGCAAAGATTGCTCTGGAAGGCGAATCTGAAGCTCCCTGCAAAATCATAAATATAAGCGAAGGTGGCGCGGCCATCCAAGCGAACGTCAACTTTAAACCTGATTCTCAGGTGCGTATTGCATTCAATCTGGGAAGCTTTTTCACGATCGGCTCTGAAATTTGTTGGTGCGACAACAATCGTAGGTCGGGGCTAAGGTTTCATTCCTGGCCTGCCGAGCAGAGGCCAAACTTACAAGAATGGCTGGCTCGCCAGCTGGAACAGACTCTACCTGAGCGAGTCGCCAAGTTGTTCACAAGGAGCGAATGATTATGGAGCAAGGCCGACTCCGAGCTTGGTGGTGCGTCGGTACACCGACTAAAAGCACAAACCAACCTGTTTCCACAGGCATGAGTGGTAAAGAACCAGCATGAGTCAATCTCTGGCGGTCGGAATTTTTATGATGGGACTAGCTGTTGGCGGACTGCTGACGAAACTTTCTATGACGGGCCTGATGCGCAGAGCCAGGGAGAAGAAATAAACGCCAACCGATTCCGGTGATAACACGCGACAGCGCGTTCCCTTGTGGAATCCTAGAACGAAGGAATGGTTTTTGTCCCAAATGCGGTCGAACTTCGCCAAAGTTGCTAGTCAAGGATGCTCAAGAGGATTTATCTGATTACGTTGCTCCCTGCCCAGCATCGAAGTGCCTCTACCCGTTCGAAGAACCCTGAATACTGATCGTGGCGCTTCCAAATAATAGTAAATTGTGCGATTTAAACTGGGAGGGCTGATCTCGGCTTCGCCTGATTCAAGGATATGGATTCCGGCAGTTTTTATCACCGTCATGAAATCCATACAGTAGAGAGTACAAAGCGCCAGTAGCTTCGCGATGTGGCGCGGGACGCGATCGCTTGCCTCATAATCACAGAGCGCGCCCAGCCCGACCGCGTAATCAGGACCAAGCAGTTGGGCGACTTGAATGCTTAATTCATGGGCAGCACGAAATGTGAGCCCAGCACGCGCTCGTGCCGCCTGCAATAATTTCGAGAATGTAAGCTGGCAATTATGAGCCCCATCCGAGCCCCCGTCATCCGGTTCGCCTGGATCCGGCAATTTATCCAGGCTCGACCGCAACCCTCGCAAATCCACCTCGCCTAAAATGCGGATTTCCCGATTGATTTTGAGCGGCCACCCCCAAAATGGAGCCCGTGGCGGCACGACCCGAGCATGATCTCGACCTACAGCTTCCAGCCGACAGCATGCCAGCCCGTGCTCATGCTCTATCAGCCATAATCTCGATTGCTCGCTTGTCTCAGCGGGCATGCAGGTATCGCCGGTGACCTTTACTCGCACTATGCTATCGGGCGCGAGTTCCGGAATCACCTGCGCGTCATCTTTGCCGATTTTCGCAAAGCGACCACGGGTATTGATCTGACGCTGAAGTGGCAGCGGAAGCAGCACCGTCTGGTCTCGTTGTAAGCGTAGTTGAAGACTGGAGATGATTTGGGCGTCATGTCCACACGCCTGCATACATCGCCAGAAGGAAATCCCTGTTATGCGACTGAGCGCTGCGAGTTGGCACACATGCGGAGAAATCCCCGCCCTGAGCTTGTACAAGAACGCGCCGGGAATGAAAAAAGAACTTGATCGTCCATAGAATCTGGCACTTGTAGCCGATACTAGCTTGACCGTAAACCCTGCTTCCTTCAGCAATGCTTTGAGCCGCAGTTCGGACCCTGAAAAGCTGGGGAGGGCGTCTGGATATGGCGCAACCGAAGTCAGAGCGGGTGTTGATTCCCCTGACCACATGGACGCTACTCACCGCGACCGATGCGCTCATTGCTCGACGCTAGCCACTTCCACAACTGGGAAGCGGCCTGTACCGACTCAGTTATTTTCCTCGCTGGTATCCCTCTGGAGTCGCCTTTTCGCGATGAAATTCACGCGCACGACCAGATCCCGAGATCACCACTCTTTTCGTGTTAAGCGCCAATGGAGAGACCAGGAATTTTGGCGCTACGTAGGCCTTAACATGTGGAACTGATCCATTTGTTTGGGAATGCACCTTCTAAAGTTTCAGGTTTAATTGCCGATGAAATTTCCGCAAACCTTTAAAGCTTGTCTTGAAGCACTAGTCCGCATGAGCTTTGGCGCCAAGAATAGCTCGCTAGCCCGTGGAGAGGGTGAATTCCGGATATTTGTCGGTTAACCGACGCTTAATCGCGCGGTTTTCGAACAACTCAGCATTGGGCCCAACCCCCCGGTTAGCGTGGCGCTAGGAGGGTCCTATGAAGCGAGTCGCAAGATTGTTTTTGGCAGGTCTTCTGTTTGTAGGTGCGTTTTCCGCCGTTTCCTTTGCCGATGGCGGAGCGCCCGCCCCCATGTGCGGGCCAGCAAATTGTCCCAAGTAGTTTCGTCGTGATTTCGTCTTAAGTCCAACCAACTCTTGTGGGCCGCACTGGTATGCGAGTACTCTTCCAGTGCGGCCCATGCAACCTTCCGGCATTGCCACCACAACGTTATGGCTTGTCCCACTGTCACTGCAGTTTGCCATAGCGGTCCTAATGTTCCGTCGCGGGCTGTACAAGACCTTTCCTCTATTTTTTGGCTACACGATATGGGTTCCGACACGTGACGCCCTCCTGTTTTTATTTCCTTATCCGAGTAGGGCATATTCTGGCCTGTATTGGGGCGGGGATGTCGCCGCTTTATTAGTATCCCTCGGAATCGTGTTTGAGATCGTCCAGGAACTCATGCCGGGCTACAGGTTTTTTCCTCTTGCCCGAAGATTGTTGGCCATGGCTGCTGCGGCGGCCTGTGCTGTGGCGATCTTCCTTCTGAGAATAAATGGATATACTGCGACGGACGCCAGCTTGGAGCCGATCGTTATTTTCGAACGCTCGATCCGTTTCATCCAGGTTTGTCTCTTAATCCTCACGGTCTTGATTGTTTACCGGTTCGGTGTGCCATGGCATCGCTACGCTGTTGGTATAGCGGCCGGGTTTGGTATCTATTCCGCCATAAACATGGCCTTGCTCGAATTGCGTCTACATGTACGCGTCTTGTCTGATCAGGCCTTTGTGCTTGCGAACTCAGCGGCATATAATGCCGCAGCCATTATCTGGGCGTATTATTTTTTCTCCTCGTGGCGTAAGCAGGAGATAGAACGTTTGCCTGAGACTCATTTAGCGGATTGGAACGAAGCTGTAACCGAGGATCTTCATCGATGGTATCGACGATCCTGATCCTTGCTCTTGCCGCTTCGGCTCTGATCCTGTGTTGGAAGCTTGTTCGGGCGGCCCGCCAGGATCGGTATAAACAGGAAGGGCTGCATGAGCTGAATGTGTGCGTGTTTCGGGCTCTCACAAACAGCAGTGACGACATTTATCTCCGCACGCGTCTCGATGCAGTACGTACTCGTTCGTTTCATCGAAAGCGCACTGCACTTGCGCTTCAAATGATTCGCCTGGTTGACGAGAATGCGCAGGTGGTGATCCATATGGCTCAGCGTGCGAAGGCAGTTGGCGACCCCGTCCTCACTAGTAAGGCCGAGGAGTTGATGGGCCTCGCACTGCGCTTACGGATGAACCTGGTTGCGGTACGATTTTGTTTGGGAATAAAGTGGCTTATGCCCGGCCTTGATCTCGTTGTTCCGGCTTGGGACACCAGGTATCGGGACTTGGCGGCCTCGCTTTTTCGGTTACGACAGGACGATCCCCGATTCTTATTCACAACTAATTAGCTCTTATCGGACCTGCGGAACTTGTCTTTGCCGCTGAATGTTTGGTGACTTCCTGAAATGTTCTTGGATATTGTTTGATTGTTTTTGGGCGAGTGCATCGACTAGCGGCAAGCCCCAAAAAGGCGAATATGGAATCAGGGAAAGTAATCCGCGAGCTTCGTGAGGAACGCTTTCTTCGACCCACCGACATTGAGCGCATGAGCCGCGCCATTGCCGACACCAGAGGCAATTCCGATTTCTACGTGCCTCACTCCACTTTGGCCGACATCGAGTTTGGCGCCGTTCCCAGCATTCATAAGCTTTTCAGTCTTGCCGTGTGTCTTAGAGTTCCGCTTGAGGAGCTGATGCTTGCTTACGGAATCGATTCCGGGGAGGTGACGGCATTTGCCCCGACGCCGGGTTCCAAACCTGTAGAGCTACAGTCTATTGGAACGAAAGAACCGAGTTTTCGCTTTCGCTTGAACTTTGACCGGGCAGTTGATTTTGCAGAAACGACTCTCTTAACCATGCAACCGGAGGATTTGGCACTATTGCCTCCTGCTCTTCAGGGTCGAGTTGAGTTCACGCGCTTTCGCTACGCAGTGATTGGGTTTAAAGATACCAGTATGAGTACTGTGCTTCCTCCCGGTTCCCTTGTTGAAGTGGATATCAATGAGAATCGCGTCGAGTTCTTCAACTGGAGAACGCTACAGGAGCGTCCCGTTTACTTGGTTTGGCACCCTGAGGGTCACAGCTGCTGTTGGTGCCAGTTAGACGCCAAAGAGCTCCTCGCGGTGCCACATCCGCAGTCGAATTATCCAATCAGACGATTCAAGATGCCTGGCGAAGCCACGGTGGTGGGCAGAGTCGTTAATGCCTGGATTCCATTCACCCTTGCCGCCAGGCGCAGCTGACTAACACGCCGGAGCGAGTCTGTTCTTCTGCAGCACCGCAATACCCGTCTCAATATTCAGGAAGAAAATTTCCGACCATATCTTTTCGGTCTGCAAGGGAACAGTCGCACGGTATGCCTGCAGAGACTGCCAGTTGTGCAGCATGGTGTGGCTATCTGTTTTGGAGTAGCGGATGTAGTCCTGAAGCTGGCACACATAATCTGACAAGTGGCTTTCAAGCAGGCGTCGAAATATTTCATTATGAATGTCACCAAGAAGCGCACTTGCAGCCTGTATTCCGAGCCGTTTCGTAAGCTCGGGATGCAAGTAAACACCGCTGTTGCAATCCCGCAGCGAAGCGAGGTAAATCATCCGAGTCAGATTGTTGGGAAGATATTGGAGTCCAATTTCGTCATATGCTACGGCAATGGCGCTCTGTTCACGAGGCAGGCTTCCATATTGGTGATCAGCCGATTCGAGCCTCATTCGAGCGCCATTGTTTCGCCATTCCGACTGCCAAGTCACCTAAAAAGCACTCCTGTGTCCGAGGCATTGTACGACTTTTGAGCGATTCCGCCCGACAAAACGCTAAATGACTCAGGTATTTTTCCCCCGAGCACCCGGAGTTCTATCACGATCAGGGCGGCCTCGTGGCGACCACCCGCGAGCAGTTGGTGGCAGCGGTGAAACAGAACATCTGCCGCAACGTCCATTGCGAATTGGTAAAGGGACACTTGGAGTCTACCCAATAAAGGGCTACGGCGCAGCGGAACTGGGGACACAAACGTTCTCGCATCGCGGAATTGATCCCGATGAGGGTGATGCCAAATCGGTAGTTGGTGCAAGCGTGATATTTTCAATGATCATTCGGGCAGCCGGCCCTAAGAGCGTTTTTCTGTCGTTTCTCGCAGATTAAGCTTGTGGTCAGAATGCGGGACCGCGATATTCGGGGCACATCGCGCAAATCCTTTGCGCCCATTCTCTGTTCTACTTTCCGAACAACCTCGCTCCGTCTGATTGATATCGCTGCAATTCTGTTAGCGTTTCCTCGATGAAGCACAATCGTAGTTTTCTTTACGCTAGGACAGATCTCCCTGTTGCAGATGCTTTGGTGGAAGCCATCGTTAGATTGCGCAAGCTTACGCGAATGGAGGCCAATACGCGTCTAACCGAAACAGACCGGCGGGCACTTCAGTCCGCCATACGAGAGCTGAAGAAAATTATTCAGCGCAACGTCTGCTAGAGGCCCATGGAGCAAGCTGCGCGGTTTGGCCATCGTTTGGTGTTCTTCTTGTCCTAAGGTCAACGATAATATTTCTCACAAGCAAAACACAGTCGGCAGTTAGAGGAGGTTACATGACCGAATCGCGCCCAGCCGCCGAATACCTACGCATGTCCACTGAACATCAACAGTATTCGATCGACAATCAGAAGGCGGCCATACGTGAGTATGCGATAAGAAACAATTTCAACATCGTGAAGACATTCGTCGACGAAGGAAAGAGCGGATTGGTCTTAAGGCATCGGAATGGTCTGCAGCAATTACTGAGGCAAATTGTCGAGTACAGTGGTGCGTTTTGCGCGGTGTTGGTGTATGACGTAAGCCGATGGGGGCGGTTTCAGGACATGGACGAGGCCGCTTGCTACGAATTCCTTTGTAAGCGAGCCGGGGTACCCGTGCACTATTGCGCCGAGCCGTTTCGAAATGATGGTGCGATGCCGAATATGGTGATGAAGGCCTTGGAACGAGTAATGGCCGGGGATACAGCCGGGAGCTCTCTGTCAAATCGTTTAATGGTACACCACGGATGGTAAAAAGAGGCTTCTGGGCGGGCAGCCGGCCAGGTTATGGTCTTAAGCGGATTCTTGTCGCTGCGGATGGCAAAATCAAGGGTACTTTAAAGGACGGTGAGACGAAGAATGTCAAAAGTGACCATGTTCGGATTGCGCCGGGCCACGGAACGAAATTGCGGTGATCCATGAGATCTATCGACTCTTTATTCGCGAGAAATCGAGCGCATGGCAGATCGCCCGGAAACTAACCGCTCGAAAGATCAGCCGTCGGGGAGAACCTTGGAACAGTCAATTCGTGTTGACCATCTTGAAGCACTTGAAGTACACCGGATCACTGGTTTGGGGACGCAGTGCAGGCAAGCTTCATACGCGTATTGTGCCGGTTTCACGTCCACAGTGGACAATTAGACCGGGCGCCTTATGCCCGATTGTGGATGAGAAAACGTTTCAGGCAGCTCAGAAGATCTTGCGTGACCGCCCGCAAAGCATGACCAACGATGTTGTATTGAATAAAGTACGCAGCCTGCTTGCGAAGGAAGGGCGGCTCAATGCAAGACTGTTGAATGGATCTTATGTGACACCCAGCGCGGGGTGCTGCAAACAACGGTTCGGCAGCCTTCGAAATGTTTACGAATTGCTTGGATATACACCTGCTGATTCTTCTAAGGTGCACAAGGAGACTTTCCAATTGACGACACGTCTTCACCGCCTTGTGGTCCGGGACATTAAAAAGTACTTCGGCAAAAGCGGGGTGCTGCATGGATAAACTCTAGCCTGAATTTGAGAGGTGTGCTCTAATACCCAGGTCGGACGGTAGTTCTGGTCCTCCCGCCCCGTTTAAAAACCCCTTTAAGGACTTTTGGAGGTCTGCTTATGTTTTCAGGCTTACGAATTCGAGTTTTGCTGCTCTTTTCTCTATTGTTGACTGTGGCGGTGATGCTTATTGCGCAGAGCAATCCGCATCAAAGCCGCTCAACCTCGTTCGGCACATCTGGTGGGAACGTAAATGACATCAGTAAAGCCTTTTGTTGCTCGGGCACGCTCGGTTCTTTGGTAAAGGACAGCTCAAATACGCAATACGTTTTGAGCAACAATCATGTCTTGGCTGATAGCGACCAAGCTGCCGCTGGCGAGGACATCTCTCAGCCCGGACTAATTGACAACAACTGCCGCCCGGCAACCATCGTTGCGGACTTCACTGTTGCGCCACATCTCGGTACAAACGTGGACGCGGCCCTTGCGGCAGTTCGCTCCGGTCAGATGTCTTCCAGCGGCACAATCCTGGATATTGGCCCCCCAAGCTCTAGCACTTTAAGCGCCAGCAATAACCTATTAGTAGCGAAGAGCGGTCGAACAACCGGACTTACCTGCGGGTCGGTTCAGTCCACAAACACCAACGTAAAAGTGCAGTATCAACAGGGTTGCAACTCCGGCAAAAAGTTTACGGTCACCTATACCAATCAGGTCGTGGTCGGCGGCAGCGGGTTCAGCGCTGGGGGCGATTCGGGATCGCTAATCGTGAGCCAGACGGGGAAGCGTCCCACCGCACTGCTTTTCGCCGGCAGCAGTTCAACAACCATTGGCAATCCGATCAACGAGGTGCTTTCACAACTGACTACCAGTCTCAGTAAATCTGTGAGTTTTGTCGGCGCATCGAATCCTGGAAACGTGGCTTGCCCAGCCCCTGCTGCAGCTTTAGCCGGTCACGGCAGACCTTCCCAAACCGGGCTCGACCGTGCAGCGGCGGCCAAGGAAGCTCATGTGCAGGAGCTCATGGCTGATCCTGCTGTGATGGCTGTTGGAGTCGGCAGTAGCGAACGCAATACCGCCGAAGCTGTGGTCAATGTTTACGTCGAAACAGGGCGTGCCCATGGTCACATTCCTGCCGAGGTAGACGGTATTCGCACGCAGATTATTCGCACCGATCTCATTCGTGCTTATGGCTGGAACGAGGCTCAAAACGTTGCAAACTCCTGTCCGGCTAAGCTCCAGTAATTTCCCCTTAGGGAAGAATTCGGACGAAAAGATGTTCGAGTTCTTCCCGGTCTTCCTTACATCCGACAAGAATATTTTTACATCTACTCTGGATTTGCTTGACTCTGCGTGACATAGTTTGTGGACGTGGGCCTAAAGGTGAGGCGCGGGCAGCGTTGCGGAGAACATTCCGGTCAGCGCTTGTGAATTACGGAAATTTGAACCGGCCCGCTGAACCTGAGTCCGAGCAGGGCCGTTCGTTCGTTCGTTCGTTCGTTCGGTGTTTCCCCCAGGAAACCGGACGGCACAAGATATCGCATTCTCAACAAAATTGCTAAGCAGCCCGTCGTTCCACGAGCACGAATAAAGCCTTCACTGCACGTTGGTGGGTGCCGGGTCCGACCGTACACCCCAGAATCGGGGCCTTGCACTATAAAGGCAGCACCAAAACCACACCAGAAATTGCGCGCGAGCTGAATGTGGATGCGGTGCTGGAGGGATCGTTCGCGGGCGAATCAAAACATTCATCAGGCATTCACCAATTTGACTGTAAAATCATATTCTGCTACCAACACTATCGTGCTGCGTTGAGCGTTATGGTGGCGTCGCTCGGAAATG
>Ga0136846_1212955_pt1 | contig 12586 bp, 8 predicted proteins | sample HopSoiMetagenom2_FD_96841 | JGI IMG/M metagenome (GOLD analysis project Ga0136846, IMG submission 96841) | Grasslands soil microbial communities from Hopland, California, USA - 2 Assembly 2016 (version 4) | ecosystem: Environmental > Terrestrial > Soil > Grasslands | place: USA: Hopland...
CCTCGAGCGCGATCTGGAAGGCCACGCTGGGTTCGTTGTCGACGGTGTGCATCCCGTTGGAGAGATTGAGCACGTGCGCGCCGTCTCGGGCCGCCCGGATCATTGCGCAGGCGACGTCGCTCTCGGTCGCGAAGCCGTCGCTGTCCAACGCGCGATAGACCCGGATCTGGGCGTCGGGGTCGACCAGCCGCACGATGCCGGCGGCGAAGGTGCCGTGCCCGGCAGCGAAGTCGAGATACTCGTTCCCCGGATGTGGGAACTCGTCCAGCGGGTCGATGTTCTCGCGCGTCCGCGCCACTTCCTTGAGCCACCCGTCCTCGCGGGCGACGTTGGCGATGCCGGTGTCGATCACCGCGACGATCGTCTCGCCGACGGGCGGCCGGAAGCCTGCCCAACGGAAATCGACGTCGCACATGTCGACCCTGGTCGGTGCCGGCCCGACCGCTGCCTTCGCGACGACCTTCTTCGGCGGCGGCGTCGGAGCATGCTGCTGCAGGGCGGTCACGAGGTGCGGTGAAGCCTTCACCTGCACCTCCTGTCCTTGGAGCTGCTGGATCGTGCCGTTGATGATCTCGGCCTTCGACTCCTCGTCACCGACATACCTGTAGACGATGAGCCCGCGGGCCAGCTCATCGCACAACGTGGAGCCCTCGTCCCCCTCCTGCGCAACAAAGTTCTCGTCGAGGATGTCGCGGGCCGTGGGCGAGAGCTCGCCGTTCGCGTCGGGCCGGCGGACGAACAGCTCCGAGGGCACGACCAGGGACCCTTGGTCCGTGACGGTCGGGAGAATCTCGAACTGGACGGCCTCCGACTCCGACCTGCGCCTCTCCACGAGCGTCTCGAACAGCTCGCCGGGACCGGTCTCCCTGGAGCTGGCTGAAGCTGAGGCCTCGGGCTCCGGTGCCAGGAACGTGACCTGCTCCTCGTTACGGTCGTGATCGTGCTCTATCTGCTTCGACGTGCGCGGGGGGAGGTCGAGATCCGGGAACGGTTCGGGGGCGGTGCTGGGCATGGAGGGCTTCTCTCTGTGACGGGGTGGCCGGCCGACACGGGTCGGCCTCCTGCGTAACGCGGATACGCTGAGCGCCGCAATGGATACATCGGGCCATCTGGCGTCCGACGGGGCCATGGACAGACAGGGCACGGACGGCCCGACAGACCTACTGGCGCGGGCCGAGGCCGCGTTCCGGTCCGCGGTTGCAGACCCGGCGACGGCCGGACCGCAGTCGGAGGCGCTCGTGGCCGAGGCCCGGCGAGCCGGGGACGTCGAAGCCGAGGTGGTCGCCCTGCGCGCCCAGGCCTGGTGCGCGGTCCGCGCGGAGCTGGCCGAGCAGCGAGCGCGGCGCCTGCTCAACCGCGCCGCCCGGCTGGCCGAGTCGGCCCGCCTCGACGAGCGGCTGGCGGAGGTCCTCGTCGTGCGGTCTGCGGTGAACGAGGAGCTGGGCGCCACCCGCTCGGCCGAGCGCGACCTGCTCCGCGCCCGCAGCCTGTTGGGCGACCAGGCGCCGCCGACGCTGGAGCACCAGACGGCGGTCATGCACCAGAACGCCGGGCGGATCGCCGAGGCCGCGGCGATCTACCGCCGGACCCTTCGGCGGCGCGACCTCCCGGTCGACATCCGGGCCAAGATGTCCAACAACCTCGCGATGATCGAGGCCCAGCTCGGACGGTACGGCGTGGCCCTGGCGCTGACCGCACAGGCGAGGGCACTGGCCGAGGAGGTAGGCCCCTCCCCGACCGCCATCTACACCGAGGGTGAGGCCTGGGTGCTGGCGCACGCGGGCCGGCTGCCCGAGAGCCTGGCGCTGTTCGAGGAGTCCGAGCGGCTCTACAGGGTCGCGGGCCTCCCACTCGCCGAGCTGCACGCCGAGGCCGCCGACGCCTTCCTCGACCTGCGGCTGCTGCCGGAGGCACGCGTCGCGGCCGACCGCGCCCTGCGCGAGTTCAGCGAGACCGACGTCCCGCTCATGCGGGCCGAGGCGCAGCTGCGCGTCGCTCGCGTGGCGCTGTTCAGCGGCGACGCCGAGGCTGCCAGCGAGGCGTCGCGCGCAGCTGTGACCTCCTTCCGACGGCAGCAGCGGACGGGCTGGGCCTGGCGCGCCGCGGTGGTGGGGGTCGAGGCCCGCCTCGAAGCCGGGACCGCGACCCGCGCCGACGTCCGGGACGCACGACGTGCGGCGGCAACGCTCGAGCGGCTGGGCCTGACCGTCGAGGCGGTCGACGCGCACCTGACCGCGGGGCGTACGGCGAGCCGGCTCGGTAGGGGCGCGTGGGCGGAGGCGAGCTTCGGGCGCGCCCACGAGCTGGCCCGCGGCTCCTCGATGCTGACTCGGCTACGAGGCAGGCTCGCCGCCGCCTCCGCTGCCGAGCTCCAGGGGCAGCCCCGCGTGGTCGTGCGCCACTGTCACCAGGGGTTGGCTGATCTCGAACGGCACCGCGGCCAGCTCGCCTCGACCGAGCTCCGGGTGCTCGCCTCCGCCCACGGGGCCGAGCTCGGCCAGCTGGCCCTGCGCGCGTTGCGGGGGACCTCGTCGGCGGTCCGGGTGTTCGACTGGATGGAGCGCAACCGGGCCACGGCCCTGCTCTCGGTGCAGCACGCCGGCGTCGACGGCTTCGCCGAGGAGTTCGAGCGGCTGCGCGAGCTGAGGTCCGAGATCGAGGTGAGCGACGCCTCAGAGGCGCTCGTGGCGCGGCACGCCGCGCTCGAGCAGCGACTCCGTCGCCTGACCTGGGTGAGCAGGAGCGAGCAGGATGCTCGGACGCGACGGATCCCGACCCGGGACCTGCAGGCGTTGCTGGGCGATCGGGTGCTCGTTGAGTACGGCATCCTCGACGGCGAGGTCCTCGCGGCGGTCGTCAGCCGGACCGGGGTCTCGGTGACCGGCGTCGCCCCGGCCGCGATCCTCCGAGAGGAGCGCGACCGGTTGGCGTTCGCTCTGCGGACCCTGGCCCGCCGCGCCGGAAGGGACGCCCGGCCTGAGCGGGCCCTCCTGGCCCGCGAGCGGGTGGCCCGGCTCCGCCAGCTGCTGGTCGACCCGCTCGCACTGCCACCGGGCCGGGAGGTCGTCGTCGTGCCCGTCGACTTCCTGCAGAGCGTCCCGTGGTCGGCCCTGGTCGACGCGCCGGTCTCCCTGAGCCCTTCGGCTTCGTTCTGGGCGAGTGCCAGACAACGCACCAGACCCGCATCGGGGAAGGTGCTCCTGGCCGCCGGGCCGGGGCTGCCTGCGGCCGAGGACGAGGTTCTGCGGTTGAGCCGTGTGCACGAGAACAGCGTGACCCTGAGCCCGCCGCACAGCACGGTCCGCAGGGTTGCGGAGGAGCTGGAGGGCGCCAGCACCGCGCACTTCGCCTGCCACGGTGTCGTCCGCGCCGACAACCCGATGTTCTCCGGCCTGCGCCTCAGCGACGGCCTGCTCACCGTCCAGGAGCTCGAGCTCCGCGACCTGGCGCCGTACCGCGTGGTCCTCGCGGCCTGCGAGTCCTCCGCCGACATCGCCTACACGGGCGGTGAGCTGCTGGGTTTCGTGAGTGCCCTGGTCGCCCGGGGAACCGCGGGCGTCCTCGGCAGCATCCAGCTGGTCCCCGACGACGCCACGGTCGGTTTCATGGTCCGCCTCCACGAGGAGCTCCAGGGGGACGCCACGCTCGCCGCCGCGCTCCACTCGGCCCGCGGTTCCCTCGACCTCGAGGACGCTGCCGACCTCGTCAACTGGTGCGGCTTCACGGCCTACGGTGCCGCCTAGGCTCCTAGGCTCACCGCATGCGGGCGGACTCGGACCTGATGGTCTACGTGGCCGCTCGGTGGCCGTCGCTGGTGAAGGAGGCGGTGCGGCTCGGCGTACCTCCCGACGAGGCGCCGGCCACGGCCACCGAGGCACTGGCCCGGTGCCGCCGTTCGTGGGCGCGGGCCAGCCGGGAGGCGAGTGTCGAGGCGCTGGTCCATGACGAGCTGGCCAGAGCGGCGAGCCGCCGGTCCCGGACGCCCGAGGCGAGCCGCGAGCAGGCCGCCCGGGAGCTGCTCGTCCTGGCCCCGCCCGACCTGGACGACCTCAAGCGCCAGGAGAGCGAGAACGACCGGCGGGTCCTGAAACGGGGCGGGATCATCGCGGTCGCCCTGCTGCTGGTGGCCGCGGGTGCGGGCTTCTACCTCGCGACGGACGGCGGCGGGTCCGGCCCGGACGACAGCGACGCACTCCCCACCGTCGACGTGACCCGCGAGGAGAACCCCACGCCGGGCGTCGTCTGGTACGCCGACGGCCGGCTCCACCTCGACCACGTGGTGCTGGCCATCGACGGTTTGCGCGACATGACGAAGATCGGCGACGGCGTGGTGTACGGCGACGACGACGGCCGGGTCGTCTACGCCGCCGACGACGGCAGCCGGCAGGTGCTGGGTCACAAGGACCCGGCGTTCCCGGTGGTGGCCACCGACGAGACCGGCCGGGCGGCCTGGGTGGACCCGGGCGGGACCCCGCCCACGCTGGTGGTCAAGGAGGTGACCACCGGCAACCCGGTGCGGAGCTTCTCAGTCGACGCGGGAGCCAGGGCGGTCGCCGTCGACGGCAACGCGATCTACTACTCCGACGCGGAGGGCGCGCACGTGGTGCCGTCGCCGTCGCGCGACATCGTCCCCTACGGTCCGGCGCGCCTGCTCGACGTGCGCTCCCGGATCCGGGCCTCCCAGGTCTCCAAGGACTCGATCGAGGTGGCGCAGCCGGTCTTCGACGCGTCCTTCGACGTGCCGGGACGAGGAGCACTGCTGGCCCCTGACGGCATCTTCGTGGCGACCCGTGACCCGGACACCGGCCAGGTCACGCTCTACGACGACCGGTCGGGCAAGCGGCTCACCAGTGGACTCGCGGACGGCGACGAGGTGGTGGCGCTCAGCCCCGCGGCCCGCCTGACCATCGCCTACGTCGTCCGGCCAGCAGGTGCGACCGCAGCGGACGACCTCGAGCTTCGGACCTGCGACCTGGCCACGGACGAGTGCGTGGTGGCCGCGGACATCCCCAGCCAGGGCGGGACCCCCGTGCTGGCAAGGTGAGGGCGTGCACACGTTTCGGCAGGTCGACGTATTCGGCTCCGGCCCGCTCACCGGCAACCCAGTCGCCGTGGTCCACGACGCCGACGACCTCGACGACGCCCGGATGCAGCTGTTCGCGCAGTGGACCAACCTCAGCGAGACGACCTTCCTGCTGCGACCCACGCGGGCGGAGGCCGACTACCGGCTGCGGATCTTCACTCCGAGCCGCGAGCTGCCGTTCGCCGGGCACCCCACCCTGGGCAGCGCACACGCGTGGCTGGAGGCGGGAGGTGCGCCGCAGGGCGGCGCCGTGGTCCAGGAGTGCAGCGCCGGCCTGGTCACCATCAGGCGCGCAGACCGGCTGGAGTTCCAGGCACCGCCCCTGGTCAGGGACGGGCCGGTGGACGAGGGCGAGCTCACCACGATCACCGACATCCTCGGGATCGGCCGCGACGACGTCGTCGACGCCCGATGGGTCGACAACGGTCCCGGCTGGGTCGGCGTCCTCCTGGGCGACGCCGAGGCGGTGCTCGAGCTCAGCCCGGACCGGAGCCGGCTCGCGGGGTGGGACATCGGGGTCGTCGGCCGCTGGCGCAACGGCGGCTCCGACGCTGATGCCGAGGTGCGGGCGTTCGACTCCTCCACCGAGGACCCGGTGACCGGGAGCCTCAACGCCAGCCTCGGCCAGTGGCTGGCCGGCTCGGTGCTTCCCGAGCAGTACGTCGCCGCCCAGGGCACGGCCATCGGGCGCCGGGGCCGGGTGCACGTGAGGCGTGAGGGGAGCACGGTGTGGGTGGGAGGAGACACCCGGACGACGGTCCGCGGCGAGGTCTCCGTCGCCGACTAGATTCGGGGTCGTGCAGTCGTACCTCGACCTCCTCACCCGGATCCTCGACGAGGGTGTCGAGAAGTCCGACCGAACGGGCACCGGCACGCTCTCGGTCTTCGGGCACCAGATGCGGTTCGACCTCTCGGACGGTTTCCCGCTGGTCACCACCAAGAGGGTGCACACCCGGTCGGTCTTCGCCGAGCTGCTCTGGTTCCTGCGCGGCGACACGAACGTGAAGTGGCTCCACGACCGGGGCGTCACGATCTGGGACGAGTGGGCCGACGCCGACGGCGACCTCGGCCCCATCTACGGCTACCAGTGGCGGTCCTGGCCGACCCCCGACGGCCGGCACGTCGACCAGCTGGCGCACGTTGTCGACCAGCTCCGGACCAACCCGGACTCCAGGCGGCACATCGTCAGCGCCTGGAACGTCGCCGACATCCCGGACATGGCGCTGGCGCCCTGCCACACGATGTTCCAGTTCTACGTCGCTCCCCAGGACGGCGGGCCCGGCCGGCTCAGCTGCCAGCTCTACCAGCGCTCCGGCGACGTGTTCCTGGGGGTGCCGTTCAACATCGCGTCCTACGCCCTGCTCACCCACATGGTCGCGCAGGTGACCGGCCTCGAGGTCGGGGACTTCGTGCACACGCTGGGCGACGCACACCTCTACCTCAACCACCTCGACCAGGCCCGGCTGCAGCTGACCCGCGACCCGCGGCCGCTCCCGACCCTCAGTCTCGACCCCTCGGTGACCGAGCTCGACGCGTTCGACCTCGAGCACATCGAGATCGAGGGCTACGACCCGCACCCGGGCATCAAGGCACCCATCGCCGTATGACCAAGCGGATCGTGATGGTTGCGGCGGTCGCCCGCAACCGCGTGATCGGCAACGGCCCGGACATCCCCTGGCGGGTTCCCGGTGAGCAGGCCGAGTTCAAGCGGCTCACGACGGGCCACACCCTGCTGATGGGCCGGACGACGTACGAGTCGATCGGCCGCCCGCTGCCCGGCCGCACCACGATCGTGCTCACCCGGGATCGCTCGTGGTCCGCCGACGGGGTGCTCGTCGCGCACAGCCTCTCCGATGCCCTCGCCAGGGCGGCGCTGCTGCCCGGCGAGGTGATCGTCGCCGGCGGCGCGCGGCTGTACGCCGACGCGATGCCGCTGGCCTCCGAGCAGATCATCAGCGAGGTGCCGCTCGATCCCGAGGGCGACGCCCTCTACCCGGAGATCGACCCCGCCGCCTGGGAGGTCGTCGACAGACAGCCGTTCGACGGGTTCGTCCGGGTGACCTGGCTCCGGCGGGAGCGACTCGGAGCGTGAGCAGTTCGCCCGCAAGGGGTGACCCGGTCGGCGATGACCGTTCCTAGCGTGGCGGCATGCTCAAGATCATCGAAGACATGCCGCCCGGCACCATCGGGTTCGAGGCGAGCGGCAAGATCAGCGACGACGACTACCGGGACGTGCTCGTCCCGGCGGTCAAGACAGCCCTGGAGGCGGGCGGCGTCCGGCTGCTCTACGTGCTGGCCGACGGCACGTCGTACTCGCCGGGCGCGGTCTGGGCCGACACCAAGCTCTGGGCCGGGAACCTCCGGGGCTGGAAACGGGTCGCCGTCGTCTCCGACGCCGACTGGCTCGAGAATGCCGTCAAGGCTTTCGGCTGGATGATGCCGGGAGAGGTGAAGGTCTTCGACGACGACGACGTCGACGACGCCAAGAAGTGGCTGGTCGGCGACGAGGACACGGACGACGACTGACCAAGGCGGACCAGGCCCTCGGCCGTGGGTCGATACCCTTGACCCATGACCGGATCGCCCTCTGCCCCGTTCGGCCGCCTGCTGACCGCGATGGCGACGGCGTTCAAGGACGACGGATCGGTCGACCTCCAGGGCACCGCTCGGATCGCGCAGCACCTGGTGGACCACGGTCATGACGGCGTCGTGGTCTCGGGTACGACGGGAGAGTCGCCGACGACCACGGTGGCCGAGGACGGCGAGATCCTGGCCGCGGTCAAGGACGCCGTCGGCGACCGGGCCAGCGTTGTCGCGGGGGTGGGCACCAACTCGACCGCACACTCGATCGAGCTCGCCGTGCAGGCCGAGAAGGTCGGCGTGGACGGGCTGCTGCTGGTCACGCCCTACTACAACAAGCCCGGCCAGGCCGGCTTGCTCCACCACTTCCGGACCGTGGCCGAGGCGACCGGTGTGCCGGTGATGCTCTACGACGTCCCGGGCCGCACCGCCACGACCATCTCGCTCGAGACGTACGCCGCGGCCAAGGAGCTCGACACGGTCGTCGCGGTCAAGGACGCCGTCGGCGACTACCTCCGGGGCGTCAAGATCATGGAGCTCGGGTACGCCGTCTACTCCGGCGACGACGCCAGCAACCTCGGCTGGCTGGCCCACGGCGCCGCCGGCTTCGTCTCGGTCGTGGGCCACGTGGCCGGCAACGAGCTGCGCGCGATGATCGAGGCGTTCGAGGGCGGCGACCACGCCAAGGCCCGCGAGATCTTCGCCGGTCTGGTGCCGGCGATCGACGCCGTGATGGGTGTCCCCAACTACGGCGCCACCAGCGCCAAGGCCGGGCTCCAGCTGCTCGGGGTCCTGGACAACCGCAACGTCCGCGGCCCGCTGGTGCCGCTCGACGACGACGAGTACGCCGCCCTCCGCACCGGCCTGGAGACCGCCGGCCTGCTGTAGGTCGCCGGTACCGCCGCCCCACCCGTAGTCCGAATCAGCGCAATTGCGCTGATTCGGCCGAAGGCGCCCGCCGCCCGAGCGCGGCGCCCGCCAGGACGCCGACCCCCGGAGGCGACGAGGGCCGTCCGGGGCAGGTCGAGAACCAGCCAGGGGGCCCGGCGATGCCGGGCCCCCTGCGCGCCGTCGTCGCTACGGCGTGGGGACAGCGTCGACCCTTGAGGTTGCCCAAGTCAACTATTCTGCCAGCAACCTGCACATACTCACCCCGTCCGGGCAGGGCGACACGCATTCGTGTGGTGCGTGTGACTGGAGTGACGAATGCCTAGGGTGGTGGGGTGGCGACCCGTACGTCTTCCCCCCAAGGATCCGGTACAGGGTCGCGCAGCAGGAGTACCCCCTCCGGAGGCCCTGACGCCCGAGCCCGAAGTACCAGGAACCGCAGCCGGACCGCGAGCAAGAAGCGGAAGTCGGCGCGCAAGCCTGCCCGCGGCAAGGGGGCGTCCCGCAACCGGCGTCCGGCGCCGCGCGCGGTCCGCACCGGTCGGGGGCCGATCGCCACCTTCTTCGACCGGGTCTTCAAGGCGGTCGCCGCGATCTGGCTGGCCGTCGCCCACGGCATCGGCGCGGTGGCGCGCGGAGTCGGCCACGGCGCGCGCGACCTCGAGCCCGAGCACCGCCGGGACGGGATCGGGCTGCTCATGTTCGCGCTGGCGGTGGTCTCCGCGGCCGCGGTCTGGTTCCAGCTCGACGGACCGCTCATGGGCTGGGTCCGGGTCGCGGTCACCGGCTGCCTCGGCAAGGTCGGCTGGCTGGTGCCGCTGATGCTGGTGGTCGTCGGCTGGCGCAACCTGCGTGATCCCCTTCACAACGGCCCGGCCGGTCGCCAGGTCGTCGGGTGGGCGGCGCTCGGCCTCGGGCTGCTCGGCATCGTCCACATCGCCGAGGGCGACCCGCAGCCGGTCTCCGGCGACGCCGGGCCGCTGCGCGAGGGCGGCGGGGCGATCGGCTACGTCGTCTCGTCGCTCCTCCTCGACCTGCTTCGCACCCCCTACGTCGTGGTGCCGGTGCTGCTCCTCCTCTGCTTCTTCGGCGTGCTCGTCATCACCGCCACCCCTCTCTACAAGGTGCCCCAGCGGCTGGCCGCGGCCCGTGACCGGGCGCTCGGCCGCGAACCTGCCACGGTGGCCGGCGAGACGGCGCCGAAGCGGCCGACGCGCCGCGGACGGCGTACCGACCTCGATGTCACCGGCGAGATCGACCCGCTGATGGGCGACGCCGCCTATGACAGCCCGGTGCTGGAGGACCGCGAGCGCCGGCGCCGCCGCCGCAAGAGCGCCGACGACCCCGAGGCCACGGAACCTCATGGGATCCCGCCGGTGGTCGAGCAGTCCACGACCACCGATCTCGAGCCGCCGCCGCACACGCCGCTGCCCGAGCGGGTCGAGCAGCTCTCGTTCTCCGGTGACGTCGTCTACCACCTGCCCGGCAACGACATGCTCAAGCCCGGTTCACCGCACAAGGCCCGCTCCAAGGCCAGCGACGAGGTGGTCGGCCGGCTCACCACGGTCCTCGACGAGTTCGGCATCGACGCCCAGGTCACGGGCTACACCCGCGGCCCGACGGTCACCCGCTACGAGGTCGAGCTGGGCCAGGCGGTCAAGGTCGAGAAGGTCACGGCGCTGTCGAAGAACATCGCGTACGCCGTCGCGTCGGCGGACGTCCGCATCCTCAGCCCGATCCCCGGCAAGTCGGCGATCGGCATCGAGATCCCGAACAGCGACAAGGAGATCGTCTCGCTGGGCGACGTGCTGCGGTCGGGCACGGCGCGGGGCGACCACCACCCGATGGTGGCCGGACTCGGTAAGGACGTCGAGGGCGGCTTCGTGGTCGCCAACCTCGCGAAGATGCCGCACCTGCTGGTGGCCGGCGCGACCGGTTCCGGCAAGTCGAGCTTCATCAACTCGGTGATCTGCTCGATCCTGATGCGGTCCACGCCCGACGAGGTGCGGATGGTGATGGTCGACCCGAAGCGGGTGGAGCTGAACGCCTACGAGGGCGTCCCGCACCTGATCACGCCCATCATCACCAACCCGAAGAAGGCCGCCGAGGCGCTGGCCTGGGTCGTGCGCGAGATGGACCTGCGCTACGACGACCTCGCCAACTTCGGGTTCCGGCACGTCGACGACTTCAACAAGGCCGTCCGTTCGGGCAAGGTGCAGCTGCCCGTCGGCAGCGAGCGCGAGCTCACCCCCTACCCCTACCTGCTGGTGATCGTCGACGAGCTCGCCGACCTGATGATGGTGGCACCGCGTGACGTCGAGGACGCCGTGGTGCGGATCACCCAGCTGGCCCGCGCGGCCGGCATCCACCTGGTGCTGGCCACCCAGCGTCCGAGCGTCGATGTGGTCACCGGTCTGATCAAGGCCAACGTGCCCTCCCGGCTGGCCTTCGCGACGTCGTCGCTGGCCGACAGCCGGGTCATCCTCGACCAGCCCGGCGCCGAGAAGCTGGTCGGCCAAGGGGACGGGCTATTCCTGCCCATGGGTGCCTCGAAGCCGGTGCGCGTCCAGGGGTCCTGGGTGACCGAGGCCGAGATCCACGCGGTGGTCAAGCACTGCAAGGGCCAGCTCGCCCCGGACTACCGCGAGGACGTCACCGTCGCCGCCTCGAGCAAGCGCGAGCTGGACGACGACATCGGCGACGACCTCGAGCTGGTGATCCAGGCGGTCGAGCTGGTGGTGTCCACCCAGTTCGGGTCGACCTCGATGCTGCAGCGCAAGCTGCGGGTGGGCTTCGCCAAGGCCGGCCGGCTGATGGACATCCTCGAGAGCCGGGGTGTCGTGGGTCCGAGCGAGGGCTCGAAGGCCCGCGACGTACTGGTCAAGCCCGACGAGCTGGACGCCGTGATCGCGACGCTGCAAGGGGACCTGTGATGACTGACCTGTTGAGCCCCGACACCCAGGACCTCACCCACCACGGTCGCGGCACCGACGTCGACGACGTCCGCGACGTCCCCGACACCGCCGAGCGGCCTGGCGTGTCCGACGAGCCCGAGCCCGACGAGGTGGTCGTCCGGCGCAACGGTCGGGTCTCGATGGTGCTGGCCGGCGTGAGCGCGGTGCTCGCAGCGGCCTACTTCGCCCGCGCGGTCACCGAGTTCGGCCACGTCGTCGACTGGATCCTGTGCACCGGGCTCACCGCGCTCACCTGGGCCCACATCTTCTCGTTCCTCGACTCGCGGATGCCGCTGCTGGTCGCGGACTCCTACGGCGTACGGATCCGGCTCGGCCGCACCTGGCGGGGCATGAGCTGGGACGACCTCGAGGAGGTCGAGTACGCACCCCGCCGTCGGCTCGTCCGGGACGGCAGGCTGGTGCTGTTCCCTCGTGACCTCGACGGCGAGCTGGCGATGCTCGGCCCGGCCGGCCGGCGGCACGCCCGGCTCACCAACCGCATGTTCGGCGCACCCTTCGCGCTGCCGCTCGGCCTGACCACGCGGGTGCTGGGCGCGCGCGGAGACCTGAGCGCGGCGCTGGCCCGACTGGCGGCCGGCCGTTGCGAGATCGTCGAGGTGGTGCCCGGCGCCGCCCCCCAGGCGTCCGACGTGCTGCCTGGGACCGACGCACTCGACGTCCTCGACGACGTCGACGTCGACTCAGACGAGGGCGAGGGCGAGGGCGAGGAGCTGCCCGAGCCCGAGGTCGGCGCGTCCGCAGCCGCGATGGTGGCCAGCCCGACCCCCAGCCCGCTGCGCGACGTACGCCCCGCGGTCCGCTCCGAGCTGTCCCGCGACCGGGAGTGGGAGCCGGAGGCCACCCAGCCCATCGCGCTGCCCGCCATCCCGCACGCGACCTCGACCTTCGTCATCGACGACCTGGCCTCGCTCGAGGTCGTCGACCCGGTGGTCGGGCCCGAGCTGAAGGCGGCCCGCGAGCGGCTGCGGCTCTCCGTCGACCAGCTGGCCGAGCGCACCCGGATCCGGCCGCACGTCATCGAGGCGATCGAGATCGACGACTTCGCGCCGTGCGGTGGCGA
>Ga0136846_1242942_pt1 | contig 12585 bp, 11 predicted proteins | sample HopSoiMetagenom2_FD_96841 | JGI IMG/M metagenome (GOLD analysis project Ga0136846, IMG submission 96841) | Grasslands soil microbial communities from Hopland, California, USA - 2 Assembly 2016 (version 4) | ecosystem: Environmental > Terrestrial > Soil > Grasslands | place: USA: Hopland...
CCGGACGTCGAGCAGGCGCGTCTTTGACGCCAGCGTGCGCTTGCGTCGCAGGCGGTCGACGGCGCGGTTGCGCGCCGTCGTGACCAGCCACGCCCGCTGATTGGAGCGGACGCCCTGACGCGGCCATCGCTCGGCCGCGATCGCGAAGGCGTCCTGGGCGGCCTCCTCGGCGAGGTCGAAGTCGCCGAGGAAGCCGATCAGGGCAGCGAGGACGTACCCCCACTGCTCGCGGAAGGCGCGCTCGAGCGTGCCTACCACTCCACGATGGGCCGCACCTCGACGCCCCCGCCCATGCGGGCCGCCGGGATACGCGCGGCGAGCTCGATCGCCGCGTCGAGGTCGTCGGCCTCGAAGGTGAGGAACCCGCCGATGGCCTCCTTGATCTCCACGAAGGGGCCGTCGGTGATCAGCGTGCGGCCGTCCTGGACGCGGACCGTGGTCGACGCCTCGGGCGGCGCGAGCTGGAGACCGGGGGTGACGCCCGGGGTCTGGTTGACCGCCTGGTAGTCGCGGAAGATGGCCTGCTTCTCGTCGTCGGAGAGGCTCTCGAAGGCCGCCACCGCCCGATCGTTGCCCTCGCCCTCCCGCCGCGGGCGCGGCGCGTCGGCCTGGTGGATCAACAGCATGTACTTCATCGCGTCCTCCTTCTCGGATGGTCGCGGTCTGGACGAACGGGGAGGGCGGAATTCGACAGGTCGCCGGACGAATTCCGTCAGCGGTAGCGTCGGGGCCGTATGACCGAACGCTACGACGCCGTGATCGTCGGCGGCGGCCACAACGGCCTCGTCGCCGCGACGATGCTCGCGCGGGCCGGTCGCCGCACGCTCGTCCTCGAGCGCCTGCCCCACCTCGGCGGCGCCGCGGTGTCCGCGCGGGCCTTCGCCGGCGTCGACGCGCGCCTGTCGCGCTACAGCTACCTCGTCAGCCTGTTCCCGAGGTCGCTGGCGCGCGAACTGGGGCTGAGGGTCGAGCTGCGGCGCCGGCGCATCTCCTCCTACACGCCGCTGGGCAGCGGCGGCCTGCTGGTCGACGCCCACGACGACGCGCGCACGCGCGCGTCGCTGACGGCCCTGACCGGCGACCAGGCCGCCTTCGGCGCCTGGCGGGCCTTCCACGCGCGGCTCGCGCGGCTGGCGGCGCGGGTGTTCCCGACGCTCACCCGGCCGCTGCCCACGCGCGCGCAGCTGCGGCGGCTGATCGACGACGACGAGCTGTTCGAGGGGCTCTTCGAGCGCGCGCTGTCTGAGCTGCTGGAGGCGACGTTCGCCCACGACCTGGTCCGCGGCGTCGTCCTGACCGACGCGCTGATCGGCACGTTCGCCGCGGCCGACGACCCGTCGCTGGCCCAGAATCGCTGCTTCCTCTATCACGTTATCGGCAACGGCACCGGCGCGTGGGACGTCCCCGTCGGCGGCATGGGCGCTCTCAGCGAGGCGCTCGCCGCAGCCGCGCGCGCCGCGGGCGCGCACTTGCGCACCCACGCCGAGGTCGTCGCCATCCGGACCGATGACCGCGACGCGGAGGTCGAGTGCGGCGACGGCTCGGTCGTCGCCGCCACCGATGTGCTGGCCGATGTCGCCCCCGCGACCCTCGCCCGCCTGATCGGCGAGCCCCCGGCGCGCGGCGAGCAGGCGCCCGAGGGCAGCCAGCTGAAGGTCAACATGGTCCTCGAGCGCCTGCCGCGCCTGCGCGACGCCTCCGTGCCCGCGCACGACGCCTTCGCCGGCACTTTCCACGTCAACGAGGGCTACCGGCAGCTGGAGGCGGCCTACCGGCAGGCGGTCGCCGGCCGGATGCCCGAGCCGGCGCCGTGCGAGCTCTACTGCCACTCGTTGACCGACCCGTCGATCCTCGGCCCCGGCCTGCGCGCCGCGGGCGCCCAGACGCTGACGGTGTTCGCCCTGCACCAGCCCGCGCGGCTGTTCCGCGCCGACCCGGCCGCCGCCAAGCAGGCGGCGGTGCAGGCGACGCTCGCCTCGCTGGACCGCGTCCTGGCCGAGCCGGTCGAGGGCCTGCTGTGGCGCGACGCGCACGGCCGGCCCTGCCTGGAGGCGCTCACCCCGGTCGAGCTCGAGGCGCAGCTCGGCCTGCCCGGCGGGCACATCTTCCACCGCGACCTGGCGTGGCCCTTCGCCGGCGACGACCAGGACGCGGGCGGCTGGGGGGTCGAGACCGCGCATGCCAACGTCGTGCTCTGCGGAGCCGGCGCGCGGCGCGGCGGCGGGGTCAGCGGCGTCCCCGGTCACAACGCGGCGATGGCGGTGCTGGGCCGCCACGCCGATCCTGTCCGCCCCGTGGCTAGCCGACCGGACCTTGTTCGTGGCGGGCGAACGCTGAGAACATCCCGGCGATGAGCGTCTCCGCCGCCGACCACGCCCAGGTCCTCGCCGCCATCGAGGCCGCCGACCGCCTCCTCGTCCAGCAAGTCTTCCGCCCGGTCGCCAACGAGTACCGGATCAGCATCGCCGCTCCCGGCTCGAAGGAGGGCCGGCCGCTGCTGTTCGTCAAGCAGAAGCGGCTGAAGGTCCGGGAGGACATCCGCTTCCGGCTGGACCCCGACTCGGACGACCACCTGTTCATGATCAAGTCGAAGACCGTGTTCGAGTTCCGCGGGCGGCACGAGGTCCTCGACGACCAGGGGCAGCCGATCGGCCTGCTCGAGAAGGACTTCGCGAAGTCGCTGCTGCGCAGCCACTGGCACGTGCGCGACGTCGCGGGCGTCGAGCTGTTCGAGGCCCGCGAGGCCAGCTGGCCGATCGCGCTCATCCGCCGGGTCGCCGACTGGTTCCCGGACTGGGTCGCCTTCCTGCAGTGGCTGCCCTTCAACTTCACGCTCGTGCGCGACGGCGAGCCGGTCGGTGACTACCGGCGGATCCTCGGCACGCTGCGCGACCGCTACGTGCTCGAGCTGAGCCCCGGTCTGCAGGGGGTGGACCGCCGGCTGCTGCTCGCGTTCGCGATCGCGCTCGACGCCCTGCAGGACCGTTGAGCGCCATGACGGGCCTGCGCCACCGCGTCGTCGTGCTCGGCGGCGGCTTCGGCGGGCTGCAGGCCGCCTTGAAGCTCAGCCACGCCGCCAACCTCGACGTGACCCTGGTCGACCGGCGCAACTTCCACCTCTTCCAGCCGCTGGCCTACCAGGTCGCCACCGGCGCACTGTCCCCGGCCGAGGTCGCTTATCCCCTGCGCGCGATCTTCAAGCGCGAGCTCAACGTCCGCGTCGTGCTGGCCGAGGTGACCGGCTTCGACCTCGGGGCGCGCCGGCTGGCGATCGAGCCGATGGCGGGCGAGCCGCAGCACCGCACGCTCGACTACGACACGCTGGTCGTGGCCGGCGGGTCGCAGTACTCCTACTTCGGGCACGAGGAGTGGGCCGCGGCGGCGCCCGAGCTGAAGTCGATGGAGAGCCTGCTGGACACGCGCCGGCGGATCCTGAGCGCCTTCGAGGCGGCGGAGCTCGCGACGGAGACGTCCGAGCGGGCGGAGTGGCTGACCTTCGTGATCGTCGGCGGGGGCCCGACCGGGGTGGAGATGGCCGGGCAGATCGGGGAGATCGCCCGCGACACGCTGCGGCGCGACTTCCGCACGATCGACCCGACCAGCGCGCGGATCATCCTCGCCGAGGCGGGCGAGCGGATCCTCGCCACCTTCCCTGCGTCGCTGTCGCGCCGGGCGGAGCGCGACCTCGCCGAGCTCGGCGTGACGACGCTGACGCGCCATCCGGTGGTCGACCTCGATGCGACGTCCGTGACGATGCACCCTGCGGACGGCGAGCGGCTGCCGATCGGGACCCGAACGGTGATCTGGGCGGCCGGCGTGACCGCGTCGCCGCTGGCCCGGGTGCTCGCCGACGCCGCCTCCGCGAAGGTCGACGCCGCCGGGCGCCTGCTGGTCGAGCCCGACCTGACGGTGCCCGGGCATCCGGAGGTGTTCGTGATCGGCGACATGGCGCGCGTGGACGTGCCGGTGCTCGGCGTCGCGCCGGTCGCCATGCAGGAGGGCCGCTACGTCGCGCGCGTGATCATGGAGCGTCAGCGCGGCGAGCCGGTGCGGGCGTTCCGCTACTTGGACAAGGGCAACGTCGCGACGATCGGCCGCGGGCGCGCCGTCGCCGACCTGCACGGGATCCACCTGACCGGGCTGGTGGCGTGGGTCTTCTGGCTCGCGCTGCACCTGTGGTACCTGGTCGGCTTCCAGAACCGCGTGCTGGTCTTCATCCGCTGGATCTTCAGCTTCGTCACTCGCGGCCGCGGCGCGCGCCTGATCACGGGCGAGCCCGAGCCCACCGCCGATCGGCAGCTCGAGCGCACTTGAGCCGATCGGGGGCGCCCCGCCGGCTGCTGCGCGAGATCGGTCACGGTGTCGCGAGCGGCTCGCTGGAGGGCAGCGTCGCGCTGCTGCCGGCGGGCAGCGTCGAGCACCACGGCCCCCACGGGCCGCTCGGCACCGACACGCTGATCGCGCGCGAGCTGGCCGAGCGGGTGGCCAGCGCCCGCCCCCGGCTCGTCGTCCTGCCCGAGCTGGCCTACATGCCCTGCCCACCGGAGACCCGCGACGGGGCGGGCACGATCGACGTCCCGGCGCCGGTCGCAGAGGAGCTGCTCGGGCACGTGATGCGGGCGCTGTTGCGGATCGGCTGCGCCGGCGTCGTCGTCCTCAATGCGCACATCGGCAACGTCGAGGCGGCCGGGCGGGCGGCGGACGCGGCTCGCCGCGAGTTCCCGCGAGCGTTCGTCGCTGTCCTGAGCTGGTGGGAGACGCTGCCGGCCGGCGAGACGGCCGCGCTTGCGGGGTTCACCGAGAACGGTGGGCACGGGCACGCCGGGCCGCTCGAGATGTCGGTCGCCGAAGCGATCGCGCCCGGCCTCGTGCGGCCCGAGCTCGCCGGCGGCTACCCCGCACGCGTGGCCGAGACCGACGCCGGTCATGGCGCGCGGCTGCTCGGGCTCGCCGCCGATCGGCTGGGCCAGGCCATCGACGAGCTCGCGGCGACCGCGGCGCCCGGGCCGGCCGCCCACGTCAGGCCGCGAGCGTCAGCTCCATGAACGCGCGCGCCGCCGGCGAGAGATGACGGCCCGCGCGCGAGGAGAGGAAGACGCTGTGGCCGAAGCCCGGCTCGTCGAACGGCACCGTGTCGATCGCGCGCGGCGCCGGCTCCGCCGCGGCGTCCGAGCGGGGCAGCACCGCGACGGCCAGCCCGGCCGCGACGAGCGCGCGCATCCGGGCGACGTCGTTGGTCTCGAAGGCGATCCGGGGCTCGACGCCGGACCGCGTGGCGGCCTCCACGAGCCGGCGGCGGATCGTCGCGCCCTCGGGGAAGGTCACGACCGTCTCGCGGTGCAGGTCGGCGACCCGCACCGCGCCACGCGCGGCCAGCCGGTGGCCGCGGGGGAGCACGGCGACGAGCGGCTCGCTGGAGAGCCTGCGCAGCTCGAGGCCCGCGACCGGCGGCCCCTCCGGGAGCGTGATGAAGGCGAGGTCCAGCTCGTCGGCGCGCAGCGACCGCGCGAGGTTGACGCTGAGATCCTCGCGCAGCGAGAGGTCGACGCCCGCGTGGCGGCGGTGGAACTCGCCCAGCAGGGCGGACAGGTCGAGCGAGCCGACCGTCTGGGTCGTGCCGATCGTCAGCCGGCCGCCGCGAACGCCGGCCAGGTCGGCGAGCTCCTCGCGCGCGACGTCGACCTGCTTGAGGACGCGGCGGGCATGCCCCACCAGGCGGTCGCCCGCCTCGGTCAGCGCCACGCGCCGCGTCGTGCGGTCGACCAGGGGCAGCCCGACCTCCGCCTCAAGCTTGGCGATCTGCTGCGAGAGCGCGGGCTGGGCCACGAGGACCTTGGCCGCCGCCCGTGTGAAGCTGCGCTCGTCGGCGAGAGCCACGAGGTACCGCAGCTGGCGCAGATCCATCGTCTGAGCTTATAGGTATAAGCGCAATGACGTCTTTGACTTCTGGGTCGCCGAGCGCGACCATCTCGTCCTCTCTCCTCCTCGGCGCCCCGAAGGACCGGCCTCACAACCCGCCGGCTCCGCGGGGCGTCGAGTCGTTTCCCGGCCCGATCTCGCGCCGTCCAGGGGCGGGTCGACGCGAGCCAGCGCGCCCGCCGCGCCGTCCGCGGCGGATCCCGCGCCAAGCGCCGCCACGCCGCGCCGGTCCCATGCGCGGCCGCCGGACCGTGCGCTTCCGGGTAGGCGTTCGCCCACCACAAGCACCGGGTCGACGACGAGCAGCAGTCGCGACGCGCGCCGCGCGAGCACGTAAGGCACCGCTCGCACGCTCCCGCAGCCGCCGGTCGGCCCCGCGGCCGCGCCTAGACTCCGCGCGGTGGCATCCCGGTCACCGAGCCCCGAGGCGACGTGGGACGCGCTCTTCGGCGAGTTCTACCTGCGCGCCTACGCGGGCGCCCAGCCGCCGGACGCCGCGCAGGTCCAGGCCCTGGCCGCGGCGCGCCTGGCCGCTTGCCCGGACGGCGGCGACGTGCTCGACGTCGGCTGCGGCTTCGGCCGGCACGCGGTCCCGCTGGCCGAGGCCGGGTATCGGATCGTCGGCGTCGACCGGTCGCAGACCTTCCTCGACGAGGCGCGCCGGCGGGCCGGCGCGGCGCGCTGGCCGCAACTGGTCCAGGCCGACTACCGGCAGCTGCCGTTCGCGGGCGCGAGCTTCGACGCCGCGCTGAACCTCTTCACCTCGCTCGGCTACCTGGGCGACGATGAGGACACGCGGGTGCTCGGCGAGATCGCGCGCGTGCTGCGCCCCGGCGGCCGCCTGGTCGTCGAGACGATGCATCGCGACCTGCTCGTGCGGCGCTTCCAGGAGCAGGACTGGAGCCTCGTGGGGCAGGGCCGCCTGCTGCTCGAGCAGCGCACCTTCGACGCCGCCTCCGGCGTCGCCCAGACCACGCAGACGCTCATCGAGACCGACGGCCGGCGCGACTCGCGCTCGTGGTCGGTGCGCGTCTACACGGCGACCGAGCTCGCCGCGATGCTCACGCGCGCCGGGTTCGCCGATGTGCGGTGCCTGGGCGGCCTGGACGGCGAGGCCTTCGCGACCGACACGCGGCTGGTGATGGTGGGGCGCCGCCCCGCGTAGCGACCCCGTCGCACGCCGTGCTCAACTCGGTGCGCGCGCGGTGCTCGCGCGCACGACGAGCGTCGCGGGCACGGTCTGGCGCGTCGGCGTACGACGGCCGTTGTCGATCTCGTCCAGGAGCAGGGCGAAGCTGCGCCGGCCCATCTCCATGAAGTCCTGGCGGATCGTGGTGAGCGGGGGCATGAAGTACGCCGCCTCCGGGACGTCGTCGAAGCCCACGACGCTCACGTCGCGCGGGACGTGGCGGCGCGCCTCCTGCAACGCGCGCAGCACGCCGAGCGCCATCTGGTCGTTCGCGACGAAGACCGCGGTCATGCCGGGCGCCGCGAGCAGCTCGCGCCCGCGCTCGTAGCCCGCGCCCGGGCTCCAGTCGCCGGCGAGTGGCGCCGGCACCTCGGCGCCGGCCGCCGCGAGGGTGTCGCGCCAGCCCTCCAGGCGCTGGACGGCCTCCTGCCACTCGCCCGGACCGGCGATGTGGTGCACGGTGCGGTGCCCGAGCTCGAGGAGATGCACGGTCGCGGCCGCCGCGCCCGCATACTGGTCGACGGTGACGACCGGCATCGCCTCCTCGGGCCCGGCCTCGACGGCGACGAGCGGCACGGTGGCGGGCACGTGGGCCAGCGCGTGGACGGCAGCGAGCTGGGGGGCGATCACGAGGATGCCGTCGACGCCCTGGCGGCGCAGCCGGTCGACTGCCCCGACGACGGAGACGCGGTCCAGCGCCTTCACGCTCATGATGCTCGTGAAGTAGTCCTCTTCGTGCGCGGCGCGCTCGATCCCGAAAAGCGTCGACGCCGGGCCGTGCAGCGTCGTGTCGAAGCTGACGACCCCGATGGTCTGCGAGCGGCCGGTGGCGAGCGCGCGGGCGACGGAGCTCGGGCGGTAGTCGAGCGCTCGCATGGCGTTCAGGACGCGCTGGCGCGTCTCGGCGCGCACGTGCGCGCTGTCGTTGATCACGCGCGACACGGTTTGGTGCGAGACCCCGGCCAGCTTCGCGACGTCGGCCATCGCGGCGCCACGGCGTCGCGGATGGCGGCTCGGCGGCGTGCCTAGTCCGGCCATGGCGACCTGCTGCTGCGCGCCACGCCACCCCGACGACCGTGAGCGCTCACATCGCGAGCATACGACGTGGTGCCGGGGAGGAGATCACGCGCCTCGCGACGCTCGCGCGTGAGATGCTCTTTGACACCGGCAGATGTGACCGATAACAATCGCACGGTCGGCGGCGGTCCCGGCGTCCCGTCCGGGCGTCCCGGCCACGAGGAGAGAGAGACGCGGATCAGACCACCTCGCATCCGTGCGGCACTCGGCGTCCGCCAGCGGCATGCACGCCGATTCATCCGCCCGGCGCGGCTGATTTGATGCGCGCTCCAAAGTAAGGGAGGAGAGGCACATGTCCGAGCTGGATCCCGTCCACGAGGCCCTCGAACGGCTGGAGTGGCAGGACAGCAAGCAGGAGCAGACGCCGCAGTCGCGCCTCGCCGCGGTCACCCGCCGCACGGCGCTGACGGGCGGCGCCGCCGGGATGGCCGCGCTGCTGCTGCAGGCCTGCGGCGGCGGCAGCAGCAACACGACGAGCCAGGCTCAGGGTTCGCCGGCCAGTGGCGTCTTCGGGTCCTCCGGCAAGCCCAAGTTCGTCTTCGTCAACCACGTCACGACCAACCCGTTCTTCGTCCCGACCAAGTACGGCGCCGACGACGCCTGCAAGCTTCTCGGCTGCACGTACCAGTGGACGGGCTCGCAGAACAGCAACGTCAACGAGATGGTCAACGCGATGAACACCGCGGTGACCGGCGGCGCCGACGGGATCGCCGTCGCCCTCGTCGACAACAAGGCCTTCAACCAGCCGACCGACGCGGCGCTGAAGGCGAAGATCCCCGTGGTCGCCTACAACGCCGACGCGCAGGGCAACTCGCGCCTGGCCTACATCGGCCAGGACCTGTTCCTGTCCGGGCAGGAGATGGGCAAGCGGATCTCGCAGCTCGTGCCGTCGGGCGACGTGGCGCTGTTCATCGCCACGCCCGGCTCGGCGAACATCCAGCCCCGGATCGACGGGGCCCAGGACGTGCTCAAGAAGAAGTCGGGCATCACGACGCACGTGATCGCGACCGGCGCCGCGGTGCCGGCCGAGCTGTCGACGATCGACTCCTACGCGGTCGGGCACTCCAGCACGAAGGGCATGTTCGCGGTGGACGCCGGGAGCACGCAGAGCGTCGCCCAGACGATCCAGAAGCACAACCTGCGCTCCAAGGGCGTCAAGGGCGGCGGCTACGATCTGACACCGACGACGCAGAAGCTGCTGGCCGGCGATCAGATCGACTTCACGATCGACCAGCAGCCGTACCTGCAGGGGTTCTTCCCGGTGGTCGAGCTGTACCTCTACAAGGCGTCGGGCACGTTGTCAGGCATCGCCGAAATCAACACCGGGCTGAAGTTCCTCGACAAGAACACCGTCAAGCCCTACAACACGACGAAGACGCGCTACGAGGGCACATCGTCGCAGCCAGGCGTGAACAAGGCGTAGGCACATGAGCAGCACCAGCCCCACCGGCCAGGCGCCCACGCGGGCGCCGGCCAGTGCCGGCGCCCAGGCGGAGGGGCGTCGCCGCCCCTCCGCCCGCGAGCTCGGCATGCGGTTCCTCACGCTGCGCGAGGGCAGCATCATCGTCGTCGCGATCCTGGCCGCGCTCTTCTTCGCGATCCGGGTCCCCACGTTCTGGACGCACAGCAACTTCATCACGCTGCTGCCGTACTTCGCGCCGTTCGCGATCCTGGCCGCGGGTGAGGTCATGCTGATGGTGGCGGGCGAGATCGACCTCTCGATCGGGTCGGTGTCCCTGTTCGCCCCGTTCATGTTCTACGAGTTCAACCAGGCCGGGCTGTCGCTCGTCCCGTGCCTGATCGCCGCGCTGCTCTGCAGCGCCGTCGTCGGGGTGATCAACGGGTTCTTCACCGAGATCGTCGGCGTCTCGTCGTTCATCACCACGCTGGCGATGCTGCTCGGGCTCGGCGGCCTGACGCTGATCATCTCCCACGCCCAGCCGGTGGCCATGCCCGGCGCCGACGTGACCACGAAGACCATCCAGGTCACCCACGTGGTCAACGGCCAGCAGGTGACGCTCCCCGAGAAGGTCAACGAGACCGGCACCTTCGCCGACATCTTCGGCGCCGGGACCTACTCGGAGCTCATCTGGGCGCTGGTCATCGTGATCGGCGTGCAGGTGCTGCTGTTCATGACGCGCTGGGGGACGTACACGATCGCGGCCGGCGGCAACAAGCTGGGCGCCGCGGAGGCCGGCATCAACGTCCGCGCGACGGTCATCCGGAACTTCATCGTCTGCAGCGTCTTCGCCGGCTTCGTCGGGATCCTGGAGGCAACGCGCGCCAGTACCGTGACCCCGGACACGGCTGGCGCCTCCGAGACGATGTTCCGCGCCGTCTCCGCCGCGGTCATCGGCGGCACGCTGCTGGCCGGCGGCGAGGGGACCGCCATCGGCGCGCTGTTCGGTGCCTTGTTCCTCGGGATCCTCCGCGACGGCCTGACGCTGGAGGGGGTCAACGCGGACTACCTGGACTTCATCCTCGGCATCGCGATCATCGTCGCCATGGTCATCAACGTTTACGTCGCGCGCATCAGGAAGGGGAGCGGACGTGCAGCCTGAGCCTCACGTCGTCGGCCCGGAGGAATCGCAGGCCTCCGACGACGTCCTGCGCGTCGAGCACGTGGCCAAGCACTTCGGTCCGGTCACCGCCCTGCGCGACATCAACCTGCACCTGCGCAAGGGCGAGGTCCTCGGGCTGCTGGGCGACAACGGCGCCGGCAAGTCGACGCTGATCAAGATCATCTCGGGCTTCCAGAAGCCCGACGAGGGCCGCCTGCTGATCAAAGGCGACGAGGTCGAGCTGAGCTCGGTCGACCACGCCCGCTCGCTGGGGATCGACTGCGTCTACCAGGACCTGGCGCTGGTCAACGAGCTGAGCGTCTTCCAGAACATGTTCCTCAAGCGGGAGCCGCTGTACAAGCCGCTCCCGTTCGTCAACAAGCGGGCCATGAAGCGCGAGACCCGGCGGGCGCTGGACGAGATCGGCGTGAACATCCCGCGCATCGATGTGCCCGCGGCCCGCCTGTCCGGCGGCCAGCGGCAGGCGATCGCCGTCGCCCGGACCGTCAACTCGGACGCCGACATCATCCTCCTCGACGAGCCGCTGGCGGCCATGGGCGCCAAGGAGGGTGCGATGATCCTCGACCTCGTCGCCCGGCTGCGCTCCGAGGGCCGCGTCTCGATCATCATGATCGCCCACAACTATGTCCACGTCCTGCAGTCCTGCGACCGGGTGAACCTGATCCAGGGCGGGCACATCACGTTCGACAAGCCGACGGCCGAGACCTCGGTCGAGGAGCTCAACGAGATCGTCGTCGAGGAGTACCGGCGGGCGCGGATGGCCGCCGCCACCGACGGCGCCGGCGCTTCCGGCAACGGCGCGCGCTGACACGGAGACGACGATGCCCGGCGACGAGTGCGTCATCGGCATCGACTTCGGCACGCTCTCGGGGCGCGCCGTGGTCGTGCGCGTGTCCGACGGCGCCGAGCTCGGCTCGGCGGTCCACGAGTACCCGCATGCGGTGATCGAGCGCGAGCTGCCCGCGTCCGGCGAGCGGCTGCGGCCGCAGTGGGCGCTGCAGGATCCCGAGGACTACCTCGAGGTCCTGCGCGAGGCAGTGCCGGCGGCGGTGCGGGCCGCGGGCGTCGCGCCCGAGCAGGTCATCGGGATCGGGACCGACTTCACGGCCTCGACCCCGATGCCGGTGTTGCGCGACGGCACCCCGCTGTGCCGCCTGGAGGAGTTCGCCAGGCGCCCGCACGCCTATCCGAAGCTCTGGAAGCACCACGCCGCGCAGCGCCAGGCCGACCGCATCAACGCGGTTGCCGAGGAGCGCGGCGAGCCGTGGCTCCCGCGCTACGGCGGGCGGATCTCCTCGGAGTGGGAGTTCGCCAAGGCGCTGCAGGTGCTCGAGGAGGACCCGGAGATCTACGAGCGGATGGACCGCTGGGTCGAGGCGGCCGACTGGATCGTGTGGCAGCTGTGCGGCGTCGAGACGCGCAACACCTGCACGGCCGGCTACAAGGCGATCCACCAGGACGGCCGCTACCCCTCGGAGGACTACCTGCGGGCGCTGGACGAGCGGTTTGCGGGCTTCGTGGCCGAGAAGATCGCCGGACCGCTCTCCGAGCTCGGCACCCGGGCCGGCGGCCTGACCGCACAGGCGGCCGCCTGGACCGGCCTGCGCGAGGGGATCGCGGTCGCGGTCGGCAACGTGGACGCCCATGTCACCGTCCCGGCCGCCCAGGCCATCGAGCCCGGGCAGATGCTCATGGTCATGGGCACCTCGACCTGCCACGTGATGAACGGCGACGAGCTGGCCGAGGTCCCGGGGATGTGCGGGGTCGTGCGCGGCGGCCTGGTGCCCGGCATGTGGGGCTACGAGGCCGGCCAGAGCG
>Ga0136846_1224138_pt1 | contig 12581 bp, 10 predicted proteins | sample HopSoiMetagenom2_FD_96841 | JGI IMG/M metagenome (GOLD analysis project Ga0136846, IMG submission 96841) | Grasslands soil microbial communities from Hopland, California, USA - 2 Assembly 2016 (version 4) | ecosystem: Environmental > Terrestrial > Soil > Grasslands | place: USA: Hopland...
AGATCTTGTGCGCGAGCATGATCGGAAGGGGCATCAGCTCCTTCGTCTCGTTCGTCGCGTAGCCGAACATCATCCCCTGGTCGCCGGCGCCGACCTTGTCGAGCGGATCCTGGTCGCCCGGGTCGTGCTGCATCTCGTACGACGAGTCCACGCCCTGAGCGATGTCCGGCGACTGCTCGTCGAGCGCCACCACGACACCGCAGGTCGTCGCGTCGAAGCCCCACTCCGAGTGCGTGTAGCCGATCTCCGAGATCCGCTCGCGGACGAGCTTCGGGATGTCGACGTAGATCTCAGTCGAGATCTCCCCGGCCACGACCACGAGGCCGGTCGTGATCAGCGTCTCGCAGGCGACGCGGCCATGCGGGTCGCCGCTCAGCACGGCGTCGAGGACGCTGTCGGAGACCTGGTCGGCGATCTTGTCCGGGTGCCCTTCGGTGACGGACTCGGACGTGAAGAGGAACTCGCGCGCGCTCATGGGCGCGCAGACTACCGGCCGCGCTACTTGATCCGGAGAAAGAAGGTGATCTGAAGCTCGTGTGTGTGCGAGGCGGCGTACTCGACCGCCGAGCGAAGCGGCTTGAGGTTGCGCGCGACCTCGGCCGGAATGTGCTGCTGAGCGAGCTTTTCGACGTACGGGACGCTCGCGTGGATGTTCACGTACAGCGCGCTCCACGTCTGATCGGGCATCCCGGATGCGTCCTTCGCACCCCGGAACTCGGCGCTGTCGGAGAGCGACTTCCCGGAGCCCTTGACGCTGCGGATCCCCTGCGGCTGGTCGGAGACGACGAACTTCCCGCCGACGTCGGCGTAGTAGAGGCCGACGCCGTTCGAGGCCATGGAATGGACGGTCGTGCCGCCGACGGACTGCGACCGCGGCGCGGCGCCGGCGAAGCGCTTCACGATCCGGTCGAGAATCGGCGTGCCGGCGGTGCTCGGCGTCGAGACCAGCGTGACCTCCGGAATGCGCGCGCCGGGACGGGCGTAGAGGGCGTTCTCACCCTCGAGCACGCGGCCGATCTGGCGGAGCGGCTGCGCGAACTGGCGGAACTCCGGTGTCTCGAGGACCGGGTTCTGTCCCAGGCCGTTGAACATGCCCTTCGAGCCGTGGAAGGACAGATAGACGAGCGCGTCGGCAGGCACGGTGCCGAGCAGCTTCGCGCTGAACGCCGCTGATTTCGACGCGCCCTCGAACAGCGAGCCGGGGGTGCCGTGGACGATCATGTCGAAGCCGATCCCTTCGGACGTCGCGCCGAGGCGGGCCGCGATCCAGTCGAGCTTCCCGGCCTTGTTCAGGTACGGCCGCAGCTGCGCGCCGCCGTAGCGGCGTGCGAGCTTCATCAGGAAGGGGCCGTTGAGGTACGCGCGCATGACGGAATCGCTGCCGAGCCGGTCCATCGACTGCTTGAACGACCTGTCGTCGGCCAGGGTCGTCGTTGCGGCGTTGCTCTCCCGCTCGAAGCGGTCGATCGCGGCCTGGGTCGGCGCGATCACGGCCCAGCCCTTGTACCTGCCGTACACGGCCTTCTCCGACGGGTCCTTCGCCGCCGCGTTCGCTTTGGCGACGAGCGCCTTGAACTTCGCGCGGTCCTTCGGCTGCGTCAGGCCGACGACGTTCTTGCCGTCGTTCTCGAAATCGAGCCAGACGAGGTCGAGCTCGTCGCCGAGCGCCGGCTCGACGTCCTTCGCCCAGTCGACGCCCTCCTTGCTCATGTCCTGCTTGATCGAGTCGACCGCCTGCTGCTTGTCGGGGAACTTCGACGCGAGCGAGTCGATCGTCTGCCACTGCTGCGAGGACGCGTCGGAATCGATCGCGATGAAGGCCGGCGCAGATGCGGGGACGATGCTGCTCGCACCGGAGCCGACGTGCGCGGTCGTGCCGCCGCAACCCGCGGCGAGGAGCGCCATTGCGGCCACGGCCCCTGTCAGGCACCGAATCCTGGGCATTTCTGCCCCATCGGCCCGCCGTGGTAACTCCTTGACCCCTACTCGGCGGTCGGAACCCTTCCCATCAGGCTCGCCAGCAGCCCGTCGAGGCTCTCGCCGCCGAGCACGCGGCAGACGCCTTCGGTGATCGGCAGCTCGACGCCCAGGCGACGGGAGAGGTCGCGCAGGACGGGCGCCGTCGTGAGGCCCTCGACCACCTGGCCGATCTCGGCCACGGCCTCGCCGGCGGTGGCGCCGCGGGCGATCAGCTCGCCGGCGCGGCGGTTCCGGCCGTAGCCGGAGAAGCAGGTCACGATCAGGTCGCCCATGCCGGCGAGCCCGCTGAAGGTCTCCGGCGCGGCGCCTTCGGCTTCCCCGAGGCGGGCCATCTCGACCAGGCCGCGTGTGATCACGCTCGCCTTCGCGTTGTCGCCGAGCCCGAGCCCGTCGACCCCGCCCGCAGCAAGTGCGATCACGTTCTTGGCTGCGGCGCACAGCTCGACGCCCACCAGGTCGTCGTTGACGTAGACCCGGAAGATCATCGAGTTGATCGCCTCCTGGAGCCGCTCCGCCAGGTCGTGGTCCTCGCTCGCGATCACCGCGGCCGACGGCAGGCCGTCGGCGATCTCCTCGGCCATGTTCGGCCCGGACAGGACGGCGACCGGACGACCCTGCACGCGCGTCGACAGCCGCTCCCCGGTCGCCGGGTCGAGCCCCTTGGTCAGGCTCAGGACCGGAGCGTCGCCCGGCAGCGCAGCGGCCACCTCGGCGAAGGCTGCGCTCGGCACGGCGAGCGCGACGAGCTCCGCGTCGGCGATCGGCGCAGCGGCGATCGTCGTCGCCGAGACGCCCTCGAGGTCGGCGTTGCGGAGGTAGCGGGGGTTCCGGCCGGTTTCGTTGATCGTGCGCGCCTGCTCCGGGTCGCGGCAGGCGAGCGTGACGTCGTGGCCGCGGTGCAGCAGGACGCAGGAGAACCCCGTGCCCCATGTGCCGCCGCCGACGACGACGACGTTCACGACCGCGGCACGAAGTCGATCGTCACGGGGACGCCTTCGAGCTCGAAGCGCTCACGCAGCTGATTCTCGACCCAATAGCCGTAGTCGCGCGTGACGTGCCGCCGGCTGTTGACGGTGAAGCGAAAACGCGGCGGGCGCGTGTCTACCTGAGCGCCGTAGAGAATCCGCACCGGCGTCTCGCGCCGCTCCTGGAGCTCCCCCAGGAAGCGGTTGAGCTCGGCGGTCGGGACGCGTGCGATGTGCTTGTCGAACTGCCGCTCGATCAGGTCGAGCAGCCGTTCGAGACCGCGTCCCGTCTTTGCGGAGACGGCCACGTGCGGGGGACGCTGCCGCAGCCGGCGCTCGAGCTCGGGACGGACGTCCTCGATCCCGACCGTCGTCAGGTCCCACTTGGACAGGACGACGATCGTCGAGCACTGTGCCTTGCGCGCGACGTCGGCGACGGACAGGTCCTGCTCGACGATCCCCTCCGACGTGTCGATCAGGACGAGCGCGACGTCGGCACGCTCCGCCGCGTCGAGCGCGCGCAGCTCCGAGTAGTACTCGATCCCCTGGCGGTGCCGGCGCTTGCGGCGCATGCCGGCGGTGTCGACGAAGACGAACGTACGCTCGCCGCGCTCGAAGACGGTGTCGATCGCGTCGCGCGTCGTCCCCGGCGTCTCGGACACGATGACGCGCTCGCGGCCGAGAATCGCGTTCAGCAGCGACGACTTCCCGACATTCGGCCGGCCCAGGATCGCCACGCGGATCGCCGTCTCGGGAGCCTCTTCCCGCCCGTCGCCGGGCAGCTCCGCGACGATGCGGTCGAGCAGGTCGCCGGTGCCGTGACCGTGCAGCGCCGAGAGCGGCATCGGATCTCCGAGCCCGAGCCGGTGCAGGTCGAGGGCGAGGCTGTCCTGCGCCGGGTCGTCGATCTTGTTCGCGATCAGCAACACGGGCTTGCGCGCGCGGCGGAGGATGTCCGCGACCTCCTCGTCGCCGGGCGTGATCCCGGCCTTCGCGTCCACGACGAAGAGCACGAGGTCCGCGTCGGACACGGCCTCGCGCGCGTGCGCCGCGATCGACTGCGTCATCGGCGATCGATCGGCGATGTCGACGCCGCCGGTGTCCACGAGCAGGAAGCGGTCGTTCCCCCATTCCGCCGCGATCTCCTTGCGGTCGCGCGTCACGCCGGACTGCGCGTGGACGACGGCCGTGCGCGATCCGGCCAGGCGGTTCACCAGCGTCGACTTCCCGACGTTCGGGAAGCCGACGACGGCAACGGTCCCCTTCACGCCGGCGGGATCGCGACGCGGGGGCGGCCCTGTTCCTGCGTCGTCACGAGGAACTCCCACAGCCGCCGGAGCTCCGCCTGGATCTCCCGCGACGCCGCACGGTAGCCCTGTGAGTTGCGCGGGTGGCCGCTCAGGTCGAGCGGCTCGCCGAACGCGATCGAGACCGGCTCGAAGTTGCCGAACTTCCAGCGCTGCGACCCCTCGATCGCGCCGCACACGACCGGCACCTGCTCCTGCACCGCGATCAGCGCGGCACCGCTCAGGACCTCGCCCGGTTCCGTCTTTTGCCGCGTGCCTTCGGGAAACATGCCGAGCGTGTCACCGCGCCGCACGACCTCGCGCATGACGCGGATCGCCTCCCGGTCGGACTCGCCGCGGCGGATCGGCGACGTCCCGAAGAAGCGGACGAACGGCCCGATCAACGCGTTGTCGTGGATCTCCTGCTTCGCGACGTAGTAGACGGTGCGGGGGACGACGGACCCGAGCGCCCACGGGTCGAGCCACGAGAAGTGGTTGAAGCAGAGGATGAGCGGCCCGTTCATGGGAATGCGCTCGCGTCCGTAGACCCGCAGCGGCGTGAACACGCGGACGAGCCCGCCGAAGGCGGGACGCCCGAACAACCAGGCCCATTGGGTGCGATTCACGGCCGCGACGCGGCGAGGCGCTGCTGGACGAGCGCCTCGATGCGGCTGACGACATCGTCGACTTCGAGGTCGGTCGTATCGATCTGCTCGGCGTCGGCGGCTGGGCGCAGGCGCGGCGCATCGCGCTCGTCGCGGCGGCGCAGGTCTGTCACGAGCGCATCGCCGGCGATGTCCGGGCGTTCCGCCTCGCGTCGGCGCGCCCGCGTTGCCGCGTCGGCGTTGAGGTACACCTTCACCTCGGCTTCCGGTGCGACGACCGTGCCGATGTCGCGGCCCTCGATGACCACGTCGCCGTGCTGTCCGAGCTCGCGCTGCCGCTCGCGCATGCCCTGACGCACCGCCGTATGCGCCGCGACGACCGGCACCTGGCGGTCGATGCGCGCCTCGCGAATGGACGACGTCACGTCGTAGCCGGCGATCGACACCCGGCCCGCTTCGTCGAACTCGACCGGATTGTCGTTTGCCAGCTCCGCAAGGCGGTTGCCGTCGCTCAGGTCGAGCGAACGCAGCATTGCGAGCCACGTGACCGCGCGGTACATCGCACCGGTATCGAGGTAGCGGAAGCCGAGCCGCACGGCGAGACGCCGCGCAACCGTGCTCTTGCCTGCCCCTGCGGGGCCGTCGATGGCGACGATCATCGTCTGGAGACCGAGTCGAGGAGGTCGAAGAACCCGGGGAAGCTTATAGCGACCGCGTCGGCGTCCCCGACGTCCACGCCCTCCCGCGACGTGACGCCTGCGACGGCCGCCACCATCGCGATGCGGTGGTCTCCCTCGGACGACATCCGGCCCCCGATCGGCCGCGCAGGCACTCCTCTCACTTCGAAGCCATCGTCGCGCGCGCGGATGCGAACGCCAAGTGCGCGGAGGCCGTTCGTCACGCTTTCGATGCGGTCCGTTTCCTTGACGCGAAGCTCGGCGGCGCCGGTGAGGCGGGTGTCGCCGCGCGCGCCGGCCGCCGCGAGCGCGAACAGCGGCAGCTCGTCGACGAGCAGGGGCACCTCCTCGCCGCTCACGTCGGTCGCGACGAGCTCCGCCGACTGGACCTGGATGTCGCCGACCCACTCGCCGCCGGCCTTGCGCCGGTTGAACACCGTGAGACGCGCGCCCATGCGCTCGAGGACGTCGAGCAGGCCGGTGCGGCGTGGGTTGAGGCCGATGTCGTGAATGGTCAGGTCGGAGCCGGAGAGGAGCGTCGCGGCGACGATGAACGGCGCGGCCGCGGAGAAGTCGCCCGGAACCTCGACCTCGCCGAGCTGCAGGCGCGAGGCCGGCTCGACCGAGACCGAGCTCGGCCGCCGGCGCACGCGCGCGCCCGCGGCGGCGAGCATCAGCTCGGTGTGATCGCGCGTCGGCGCGGGCTCGATGACCGTCGTCGTGCTGTCGGCATTCAGCCCGGCGAGCAGGACGGCGGACTTCACCTGCGCGCTCGCGACCGGCAACACGTATTCGATCCCCTTCAGCGTGTCGCTGCCCTCGACCACCAGCGGGCTGGTCGTGACGTGGGCGCCCATGCGGTTGAGCGGCTCCGCGATGCGGCCCATCGGGCGGGCCGAGAGCGACTCGTCTCCCGTCAGCGTGAAGCGGCCGCGCTGCCCGGCGAGGATGCCCGCGAGCAGGCGCATCAGCGTGCCCGCGTTGCCGCAGTCGACGTCCGCCTGCTTCAGGCCGCGCAACCCGACCCCGTGCACGACCAGCTCGTCTTCGGCGACGTCGTCCACCGGCACGCCGAGCGTGCGTACTGCGTCGACGGTCGACTGCGTGTCGCCCGACCGGCCGAAGCCGCGCACGTGCGTCTCCCCTTCGCAGAGCGCGCCGATCAGCACCGCGCGGTGCGAGAGCGACTTGTCGCCGGGAACGGCGATGTGCCCCACGAGCGCTCCGGCCGGCTCGACCTTCATTCGTCGATGACGGGCGACACGACGACGTGGTACCCCTGCGTCTCGAGCACGTCCGCCGCGCGCGCGGCCTCGCCTTCGCCGGCGACGAGCACCGTCAGGGTGCCACCGCGCTCGCGCGACATGTGCCGCAGCTCGAAATCCTCGATGTTGATGCGTTCCGCGCCGAGCGCCTGCGTGATGCCGGCGAGCACGCCCGGCCGGTCGGGGACGTGCACGCGCAGGCGCTGAAGCGCACCCGCTTGCTCGTACACCTCGGCGAGCATCCGCCGGCGGTTCCCCGACGCCTCGCCGATCCAGCGGGCCAGGAAGCCCGCATCTCGGTCCGAGAGCGCCCGCTCGACCTGCTCCACGCGGCGGCGGTGCTCGGCCAGCGCGGTCCCGAGCGCGTCGGCGTTGTCGAGGAAGATGTCGACCCAGATGCGTGGGTTGGCGCCTGCGACGCGCGTCATGTCGCGGAGCGACCCTCCCGCGGCCGCGAGCGGCTCGTGCCCGTCGATGCGCGACGCGCCCGCCTGGTTCAGCAGCAGGTTCGCCAGCGCATGCGGCAGGTGGCTCGTCAGCGCGACGAGGCGGTCGTGCGCCTCGGGATCGACAGCGACCGGCACGGCGCCGAGCGAGGCGACGAACCCGTGCAGTAACCGGTAGCGCTCCGGATCCGTCGCCGCGACCGGCGTCAGAAACCACGTCGCGCCGCGGAAGAGCTCGCCGTTCGCGTGCGCAGCGCCGTGCGTGTGCGAGCCGCACACCGGATGCCCGCCGATGAAGCGCGCGTCGCTGACCGCCCGCGCCACCGGCCCCTTGGTCGAGCCCACATCCGTGACTGTCGTCCCGTTGCCGCTCGCGGCGAGGACGTTCGCAACCTCCAGCGGAAGCTGCGCGACGGGAGCGGCGACGACGGCGAGCTCCGCGCCGGAGACCGCCTCCTCCAGCGACCCGGCGGCCTCGACTGCCTCGCGCTCGGCCGCGACGGACAGCGCGTCGGGATCGACGTCCCAGCCGCGCACATTGTCGACGCCCGCCGCGCGCGCGGCCAGCCCGACCGAGGCGCCGATCAGCCCGGTGCCGACGATCGCCACCCGCTGCACGGTTACCCGATCGTGCGGCCCATCAGCTGGGCCAGCGAGCGGATCTCGTCCGCGAAGTCCGGGAAGTCGGCGACCGGGATCTGCTGCGGCCCGTCGCACAGCGCCTCCTCGGGCCGCGGGTGCACCTCGACGATGATCCCGTCGGCCCCGACGGCAACCGCCGCGCGCGCGAGCGGGAGCACGAGCTCGCGACGACCGGGTGCGTGCGACGGGTCGACGATCACTGGCAGGTGCGTCTCGTTCTTCAGCACCGGCACCGCGCTGATGTCGAGCGTGTAGCGCGTCGCGTGCTCGAACGTCGTGATGCCGCGCTCGCAGAGGATCACGCGGGCATTGCCCTCGCGCACGATGTACTCCGCCGCCATCAGCAGCTCCTCGATCGACGCCGCAGGCCCGCGCTTCAGCAGCACGGGCTTGTCCGTTTTCCCGACTTCGGAGAGCAGGTTGAAGTTCTGCATGTTGCGCGCGCCGATCTGGATCACGTCCGCGTGCTCCAGCAGCGCCTCGACGTGGCGCGGGTCCATCAGCTCGGTGACGATGGGCAGACCGGTCTCCTCGCGCGCCTCGACGAGGATCTCGAGCGCCTCCTCCCCCAGCCCGCTGAAGGTGTACGGCGACGTGCGCGGCTTGAAGGCGCCGCCGCGGAGCATCGTCGCGCCCGCCTGCGCGACCGCGCGCGCGGTCTCGAGCGTCTGCTCGCGGTACTCGACCGTGCAGGGGCCGGCGATCAGGCCGAAGGCGTCGTCGCCGATCCTCCGCCCGTTGACCTCGATCACCGTCGGGTCCGGCGAGAGCTCGCGCGAGACGAGCTTGTACGGCTTCAGGATCGGCAGCACCTGCTCGACGCCGGGGAAGCCCTCGAGCGGCAGCGCCGCCAGCGCCTCGCGCTCGCCGATCGCCCCGATCACCGTCGCCTCGCGGCCGGGCGTCACGTGCGCGTCCGCACCGGCCTCGGCGAGCCGCGCGACGACGTGGTCGACCTCTTCGGGCGTCGCGTGGGCGCCCATCACGATCAGCAGCTCTGGAGATCCCGTCACGGCCATGGAACCAGGATACTTTTGCTCGCGCGATGCGGATCTTCAGCGGAATCCAGCCGACGGGCCAGAAGCACCTCGGCAACTACATCGGGGCGATTCGCCGCTGGGTGGACTCGCAGGACGAGGCCGACACGATCATCTGCATCGTCGACCTCCATTCGATCACGGTCGCGTACGAGCCGGAGGATCTGCGCGAGTCGACCCTCTCCCTCGCGGCATTGCTGATCGCCTCGGGCATCGATCCCGAGCGCTGCACGCTCTTCGTCCAGAGCCACAACCGCGACCACCCGGAAGCGACGTGGCTGCTCTCGGCGGTGGCGAGCATGGGCGAGCTTCGCCGGATGACCCAGTTCAAGGAGAAGGCCGAGCAGCAGGAGTTCGTGTCCGTCGGCCTCTTCACCTATCCGGTGCTGCAGGCCGCGGACATCCTTCTGCACCAGACCGATGTCGTCCCGGTCGGGGAGGACCAGCGCCAGCACGTCGAGCTGACGCGCGACGTCGCCGAGCGCTTCAACTCACGCTACGGCGAGACGTTCGTCGTGCCACGCGTCGTCGTGCCGGAGCTCGGCGCGAAGATCATGGACCTGCAAGAGCCGTCGAAGAAGATGTCCACGACGGGCGGGACGGCACAAGGAACGGTGCTGATGCTGGACGAACCCGATGTGCTCCGGAAGAAGGTCAAGAGCGCGGTGACCGATTCAGGGCGCGAAGTACGGCGCGGTCCCGGCAAGGAGGGAATCGAGAATCTCATCTCGGTCATGTCCGTCGCGACGGGTGAGACGCCGGACGCGATCGAGGCGAGCTATGACGGCAAGGGCTACGGCGACTTCAAGTCCGACGTCGCCGAGGCGGTGATCGAGCTGGTCAGCCCGATCCAGGCCCGCTACGGCGAGCTCCGCGCCGACCCGGCCGAGCTGCAGCGTCTGCTGGCGTTGGGCGCGGAGAAGGCCCGCACGTCTTCAGCGCCCACGCTCGCGCAGATGTACGAGCGTATGGGGTTCACCAGGCCGTAACCGGCTTTTCTCCAAAGGCCTTCCCATGCAGGGCCTTTGCGGGTTACGGTCCCGCCGTCAAGCTCACGGGGAGGAATCTGATGAAGAGTTTCGACCGACGCGGCTTCATGCTGCTCGGCCTTTGCGTCGCCGTCGCGACCGCGCTCGCCGCGGTTGCGGCGGTGTCCAGAACCGCCGACGCACAGTCGGCGAAGGCAGCGGCGCCGTCGTCGTGCAACCTCGGCCATGGCGTCTCGCACGTGATCAACATCGTCTTCGACAACGTGCACTTCTCGAGGGACAACCCGAACGTCCCGTCCGACCTCGAGCAGATGCCGCACCTGCTCAACTTCCTCAAGGACAACGGAACGGTCTTCTCGAACACGCATACGCCGCTGATTGCACACACGGCGAATGACAGCCTGACGATCTACAGCGGCCTGTACGGCGACCGCCACGGTCAGGGGTTGTCGAACTCGTACAAGACGTACAACCCGAACGGGTCGACCGATCCCGCGACGTCGTTCACCTACTGGACGTCGCCGATCATCGACACCAAGACCAACCCGCCCTTCGCGAACACGGTCGACACGGCGCCGTCGATGGTCTACTCCAGCCAGGTCCCCACGACAGGGGCAGGCACGAGCAAGATCACGCCGGCCCCGTGGGTGCCGTTCACGCGCGCAGGTTGCACGGTCGGCGACTTCTCCACGGCCAACATGGTGCTCGAGAACTCGGCCGTCGACGTGCCGACGGTGTTCGGAGCCAGCTCGCCGGAGGCGAACGAGACCGCCGCGAACCCGGACCCGTTCAAGGGCGTCCAGACCGCCAGGTACATCGGCGAGGCGGTGCACTGCGCTCAGGGCGCCGCGATCTGCTCGTCCTCGTCGAGGCCCGTGACGGATGTTCTGCCGACCGAGCCCGGCGGCTACAACGGCTACCAGGCGCTCTTCGGCGCCAAGTACATCGCCCCGGCGATCGGCGGCGGCCCGAACCAGGTCCACAACGGGTACCAGGTGACGGACGCGAACGGGAACCTCGTCGACTTCGACGGGAACCGGCTCGAGGAGCCGTTCACGCACGAGCCTGGCTTCCCGGGGTTCAGCCCGACCGCCACGCAGTCGCTCGCCGTCCTGGCCGACATGCAGGAGGCCGGGATCCCGGTCACCTACGGCTACATCTCCGACCTGCACGAGCGGAAGGCGGACACGAGGACCGGCTGCACGTCCGCGACACCCCAAAGCGTCGGCCGTCCTCTCGGGCCCGGCGACTCGTGCTACACGGCGAACGCCCGGCACTACGACACCGCATTCCAGAAGTTCTTCGACCGCCTGGCGGCGGACGGGATCACGCCGGCGAACACCCTCTTCGTGATCAGCGCGGAGGAGAACGACCAGTTCGCGGGCGCCAACGTCGGTCGCGCAACCCAGCCGACGCCGGCGGGGTGCGACGGAGTCACGACGCCGTGCAACTACGCAAACGGCCAGATCGGTGAGCTGCAGGCGAACATCAAGGGCCTGCTCTCCGGAACGGCCTCGAGCTCGACGCTGTTCGACGTCGAGCCGCAGGGTGCTTCGATCTACGTCCACGGCCAGCCGGCCGCGAACGACCCGACCGTCCGCCAGCTCGAGCGTGATACGGCGGCGATGACCGCGAACGACCCGTACAGCGGGGTCAACGGGGAGCACATCACGAAGTACCAGGCGGGCGCGCTCGAGCAGCGTGTGATCCACATGCAGACAGCTGATCCTCTGCGCACGCCGACGTACACCCTGTTCCCGAAGGGCGACTACTTCTTCGGGACTACGGGAGCGAACGTCAGCATCAACAGCAGCTTCGCCTACGACCACGGCTACTACAGCCCGAACATCGACATCACGTGGGTCGGCATGGTCGGTCCCGGCGTCGCAAACCGACACGTCGATGGTCCTCAGCCCGCCGAGGGCAACCAGGCGCACGACCCCGAGGCTGCGAACTCGGTGCCGGAGGCGAGCAACGTCGGCACGTGGGTCGAGGAGGCCGACATCCGGCCGACGATGCTGCACCTGGTCGGCCTGACCGACGACTACCTGTCGGACGGCCACGTGATCACGCAGGCACTCTCCTCCGTGCCGGCCGCACTCGCGGCAACGGCGGATCTGGCAGCGGGCTACGACCAGGTCAACTCGAGCGTTGGGCAGTTCGCGACCGACACGTTGATCGCCGACTCGAAGGCGCTCGCGTCCGGATCCGCCTCGGACGACTCGGCCTACGCGGCCGAGCAGGAGACGCTCCGGCAACTCGCCGACGACCGCGACAACGCGGCGTCGAAGATCAAGCAGACGCTCGCGGATGCCGCCGCCGGCAAGAAGCCGAACAACGGCGAGATCCAGAGCGGCCTGTCGCACGTGAAGGAGCTCCTCAAGCGGGCGAGCAAGCTCGCCGGGAACTAGCTCTTAAGGCGCTGTATTTCGGAGGGCTCGAGCTCGCGCCACGCGCCGGGCTCGAGCCCTTCGAGCGTCAACCCCGCGTACGTGCTGCGGTGGAGGCGGCGCACCGGGTGCCCGACGGCCTCGAGCATCCGGCGGACCTGTCGGTTTCGGCCCTCGTGGAGCGTGAGCTCGAGTCGGCCAGAGCGAGGACGCCTCGTGCCGAGGCGGCGGGCTTCGGCGGGCGCGGTCGGCCCGTCGTCGAGCGCGATCCCGCGGCGTAGTTCTTCGAGCGCCTCGTC
>Ga0136846_1209829_pt1 | contig 12580 bp, 10 predicted proteins | sample HopSoiMetagenom2_FD_96841 | JGI IMG/M metagenome (GOLD analysis project Ga0136846, IMG submission 96841) | Grasslands soil microbial communities from Hopland, California, USA - 2 Assembly 2016 (version 4) | ecosystem: Environmental > Terrestrial > Soil > Grasslands | place: USA: Hopland...
GCCAGAGCCTCGGCGAAGCCGCCGCCAAGGAGGCCAAGGAGAAGGAGCGGAGGGCCAGGCCAGCCGCGTCTCCGCGGACCTTCACCGACTCCGACCTGAAGGAGGCGGCCGCCAAGCGGGCGAAAGAGAACGGTCCTTCGACGGCGAGTCCGGCGCCATCCCCGTCTCCCGGCTCCTCACCCGTCCCTGGCTCTTCACCCGCCCCTGGGGCTTCGCCCTCCAGCGGCGGCGGCTCTCCCGCCGCCCCGAAGCCCTCCGCGGACCCGGATCCGGACGCGACCGAGGCGGCAAGGAAGAAGGCGCGCGGGGCCGAGTACAAGCGCCAACTCGACGCGATGGAGGCGCAGATCAAGCGGGCGGAGGACGAGCTCGCGAACGCGGAGAAGGACTGGCGGATGGTGGAGCAGCATCCCGTCGCGCTCGCCAACCGCACCGACGACTCGCGTGCGCGCTTCGAGGCGGCGACCAGGAACGTCGCGGCCCTGCGCAGCCAGCGCACGGATATCGAGGACGCGGCGCGCCGCGAAAGCATCCCTCCCGGCGACCTGCGGTAGCGCGCGTCGTCGCGCGCCGGCGGGATCCGGAAGAGCGCGCGGTCGGACCATCGCGAGCTTTCGCCGAGCGAGCGCTGCGGTGCTGATGCGCAGTCGCTGGCGACCTCGAGTGATCCTTGAAGCAGCTCGGTCCGGACCGAGTTGGAATGTCGATGCCGGCTCGACGATCTCTTCACGCGGACGCCGCAGGAGCGGGTCAGGCGCCGGCGTAGTAGCCCTTGCGCGCGCGGGGGACGGCGTCGGGACGGTCCACGTCCACGTGGATGTTGCGCCAGCCGGGCTTGCCCTCGGGCGGGTCGTAACCGATGAGGTAGCGGTGGCGCAGGGTGGCCGCGATCGACTCCACCGCCGCCTTGAGCTTGCCACTGCCCGGCGTGTCGCTGTCCGGCGAGTAGTGCTCGAGGCCCTTGATGATCTGCGCGCGGCCGCCGGTGTCATCGGCGAGGTCGTTCAGGGGCTTGGCGTCGAAGCCTTCGGGCCGCATGCCGCCGCGGCCTCCGGGAAAGCCGCCACCATGTCCGCCCCCCGGAAAACCGCCGCGTCCCCCACCGCCCGGGAACCCGCCCCGCCCACCGCCGCCGTGCATGTTCCCGCCGGGGCGCGAGAACGCGTGCTGCTCGCCGGGGGCGTCGAGGCCGATCGAGTAGACCGGCACCTCCGCGCGGCGCGCGTACTCGCGCAGGTTGTCGAGCGAGATCGAGCTGACGGTGTCCACGCCGTCGGTGACCAGGACGACGGCCTTGCTCTCCGCGGGGCCGGCGGCCACGCGCTTGATCGCCTCGTAGGCGGCGTCATAGAGGGCGGTGCCCGACTCGGGCTCGATGTCCTCGAGCACGGCCTCGAGCCGGGCGCGGTCGGAGGTCAGGTCCTGCACCACGTGCACGCGGTTGCTGAACGTGATCACCATGATCTGGTCCGCTGGCTCCAGCACGTCGATGAAGTGCTTGAGCGACTCCGCCACCTGCCGGATCTTGTTGCGCATGCTCCCGCTGACGTCCAGGGCCAGCGCGATCCGGAGCGGCCGGCGCTCGCCGCTGAACAGCGTGACGTCCCGCCGCTTGCCGTTCTCCGAGATCCGGAAGTCCGCCTCGGACAGGCCGAGGACGGGCTCGCCCGTCTTGTCGAGGACGGAGACGGGGACACGGACGGTGCGCGTACCGGCGGCAAACGTCGGCCCTGAGAGGCCGGGGGGCAGGGCCACCGCGGAAGGATCTCGCGGGAGTGGCGATGTGGCGGCGCGCGGCCGCTCTTCGGACGCCGCGGGAGCGATGCGGCGGATGGCGACGATCAGCGTCTCCGTCGCGCCCGCGTCGCGCAACGTCGCCTCATGGGTGGCATCCAGGGCTTCGCCGAACCCTCGCGCCTTCAATTCCGTGAGCACCGTCGTCTCGCTGATGCCGGCCTTCAGGAAGCGCACCACGTCGGCGGTCAGGAGCGGCCCGTCTCCGCGGACGACTCCGCTCCCGGCCAGCGCGAGCAGGACGAGGACGAGCGCCGTTCCGACGTAAGGGCGGCGGCGATTGTCCTCACCGGAGACCGCGCGATGCCCACGCCCGAGGACAAGCGTCCCCGAGGGGTCACATCCTGGCGTCTGGCAAGGGCGCATCGTGGCTGTCAGATCGGGCAGCTCCGGAAGCTCCGGACGGATGATTGCCGGCCGTCGCCGGCCACAACGAGCAGGATTCATGCCGTCGCTCGGACCCGGCAAGGATATCTCAGCGCGCGCGAACGCAGCACCGGCTGGTAGTCGTTCCCGAACGAGTCCCGCGCGCGAACTCCTCGACGCCCGTGGTCTGATAGGGCGTGCCACCGGGCCGGCCCGCGCCCTATCTCGCACCCTACGCCGAGGCGCATCGAAGCCGTGAGCGCGGAGCGCGCGCGCTCCTGTGGGTCGGACGGAACGACCAGACGGTGCGCTTCGACGCGATCGTGCGCCTGTGCCCGCTCGACGGGCTGCACGTCCTCGACGTCGGCTGCGGACCGGCGGACCTCCTCCGGTTCCTGCGCGCGCGCGGCATCCGGCCCGCGCGCTACACCGGCATCGAGGCCCAGCGCTGGCTGGTCCAGGCGGCGCGGCGGCGGCGCTTTCCGGAGGCCGAGATCGTCGAGGGAGACTTCGTGCACGACTCCTCTCTCCTCGCCCGCGGCGCCGACGTCGTGATCTTCTCGGGATCGCTCAACCTCCTCTCGTCCCGCCAGTTCTTCCGGGCCCTCGAGCGTGCGTGGGACGCTGCGCCGCAATGGCTGGCTTTCAACTTCCTGTGCTCGCCCGACCTGGCCGGCGAGGACTACCTGCGCTGGCATCGACCGGGGACGGTCTTGGCCTGGGCCCGGCGGCGGGCGCGGACCGTGCGCACCGCGAACGACTACGAGGACGGGGACTTCACGGTCGTGATGGGGCGGGAAAGGGATTGCCGCGGACCTCGACGCGCGCGCTCTCCAGGCTAGGAGGAATGGCCCTGGACAGGTGCCGCCACGGGCCAGGCGAAGCGCGGCGGACGGGGGGCGGGCCGGAGCGGAACGAGGAGCGGGACGTGGAGCACCAAAGTGCATTGCATTACGATGCGTCGGTGGACGACATGCGCAACCGGATCACGGTTCGTCTCCCCTCCGACGTGAGGAGCGCACTCCGCGCCGCGAGCGGTTCGAGATCGTGAGCGCCTGGCTCTCATGACCGCTCCGCCGCCCTCTCCGAGCTCCATCCCCCCGCCCACGGCGATCGCGGCCGCGCTGGGCAAGCGCGTCTTCGGGCAGCCGGAGGCGGTGCGCGAGGTCTCGGTGGCCTTGGCCAAGAAGCTCGCGAACCTGCGCGTCGGCAACATCCTGCTCGTGGGCTCCTCCGGCTCCGGCAAGACCACGCTCATGCGCGCGGTCGAGGAGCTGCTCGCCTCCGATCCCGCCCTCGCCCTGCGCTCCACCGTCGTGCGCATCCACGCCAACGTCCTGGGCGAGGAGGCGCAGAGTGGCGGCGCCGGTGAGCGCGTGCTCTTGCGGCTGCTCGACCGCGCGCGCGAGCAGCTCGGGCCGGAGGCGCCCGTGGAGCGGATGGTGGCCCAGGCCAGCCACGGCCTCGTCTTCATCGACGAGGTGGACAAGATCCGGAGCCGCGCCGGCGACGAGGTGCAGGTCTCCGGCCTCCGCGCCCAGGAAGCCCTGCTCACCCTCATCGAGAACGAGGCGGTCCCCCTGCGGCTGCCGGAGTGGGCGGGCGGCGGCACGGTGGCCGTCGACTCCTCACGCCTCCTCTTCGTGTGCGCGGGCGCCTTCGAAGGGCTCTACGAGAGCGTGTTCCGCCGCGTCGTGCAGGGCGCGGGCGAGCAGTCCCTCAAGAAGACGACCGTCACCGAGACGGGGCGCATCCTGGAAGAGGTGAGCTTCTCGCTGCGCGAGTGGCTCCGTTCGGAGGACCTGTTCGAGTACGGCATCACGCCGCAGTTCCTCTCCCGCTTCGACGCCGTGGTCGTGCTCGACCCCCTGGGAGAGGCGGAGCTGTTCAAGATCTTCGCGGAGAGCGCGGACAGCGCGCTGCGGCAGTCGCGCGCCTACTTCGCGAGCCAGGGCATCAAGCTCGAGATGACCGAGCCGGCGGCCCGGCGCCTGGCCACGGAGGCGGCCCGCCAGCCGCGCCTGGGCGCGCGCGCCCTCAAGGAGGTCTTCCGCCGGGTGATCCGCCCCTACGAGTTCGACCCCCAGCACGCCCCCGGCCTCGCGGACGGGCGGCTGCGCATCGAGGTGGCGGACGTGGAGCGCGGCCTGGCCGGCGGCCGCGACGACGCCGCCACCTCGAGCGGTGGTTGGGGGGTCTGAGCCCTACTTCGGCTGGGGCACGATGCGGAGGTACGGCCGCGGCGACTTCCACCCGGCGGGGTACTTCTGCTTGGCTTCCTCGTCCGACACCGCGCCCGAGATGATGACGTCCTCGCCCGGCTTCCAGTTCACGGGCGTGGACACCTTGTGCTTGGCGGTGAGCTGGATGGAATCCAGGACGCGCAGCACCTCGTCGAAGTTGCGGCCGGTGGACATCGGATAGGTGAGGGTCAGCTTGATCTTCTTGTCCGGCCCGATCACGAACACGGAGCGGATGGTCGCGTTGTCGGCGGCGGTGCGCTTCCCGCCCGTGGCGTTGGGGTGGATCATGTCGTACAGCTTGGCCACCTGCAGGTCGCTGTCGCCGATCATCGGGTAGTTCGGGGCCGTGCCCTGCGTCTCCTCGATGTCCTTCGACCAGCGCTTGTGGTCGTCCACGGGGTCGATGCTCAGCCCGAGGATCTTCGTGTTGCGCTTCTTGAACTCCGGCTCCAGCCGGGCCATGTAGCCGAGCTCGGTCGTACAGACGGGCGTGAAGTCCTTGGGATGGGAGAAGAGCACGGCGTAGCTGTCGCCGATCCACTCGTGGAAGTCGATCGGACCCTGCGTCGTCTCCGCCTTGAAGTTCGGGGCCTCGTCGCCAATGCGCAATGACATCACGTCCTCCTAGAACATTCCCGGAAAGGCGATTCTAACCCCGGCGAGAGCGGGAGGGAGGAGGAGCGCGTCGCGGGAGGGGCGGGCCGGACTTCCCCGCCGCCATCGTGCCCTCCCAGCGCGCGGCCACCTCGAGGTGGATGTCGAAGAGGTCGAGCATCCGGCTGACCGTCTCGTTCACGATGTCGTCGATGCTCTCGGGGTGCGAGTAGAAGCCGGGCAGGGGCGGAGCGATGACCGCGCCCATGCGGGTGAGCTTCATCATGTTCTCCAGGTGGATCTCGCTCAGGGGCGACTCGCGCACGGCCAGCACCAGCCGCCGCCGCTCCTTGAGCACCACGTCGGCGGCGCGGTGCACGAGGTCCTTGCCCTCGCCGTGGGCGATCGCGCTGAGGCTGCGGACGCTGCAGGGCAGGATCACCATCCCGATGGTGAGGAAGGACCCGCTGGAGATGGCCGCTCCCTGGTCGCCTTCCGCGTAGGCGCGGGTGGCCAGCCGCTTCACCTGATCGAGCGTGAAGGGCGTCTCGTGGATCAGGGTGCGCGCGCCCCAGCGGGAGACGACGAGGTGCGTCTCGACGTCCGTCCCGCGGAGGAGCTGGAGGAGGCGGATCCCGAAGATGGTGCCGGTCGCGCCCGTGATGCCGACGACGAGTCGCCGGGGGACTTTCAGGAGAGCCAGCTCCCCAGCCCCGCCCCACCCGCGTGCACGGCGAGCAGGTAGAGGCCGAAGCCGAGGCTGGTCGCCCCCGCCGCCATCTGCACCGCGCGATGCAGGGCTGCGTAGCGCGCCTCCACGAAGGCGAGAGGCACGCTCATGAGCGCGCTCAGGAGGAGCATGCCGGCGATGGATCCGGCTCCGAAGACGGCGACGTAGGCGATGCCGGCGCCGAGCGTCGGCGCCGCGCCCAGGGCGAGCAGTCCCAGGCCAGCGCTGCCGGCCAGCCCATGCACGGTGCCGACCAGGAACGGCCGCAGGCCGCCATTCAGCGGATGCGGATGGACGTGGGGACGGGCGGCGTGGAGGCCGACGGCATGCGGAGCGGCGACGTCCGGGGCGCTCTCCGCGGTCGCGTGAGCGTGGAAATGAACGTGCGTCGCCCCGTCGTGCTCGTGCAGATGGGTGTGGACGCGGAAGCGGAGGGCACGGCGGAGGGCGAGGACCCCCAGCACGATGAGCATCACCGCCACCGCGGACTCCAGCGCCGCGCTCACCCCCGGGGGCACGCTCAGGCGCAGGGCGAGGATCACGGCGCCGGCGAGGCCGAGCGACAGCGCGTGGCCGAGTCCCCAGAACGCGCCCACGAGCGAGGTCCGGGCCAGGCCCGCGCGCTGGCTGGCCAGGGCCGTCACCGCCACCACGTGATCGGGATCGAGGGCGTGGCGCAGGCCCATCACGAAGCCGACGCCCACGATCGTGACCAGCATTCCTCCCAAGAGCTTCGCCTCCGTGGGCCGACGATAGCATTTGCACGCGTCACGCGTCCGGCCGCCCCGCCGCGGCGGGTCAGCACCGTCTCAGTCCGCGCACTTCACGTCCGCGGGCAGGTAGCCCATCGACTTGAGGTTCTCGCACTGCTCGCGGGTGAGCGCGGCCGGCTCGACCGTGCCCGCGCTGGTCGCACGGGCCACCGAGGCGATCCAGTGGTGCAGCGACTCGCGCGACCAGGCCGCGCGCAGCGGGTCGGAGGAGACGAGGTTTGCTCGCTCGCCGGGATCGCCGGCGAGGTCGTAGAGCTCCTCCTCGCCCGTGCGCGTGTCGTAGATGAACTTGTAGCGCTCGTCGCGCCGCGAGTACCGCGGCCGGTCCCAGACCGTGCGCGAGAGGACCGCGCGCGGGGAGGGCTCCGCCGCCCCCCCGAGCAGGCCGAGGAGGCTGCGCCCCTGGAACGCCCGGTCGGAGCCGCCGCGGCCGAGCACGCCGAAGAGGTCGGCGATCGTGGGCGCCACGTCGAGCAGGTCGGCCATCGCGCTCACCCGCGTCCCCGCCGCCGGTCCCTTCCCCCCCGGAACGCGGACGATGAGGGGGACGTGGATGCTCTCGTCGTAGAGCTGCACGTTGTGGCCGATCCACCCGTGCTCGAAGAGGCCCTCGCCGTGGTCGGCGGTGACGATCACGATCGTCTTCTCGAGCAGGCCCGCCTTCTCGAGGGCGGTCCGGATCTGACCCACGACCGCGTCCGCGAAGGCGATGTTGCCGTCATAGAGGCGCGTGAGGTGGTCGCGCTCGGCCGGGCTCAACGCGCGGCGTCCCTGGTTCACGTCGATGATCCAGGTGCCGGGACCGCAGGCGCCACGCCTCTCGCGCGGGATGGGCCCGTCGGGACCGAAGCGCGTGTCGAAGGGCGGGGGCGGGTTGTAGGGACAGTGCGGCTCCCGGAAGTGCACGTAGGCGAAGAAGCGGCCCGCGGTCTGGCCAGCGATCCAGGGCGGCACCGTGCGCCCGAGCCCGTCCGCCGTGCTCGTGGCCTGCTCGCGCCAGACCTCGTGGAACTCGGAGAAGCCGCGGTCGAAGCCGTTGAAGGCGCCCGCGATCGTGTTGGAGACGAAGCCGGCGCTCCGGATGCCCTGCGCGCCGAGCAGCTCGGCCAGGGTCAGGCGGTCCTTCGGCAGCCGCGCCGAGAACGAGACCTCCGCGTGATGGCGGTCCGGATACTGCGAGGTCCAGACCGACGACATCGCGCCCAGCGTGTAGGCGGCGGGAGTGAAGACGTGGTCGAACACCACGCCTTCGCGGGCGAGGCGGTCGATGTTGGGCGAGGTCTCGCGCGCGTAGCCGTAGGCCCCGAAGTGGTCGGCGCGGCCGGCGTCGAGGACGATGAAGAGGACGTTGGGCGCGCCGAGCGCGGCCCGCAGCGCGTCCGCGCGGCCGCGCTCTTCCTCGGACGGAGAGGGACGCAGGCGGTCGTGATCGCCGGTGCCGGGCCGGCCCATCACGCGCGGCGCGCGCCAGACGCCCCAGGCGAACCGGCCGTCGCCGCTCGACGAGCCCGGGCCGACGTGGAGCCCGATGCGGACGACCTCGCCGGCGCGGCCCGGCAGCGCGCCGCGCACCTCGCGCGGCGAGGCCGAGCGCGCATCGAGGACTGCGGACCAGACCTCCTTCTCCTCTCCGGGCTGCGACTCCTCCGTCACGCGCAGCGAGGCCGACGCCCCCGCCGCCCGCGCGCCGGGGTGCAGGTCGGGCGTGAAGGCGAGCTCCGCGGACGCGGGCAGGCGCATCGCGTAGCGCACCACGCTCGGTCCCACCTCCACGAGCGTGGGCACGCCGTCGGTCTTGGCGACCGCGAACGGCCGCGGCGCATCGCGGGCCAGGAGGTCCTGCAGGGTCGCGTCGGCGGCCTCGCCCACGACCAGGCCGTAGAAGGCGGCCGCGAGCTGGCGGCGGTCCGGGTTGCGCGGATCGTCGGCGGGGGAGGCGGTGGCCGCGAACACGAAGCGCAGCCGGTTGTCTCCGGGGCGCTGGGCGGCGGCGGGAAGCGCGAAGCCGTAGCGGTAGCGTGTGTCGTTGAGGGTCAGCCGCGCGACGGAGGCGCCGTTGAGGAGGACCTCCGCCGTCTGCGCCTTCACTCCCTTGTAGGGCGCGAGGTCCACCACCGCCGCCCGCGCGCGGGGCGCGTCGAAGAGAAGCGCGATCTCCGCCTCCCCCTTCGACCACACGAAGGGATCGCCCTCCGCCGGGGCCGCCTCCCGGTAGAAACCGTCCGTGAGCTGGGGCTCGGCCGCCGGCGTCCCGAACACGATGACGGTGCGCGAGGACCAGCGGTCCGCGTAGGGCAGGCGCTCGGCGAGGTCGTAGGCAACCTCGGTGGCACGGCGCGGACAGCCGGGGAGGACGGCGCCGGAGAGCGCGGCCAGGCCGAGCGCGAGCAGCAGGGGGGCCCGGCCCGCGCGCACGCCGTGCGACGCCGGCACCCCGGTCGCTATTTGACCTTCGTCCCGGCGGGGACGTCCGCGTCGAACGTGCACAGCACGGCCTTGCCGTCGAGGGAGGCGGCCAGGACCATCCCGTTCGACTCCACGCCCATGATCTTCGCGGGCTTGAGGTTGGCCACGAGCACGATCGTCTTGCCCACCAGCGCTTCCGGCGCGTAGGCGTCGGCGATCCCGGACACGATCTGCCGCTTCTCGTCGCCGAGGTCCACCTGCAGACGGAGCAGCTTGCGCGCGCCCGCGATCTTCTCCGCGGAGAGCACCTTCGCCGCGCGCAGCTCCATCTTCGCGAAATCGGCGATGTCGAGCTGGCCCGCGGACGGGCTCGCGGCCTGGGTGGTCTCGGCGGGTGGCGAGGCGGGCACGGGCGCGGGCGCGGAGCCGCCCGCGGATGAGGTGATAGGCGCGGAAGATGCGCCGGAGGCGCGGGGCTTGGATGGTTCGGACAAGGTCTTCTCCTTGGCGGGGGTGGTGTCGATGCGTGGGAACAGCGGCTGCACCGTCCCCAGCGGCTGGCCCGCCTGCAGGGCCCCCCAGTGCAGCGAGACGGTCGTGGGATCGGCGTCGGGGAGGCCGAGCATGGCGAAGATCCGCCGCGAGGAGCGCGGGATCACCGGCCAGGCCAGCACGGCCACGATGCGGATCGCCTCCAGCAGGCGGTACAGGAACGCATGCAGCTCGCCGCGCCGCTCCGGGTCCTTGGCCGTCTCCCAGGGCGCCTCCGCCACGATGCGCTGGTTGAGCTGGCCGATCCAGCCCCAGAGGATTGCGAGCGCGCCCGCGTAGTCGAGGGCCTCGTAGCGCTCGAACACGGAGTCGATCAGCTCGGAGCCGCTCTTGCGGTAGTCCATGCGGTCGGACTCGAAGCGGACCTCGAGGCCGACGTCCCCCCCGTCGAGCGACATCGGCCGGGAGGGGACCTTGCCCTCTCCGTAGCGGGCGGCCATCGTCAGCGCGCGCGACACGAGGTTGCCGAGGTCGTTGGCGAGGTCTGCGTTGTAGCGCTTGACCATCGCCGCGTCCGTGTAGTCCCAGTCCTGACCGAACGAGCCCTCGCGCAGGAAGAAATAGCGGAAAGCGTCCACGCCGTACTGCGCGATGAGAAGGTCGGGGTCGATGGTGTTGCCGGTCGTCTTGCTCAGCTTCCGGCCGTCGCGGGTGAGCCAGCCGTGCGCGAAGACGCGCGTGGGCACGGGCAGGCCCGCCGCGTGCAGCATGGCCGGCCAGTAGAGGCAGTGGAAGCGGATGATCTCCTTGCCGACGAAGTGCAGCCGCTCGTCCGCCTCCTCCCAGAACTTCACGTACTCGGGGGCGTGGTCGGCGAAGCCGAGGGCGGTGATGTAGTTCGCCAGCGCGTCCATCCACACGTAGAACACGTGCCCGGGCTCCTCCGGGACGGGGATCCCCCACTTCACGCGCGCGCGGCTGATGCTGACGTCCTTGAGGCCCTGCTTGAGGACGGCCAGGACCTCGTTGCGGCGGCCGGCGGGCGCGATGGCCAGGCGCTCCGCGCGGATCTCGTCCTCCAGCCACGCCGCGTAGGCGGAGAGGCGGAAGAAGAAGTTCTCCTCCTCCGTCCATTCGCAGGGCCGCTCGTGGATCGCGCAGAGATGGTCCGGCTCCTTGATCTCGTCCTCGTCCTTGAAGTCCTCGCAGCGCGGGCAGTACCACCCGGAGTAGGTCTAGCGGTAGATGGCGGGGCCTTGCGGCGTCTGGGCGTCCTTGAGCCGCCGCCACAGCTCGAGAAAGCCTCGCTTGTGGATCTCGTCCGTGGTGCGGATGAGGCGGTCGTAGGTGATGTCGAGCTTGTACCAGAGCTGCCGGAAGCGGGCCGCGATCATGTCGCAGTAGGCCTGGGTGTCCATCCCGCGCTCGCGGGCCGTACGCTCGATGTTCTGGCCGTGCTCGTCGGTGCCGGTGAGGAAGAAGACGTCGTGGCCGCGCAGGCGCCGGGCGCGGGCGAGGGCGTCCGCGGCCACCGTCGTGTAGGCGTGCCCGGGGTGGGGCACGTCGTTGACGTAGTAGATGGGCGTGGTGTGGAAGCAGGTCTTCATCGGCGGCCGCCGGTCGCTGTCACTTTCGCGCCACCGCGTGGTACGCGGCCAGGGCGGCCGCCCAGACCTCCTTGACCGGACGGCCGGCGGCGCGCGCGCGGACCAGGCACTCGTCGAACTCCGGCGCGACGTTGTACACGCGGCCCTGACGCCGCCCGACCTTCACCGCGACCTCGCCGAACGGAGTCTCCACCGCGACCGTCTCCCGGTCCAGGACCGTGCGGTCCCACTCCTGCCAGCGCACGCCGAGGGTGGTCGTCTCCGCGAACAGCAGCTCCTCGATGGACGTCCGCTTGAGCGGGTCCGCGATCACGGTGAGCAGCACGCCCGGCCGCCCCTTCTTCATCTGTACGGGCGTGTAGAAGGCGTCGAGGGCGCCGGCGGCGAGCAGGCCGTCGAGCAGCGGCCCGAACAGCTGCGGCGACATGTCGTCGATCTCGGACTCGAGGACGATCACCCGCCCGGGTGGCGCCTCCTCCACGGGCATCTCGTCGCCCACGATGAGGCGCATGACGTTGGGACGGCCGGGTGTGTCACGGTCGCCCGCGCCGTGGCCGACGCCCTCCGGCCGCAGCGCCGGCAGCGGACCGTAGCCGCTCGCATGGGCGGTGACGAGGAGGGCGCCGGTGGGAGTGAGCAGCTCGCCCTTGCCGTCCGCGTAGACGGGCACGCCGGACAGGAGCCGCAGCGTGGCCGGGGCGGGGATCGGATAGCGGCCGTGAGCGATCGTCACCGTGCCGGAGCCCACGTTGAGCGGAGAGGCGAGGAAGCGGTCCACGTCCAGCCATCCGAGGCCGATGACCGCGCCCACCACGTCCACGATGGAGTCGACCGCGCCCACTTCGTGGAACGTGACCTCTTCGACGTCGGTGCCGTGGACCGCCGCTTCCGCTTCCCCGAGCCGGCGGAAGAGCGCGGACGAGCGCTCCTTGACCGTCTTGTCGAGCCCGCTCTGGTCGATCATCTTCAAGATCTCGCGGAGCGGACGATGGCGATGGTTGCCTTCCGCGTGCTCGTGGTCGTGGTCGTGGCCGTGGTCGTGGCCCTGGTCGTGATCGTGGCCGTCCTCAGCGTGCTCGTGCTCGTGCGCGCCGGCGTGCTGCTGGACGTGCGGCGCCTCGTCCGCCTCGCCCTCGACGACGACGTCGACCTTGGTGGCCCGGATTCCCGCCCGATCGACGGCGGTGGCCTCCAGCCGGTAGCCCTCCAGCGGCAGCTTGGCCAGCTCCGCGCGAAGGCGGTCCAGGGGCAGGCCGAGATCCACGAGCGCCCCCAGCACCATGTCGCCGGACGCGCCGGAGGCGCAGTCGAAGTACGCGACCCGGCTCACAGGAGCCCGCGTTCCTTCAGGCTGACGAAGCGGCCCGCCCCGAGCACGATGTGGTCCAGCACCTCGATGCCCATGAGCGTGCCCGCGGAGGCGAGCCGCCGCGTCAGCGCGACGTCCTCCGCGGACGGCTCGGGGTCGCCGGACGGATGGTTGTGGAAGAGGACGAGGGCGGCCGCCCGCGCGACCACCGCCTCCTGGAACACCTCGCGCGGATGCACGAGCGACGAGGTCAGGCACCCGACCGA
>Ga0136846_1238592_pt1 | contig 12575 bp, 12 predicted proteins | sample HopSoiMetagenom2_FD_96841 | JGI IMG/M metagenome (GOLD analysis project Ga0136846, IMG submission 96841) | Grasslands soil microbial communities from Hopland, California, USA - 2 Assembly 2016 (version 4) | ecosystem: Environmental > Terrestrial > Soil > Grasslands | place: USA: Hopland...
CGCGCCGACGAGTCATAGCCGTCGCTATGGCGAGGAGGCGCAACGCCGCAATGCGCTTCGAGAGCAAGCGAGCAGCCGGCATTTGTGGCTTGACGCGACACCAGGGCGGCGCCACCGGAGGCTTCTGGCATTGAACGACGAGACATGGGAGGGACGGCTCCATCCAAACGAGCGCAGGGGCGCCCAAACGGGGCCCACGATGCGCCTCTACGATAGGGCTGTCAGCCGCCGGCAAAACCCGAAAGTGACGCTGGAAAGCAGGTCAGTTTCTTAGCCCGAACCTCTTAGCCCGAACCTTTGACGCATGCTCAAACGTAAGTCCGCGCCACTGCCGCTCAGGCAGCCTTCTTCTTGAAGCCGAACCGAATCCTGTTGCTCATCGGTTCTACCGCGAGTTCGAGGTCCATCAGGTAGGCCCCGAAGCGGTTGATGTGGATCGTTCGGTACGGCGACAGAGCGGCCAGAACCTCTTCCGTGTTCTGCACGGGCGCCTGGTGCGCCTCGGCCTCTTCGACCAGGCCGATGATCCGAGAGAAAGTGGTGTCCGCACCGACGCGCTCGGTACGGACATCGAGCGCGCCCGATTCCAGCACCATCCCTGCGAAGACTTCATCGCCCGCTTGCTTGTCGCGCGGCAGGCTCTCGCCGGTGATCGACGCTTCGTTGACCGAACCCTGGCCGCCTTCAATGCGGCCATCCACCGGAATCTCCTCGCCGGTGCGCACCAGCACCACGTCGCCCGCCCTCACCTGCTCCACCGGCACGCTGCGCTCGCCGCCATCGATGCGCAAGAGCGCCACCTGTGGCACCGCGCCGATCAAAGCCTTGATCGACGCATGCGCCCGATCGGTGTTGAGGTCGGCGATGAACTTGGCGATCAGGATGATCACCATCAGCACGGCGCCTGCCACCGTTTCGCCGCCGAGCACGGCGATCAGGGTCGCGATGGTGACGAAGATTTCGGTGCCGATCTTGTGCTCGTGGATCAGGTCCAGCACGCCGGTCTTGAGCAACGGGTACAGGCCGATCGCCACCGCCACCCACAGCACTTCGACGGGCACCTTCTGCTGCCAGTAAAGCAGTGCCAGCGCACCAGTAAGGACGATCCGGCCGACCTCGATCCAGCGCTCCCGCGTCATCAAGGCTGAAAGCCCGGCGCTGGAGGGCGATGGAGCCTTGCCGGTAGAAGTCGTCTCGATGCTCTCAGTCGTCTTGCCGATCTCCTTTGGGGATGGGGTGTCAGTCCTTGGCCAGATCCCAGATCAGATGCGCGTCGATCAGCAGCCTGTGATGCCAGCGCAGCGCATCGGCGCGTGCTTCGAGCGCCGCGCGAGATGCGTCGAGCGACTGACGGCGAGCCAGCAACAAAGCCTGCAAGTCGGCCTCGCCCAGCGAGTAGGCACGCTGCATCAGCTGCGCGCTTTCCCCGGCGATGGATGCGCCTTGCTCGCCGACACGCCAGCGATCGAGGCTGCCAGCGGCTTCCGCATAGGTCTCGGCCGCTTCCAGTTCGATCTCCTGCCGATGGCGCTCTTGCGCCGCGCGAGCGGTGTCGCTGTCGCGCAGCGCCTGCAGCATGCGTTGCTCGCGGTAGGTGCCCGACAGCGGGATGCTCAGGCTGATGCCGACCACGCGCTCGTTGCGAATCGCCTCCGACGCGGTGTAGACGCCCACGGTCGGGTCCGGCACGCGGTCCGCTTTGGTGCGGGCGGCGAGCAGCTCCGTCTTGCGCCGCTGGCCCTCGGCGATCTTGAGCGGATCGGCCTCGGCCAGCACACGTTCGCGCCATGGCGCTTGCGGCAACACCGGTGCCTGGGGCTCGGACAAGGCCGTGCTCGTCGGCAGCGCGTCGCCGAAGCGCACGCGGAGCTTCGCCTCGGCCTTGGCGAGCTGCGTCGCGGTCAGGCTGGCCTGGCGCTGGACCTCGCTCAGGTCGGTGCGAGCGACGTTCACATCGAGCGACGATGCATCGCCGGCCTTCTTGCGCGTGCCCACCGCCGACAGGTTCCTCTCCGCGAAGGCCAGTTGTTCCTTCAGCAGCGCCTGCTGCCCGCGCGCGGCGATCACGTCGAGCCACAGGTCCGCCAGCGCGCGTGCCGCTTCGTGGCGAGCCTCGCCCACGCGGGCGCGGCCGATCTCCAGATCGATCTCGCCCAGTTGCCGGTCCAGTTCGCCCTTGCCATTGACGCGGATGGGACGCTCCAGTTGGGCCAGCCATTCGTTGGACTTTCGCGAGGTGTCGCGATAGTCGCGCCGCTGGCCCTGCACCTTGGCCGTCCACTCGTGCGGCGATGCGGCCTGTGCGGCTCTCGAATGCCCTGCGGCCGCCAAGGCGCTGCGTGCCTCCACCACCGCCGGGTCCTTGTCGATCCACGCGTTGGCCTGCTCGCTGCCCGGCAGGTCCTTGGGCGCGGGCACCTCCTGTCCGAAGGCACACAGCGGCATGACCAGCAAGGCGACGCCTTTCCACACGGCGCGCGTCATGCGAACTCTCCTTCGAGCACAACCGGCGTCGCCCAATAGCGCAAGCGGGTGCCGGCGAACTCGGTCTGCAGGACCTCGCGCAGGCGTTCCAACTCCTCCTTGTCCAGCAGCACCTGGACCTGCATCGCGCGGCTGCGGCCCATCACCTGTTCCTCGGGGCTGAGTCGGCCTTGCGCGGTGCCGTGGCTGTGGGTGGGGGTGCTCGTGAAGACTTCGCTGCCGGCCGTGGCCAGCAAGGTGTCGAGCAGCTTTTCCTCGACGGTGGGAGGACAGATCAATGTCAGGCAGAACTCAGCCATGGGCAGGCTCCAGGGATTCGTTGTCGGCGGCACGCGGCTGCGCGAACCGCAGGTAGAGGATGGGCAGAAGGATCAGCGTCAGCGCCGTCGCGGTGATCAATCCGCCGATCACGACGATGGCGAGCGGCCGCTGAATCTCCGAGCCGGGGCCGGTCGCAAACAGCAGCGGGATGAGGCCGAACGCCGTGATCGACGCGGTCATGAGCACCGGCCGCAAACGCCGCCGCGCCCCTTGAGTCACGCATTCGAGCGGACTCAATCCTTCGGCATGCAGCTGGTTGAAGTAGCTCACCAGCACCACGCCGTTGAGCACGGCGATGCCCAGCAGCGCGATGAAGCCCACCGACGCTGGCACCGACAGGTACTCACCAGTGACCCACAGCCCGACGATGCCGCCCACCAGCGCGAACGGAATGTTCGACAGCACCAGCAGCGCCTGGCGCACCGAGCCGAAGGTGCTGAAGAGGATGACGAAGATGAGCCCCAGCGCCAGCGGCACCACCAGGGCGAGCCGCGCGGCGGCGCGCTGCTGGTTCTCGAACTGCCCGCCCCAGCTGATGCGGTAGCCGGTGGGCAGCTTGACGGCATCGTTCACGCGCGCCTTGGCGTCTTCCACGAAGCCCACCAGGTCGCGGCCGCTCACGTTGGCGATGACCACGCTGTAGCGGCCGCCCATCTCACGGTCGATCTTCACGGGGCCGGTGTCCCGCTGCAGCGTCGCGAGCGATTGCAATGGAACGCTCTGTCCATCGGGCGTGGTGATGCGCAGAGCCTCGAAATCGGCTGGCGACAAGCGCATGCGCTCCGGTCCGCGCAAGACGATGGGAATGCGGCGCGGTCCGTCGATGACGGTGCCCGCGCGCTGGCCTTCGATCTGCACGCGCAAGGCATCCTGCACGTCCTCCACCGACAGGCCATGGCGTCCCGCGGCCAACCGATCCACGGCGACGCGCAGGTACTGCACGCCGTCGTTCTCCACGGTGTACACGTCCTGGCTGCCGGGCACCTTCTTCATCACCGCTTCGATCTGGCTCGCGAACTCGTTGAGCTTGCCGAGGTCGGGACCGAACACCTTGATCGCCAGGTCGCCGCGCACGCCGATGATCATCTCGGACACGCGCATGTCGATGGGCTGGGTGAAGCTGTAGCTGATGCCGGGCATCTGGTCGAGCACGGTGCGGATCTTGGCGATCAGCGCGTCCTTGTCCGCCAGCTTCCATTCCTCGCGCGGCTTGAGCACGAGGAAGGTGTCGGTCTGGTTCAGGCCCATCGGGTCCAGGCCGATCTCGTCGGAGCCCGCGCGTGCCACCACGCCGGTGATCTCGGGAATCTCCTTCATCAGCGCCTGGTGGATCTTCAGGTCCAGCGCCGCGGTCTCTTCCAGACTCACAGAGGGCAGCTTCTCGATGCCCACGATGAGGTCGCCTTCGTCCATGGTGGGCAGGAAGGTCTTGCCCACGCGGGTGTAGACGAGGGTCGCGATCACGAGCATCACCGCGGCCACGATGAACACGATGCGTTGCCGCTTGATGGAACCGGCCAACAGCGGCTCGTACAGGCGCAGCGCCTTGCGCACGAGCCACGGGTCGTCATGCGGCACCTTCTTGAGCAGGTAGGACGCCAGGACCGGGATGACCGTGAGCGACAGCACCAGCGAACCGCCAAGTGCGAAGACGATGGTCATCGCCACCGGCACGAAATACTTTCCTTCCAGGTCCTGCAAGGTCAGCAGCGGCAGGAACACGGTGACGATGATCAACACGCCCGCCGCCACCGGTGCCGCCACTTCACGAACGGCGCGCAGCACGATGTGCAACCTCGGGAGCTTGCCAGCGGCGCGGTCATGGCCCAGGTGCTGGACCACGTTCTCGACCACCACCACCGCCGCATCCACCAGCATGCCCAGCGCGATGGCCAAGCCGCCCAGGCTCATCAGGTTGGCCGACATGCCGACCAGCCGCATGGCGATGAAGGTCCACAGCGCGGCCAGCGGCAGCACCACGGCCACGGCAATCGCAGCACGCACGTTGCCGAGGAAGGCGCCCAGCAGCACGAGCACCAGCACGGTCGCTTCCAGCAAGGCCGTGGACACCGTGCCCACGGCCTTCTTGACCAACTCGGCGCGGTTGTAGAAGGCCTTGAGCGTCACGCCCTTGGGCAGCGTCGGCTGCAGTTCCGCGAGCTTGCGGGTCACGCCTTCCACGACCTGTTGCGCGTTGGCGCCCGCCAATCCAAGCACCAGGCCTTCCACCGCTTCGGCCTGGCCGTCCTTGGTCACCACGCCGTAGCGGGTCACGCTGCCGTCGCGCACTTCGGCCACGTCGGCCAGGCGAACCGGCGTGCCGTTCTTGCGGCTGACGACGATGGCGCGCAGGTCGTCCGCGGTCTTGATGCTGCCTTCGCTGCGAACCAGCAGCACCTCATCGCCTTCGCCGAGGCGGCCGGCGCCGTCGTTGCGGTTGTTGGCCTCGATCGCGGCCTTGAGCGCACCGGTGGACAAACCCATCATGCCGAGCTTGGCCGGGTCGGGCACCACCTCGAAGCTGCGCACCTTGCCGCCCAGCGAGTTCACGTCCGCCACGCCGGGCACCGTGCGCAGGGCCGGGCGGATCACCCAGTCCAGCAGGCTGCGCCGTTCTTCGAGCGACATGCCGGGCGCTTCGATGGTGAACTGGTACATCTCGCCCAGCGGCGTGGTGATGGGCGCCATGCCGCCGGACAAGCCGACGGGCAAATCGGCCTGGATGTTGCCCAGGCGTTCGGCCACCTGCTGGCGCGCAGTACACATCGGTGCCGTCCTCGAAATCGACGGTCACGTCCACCAACCCGTACTTGGACACCGAGCGCAGCATGCGCTGGCGCGGAATGCCCAGCATCTCCACCTCGATGGGCGCGGCGATGCGGCTCTCCACTTCCTCAGGCGTCATGCCCGGGGCTTTCATGATGATCTTGACCTGCGTGCTCGACACGTCGGGGAAGGCATCGATGGGCAGGTTGCGGAATGCATACCAGCCGAAGCCTGCGAGCAAGGCAGCGGCGAGCATGACGAACAAGCGCTGCGAGAGCGCGAATTGGACGAGGCGGTTCAGCATCTCAGCTGCCTCCACCCTTGCCGAGCCAAGCCGACTTGAGGGCAATCACTGAGGCCGTCGCGACCTCTTGACCTGCCTTCAGGTTGCCGCTGACTTGCACCGACTGCCCGGCACTCGACAGCACGGTCACCGGCGTGGCGACGAAGCCCTTGGCGCTGCGCACGAAGACGTAGGCCTTGTCGTCCTGGCGCGTGACGGCTTGCAGCGGAAGCGCCCAGCCTTCGCTCGCGGGGAAAGGCACCTGGGCTTGCACCACTTCGCCCGGACGCAACAGCTGTGCCCCCTTGATGACCTTCGCACGGAGCGTCACGGTCTGGCTGTCGCTCACCATGGCGCCGGCGGACAAAGGCGTGGCTGCGACGTCACGGCCCACGACCGTGATCTCGCCGCTCTTGGGCGTCGGCCGATCGGCAGGCACCTGGATGTCCAGCCACAGCTCGCGCAGGTTGGCCAAGCGCACCAAGGGGTCTGCCTCCTTCACGCGTTGCCCAGGCTTGGCATCCACGGCGAGGACCAAGCCCGCGGTCTTGGCGCGAACCATCAGGCCGTCTTCCAGGCGGCCACCGCCAGCCACGCGCTTGATCAATGCGACATCGGCCCCCGCGAGGCGAAGCTCGGCTTCAGCTTGGCGAAGCCGAGCAGCGTCGGCGCGTTCAGCGGCTTCCGCCTCCTGCACGCGGCGCTCGGGAATGATCCCTTCACCGAACAACTGCTTCTCGCGCTCCAGCGTCTTGCGCGACAGCCGCGATTTGCTCGCGGCTTCCATCAGCTTGAGCTGCAGGTCGCCGTACTCGGGGCTCACGAGGCGCACCAGGGGCTGGCCAGCTTTCACCGACTCCTGGCCGCTGACCATGAGCCTGTCGACCACACCGTCGACCGGTGCACTCACCAGTTGTTCCTCGCTGGGCGGCAACACCACCTTCGCGGGATACGCCATGCCGCGGATGGCGGCAGGCTGCTCCAACTTTTGCAAGGTGACGCCCAGCGACTGCATCTGTGTCGGCGACACCGCGAATTCGGCCGCAGGGCCGGCCGCGTGCGCGAGCGTGGCGTGGAAGGGAATGGATTGCGCGAAAACTATCAGCGCGCAGGCAACGGCACGCGCCACAGGGCGTGCTCGCACAAAACGATGCATTGGAAGACTCCACAGAACAACCGAGCGTCGCGAGCGACGGCGGTTTCAAACCAGCGCCGCGTGATGCGGCGCCACCAGGGGCTCAGCTGTGGAGGGAAGGAGGCGCCCGGCCGTCGGGTCGCCAATGTCGATCGCTGGCGATCGGTATGCGCTCGGAAGCGGCCGCCCAGGCGGGGCGTGGCATGAAGAGTTGAAGGTCTGCTGTCTGCGGTGCGGACGGCGCCGGCACGGCCGGCATCAGTACCTGTCCGTCAAGCTTCGGCAGGCTGCCCGGCCAGAACGCGACCAGGCTGTGCCCGAAGTTCAGCGGGTCCGGCACTTCGGCGTGGACATCCAGCTCATGGTCATGAGCATCGCCATCATGCAACTCGTGAGACAGCAGCACGTGACCATCACCGGCGCCCAGGTCGTGAGAATGCGCATGGAATGGCGACGTGAGGAAATTGAACGCCACCACCACGAGGAGCAGCCAGCGTGCAAGCAGCCGCGCACCGTTCACACGGTGGTCGACGGGCAGGGATGCTGGCAATGCGCTCACAGGTATTTGGTGATGTCTTTGAATTCGGAAAGGACCGCGTCCGACTTGGCGCTGGGTACGACCTTGCTCAGGCAATGGTCCAGGTGTTCATGGATCAAGGCCTTCTTCGCCGCGGTGATGGCCCGCTCGACGGCATGGAGTTGCTGGGCCAACTCGGCACAGGGCCGGTCGGCTTCAATCATCTCGATGACGTTCTGCAAGTGGCCGCCGGCGCGCTTGAGACGCTTGATGAGCGCACCGTGACCTTCGTGTGACAAGGCTTCTGACATGGAATGACTGGATCCTCTACCGGAGGATATCATCCGCCCCTCCCTGTCGAGAACCTAGTGTGCGATATTGCCATGAGATCGATCAATCTCTTCCAAAGAATGGCTGCCGCACATCGCACCTTGCCCGCGCTTCGTGGCGGCCTGATCGCATTGCTCGCTGCCCTCCTCTTCGGCGTGAGCACGCCGCTCGTGCAGCGCTTCGGCGTGGGCGTGGGCAGCTTCAGCACCGCGGCCTTGCTCTACGCCGGCGCGGCCATGATCGGCGCGCTTTTGCGCCGACCTGTCGAGCGCGAAGCGCGCGTCCAGCGCAGCGACTTCCGCCGCATCGGCTGGATGGCGCTCTTCGGTGCCGGCATTGGTCCGGTGGCGCTGGCCTGGGGGCTGCAGCACACCAGCGGCACCAGCGCCTCACTGATGCTGACACTCGAAGCCGTGTTCACCGCCGTCCTCGCTCGCCTCTGGTACCACGAGACCATGGATCGGCGCGTGATCCTCGCGATGGCGCTGCTCACGCTGGGTGGCATGTCGCTGGTGCTCGATCGCGCCGATGCCGGCTCCAACCAGGTCCTGGGCCTGCTCGCGGTCATGGCCGCCACCGCCGCCTGGGGGGTGGACAACACCTTGTCGCGCGCGGTGGCCGAGCGCGATCCGGGACAGGTGGTGATGTTCAAGGGCGCACTCGGCGCTGTGGCCACGGCCGTCCTCGCCTTTGCATTCGGCGAGCCCATGCCCGCACTGTGGCGAGTGCTGGGCTTGCTGGCTGTCGGCGCCACCGGTTACGGCCTCAGCCTGCGGTTCTACCTGCTGGCGCAACGGGCCTTCGGTGCAGCGCGAACGGGTTCGGTGTTCGCATTCGCACCCTTCGTCGGCGCCCTGCTGGCCTTTGTTCTCGGTGAACGCAGCGGCAGCGTGTGGATGCTGGCGGGCGCTGCGCTGATGGTGCTGGGCATCGTGCTTCACCTCGCCGAAAGCCATGCGCACGAACACGAGCACGAGGCGATGGAGCACGAGCATGCCCACAGCCACGACGATGGACACCACACCCATCACCACGATCCCATGCCTGTCGGGTCGCACAGTCACGGGCACCGGCATGAACCGATGAGCCATGCTCATCCACACGTGCCCGACGAGCACCACGGACATCGGCACTGAGGTACTGCGTCGAATGACGACACGCTCGAGAGCGGCATGCCGTTTGCCTCGAACTCCGCATGAGGCACCTGAATGCGGTACGCGGAAAGACCAAGCGATCGCTGCGCTTTGCGCCTAGATCAGGCCCTTATGACGTGCTGCTCGGGCACGCTCGAAAAACTCTCAGCCTCTCAGACTCCCAGGGCCGCCAGCATCAGGAAGGCCATGAACAAGACGAAGTGCGTCATGCCTTCGATGGCATTCGTCTCGCCGTCGTGCACGTTCACCATCGCGACGATCAGGGTGATGAACACCATCACGGTCTGCGACGGCGACAAGGCCATGTGAATGGGCTGGCCGGTGACCAGCGCCAGGGCTTCGATAACCGGCACCGTCAGGATCACGGTCGACAGCGATGCACCCAGGGCGATATTCACGACCGGCTGCATGCGGTTGGCGAGGGCCGCGCGGATGGCGGTCAGGATTTCGGGGCTCGCGGAGATCGTCGCCACGAGCAGAGGAGCGACGATGGGCGGCACGCCGGTGCCAGCCAAGCCCGCATCGAGGGTGCGAGACATCACCTCGGACAAGAGGCCGATCAGCACAATCCCGCCGGCGAGGAATCCGATCGGCGCGGACAAGGACGAGGGGGATTGAGTCGGCATGACCGGCCCGGTCGTTGGCCGCGGCTTTGCATGCTGGGCGTAGCTGTAGCTGAAGAAGTAGCTGTGCCGCCCCGTCTGCAGTCGCAGGAAAAGGCCGTACAGCAGCACCATCACGACGATGGTGAACACCGAGTAGCTGCGCCAGTGCTGGCTAGGGATGAAGGCGGGCAGGACCATGGACACGCCGATGGCCGTCAAGATCATCACGATGTAGGTGTTGCCCGAATCCACGTTGTAGGGCTGCTCGCCGTGGCGCAAGCCACCCAGCAAGGCGGAGAGGCCGAGCAAGGCATTGATGTCGAGCATCACCGCCGAGTAGATGGTGTCGCGGACCAGCGTGAGCGAACTCGTGTGGCTCATCATGATGGCCAGGATGACCACCTCGACCAGCACCGCAGCGAGAGTCAGGATCATCGTGCCGTAGGGTTCGCCGACGCGCTCGGCCAGTTCTTCGGCGTGGTGTGCGACCCGGACGGACGCTAGAAGAATCGCTAGGATCAGCGCGAGGGCCGCTGCAAGCGAGACCGCTTGTCCACCGGCGAGGATGCTGTGTTCAATGGGAAAGGCGATTGCCGCCGCAAGGGCGGCAATGACGAGAAAAATTTCTTGGCGAAGCTGTGCGGCCATGGAATTCACGCCGATTGGAAAGAATCGATCCAGTCATATGGTCCTCCTTTGGATGAACAGTCAAGCCGCCATCGACGGCGGCCAGTTGTGCTCCTCGACCTGGCACGAACGGCACCATGCGTAGAGCGAGTCATACATCACCATGCCGTGCCCGAGCATCTCGTGGTCGTCTGCGAAGCTGTGTGACAGCCCGAGGGATATGGCATACAGGCCAGCCGATTGCGGCGCAAGGCCCAGCCGCGATGTGTCGGCGCCGCGCACGATGACCGCGAGTTGCTGCAAGGCCGGGTCGTCGAGCTGGTACTTGGAGAGAAAGGCGTCGAAGCTGCACAGGTCACCGACGTGGCTCATCTCCACGCCGGGAATGTCGTAGGGCACCGCGCCGGTCTCCTGCGCCACCCCTTCAGCACGTCGGCCGATGGCACGTACAGAAACTCGGGCTCCTTGTCGATGAAGCGCGCAATGAGCCACGGGCAGGCGATGCGATCGATCTTCGGACGTTCGCGAGTGACCCATTTCATGGCGCTACTCCTTTGGTTGCACGGGCAGGCCTGCGGCTAGCCAAGCTTCGATGCCGCCTGCAAGATAGCGCGCGTCGAACCCGCGAGCCCGCAAGTCCATGGTGGTGGAACGGCCAACGTCGAGCCCGTGCACACAACACACAACGACCGGTTGTGAGGGGTCGAGGGATGCGCTCCATTCGTCGAGTCGTGCAGGGTCCAGCCAAGCGGCACCTGCAATGGTCTCCGTCGCCTGGGCCAGATGCTCCGGACGGCGAACCTCCAGGATGCACGCTTCTTCCCGCTGGGCCGACAAGGTGGACAGGTCCATGCTCCAGGCCGCCGCATCGGCCGCGACGGCGGCGCCATAGCGCCTGTACACGGCATCCCAGCGGACGTTCTACATGAACGCATCCACATAGGCCGCAGCCTTCGCGCCGAAGTCCATGTGATAGGCGTGCTCATACATGTCCAGCGCCAGCACCGGTGTGGCGCATGCCAGCAGGTGCGTGTGGTCGGCTGCCCAGTGATTGACGAGGCGCCCTTCGCGCGACGACCGCACGATGGTAGAAATCATTACAAGCAATGTGGGGCTGCGACCGGCATAGCCGCCAAGTCATGCGCTCGCGTTCGGTCGCCACGGGCAGTTGCTCGATCGTGAGCCTGATTTCGGTCGAATGTTCCATGGGCAAGTCCGGCCTGCAAAAAGACCGTAACCCGCGCCAATGCTGGGTTACGCCTATTCAGGCCTTCAAAGTTCGGCTTAACCGCCCAGAATCACGTGCAGCATTGCGGCGGGGCCGGAGCTGTGGTCGCTCGATGCATACAGCGCGTAGTCGCTCTGCTGGGTGCCGCCGCTGGTGGTCGAACTGCCAAGCAAGGTCGTGTCGCCGCTAAGCACGAACGTGTCGCCGCTGTCCAGATGGAGCACCAGGTCGGCGCGCACGTCGGTGATGCTCTGCAGCGACTGGAGATCGACGTTGACGGCGGCACCGCCCGCGCCATCGCGCAGATCGACGCCTTCGACGTTCTGCGCCACGCCGCGCAGGCTGGCCAGGTCGAAGGCCAGGCCGGTGGTGGTGAGCTGAAGCAGGTCGTTGCCGGCGCCACCGTTGGCCAGTGCGAGGTGGCTCGGGTCCGTGGCCACCAGGGTGTCGTCGCCCGAGCCGCCTTGCAGCGTCGCGATGCCACTGCCGGCGACGAGCACGTCGTTGCCCGCGCCGCCGTCCAGCGTGTGGGTACCTGCATTGCCGGTGATCGTGTTGTCGAGCGCATTGCCGGTGCCGTCGATGTCGGCGCTGCCGGTGAGCAGCAGGTTCTCCACGTCGGCCGACAGCGTGTGGGTCACCGAGGCCAGGACGGTGTCGGTGCCTTCGCCCGCGTTCTCGGTGACCACGTCGCCGGCGTTGTCGACGACATAGGTGTCGTTTCCCGCGCCGCCGATCATCGCGTCGGCGCCGCCGCCGCCGTCCAGCGTGTTGGCCGCGCTGTTGCCGATGAAGGTGTTGTCCAGGCCGTTGCCGGTGCCGTCGATCGCAGCCGAGCCAGTAAGCGTGAGGTGCTCGACGTTGGCCGCCAGCGTGTGGGTCACCGAGGCAAGAACGCTGTCGGTGCCTTCACCGGCGTTCTCGGTGATCACGTCACCGGCGTTGTCGACGACATACGTGTCGTTGCCCGCGCCACCGATCATCGTGTCCGCACCACTGCCGCCGTCCAGCGTGTTGGCCGCGCTGTTGCCGGTGATGACGTTGTCCAGTGCATTGCCGGTGCCGTCTATCGCGGCGCTGCCGGTGAGCACCAGGTTCTCGACGTTGGCCGCCAGCGTGTGGGTC
>Ga0136846_1238840_pt1 | contig 12575 bp, 11 predicted proteins | sample HopSoiMetagenom2_FD_96841 | JGI IMG/M metagenome (GOLD analysis project Ga0136846, IMG submission 96841) | Grasslands soil microbial communities from Hopland, California, USA - 2 Assembly 2016 (version 4) | ecosystem: Environmental > Terrestrial > Soil > Grasslands | place: USA: Hopland...
CGATCACTTCGTCAACTCGTATTGCCAGCAGCACCGCGTACCCCGCCCCGAAATGTCACAGGCAGCAATGGACGCGCTCCTGGCGCACCGCTGGCCCGGCAACATCCGCGAGCTGAAGAACGCCATCGAGCGAGTCGTGCTGAAGGTGAACGGTCCTGTGGTCCTCGTCTCGCATCTTCCGAGCGAGATTGCGTTGCCGAACTCGAAACCCGGCGCGGCGGCCGGCGGCATGAATGGCGGGACGGCAACAAGCCCGTCCCAGGCGCAGGAAATGACGTCGATGATGCTCGAGCGGGGCGCGTCCTTCTGGGAAGCGGTCTATCCCTCGTTCATGTCACGTGATCTGACGCGGAACGATCTACGGAAGATCGTGCAGGCCGGCCTCGAGAACACCAACGGCAACTACCGCCTGCTCGTGCAGCTCTTCAACATGCCCACCGAAGACTACAAGCGCTTTCTGAGCTTTCTTCGCAAGCATGAATGCCACCTGCCCTTCCAGCGGTTCCGCACGGTTCCGGCACGCCTGACGGCAGGGACACCGGAGAGAGCCGCCGCCGTAGCCGCGCGCGCCTAACGCATATTTCAAACTTGGCGTCTCCGACTGCATCCTAGGGGCCGACGCGTCAGGCGGCGGCCAGTGGGCCCCGCGTCGGGCACGGTCGTCAGCCCGGAAAAACGACGCGGCGGCGTCATCGGGTACTGCCATGGCGCTCGGCCCAGGCATGGGCTCTCGCGGATGTGGCCGCCGCGCCGTTTTTCGTGACCTAAACGGGCTGAGACCTATCGCCCGATGCAGGGCCCACCGACCACCGCCTGACACGCACCCTGCGCATGAGACACAACGAATATGCCAGCCCCGGATCAGGCACGCGCGGTCGCGGTCCCGCATCGTGGCTGGGCCAACGATAGAAGGCGGCGTGATCGTCGTCAGACGCTAAAACGCGGCGCCGGCCACTTCCGCGAGAGCCCAGACTTGGGCCGAGCGCCATGGCAGTGATCGATGTTGCCGGCGCCGTGTTTTTCCACGCCGAGCTTCGTGTTGGCCGAGCCACGATGCGGGACGGCGACAGTGCTTCGACAGGACCCCTGTGAAGACGCCACTGTCTCCTTGCTACACCACCTTCGCATCGTGGACAATCTGCCCGTTCACGACGGTAAGCACTGAACGGATCTTCCTGACTTCGGCGTCAGGCACCGAGAAGTAATCGCGGTCGAGGACGGCCAGGTCCGCGAGCTTGCCCGCCTCGATCGAACCGATCTTGTCTTCCATGCGCAGGAACCAGCTGTTCCCCCGCGTGAAGAGGCGGAGCGCCTCCTGGCGCGTGATCTGCTGATCACCGTTCACGCGATCGCCAAAAGAATTCACGCCCGTCGTCGCGAACGCGATGTGCTGCCAGGGATTGAGCGGGGCGATGTGAGCGCCGTCGCCGTGAATGCCTGACTGGATGCCGTGATCCACGATCGTCCGGAACTGCGGACCGACCACCATCTTGGGATCCGTTGACGTCACCCAGCGGAATGCGCCCATCTCGACGCCGCACCCCATCGCCTTCAATCGGTTGAGCAGGTCGGTCGTGACCACCGGCACGTGGTGAACCATCCAGCGCAAGCCCGTGATGTCGAACTGCTTGTTCACGGCTTCGTAGGCCTCGACGACCTGCGTCAGAGCCGCCAGATCCTGGACGCTGTTTTCGTTGCGCCACCCGGCCTGGCCGACGAGGCGCTGCGCCTCGCGCCACACGGCGCCGCTCGCGAGCGGGGCCGCCCATTCGCCGATTCCGCCGGTCATCATCATGTCGTCGCCGAAGAACTGGAACTGGTTCCTGAGCCGTTCCTTCAACTCGGGCAGCGCGGGATCGCTCTGGTTCTGCAGAAAGTTCATCTGCAGCCGGACAATGGCCTTTCCCTGACGATGGAGGGCCAGCCACGAGTCGTACATGCGGTATTGATCGAGGTTGGAGAGGACCTGGCTGGGATGCAGCGGTCCCGGCGTTGGAAACAGGACCTCATCCAGGTGTGACGTCAGGCCCAGGCTGGCGGAGTACGCCATCGCATCGGCCGTGCTTCTCTTCTTGTCCTCGAAGGTCTGCAACCTGCGCAAATGGAAGAGTGCACTCGCTGAAGGCCCTCCACCGGCGAAGCCGGCGGCGGCAATGGCACCGCTGTCGGACACCTTCACGGGTTTGATATCCGGATGCACGGGCGGAGCGGCGTCGGCGGCGTCGAAAAATGCCTTGCCGAGGCTGTTGGTCGCGCACGGGCCTGTGAACCGCTCGTACAGCAGCACCGGACGATCCGGGACGGCTGCGTCGAGCTCCTGCCGGGTGGGATGACGATGCTCCGCCCACTGGTTCGTGTGCCAGCCGCCCATCGATGTGATCCACGCGCCCTGCGGCACGTCCTTGCGGCGCGCGGCGAGCGCCTCTTGAATTTCCCGGATCGACGTCGTGTTCTCCAGAATGGTGTGATAGCCGGGGCGGTTGGCGAGGCTGACCACGTGGTCGTGGCCTTCGATGATGCCGGGCACGACCGTGCGCCCTTTGAGATCGATGACCCGGCTGTTGGGACCGCGCGCCGGGTTGGAATCTCCCACGGTCACGAAGCGGCCGTTCCGGATCGAGACGGTCCTGGCCACGGTGGTCCGGGCGTCCATGGTGTGGATGCGACCGTTGGTCAGGATCAGCAACGTGTCCGGCGGAACGGCGGCGACCTGACCTCCGGCGGCCTGGGCCTGACCCGCTGCCGTCACAGTGGCCGAAATGCTGCCAACTCCCACTGCGGCGCCCGCCGCCGCACCGAGAAACCGCCGGCGAGAGAGCTTTTTCATGAGCGGAATATAGCATCGCCATCGCGTCGTGCAACGTGCGGCTGAAGTAGGATGAGCGCACCAAGACACCATCTCATGTCACGCCTGCCCCGAACCCTCGGCCTCTGGAGCTCGGTCGGGCTGGTCGTCGGCATCACGATCGGATCGGGGATCTTCCGGACTCCTGCGGGAATCGCCCGGCTCCTGCCCCATCCGGCCGCGATGCTTGCAGCGTGGGTGTTCGGCGGCCTCATCACGCTGTGCGGCGCCCTTTCGTTCGCCGGCCTCGGGCGCATGCTGCCCGAGACGGGCGGCTTCTACGCGCACCTCCGAGAGGGCTGGGGACGTCCGGTCGCATTCCTGTTCGGGTGGTCTGAGCTCGTGCTCATCCGCGCCAACGCCCTCGGCGGTATATCCATCGTCTTCGGGGAATACGGCCTGAGGTCGTTCGGCATCGATCCGATCGCCCATCCGTTCGCGGCACGGGGACTGGCCGCCGCCGCCATCGGGTGCGCCGCCGTTGCGAACATCCGAGGCGCACGCGTCGGCGCAGCGATCGTCGGCTGGTCCACGGCGGCCAAATTCGTTGCGCTCGCGCTGCTCGTGGGCTGTTCTCTGGCGCTCGGTGGCGCGCACGGCGCGTCGATGGCCCATTTCAAGGCGTCGTTCTCGACGGGCCCGGGAACGGCAGCGGCCGCATCGTCACTTGGCGCTGGAAGCCTCGGCCTCGCGCTGGTCAGTATCCTCTGGGCCTACGATGGCTTTGCAGACGTCTCCTTTGCGGGGGGCGAAGTGAAGGATCCGCAGCGGAACCTGCCGCGCGCGATCGTCTTCGGCACGCTGGCGATCATCGGCCTCTACGTCCTCACGAACGTGGCTTACCTCTACGTTTTACCCATCGACGCCATCGGCAAGTCGCCTCTCGTGGCTGCGGACGTGATGCAGGCGCTGTTCGGCCAGGTGGGGGTCGCTCTCGTGTCGCTGTTCGTGATGATTTCATCGTTCAGCTCGTTGAACGGCAGCATGCTGGCCGCGCCCCGGGTGTTTTACGCCATGGCCGCCGACGGACTCTTCTTCAAGGCGCTCGCCCGAGTCCACCCGCGGTTCCATACGCCGCACATCGCGATCCTCCTCTCGGCGATGCTCGGAATGGCACTGGTGATGAGCCGCAGCTTCGAAGCGTTGACGAGCACGTTCGTCGTGGCGATCTGGCCTTTTTACGCGCTGAGCGTCGCCGCCATCTTCCGGCTGCGCGGCCGCCGCCCCGACCTCGGTCCGCACGGCGTCGTCGGCTACCCGATCGTGCCTGCCGTGTTCATCGCCGCGGTCGCGTGGTTCGTTTGGAACGCGCTCGTTACAGATCCGATCTCGACTGCGACAACTTTCGCGCTCATCGTCGCCGGCCTTCCGGTATTTGCGATCTTTTTTCGAAAACACGTGCAGTAATTCGTTGACGGGTCGAGTACCCCCTGCTATTTTGTTTTTGGGAGTGGCCGATAGGTCAGGCAAGGAGATCTGAAGATGGATGTATACGAGCCGCGAGTGCGGCGCAGAGGTTTCTTCCTCCACTCGACCGACATCAACGAATCCGATGCCGGCGAGCACGAGAACCCCGAAGGTTTCCCCGTCAGAGCTCGTACGACCCCCTCCCCCGCACCCAGACACTTCGCCAGCGGCCGAACCGCGCGTCGCGAGGCCCGGCCCGACGAAGGCCGACCGGAAATTAGATCTGGGAGCGTGACTGGCAGCCGTCAACGGGCACACTTGCCCCGCTGATCCAGCTCGAACAGGGAGACGCCAGAAACGCGACGACTGCCCCGACTTCCTCGGGGCGGCCAAACCGCCCGAACGGCAGCTCTCTGGAGACGAACTCGGCGATTCCCCGAGGGTCGTCGCGCTGACGGCGATCCCACGACCCCCCTGGAAACAGAATCGACCCCGGCGCCACGCTGTTCACGCGGATATTGTCGCGCGCCAGCTGCTGCGCCATCGACTTCGCGAGGCTGATCTCGGCCGCTTTCACCGCGTTGTACGTCATCCGCCCGCCGGATTCCCGGCCATAGATCGACGCAATCATGATGATGGACCCCCCGCCCCGCTGGCGCATGTAGGGGACCGCCATCCGCGAGGCCCGGATGGCCGGCACGAGCGTCTGGTCGAAGGCCTCCTGCCATTCGGCGTCCGTCGTATCCGTGATGCCCGCGCCCTTTGCCAGTCCGACGTTATTCACGAGGATGTCGATTCCGCCGAACGTTTCGGCGGTTCGCATGATCACGTCAGCAACGCCTTTGTCAGTGGCCAGATCCGCCTGAAGCGCCAGCACGCGCGCCTTTCCGTCGGGCAGGAGGCGAAGCTCCGCGCTCGCCTTGGCCAACCCGTCTTCCCCTCTGGCGCAAATCGTGACATTGCAGCCCTCGGAGAGGAGCGCTCGAGCGGTCGCAAGGCCCAGCCCGCGTGTTGATCCAGTGACGATCGCTACCTTGTCGGTCAGTTGAAGGTCCAATGCTGGTCCTTGGTTCCTGGGCTGGGGGTCTCACTCTGGTGTAGTGCAGGCCTTGAGGCCTGCGCACACGTGGAGCGATAGTCCGCTTCCTCAAGGCAGGCCTGAAGGCCTGCACTACTCCGAAACTAAGGATGCCCTAGGAAGAATAGCGGACGAGGTGGCAGAAAGACACCCTCTATCGTCCGCCGCGGCCGGTGAGGTCGTTCAGCGTCCAGTCGAAGGGTTCGAAAACCACCTGGAAGGTGTTCTGGGCAAAGAGCTGACGCTCCGAAGCGAGAAGCTTCGGTTCGACGAGGGTCAGAATCGCGCGCTCGACAGGGCTGCGGTTGGCAAACACGGCGGGCGCCTTGTCGCCGTACGCCTGTGCGAATTCCTTCTCCCGCCACGAGAAAATGGAGCTCGCGACTATCTTGTTATTGCCCCGGTCGATCTGCGCGCAGACCGGACGGCTGGTGCACTCGGACACCATCTCGCTCAGCTGCGTTTCGATTCTCTCAGGGACGTACGCTTCGCTTCGCAGCCGTCCGCTGCCCACCGCGCCACGGCCGAGCGCGAGGTAAACGCGTGGATCGTGGAATTCCGGCAGCACCTTCTTTTCGATATCGTCGAGCGTAAGAGTCCGCCCGCCGACACGGTGCGAGGCACTTTCGAAAGCGCCCGGGATCTGCCGGATACTCTTGGACGGATAGGCCGACGCGTGGCCCTGAATGGGGTAGTGATCGATGACGGTTCGCAGCACGATCGCGTTGTACGCGTTCAGCCAGAACGCCACCTGCTCGTTTCGGGAGAGCCGCGCCGCATCGGCGGCCGCCAGCTGGTTGAGATACCCGTCGAGCTTCGCCCGGTCCGACTTGAGCGCCCGGTAATAGACGAAACCGTCGCGGACATACAAGTCCAGGATCTGATCGAATGGCGGCTGCTTCGCGGACGGCGACTCCTGCGCAGAAGGCATCGCGATCGCGAGCATCAACATAAGAACGATGGAGCGTCCCGTCATGGCGGTCCTGACTATACCCGATGGTCGAGAAAGTGTGCGAGCGCATCGTTGAACCGCTGAGGCTGCTCCATGTTCGACATGTGACCAGCCCCGGGAATAACGACCAGCTCGGACCCTGCGATGTCGCGATGCATCTGCTCGCTCAGCGGCGGCGGTGTCAACGCATCCTCGTCGCCGACCAGAATCTGCACGGGACAATGGATCGACGCCAGCATTGGCGTCGAATCGGGCCGAGTCATCATCGCGGTCAACGCGCCGGCAATCGCCTCCACAGGGTTGCCGGTGATCTGACGTCGGAGGCCCTCGATCACATCCGGCCGGCCGCGTTTCGTCGTGTCGCCCACGAGCTTCGGCACCAACGCGTCGGCCACCGCGGACTGCCCTTTCTCACGCACGAGCTGCTGCATGTTCTTTCGACCGACCACCGCCTCCGCCGAATCGCCCGGCGATTTCGTGTCCGCGAGGATCATCGCGTGAAAATATTTGGGCGCCAGGCGGAACATGGCGAACGCGACGTAGCCGCCCATGGATAGTCCGCAGATCGCCGTGTCGTGGATGTGCAACCCGTCGAGCAGGTCGATCACGTCCGCCGCGTAGTCGTCGATGGACGCCGTCGGCGGATCGCCGGCACCATCTCCGAAACCACGGAGTTCCGGAACGATGATCCGCCATCCGTATCCCGCCAGGGAAAGTTGCGGCTCCCACATGGATGGGTTGAGCGGAAAGCCGTGAATGAAAACGAGGGTCCCGCGCGGGCGGCCGCTGCCACCCGCGGGGACTTCGAGATAACGGAATCGACCCAGGCGAGTCACGAGCGGGCGCTACTGACGGCCGCGACCGTCGCCGCGCTGACCGCCGCCGGCCGCGCCACGGCCTCGCATGAAGAGTTCGGTGGACGGCGGAACCTGCCCCTTGAGGCGCAGATAGACAGTACCGATGCCGTATATCTCGCTGTCGTGTCCCAGAACGCCCAGGAGAGCCACAACTCGCGACTGCTGGCCGCCGCGGCCGTTCGAAATCATCTCCGCCGCCGACGCATCCGTCAGCGACGCAAACGCGTCGTCGCAAAAGGCGAACGAGTCCGCCACCGCCTTCACGATTTCGGCTTTCGTCGTCAACGCCTCGAAGCTCGGCTGACCCTGACGAGGGTTGGGAACGCCTTTCGCCCCCGAGCACTGGCCGAACTGCGCGTCAGCCACGTGACCCCACAACTGCCCGTAGCCGCGAATGTCCGGCGTCGGCTTGAAGAAGTAGTCGGCCTCCGGCATTTTCTCGGCGGATAACGTGATGTTGTTCTTGGTCTGGGCATAGGCACGCTGCAGGCCCAGAGCCGTACCGACAGGCCCGGAAGGCGGCGGCTGCGCGGCGGCGGCCGATGCGGCCAGTACGATTCCCGAAAACACAGTCAATAGAAGCTTCATCAGCACTCCCTCAAAGATGATTCCAAAGTATTTGATCATCTAATCATCTGATCATCTGGTCATCGTCGATCCATTTGGCAATGTTCCAATTGAGCAGCAATGACCAGATGACTAAATTACCAGATGACCAGATTCATAAATCATACGCTGAGCCGCGCGTAGACATCACCCGATCGGTGGCGGGCGCGCGGCGTTTGGAGGGCCGTCATCATCTCGTCCGCGCTTAGCCATGTCTCGGACTCGAGCTTGAATGATTCGCCCACCGACCAATTGAAGAGATAGGCACCGAGTGCGCTCACCCGCTCCACGCAGGCGCGCACCTCGCCGGGCGCAGACGGGACGTACTCAAAAGACAATGCAGGCACAGCGTGCGTGAGCCCGGCCAGCACCGCCGGCTCGGCACCCTCAACGTCAATCTTGACGAAGGCGGGCATACCCCATCGCGCAATCAGTAAATCGAGCGTCGTCCTGTCGACCAGGAGCGAACGGTTCCAGCGGACGCCATCGAATTCCGGCTCATTCGCCCTGGCGTCGCGCCATTCAGCGGCGACCGTCGTCACGGTCGGCGTGCGTTCGCTGATGGATAGCGACGCCTTTCCCGCACTCGCACCAATGGCCGCCTCGACGATCTCGACCCGCGGCGAGCGGCCGAACAGCAGACGCAGCACGCGCGCGAAGTCGGGTTGGGGTTCCACGGCAATCACCCGGCACCCAAGGGCCGCCAGGGCGCGTGTACGATTGCCGACGTGCGCGCCGACATCGAACACGATGTCGCCGGCGTTGACGAAGCCTGCGTATAGTTTCCGCATCTCCCGCTGGCGCCGCGGGATTAAGTGGTAGATCGCAACGGAGCGCGCCAGGCCGACAAGCCGATCGACTCGGCTCATCTGTGGCAAGTCCGGCCGCTATAATTCATACACATCGTGCCTCCACCCATTGCGGCCGGCGAGACACTCGCGGATCGCGCCTGGAATGTGGCGCTGGCTGCAGCGCGCATCGCCGAACGTCTCGATGAAGCCGGCGAGCGTGCCGCGTTCGCGATCGACGACGGTACGGACGCAGAGCCAGGCACGCTGCGTGCCGTGCCCATCGGCGACGCATCTGCGGCGATCGCGTGGCATCCCGGCACCGGATGGCGATCGTGCCTGCCTCCCGAAGACGCCTCGTGCGCGCTGCTCGACCTGTATCTGCCGATCTGCAGCGCCACGGCCGCGCGGCCGATCGCGGTGGGCCACCTCGGCCAGAGCCTGGACGGCTTCATCGCCCTGCACACGGGCGAGTCGCAGTTCGTGACCGGTCACCAGAACATCCTGCACCTGCATCGCATGCGAGCGCTGTGCGACATCGTCATCGTCGGCGCAGGCACGGTGGCGGCGGACAATCCCCAGCTCACGACCCGGCTGGTATCCGGCCCCAACCCGCTGAGAGTGGTCTTCGATCCCAGCCGTCGGCTGGCCAGCGAATACCGGATTTTCAACGACGATGCCGCGCTCACCGTGTACGCGTGTAACCGAACGCTCGTGAACCCGGGCGAAACGCACGTGGGCGGCGCCGCGATTCTGGGGCTGGATGCCGGACCCCCAGGGGCCCAGGTGCTCGAGCTGCTCAACGCGCTGCGGGAGCGAGGCGGCCGGCGGATCTTCATGGAAGGCGGCGGCGTCACGGTGTCGGCATTCCTCGAAGCGAACCTGCTCGATCGCCTTCACGTGGCCGTTGCGCCGCTTATTATCGGCGACGGCCGGCCCGCGATTCGTCTGGCGCCTCGCGCCACCCTCAGCGACTGTCATCGGCCGAATTACCGCGTATTTCGCATGGGTGGCGACGTGTTGTTCGACTGCGACCTGCGGACCAGCGGCGATCAGGACGGCCACGCCGATGCCACGATCATGCGGGTGATCTAGCCCTTCACCCGCGGCTCGTGACTCGTGGCTCGTTTCTCGTTCTCCCCCTTTTCTATTTTCCGTTTTACGTTCTACGTTTTCTAAAGCCACCCGCCCATGTCTTCGTGTCCGACGATCACACGAGACAAACCCGTTTCGACGTGCGCCAGCCGGCGGGCTTTCCAGTCCCGAAGCGCAGTGGCACGTTCAGGCGCGATCGCTTCGGCGGCTTGGGCCCACCCTTCGATGAGCTGCGCCTGCAGCGGCGCCGCGTCGGGTCCGAGCTCCCAATCGCTGATTGCCCGCCACACCTGGTAGCCCATCTCATCGAACACGCGCGCCGCCGCGTCCGCCGCACCCGGCCCGAGCGCTGGTCCAAAGCCCTTGTCCGTCTGTTGATGAATGTTGACCAGCTCGCGGACGTCTTCGTCTTCGCGCTCCACTGGTTCGCACTGCATTTCACCGTTGTACGTCAGGGCAAAGAGCACAGCCGCGCGCGCATCGCGACAACTGCGGGCCAGCCTGAGCAACCACTCCTCGGACACCAGATCAAGCAGGGCGGAGGCGGTGACGAGATCGCGATCGGCAAACAGATCGGGCACCGCCAGCGCGGTTGCCAGATCGAGCACGCGCGTCTCAACCGCACCCTCCGAAGCGGCCGCTTTGGCGAGGAGTTCGCGATCGTTGTCGACGAGAAGCCAATCGGCGCCTGGAAGACGCCGGTTCAGAAAGCGGAAGTTCGCGCCCGTCCCGGCACCAAGATCCAGAACACGGGGCGGATTGCCCGGCAGACGCTCGGCAATCATGCTGACCAGCGCGCCGGACCGCACACGCACGTCCTCCGGCTCGCGAAGCGTCAGCCACTCGGCGGTGAACCCCGCCATCACCCGATCACCCCGCTCAGCACGTCGTCCATCCTCCGGCCGGCATCATCCCAGGTCGGCAGCGTGTCGCGCACCTGCCTCGCTCCGCGAGCCAGCCGTTCGCGTAAGCGGACGCCGCTGCCATCGCTGTCGTCCAGAACCTGCGAGAGCGCACGCGCAAGCGCGTTTATGTCGCCGGGCGGCGCCAGGATCCCCGCCTGTTCACCGACAAGCTCGGCGATCGCGCCCGTATATGTGCTGATAACAGGAAGACCATGGGCGAGCGCCTCAGCGACGACCATTCCGTAGCCCTCATACAGCGTCGGCAACACGAACACGTCGGCCGACCCGTAATGTGCGGTGAGATTCGATCCGTCCGCTTCGCCCGCAAATGCGATCTGGCTGTCGAGCCCCAGCGAACGTGCCAGGGCGCGCAGCTGTTCCGCCATGGCCCGATGCCGTTCCACGCTGCCCACGCAGGTGAGCCGCCACCCGCGGTACGGGATCGAAGCAAGCGCGTGGAACAGCACATCGTGACCCTTACGAGGGACAAGTGACGCGACGCACAGCAGATGCACCGGTTCACCTGCCGAGCCACGTGCAAGCGGTGCCCGATCGGTCCCGGGCTCCACAACGGAGATCCGATCACGGTTGACGCCGTAACGGGCAAGGGCGGCGGCGGTGCCGCGGCTCGTCACGACGACACGCCTGACTGTCGCGAGCGCCCGTCGTTCGGAGGCCTCGAGCGCGTTCGCGTCGGCTGCCGAGAGGCCGGCTTCGGCTGCCAGCGGATGGTGCACGAGCGCCACGAGCTTCAGGCGCTCGGCTTCGCGTTCCGCTTCATCGGCCATGGCGCCAAACGCCAGGCCGTCGAGCAGGACGACGGCGCCATCGGCGATCGAGGCCAGCGCGCTCCGTGCTTCGGCCCTCGCTTCCGGCGTTGGAAAAGGAAAGCTGTCGTGCAGTTCACGAAGGGCGACGGTCCAGCCTCTGGCCGAAAGAGCCGCAATAATGCGGCGATCGTAGCCATAGCCGCCAGTCAGGGTGTCGAGACGACCGGGGACGACGAGAACAACGGACTTCGATGTCAGGAGAGGCCCTTCACGCCTTTGACCGGCCCCTCGAACGCCGCCCACGCAATGTGCGACTCATGCAGCGCCACACGCATGCTTTCGACCGAGCGCGCGCCCGCTCCAAGCTCACCGCGCCCGATGGCCGCCTCCATCGCCTCGAATACCGACCGTGCGAGAAACTCCGTGGTCGTGTTCCGTCCCTTGAATGCGGGCACCTCATCCAGGTTGCGATAATTCAGGTTAGCCAGCACGGCGTGCAGCGTCGCGCTGGCCCGGCCGATGTCGACGACGATGCCGTCGGCATCGAGCTCCGGCCGCCGGAACTCGACGTCCACGATGAAGGTTGCTCCATGCAGCCGCTGCGCCGGCCCGAACACCTCGCCGCGAAAACTGTGCGCCACCATCAGATGATCGCGCACGCACACGCTATACATCGGGCCCCCTTGGGAACGTAAAACGTAGAACGTAAAACGGACAACGGACAACGGACAACGGACAACGGACAACGGACAACGCTGAACGCCGAACCGTGAACTCTTGAACCTTCGAAACCCCTCGAACCTCTCGAATCTCTAGAACCTACTCGTATCCTATGCGATGGCACAGTGCGTCGAGCGTTCCATCAGCGAGCGAAGCCATGACCTGCGGCAGCGATTCGAACGGCGACTCGCCGGTGATGAGGACGTCGAGCACCGGATCGGCAAGCGACGCGAGAGCGAAGGACATCCGGCGCCGTAAGTCCCACCTCGGACGCTGGGCCGGCGCGACGGTGCCAACCTGTGATGACCTGAGCGTCAGCCGCCGCGCGTGAAACGCCTGGCCCAGTGGCACCGTGACGGCCTGATCGCCGTACCAGCTGAGCTCGACCACGGTCGCCTCGAACCCGGCAGCCCGAAGAGAGAGCTCGAGGCCCGATGGAGAGCCGCTCGCATGAATCACGACGTCGGCGGTGTCGTCCAGATCCTCCCCGGATGAGAAGGCAACCCCCAATGCGCTGTCGACGGCCGCGCGCCGCGGGTTGAGATCGACGAG
>Ga0136846_1215764_pt1 | contig 12574 bp, 11 predicted proteins | sample HopSoiMetagenom2_FD_96841 | JGI IMG/M metagenome (GOLD analysis project Ga0136846, IMG submission 96841) | Grasslands soil microbial communities from Hopland, California, USA - 2 Assembly 2016 (version 4) | ecosystem: Environmental > Terrestrial > Soil > Grasslands | place: USA: Hopland...
ACCACCCTTAGCCGTCGCGCGCCATCGGATCGGCGGCGTCGATGAGGGCGCCGAACGCGACCCAGCCCTCCGCGTCGTCGTGCAGCGCGCCCCTCGCCTCCCCGAGCGTCATCGCCCGCGACCGGGCGAGGAACCCCGCGTTGACCTCCTCGGTGGGCACGTCGGCGTCGGTCTCCCACGGCGATCCCCACCCGGCGTCGTGCTCGACACACTCGGCGCCGCGCTCGAACCACATCGCCACGTGGAAGCACACGTCCGCGACCGACCACCCCTGATCGTCGCGGGCCGACGGATCCGCTGCGTCGATCGCCGCGCCGAACGCGACCCAGCCCTCGGCGTCGTCCTGGAGCATCGCGCCGACGTGCGGGTCCGACGGCGCGCCCGCGAGCCAGGCGGTGAGGTCGTGCACGTGCTTGGCGTAGTGGTTCGGTCCCGACTCCTCGAACCAGCTCCACGCATCCTGCGTGAGCTCGGGCAGCGCTTCCCACGCGGCCCGGGCTCGTAGGCGGGCGGCCGCGATGGCCTCCTGTGCCGACTGCGGGGTCAGCGCGGCCGCCCGCGACGCCTGCCGTGCGTTGATCGTGTCCACGGGTTCGTCCGCCGCGTCGGGATCCCAGGTGCCGGCCCGCATCGCCTCGAGGACGTCGGCGCACTCGTCGAGCCAGCCGGCGACGTGTGCCATCAGCACCACGGGCGTCCAGCCCTCGGGCGTGACCGTGCGGTCGTCCCACCGATCGTCTGGGATCTCGCCGACGACCGCCTCGAACGCGGCGGCGCCCTGCGCCTCGTCCTCGAGCAGTCGAGTCCGGTCAGGCATCGGCGGGCTCTTCCTCTCCCGGCGTGCCCGCTGGATCGGGATCGGCCTGGAACTCGAACACCCGGTCGCGGATGGAAACCTCGTCGCCGGGCCTCGCGCCTTCGGCGGCCAACGCACGGTCGACCCCCTCCTTCTTGAGACGAGCCTGAAGCCGCGCAACCTGCTCGTCGTCATCGAGGTCGGTCTCCATGACCCACCGCTCGACCTTCGACCCTTGCACCGCCCACCCGGCGCCTTGCCTGGTCACGACGAACCGTGGACGGCCGGGGCGCAGGACCACGGTCGCCTGCCGCGGCGGCTCCGCCGCCGCGGCCTCCCGCGCCAGCAAGCCCAGCCGCGCGAGCAGTTCCTCGATCCCCTCTCCCGTCATCGCGGAGACCACCGCGACGTCGCGTCCGATCCGAGCGGCGATGGCGTGCGCATCGTCGACCACATCCGCCTTCGTGGCGACCACGACGGCCGGCCGCTCGGCGAGCGCGGGATCGTAGGCGGCCAGCTCCGCCCGCAGGATCGCGAGGTCGGCGGCCGGGTCCTCGGCCGACAGGTCGAGTACGAGCACCAGCGCGCGGCACCGGACGACGTGGCGAAGGAACCGATGCCCGAGGCCCTTGCCGGCCGCGGCGCCCTCGATCAGCCCGGGCACGTCGGCGACCACGAACCGGTCCCCGTCGCCGCCGGCGACGCCGAGGTTCGGCGTGAGGGTCGTGAACGGGTAAGCCGCGATCTTGGGCTTCGCCGCGGTCAGCCGGGCCAGCAGCGTCGATTTGCCGGCGTTCGGAAGCCCGACGAGCCCAACGTCGGCGACCGTCCGCAGCTCCAGGCGCAGCGTCCGCTCCTCGGGCGCTTCGCCATGTTCGGCGATGCGTGGCGCCCGGTTGCGAGCCGTCGCGATCGCCGCGTTCCCGCGCCCGCCGCGGCCGCCCGTCGCGATCACCACCCTGGCGCCCTCCCCGACCAGATCGGCAACCAGGCCGCGTTCGTCGAACGCGGCTGTGCCGTCGGGGACGGCCAGGACGAGGTCCTCGCCATCGCGGCCCTCCCGCTTCGCCGACCGACCGGACCTGCCGGCGTCCGCGCGTTGATGTGGATGATCCGCCAGCCATGACAGGTCGTGGACGCCGGTATCGACCTCGAGGATCACCGAACCCCCGTGGCCGCCGTTCCCGCCATCGGGGCCGCCCCTGGCCTTGTACGGCTCGGAGTGCATCGACGGCGAGCCGTCGCCACCGCGACCGGACGTGACGTACAGGGTGCATTCGTCGACGAACGCCATGCCCCTCAGGGTAGGTGGTCGCCGCCCCTGCCGGGGAGCAAGATAGCCGCATGCCGGAGCCGACCAAGGTGTGGATGGTCGAGCTGGACCGCTCCCCCGACGACATCGAGGGGACCCTCACGCTCGAGCCCGCGGCGCTCCGCTTCGACTCGCCGAGCCTCGGCATCCGGTCGATCCCGCTCACCGCCGTGGAACGCGTCAAGCGGATCTGGGGTTCGCCGGTGCTCCTGGTCCGCTCCCTCGAGGGCGGCGACAAGCGCGTCACCGCTTTCTACTTCACCAAGCCGCCCCCGCTGCATCCAGACCAGGCCGAGGCCGACGAGCCGCCGTCGACGCTGGCGGGACCGTTCAACCGAAACCGCCCGCCGTCCAGGCGCAAGCAGCGCCGGCGCAACGCCGGCTACCTCGCGAACTCCTCGAACATCGTCGGCGACAGCCTCGAGGTGTGGGTCAAGGAGACGCGGGCGGCCATCGCTGAGGCCCGCTCGAACAACGGCTAGGCCGAGATCAGATCGACGGCCGCGAAGGTGCGGCCGCGAGACTCGTGGAAGCGCACCTGCCCGGCACGAGTGGCGAACAGCGTGTCGTCGCCGCCCTTGCCGACACCCTCACCGGGATGGATCCGGGTGCCGCGCTGGCGCACGATGATCGAGCCAGCGGTGACCACCTGGCCGCCGTAGACCTTGGTCCCGAGGCGCTTGGCCTTGGAATCGCGCCCGTTCCGAGACGAGCCGCCGCCCTTCTTGTGTGCCATAGGTGCTCCAGGGTACCAATCCGGTCCGGGCCGGTCAGCCGAGCTTCACGCCCGAGATCTCGATCAACGTGTACTGCTGGCGATGGCCGGTCTTCTTCGAATAGCCCGTCTTCGGCCGGTACTTCACGACGTGGACCTTGTCGCCCTTCTTCTCCCCGACGGCCTTGGCCGTGACGGTCGCCTTCGACGCCGCCTGGCCCGTATGCGGCTTCCCGTCGTCGTCGACAACGAGCAGCGGGGTGAACGTCAGCGTCTCGTCGAGGCCGACCAGCTTCTCGACCTCGATCACGTCGCCTTCCTGCACCTTGTGTTGCTTGCCGCCCGCCTTGATCACCGCATACATGGGAAGGGTTCCTTTCGCACCGTTTAGCGCACGTCGTAGGTGAGGATGATGCCGCGGCCCTCACAGGTGGGACAGGTCTCGGAGAAGGACTCGACCAGCCCGGAGGATACCCGCTTGCGGGTCACCTGCATGAGGCCGAGCGGCCCGATCTCGAACACCTGTGAGCGGGTCTTGTCGAGGGCAAGCGCCTCGCGCATCGTGTCCTCGACCTGCTTCTTGTTCTTCTCCAGAAGCATGTCGATGAAGTCGATCACGATGATCCCGCCGATGTCCCGCAGCCGTAGCTGGCGCGCGACCTCCTTGGCCGCCTCGAGGTTCGTGTTCACGACGGTCGCCTCGAGGTTGGTCTTGCCGACCGACTTGCCGGTGTTGACGTCGACGATCGTCATCGCCTCGGTGCGTTCGATGAACAGGTAACCACCCGACGGGAGCCACACCTTCTTGTCGAGCGCCTTGTGGATCTGCTCGACGATGCGGTGCTCTTCGAAGACCGGCAAAGCGCCCTCGTGCATCGTCACCTTCTGTGCGAGGTCGGGCGCGACCTCAGAGAGGTAGCCCTTGATCTTGTCGTACACGCGGCGCGAGTCCGTGACGAGGCCCTTGAACTCCTCGTCGGTGAACAGGTCTCGCACGACGCGCACCGTGAGCTCGGGCTCTTCGTACAAGACGGTCGGCGCCTTGCCCTTCTTCGCCTTCTGCTGGATGTCGTCCCAGATGTCGAGCAGGCGGCGCAGGTCGGCCTCGAGCGCTTCTTCGCTCGCGGCCTCGGCCGCGGTACGCACGATCACGCCGTGCTCCGGCGGTTTGACGCGCTTGAGCATCGACTTGAGCCGTTTGCGGGCGTCGTCGCCCAGCCGCCGGCTGATGCCCTGCAGGTTCTGGTTGGGCGCGAGTACGAGGTAGCGGCCGGCGAGCGACAGATTGGCGGTCAGGCGCGCGCCCTTGCCGCCCATCGGGTCCTTGGTCACCTGGACCATGACCGATTGGCCGGCCTTCAGGAGCTGCTCGATCCGCGGCGCCGGACCCTCGATGTCCTCGGGGCTGTAGTTGACCTCCCCGGCGTACAGCACCCCGTTGCGGCCGCGGCCGACATCGACGAACGCCGCCTCCATGCCGGGCAGCACGTTCTGCACGCGGCCGAGGTAGACGTTGCCGACCATCGAGGTCGCGCCGGCGCGCGTCACGTAGTGCTGGACGAGGACGTCTTCTTCAAGGACCGCGATCTGGTCACGGTCGCCGTGCTCGGTGATCGCCATCAGCTTGTCCGTGATTCGCGGCGGCGGCGGCGCCTGCTCGCGGCGGCGGCGACCGTCACGGCCTGTGCGAGTGCGCGTGGTGCGGATGCCGCGGGTCGGGCCACCGGCTGCGATCTGCTCCTCGATCGTCTTGGGCTTCTTGCTCTTCGGCGCGGCTTTGGGGGCCGGCTGATCCGGCTGCTTGCCGCTCCGACGGCGGCGCGGCTTCGCCGCGCCGCCCTCGTCGGCGTCGGGTGTCGCGTCGTCGCGCTGCGTCTCGGCGGTCTCGGCGGCTTCGTCCGCAGTTGCAGGCTTCTTGCCGCCGCGGCCACGACCGCCTCGGCGCCGGCGCTTCTTCGGGCCGGTCGAGGCTGCGTCGTCTTCGGTCGGCGCCTCCTGCCTAGAGGCTTCGGTGTCGGCGACGGGCGTCACTTTGGGCTGACGAGGCCTTTGCTGCCGCGGCTCGGCCTTGGCCGCATCCTTGGACTCGGCCTTGGCCACATCCTTCAGCTGCGACTCGGCTTCCGTCGTGGCGTCGGCGTCCGCGTCACCGTCTGTCTCGGTGTCGGCAGTCGCGTTGCCGCTCCCGCCACTACGGCCCCGACCACCGCGGCGCCTGCGGCGACGTGTGCCGGTCGAGGTGCCCGATGCCTCGGGCGCTTCCGATCCATCGACAGGCGCAGGCGCCGCGTCGGATGAGGACACATCGCCGTTGTCGGTCGGACGCGGACGGGGTTGCCGCTGCGGCTTGGGACGCGCGGGCGCTTCCGTCGGCGCAGCCACTTCGGCGGCGGGCGTTTGTGTGTCACTCGGCGTCCGCCCCGCCTTCGGTTCTTGTGGCTCCGTCTTCTTCGGCTCCGCCTTCTTCGGCTGCCGCGCGGGTTTCTGCTCCGGCTTGGGCTCGGCCTTGGGCGTTACTTGCACCTTGCCCCAACTGGAGTTGCGGCGGGCGCCGGTGCCGGTGTCATTGTCGGTCCGCGTGGGTGCGTCCGACGGCTCCGCGGTCGTTGCCGCTGGTGTCGTTTCCCGATCCATGGACTGGATCACTCCTCTCGCGTCGCGCGAGGGGCGTGTGTCGGATCGGGAACGTTCGCCTGTTCGCGCCGCCTATGGCGGGCGGTTGTGGGCGCTTCGTGTGGACCCGCGCTGCGGGATATCCCGCGCGCCGGGCAACGTGCGTGTCGCACCAGGTACGTTCCTCGTTCCGGCGTTCGCGATCTGGTAAGGCGCCCGGGTGGCTGCCGTCGGCGATCGCGCGCCGCCTCGACGTTGGTTCGTTGCACCGCACGCGTCCTCCGAGGACCCGGCGGTCACATCTGGAACGAGCATACCAGCGACCTTGACCGTTCCCGGGAGGAGGGGTCACGTGACCCGTGTGGGCTATCCGGCCCACTCCTATGTCCCCCACCTGAACCCGGCATCGGCTGGATAGCCGCGGGCGGCCGTGAAGCCGATGCTCCCGAGGTGAGCGCGACCGCCCCCCTCGGCGCCTCGGAACGCATCCGCGTGCTCGTCGTCGACGACAACGACGGGTTCCGAGAGTCCCTGGTGTTCCTGCTGTCCGGAGAGGACCTGGAGGTGATCGGCCAGGCGCGCACAGGCCCCGAGGCGGTCGAGATGACCGTCCGCCTGATGCCCGACGTCGTCCTGATGGACGTTCGCATGCCCGAGATGGACGGCATCGAGGCGACCCGCCGGCTCAAGGCCGCCCGGCCGACCGTCGGAGTCGTCGCGCTGAGCAGCATGGAGGAGCAGCGAGCGGTGCGCGAGATGCTCGTCGCCGGGGCCGTGGGATACGTGCTCAAGGACTCCGACGGCGACGCGATCGTGCACGCGGTGCGCGAGGCGGTGAGCGGCGGTGCGCCGCTATCGCCCGAAGTCGCTCCCGTCGTGATCGAAGAGCTGACCGACGCGCTGGACCGCGAACGACGACGGGCGCGCCAACTCGAGATGGCGCAGCAAGCGTTGCTGGAGCGGGCCGCGCACCGCCAGCAATTGATCGGCCGAGTGGGGCACGAGCTTCGGACGCCAGTGACGGTCATCCTCGCGATCGCACAGACGATGCGGCGCGGCCAGCTGTCCGGTCGAGACTTGGACGATGCGCTCGAGACGCTCGTGGAGCGTTCCGAGGGGCTCGCCCGGCTCGTCGAGCGGTTCGAGGGCGTGATCGAGACCGGCCTGACCGAGTGGCTGAACGTGACCGACCTTGTCCGGGAGATCGCCGCCAGCGACCCGCGCATCCGGACGGAGGCCGACGTGGTGCCTGCGATGACGACCTCGAACCGCGCGGCGGGGATGCGGATCCTCGACGAGCTCGTCGCCAATGCGCTGGCGTTCAGCCCGCCGGACGGCGTCGTCACGATCAAGGTGACCCAGAACAACGGCGTGCAGGTCCGCGTGATCGACGAGGGGCCCGGGATCGACGAGGCCGCGCTCGCACGGATCTTCGAACCGCTCGAGCAAGCCGAGCACCTGTCGACCCGCACCCATCAGGGGATCGGGATCGGCCTCTCCCTCGCCCGCCTCTCGGCTCACGCGATGGGTGGCGACGTGACGCTCGAGCGGACCGGTCCGGACGGCTCGACGTTCCTGTGGTCGCTCGCGGTGACCTGACGATCAGGTGAACCGGCGCATGTGGATGCTCTCGAGCAGCCCGATCGCGGCGAAGCTCACGAGTATCGATGTCCCGCCGTAGGACAGGAACGGCAACGGGATCCCGGTGATCGGCATGATCCCGATCACCATCCCCACGTTCACGAACATCTGGATCGCGAACATGGACGCGATCCCGGCGGCCACATACGTGCCGAACGGGTCCTTCGACAACCAGGCGATCCGGATCGCGCGCCATAGCAGCAGCGCATAGAGCGCGAGGACCGCAAGCGCGCCGACGAACCCGAACTCCTCCCCCGCCACCGTGAAGATGAAGTCGGTGTGCTGCTCGGGCACGTAGTCGAGGTTCGTCTGGATGCCCTGCAGGTATCCCTTGCCGAACAGCCCGCCGGACCCGACCGCGATCAGCGACTGGTCCAGGTTGTATCTGACATCGGCCGACACGCTCTGCGGGTCGAGGAAGGCCGTCAGTCGCTCGCGTTGGAACGACTCGATCACGCTGGTCTGGAAGACGAGGACGATGGCGATGATGCCGACGACGCTCAACACCAGCAGGTGACGTAGCTTCGTGCCGGCGACGATCAGCATGCCGACGACGATCGCCGCGATGCCGATCGACGTGCCGATGTCGGGCCCGAGCAAGACGAGGCCGAGGGGCACAGCGGCGAGGAGCAGGACCTTCGACAGATCGCCGAGGGTCGGTTCCGGCGTGCGGATGTTCGACAGCACCGCACCGAGCGTGATGATGATCGCGAGCTTCGTGAACTCCGACGGCGTGAGCTGCAACGGTCCGAGCGCGAACCAGCGCTGCGCCGTCCCGGTGGAGTCGGTCGATCCGAGACCCGGCACGCGGACGAGGATCAGCGACACGATCGACCCGACGTAGATGAACCCCGCATAGATCTTCCACACGCGGTAGTCGACGCTCGCGAGCGCGATCATGATGCCGGCGCCGAGGATCATCGTGATCGCCTGCTTGTTCACGCGGTCGAACGGGTCGAAGCCGCCTTGGCGAAGCGTTTGGTTGGTGGCGGAGTACAAGAGGAACAGCCCGACGACCGAGAGCACGAGCGAGATCACGATCAACACCCAGTCGATGTGCCGGATCGGGCGGCGCTCGTGCGCGAACGTGCGGCTTGCGACGAGGTCCATATCAGCGATCTGGGTTCACGCAGCTCGGCGTGCTCGCATCGCCGATATGTGGATACAACGCGTCGATGACCTGGCGAGTGATCGGTGCCGCCGTCTGCCCGCCGTATCCACCCTGCTCCACCATCGTGACGACAACGTACTCCGGTTTGTCGGGGTTCGGCCCCACCATCGAGGCGAACCATGAGGTGTCCTGCTTGCCGGTACCGCCACGCTCGGCTGTTCCGGTCTTGCCCGCGACCGCGACCTGCGATAGCGGAAACCCTTGGAACGCACATGCCGCCGTTCCACCCGTCGTGACGACACCCCTCAGGGCGGCTCGGATCGTCCCGAGCTCCGATGCGGAATACGGGATCGTCTGGTCGCAATCCCCACCGATCTTCTTCACGACGGTGCCCTTCGGGCCGATGATCTGATCGACCAGATGGGGCGTGCACAGATGGCCGCCGTTCGCGATCGCGCCGTAGGCACGAGCGAGCTGGAGCGGCGTCACCTCGACCGCGCCGGAGCCGATCATCGTCAAGATGTCGCCGCCGGGTACCCAACCGTACGGGAACAGTCGCTTCCCATACGAGTCGACAGCCGTTTGCGCCCACGCGGGGTCTGGCACAAGTCCGGTCGTCTCGGACGGCAAGTCGACACCCGTCGTCTGTTCGAAGCCCCACTGATGCAGATCGGCCTGCAGCGGATCTGCTCCTTCACCGAGCGGGTTGCTCGCCCATCTTGCATAGAACGAGGAACCGAAGCTGTCGAAGACAGTGTCACACGACACCACCAATGCATGAGAGATCGTCATCGGTCCGAGGTCGGCTGTCGTCCAGTTCTGGAAGCTCGCACCGGACGTGTCTCCTGGTTGAACGTACTTCGGTGCGCAGTCGTAGTAGCCGGTCAAGGACGCGAAACCCTCCTTCACTGCCGCGAGACCCGTGATGGGCTTGAACGTCGAGCCAGGTGTGTACGCGAGCTGGATCGCGCGGTTCTGAAGAGCACCGATCTTGCTGTTGTTGAGGTAGTTGGTCTGCGCCTGCGTGAGCCCGTGCTCGTACCAGAGCGGGTTGTACGTAGGCGTGGACACCATCGCGACGACACCGCCGGTGCGCGCATCCATGACGACGACCGCGCCTGCATCTGCCCGCAGCGAGATGCCGTTTTGGTCCGTATATGCGCTCCTCGCATGTTGCATCCCTGCAAAGAGCGCCTTCTGCGTCAGGCGCTGGATGTGTTCGTTGAGCGTCAGCTTGAGGTCATCACCCGCGGCGGGCGGCGTCTCGGACACCGTACCGAGGACCTCGCCGTCGGAGTTCACGAGAAGCTTGGTGGTTCCCTCCTGACCGCGGAGGTATTGCTCATACGAAAGTTCAAGGCCCGCTCGACCCACGGTGTCGTTCGGGCCGTAGCCCTGCTTCTTCCACTGGTCGAGCTGATCGGCCTGGATCAGTCCCGTGTAGCCAAGGACGTGCGCCGCCATCGTGCCGAAGGGATAGGACCGGACGAAGGTGCTTTCGACGGAGACGCCTGGGAACTCTTCTGGATGTTCGGCGATCGCCAGCTTGACGTCCTCCGAGACGAACTCCGCCACAGGGATCGCCTGCGTCGGCAGGTATTTCGGATCTTGCAACGTGCGCGCGATCTCCTTGACCGGGACACCCGTCATGTGGGACACCCGGAGCACAACCGCCTCGCCTTGATCGCCGAGCTCGCTAGGTGTGATCCGAACCTCGCGGCTTTCTTGATTGCCGACAAGGACGACCTCATGGCCGGGTTTGCTGGTCGCGTCCAGGATCCGTCCGCGGATCGGCGCCGCGTTCTCCGTACGGATCGACTGCGCCTTCGCCTCCTGGTTGAAACCCTGCGCGGCGAGCACCTGGAGGAACCAGAGGCGTGTGGAAAGAGCCAGGAACATCACGACGACGAGAAGCGCGAGCATCCGGAGGCGTGATGTGGCTTTCTCCATCTACAGGCGCACCACCCTGCGTGGTCGGGATCCCTCGACGATCCTTCGGAGAACCGGGGAAAGGATCGGGGTGAGGACGGCGTTGTACACGGCGGCAAGCAACGCGACCTTCACAGCGTACGTGAAGCCCGCGTCGAACTGCCCTAAGAGGAATGTGACGATCTCGTAGAAACCGACGCCAAGCGACGTCGCGATCGCCACGACGATCGTGGGGACGAGCGGCGACGGCGACACGATGTATTGGCGCGCCATGCCAACCGCGTACCCCAGGAGCGTCAGTGTCAGGGCCGTGATACCCATCGGCTGGTCGAGGAACATGTCCTGCGCGAATCCGCAGGTGAATCCGACGACGGCACCCTCGCTTGGACCCTCGTTCAGCGCGATCAGGATCGTTACGAGATACAAGAGCTCTGGGCGAACCCCAAGAAGTCGGAGCTGCGAAAAGACCGTCGACTGCAGCAGGACCGCCGTCACGATGATCACGGCGATCGCGACGATCCGTCGCATCACTCACCGCTCCCGTCGACGGTCGGCAGCACCAACACGGTCTCGAGCGAGGAGAAATCCACGGCGGGACTGATCGACACCTGAGCGTCCGGCAGCACTCCTTCGTACACCTTCGACACGGTGCCGATCAGGATGTTCGGCGGGAAGCGGCCGCGCTGATCGCCGATGTGATAGCTCACAGTGAAGACGGACTCCGGCGTCCCGGATGGTGGGAACTTCGTCGTCGCGGGGACGTCCTGCATCGTGAGGTCCTGCTCCCCGTTCCCCTGGACAAGGCCGATCGCCCCCGAGCTCGCCAGCTTGCCGGCCACGTTGAACCCCTGATCGATCAGGAGGCGGACGGTCGCGGAGTTCGACGTCACAGACGCCACGATGCCGACCAGCCGAGCTCCATCCTGCGAGCCCGTCACCACCGGCTGGTTCTCCTTGATCCCGGCATCGGACCCCACGTCGATCGTCATCGTGTTGAAGAAGTTGGAGGGGCTGTTCGCGATCACGACGGCCGGCACGCCGGTTGGATAGATCCGTTTGAGGTTCAGCAGATCCAACAGCTCTTGGTTCTGGGCCTCGATCTGCGAGGTGGCGTTGAGCCTGGCCTGGGCGTCGCCGAGCTGCGCCTTCAGGTCAGAGTTCTCCTGAGCGAGGCTCGGCAGGTGGGCGACCCCGGAAAAGAAGTTTCCGACCGGACGTGTCGCGTTGGTGACCGCTTCCTGCAGCGGCGCCATCAAGGTCCTGGCCGCGCGGCCCATGTCGGCGAGCGGTCCGGAGTCGCCCTCGCGGTAGTCGATCGTGATGATCGTGAGCGACATCACCACAAGGGCGACGACGAGGAGGCGGGTGTTCCTGGGCCCCGAGCGCGCCGCCACGCGCTTACCGCCGGCTGCTCGAGCTCACCAAGACGCGCTGGAGGACCTCGAACTCCTCGAGGCACTTCCCGGAGCCGAGCACGACCGCCTGCAGCGGCGTGTCGGAGATGCGCACGGCCATGCCGGTCTCGTGACGCAGGCGCTTGTCCAGCCCGCGCAGCAGCGCCCCACCGCCGGTCAGCACGATGCCGCGGTCCATGATGTCGGCGGCAAGCTCCGGGGGCGTCCGGTCCAGGGTCGTCTTGATCGCGTCGATGATCGCGTTCACCGGCTCTTCGATCGCGCGCCGCACTTCCTCGGCGCTGATCGTGATCGTCTTCGGGAGACCGGTGACGAGGTCGCGGCCCTTGATCTCCGCGACGAGCTCCTCGGGCATCGGGAACACCGACGCGATCGCGAGCTTGATCGCCTCCGCGGTCCGCTCGCCGAGCAGCAGCGAGTACTCCTTCTTGACGTGCTGGATGATCGACTCATCCAATTCGTCGCCGCCGATGCGGATCGACGTCGAAGTCACGATCCCGCCGAGCGAGATCACCGCGACCTCGGTCGTGCCACCGCCGATGTCGACGACCATGTTGCCGGTCGGCTCGTGGATCGGAAGTCCCGCGCCGATCGCCGCCGCCATCGGCTCCTCGATGATGTACGCGCGCCGGCTGCCCGCGGCGATCGTCGCCTCTTCGACCGCGCGCTGCTCGACGCCCGTGATCCCGCTCGGCACGCATACGACCACGCGCGGCTTCGCGAGCAGCCGGCGCTTGTGGACGCGCTGGATGAAGTACCGAAGCATCTTCTCGGTCACGTCGAAGTCGGCGATCACGCCGTCCTTCAACGGCCGCACGGCTTGGATGTGGCTCGGGGTGCGTCCGATCATCCGCTTGGCCTCGGCGCCGACGGCAAGCACGGTGCCGGTGAGCGTGTTGATGGCGACGACGGACGGCTCGTTGAGCACCACGCCACGGCCTCGCACGTAGACAAGCGTGTTCGCGGTTCCGAGATCGACCGCCATATCGCGGCCGAGGAACCCGAGTACCCCTTCCGTCCCTTGGGAAGACCGGGACGTCGG
>Ga0136846_1219037_pt1 | contig 12574 bp, 9 predicted proteins | sample HopSoiMetagenom2_FD_96841 | JGI IMG/M metagenome (GOLD analysis project Ga0136846, IMG submission 96841) | Grasslands soil microbial communities from Hopland, California, USA - 2 Assembly 2016 (version 4) | ecosystem: Environmental > Terrestrial > Soil > Grasslands | place: USA: Hopland...
CGCGCGCACACCAGCTAGGTGCTACCCGATACTCTCACCGCTCACCGTATCGAAGAAATGCGCTCTCTCCAGATTGAACGCCAAGACGATGCTCCCCCCAAGCGGCGGCAGCGACTGGGACGGAGGGACCCGCGCCGTGATATCGTGACGACCGGCACGCGCGTAGATGAAAGTCTCATTTCCAAGCGACTCTACCAGATCCAGCCGCGCTGTCGTGGCAGCGGAAGCGACCCCCGCGCCTGCGACTACTGAGACGTCTTCCGGTCGAATCCCCAGCGTGATGGCTTTGCCTCGCGCCGACGTCAGCGAGGAGGCGACCCGCGCTGGCAGTTCGATTTCCCAGTCTCCTCCCTCGGCGATAAACCTCGACCTCGACCCATTGGCCCCGCCTCCCGCGTCCCGCCTCCCGCCTCCCGCGTCCCGCATTCCGCTTCCCGCCTCCCCGTTCACGAAATTCATCGCCGGATTCCCGATAAACCCGGCGACGAATCTGTTCTTCGGTTTCTCGTACAGATTGATCGGCGTATCGATCTGCATCACATGACCCCTGTTCATCACCACGATGCGGTCGCCCAACGTCATCGCCTCGACCTGATCGTGGGTGACGTAGATCATCGTCACCTTGATGTCCTGATGGAGCCGCGCGATCTCGCGCCGCATCGAGACGCGCATCTGAGCGTCGAGATTCGATAATGGCTCATCAAACAGAAAAGCCCGAGGCTGTCTGACGATCGCGCGTCCGAGCGCAACTCGCTGGCGTTGACCACCCGATAGCGCCCGCGGTTTTCGATCGAGATACTCCTCGAGCCCGAGCGTCGCTGCCGCTGCGTTCACCCGCTTCTCGATATCGGCGCCACCCATGCTTTTGAGCTTGAGCGCAAAACCCAGATTCTCCCGCACCGTCATGTGCGGGTAAAGCGCGTAGTTCTGGAACACCATCGCGATGTCGCGCGCCTTTGGTGGCACATCGTTGACCACCCGGTCGCCGATCCTGATCGTACCCTCGCTGATCGACTCGAGGCCCGCGATCATTCGGAGCGTGGTGCTTTTCCCGCACCCCGACGGCCCGACGAGTACCACGAACTCTCCATCAGCAACGTCCAGGTCGACGCGATCAACAGCTACCTGCTGCGCGCCTTCCGTGTAAATTTTTCTAACACCCTCGAGCTTTACCCGCGCCATAACACCTCATCACGAGTTCGCAGTTTGCCGTCGATCGCCAATACGAAAGAATGACCCGAGCCTACATCTTCCCCGACAATTTCCTCTGGGGAACCGCTACTTCCGCTCATCAGATTGAAGGCTCGCCCACCGCCGATGGCGCCGGCCGCAGCATCTGGCACCGCTTCGCCCACACTCCGGGCAATACATGGCTCGACCAGACCGGCGACATCGCCTGCGATCACTATCGGCGCTACAAGGGAGATGTCGCGCTGATGGCCGAGCTTGGGACGAACGCGTACAGGTTCAGCATCGCCTGGGCGAGGATTTTTCCGCAGGGAACGGGCACCGTCAACAAGAAAGGAATCGACTTCTATTCGCGGCTCGTCGACGAGCTGCTGAAGAGAAACATCAAGCCGAACGTCACTCTCTACCACTGGGATCTGCCCGAAGCCCTCGACGACCGGGGTGGCTGGCTCAATCGCGACATCGCCGACTGGTTCTCCGATTATGCCGCGACGATCTGGGACGCACTCGGCGACCGCGTCGACATGTGGAGCACGCTCAACGAGCCGTGGGTAGTAACGGACGGCGGCTATCTCTCCGGAGTTCTTGCGCCTGGTCACTCGAATCTTTTCGAGGCGCCGATCGCGACGCATAATCTGATGCGCGCGCATGGACTGGCGGTCCAGTGCTTCCGCTCCACCAGCGCCGCCAGGAATGGAAAGATCGGCCTCACCGTGAACCTGGAGCCCAAGTATCCGGCCTCGCAGTCGGCGGAAGATCTTGATGCGGTACGCCGTGCCGACGCGTACATGAACCGCCAGTATCTGGATCCAGTTCTGCTCGGCAGCTACCCGGAAGAGCTGAAGGAGATCTTCGGCGAGGCGTGGCCCGATTGGTCCGACGACGACATGCGGCTGATCAAGCAGCCCATCGACTTCATCGGCATCAACTATTACACGCGCAAGGTCGAGCGGTATCATCCGGACATCCTCCCGCTGCGTACCAAGCACGTGCCGCAGCCCGAGCATACTCAGACCGAGACGCACTGGGAGGTTTTTCCCGAAGCACTGACGAGAGTTTTGCTGTGGGTGACTGAGCGGTACGGGAAGCTGCCGATTTACATCACCGAGAACGGCGCCGCGTTTTACGACTCGCCGCAGGCGATCGACGGGCGTGTGGAGGATCCTTTGCGGGTCGAGTATTTCAGGCAGCATCTGCGCGCGGCCCACGATGCCATGAGTCGCGGCGTTGATCTGAGAGGATACTACGCCTGGTCGCTGCTCGATAATTATGAATGGTCGCTCGGCTACTCGAAGCGATTCGGGATCGTGCACGTCGATTACTCGACGCAACAAAGAACCATCAAGTCGTCCGGACGGTATTACGCATCTGTCATCGCGTCCAAGGGCGAAATCCTGTCGCGTTGACCGAACGCCAGTATGGAAGCTGAAAAGCCTGAAGCTGACTAAGCTTTCAGCCCCCTGCTTCGGTATTCGATGGGCCAGATCGCGCCCAAATGCATCCCTGGTCCGCCAGCTAGCGCCAAGATCCATACGCAACAGAGTCAGCGGGCGTACCTAACCGTAACAATCGAGGGAAGTTTTCTGACCCGGATCTCCGCGCCTTTCACGGGTGCAGCTACTCCATCCACAGTCGCGGACAAAATCGGCTGATCCAGCGGTGAGTAAATCACGATCCCACCCGGGGGCATCCTGATCCCCGCGCGCAGATTGATCGTCACCACCTTCCCGATCGCCCGCATATCGTAGTTGAGGGGCCCGTACTCCGTGCTCAGGTTCGACACTTTCACGCCTGGGTCTTCCTCCACCCACTCGTCCCGCACTCCCGCGCCGATCACCAGCGAGCTGTCGCTCTCGCGCTCGTAAGCGAGCATGTCGAGGAAGCTGCGGATGTAATCGCTGCCCACCCAGGTATGCGGCATGTCGCCGATGAACTTCGGCGTCTTCGGATCGCGATAAACGACTTCGGCCCACTGATGCCAGGCATCGGGACGCTGACTCTTGAAGAAGAAATCCAGAAGTTCGTGAGCGCGCGCGCGTTGTCCGAGCTGGATCTCGACGCCAACGTTACGCAGCTCGTAGGGCGTGTACGAATCCCACGGCTTGATTCCCAACGAGCGCTCCCGCGCTTCCTGGAAGTATCTCTCGAAGGTGCGATTCAGCAGCGGCCCCGGCAGTCGGCCTGCCTCTCCGCCCGGACTCACCGCGATCGTCGTCGATGTTGGATCGAAATCGGCGAGCTCCACTGACCCAGGGATGAATCCGATCTTCCGCGAAATCACTACCTGCCGGATCGACTCGAAGAGATTGGAGCGGAAGCTATTTCTGATCTGCGCGTAGTCCGCTGCTTCCGGTTTGCCGAGCTCTTTGGCGATAAATGCCGCGTCCTTGAAGCCCCTCAACGCAAAGAAATCATCCCAATAGGAATGGACGGGTTTCGCGCTGTAACCCTCATGGCTTATGGACTCCGGAAGCAATCCGTAAAACGGCTTGTTAGCGCCGACGGTGTACTGCTCCGTCATCCTTAAGTGGCGCAGAGAATCCATATACGCCACCGCCCTGGCGACGTGCGGCCACATCTTCTCCAGCTCCGCCTTGTCACCAGTGTGCCGGTAGTACTCGGCCACGACATAAATGAATTCGCCGTGACTGTCATTCTCCGGAACGGGCGTCGCGCCATGCTCGTCGACGCAGCACGGAATCTTGCCATTTTCGTACTGATAGCCGGCGAACCAGTCGATGAAATCCTTGACGTCCTGATCGTGTCCGAGCCGGAGCAAAGCGGTGGAAGTCAGCGAGCCATCTCGTATCCACGAGCGCGAATAGCTGCGTGACCCCGGTTGAATTGCCGGCCCATCGCGATTGATGAGGATGTCGGCCAGCTGAGTGCGCATCGTCTGCGTATAACGCGACGCCGATGCCGGCAGCATTATGCTCACCGGTCCCAGCTTTTGCCGCCACTCTGAGGCAGTCTTGTCGAGCTGCGCAGACACCGCGCGCTCGCCTTGTCCGGGGAATAACGTCGCTGGCGGACTAGACGTCGATAACAATTGCCCGAGACTGAGATCGCCACCGTGCAAAGGAACCGCGATGTCGATGGGACTCGATGATGCATGCGGGCCCAGCTCCACGTCGTACGCGAACACCGCCGAAGCGTGACCGGTAGGATCGACCACGGAGACAGATTGGGGGATACGACCGGCACGGAGCCAATCGACAATATTGCCATCGTCGAATCCGAGCGCGCCGAATCCGCTCGGCGACGCCAGCGCGCGAACGAACTTGTTTCCGCTGACGCGAACACTCACTCCCTGCTGCGAAATCGAATCGATATGCGCGACCCCTCCAGGAAGGTTCAGGAACTGCCACGGCGGATTTACCTGAAACGGCCTCAGCGCGAGGTAGAACGTCAGCTTCTTGTAGCCTTTGGAGTTGTTGGTTAGCCGGTATCTCGCGTACAGCACTGAAGAATCCACCCCACCCGCCGCAAAAGCCGTGATAGTCAGATCGATGTCGTTCGCGCTCCAAACCACCTGCGGCAGCGGTAACGACTCCGCGTTTGAGGCCACCGAAGTTTTTGCATCATTCCATGTAATGAGCTTGCCGTTGTTATAGACGAACGGCTCGATCGAGAATTGCCCGCGACCGACTTCGATAATCCCCTCTTCGTTGATCAGTGCCTCGGCGCTGTCACGATCGACCCCGACAACCGTCCAGTACGATTGTTCGCCGACGAACGGCCGAGGATAGCTACCGCGCGGCGCATCGCGTGCGATCGCGAGGAAGAAATCATTTTCGGTGGCTGCCCAATCGAATGGCTTGATTGAAATGTCCCGAATACCGTAGCCGGCGCTGGTCTCGGGATTGGTGAGAACGAGCCGCATATACCGCGCATCGCTCTCCGGTAGATAGAGGTAATCACGGTAGAAAGCCGAACTCGCCAACGCCGTTTTGGTCGACGCAGCCGACGTCGGGGCGAAAGGCGAGGCCGATCCGCGACGCACCGTGTAGATGGTCTGCCAGCTCTGTCGATCGGGAGATGTCTGGACGACGTACGAAGTGGCGCGTCGCCCTGGCTCCCACGTGATGACTACTCCGCCGAACTCACGCCGAGTCTGGAAATCGAGATCGATGCTCTCGGAGCCCGACGCAATGGTACCAGCCGTCGGAGATGTCACTGAAGCCGAAGAAACTCTGACAGGTGCACTACGCCACCCCGATGCGGCATCGGCGTCAACGGTTTTACCGGCCTCATAGCCGGACATTTGGGACGAGGAAGTGACAAGGGGTGACGGATAGAACCGCGTGTCGGGACTGAGCGGAGTGACCACCAGATCATCGAGCCAGATACTTCCCTTGCCGCCCGAGCCGGCGGTGATGGCGATCTCGATCGCCGCGAACTGTCTCAGCTCCCGGTTGTTGGTCGGTCCCCAGGCAAACGATATCTGCCGCTTCTTGCGCGTCACCGTCGTCCAGTCCTTCGGAAAACGGAAATTGGGATTGTTGGACCACCAGACGTTGTCGCCAGTGGAATCGATCAGCTTGAGCTCGAGTGTGTTGGTCGGAGCGTCGCCTTTTATGGCAAACGAGATCTCGTAGTTCGATGGCAGCGCCAGATTGAACGCCCGGTGGATGACGCCGTACCCGCCGTGTCCGTGGAAATCGAAATCGACGCGCATCGCGCGCCCGTGAACCCCATTCGAGTCCGGATGCACTGAGATCTCGACCCCCTCGGCCGGCGTCGTCGTCCACTGCGTCACCGAGTCGAAGGAGTCCACTACTATAGAAGAGGCGTTCGCCGGCGGACTCGTTGTCGGCGGTGTCTGTGCCCGCACCGGGAACGTGAGTACACAGAATAGCAGACCAATTGCCCTACCCTTCATCAAAACTCTCCTCATCCCTTGACCGACCCGGCCATCACTCCCTGGATGTAGTACCGCTGCAGAAAGAGAAATACGGCGAGCACCGGAATCACGGTGAGCACCGACCCGGCCATCATAAGCTCAGTGTCCTGCACGTGTTCGCCCGAAAGGTTGGCGAGCGCGACCGGCAGCGTGTAGTGTGCCTCGTCACTTAAGACGATCAACGGCCACATGAAATCATTCCAGGTCGCCAGAAAAGTCCAGATGGCCAGCGTGGCGAGGATCGGAAGAATTCCCGGCACCACTACCGACCAGTAGATCCGAAGCTCCGATGCGCCGTCGATCCGCGCGGCGTCGAGCATGTCGTCGGGAATCGACAGCGCGTACTGCCTGATGAGAAAGATTCCGAAGATGCTTGCCATCCCCGGAATGATCACTCCCCAGTAAGTGTTGATGAGATGAAGATTCTTCATCAACAGAAAGAGCGGCAGCATCGCCACCTGCACCGGCAGCACGAGTCCCAGCGACAGCAGCCGGAATGTCCGATCCCGTCCGCGGAATCTCAGTTTGGCAAACGCATATCCCGCCATCGAGTTCACCACGAGTGACACCGCTGTCACCGTCACCGCGATAAGCGTGCTGTTCAACAGGTAGCGGCCAAGATTGAGTCGCGTGAACAGCTCGCCGTAATGACTGAACGTGATCCGCGACGGAATGAGATGCGGCGGATACGTACTCGCCTCCCCTGTCGGCATCAGCGAAGCCGAAAGCATCCAGAGCATCGGGAAAATCGCCAGCAGCGCCCCGATGATGAGCAGCGCATACAGGACCGCCTGCGAAATCCGTCGCCGTGTTTTTGCCGAACCAAGCTCGCCGCCTCCAGCTGCTCCGCGCACAGCCCTCAGCTGGTAGTCTTCAGTTGCAGTCCCCATTACACCCTCTCCTTCTGCAACCGAAACTGTAGAAGCGTCGCGATCAAAATCACGATGAACAGAACAAACGCGATGGCAGCCGCGTAGCCCATCCTCCACCAGCGGAAACCCTCCTCGTACATCATCAGCACTACACTGGTAGTCGCCCGCAACGGCCCGCCCTGCGTCATCACGTACGGCTCCGAGAAAAGCTGGAAGTAGCCGATCATCGTGATCACCCCGACAAACAGCAGCGTCGGGCTGAGCAACGGCAGCGTCACATTGAGGAAGCGACGCGCCGGCCCCGCGCCATCGATCTCCGCTGCATCATAGAGATCCTGCTGAATCGCCTGCAGTCCGGCGATGAAGATCAGCATGTTGTACCCGAACTGCTTCCATATCGCCAGCAGAATGATCGCCGGCATCGCCCAATGCGGATCTCCGAGCCAGTCGATTGGCCCTATCCCGATATGGCCGAGTGCGTAGTTGAGCAGCCCATACTTGGTGTGGTACAGGTATCGCCACACAATTGCGACCGCGACCAGCGTCGTTACGAACGGCGTGAAGTAGATCGTGCGGAAGAAGCTCTTGAACCGCACCAGCTTCGCGTTGAGCAAAAGCGCCGCGGCCAGCGATACTGCGATGGTGAGCGGACCCCCAATCAGCGCGAAGTAAAAAGTATTTCTAAGCGCCTGCCAGAATTCCGGCGCATGCAGCAGCTTCGTGTAGTTAGCGAGCCCGACAAACCTCGTCGACGATGGATTGGCGATAGCATAGATATCAAAATCCGTCACGCTCAGAACTAACGACGCCAGCACCGGCAGGAAAAAGAACACGAAGATCAGCACCAACGCCGGCGCCAGAAACAACCACGCCGCCTTCCCCGCATCCCCCGGCGCTCGCACTGTCATCACGGCCGAGATGCCTGGCTCAAGAGATACCGCCTCTTCTCCAGCATGGCGTTAACTTCGGCATCCAAAGACGCCAGCGTCTGATCAACCGTTTTCACGCCGCGTATCGCCTGCTCCCCGTGCTCGAAGATGGTAGTGGCGATCTCCTCCCACTCCGGAACCTGCGGTGTCGGCACCACCCGCTCCAGCTGATCCCGAAATGCCAGCGCATACCTGTTGTTCGCCAATGCGGTATCCTGCCACGCGCTCTTCCTCGGCGGCAAATCACCAGTGAGCTGATAGAACTGGAGCTGAATTGACGGCTGCGACAGATACTCCATCAGCTGCCAGGCTTCTTTCTTGTGCTTCGACGCCGCGAAGAGAGACAGGCTCGATCCGCCCGCCGTCGACACCCCCGGCCCCCGCGGTCCAGGCATCGCCGCCGTCATCCAGTTCTTCTGCGTCACCGAGTCGAGCCGGTTCTTCATCTCGCCGATGTACCACGGGCCCGAGATGAACATCGCGATGTTCCCGCGCTCGAACTCTTGAAACAGATTCGACACCTGCGAAGTCGACACCGGCGACGCCAAACGCTGCCGGTAGAAGTTCATGTAGAAATCGAATCCTTCGCGGAATGGTGGCTGCTCGAACGCCCCATATCGGCCACCATCGCGCAGAATCGGCGAGCCGACATTCAGCGCGAAGATCACCGGCTGCGGCCATTCGTTGGTCGGCATCAGCAGTGGGAACTGGTTGGTCCCTTGTTGCGCCTTGATGTTCTTCATGGCCGCGACCCAGGCATCCCACGTCTTCGGGAATTCCTTGTAGCCAGCCTTCGCCAGCAGATCGCTGCGGTAAAAGATCAACCGCGTGTCGACGTACCAGGGAATGCCGTAAGTCTTTCCCTCGACGACGTTGGTTTTCCAGATCCCGTCGAAGAAATCGTCTCGGCGAATTTCACGCGACGCGCTCGCCAGACTATCGAGAGGGGCGAGCGAGTTGAGCGCGACGAATTCCGGCACCCAGGTGTTGCCGAGCATGGCGATGTCGGGTGTCGATTCACCGACGTACGCTGTAAGAAGTTTCTCGTGCGCCGCCGTCCACGGGATCTGCTGAACTTCGACGTGGATATTCGGGTGCTCCTTCTCGAAGCCGGGCATGAGCTGGGACAATACTTCACCTTCGCGGCCCATCGCCCAGATGCGTAGCGTAGTCCTGTCGCCGGCCGACGCGGATGAGCAGGCGGCGGCCAGGATGAGCAAGAACCCCGAAGCAGCGCTTCGCAGGATGTTCGCTGGACGTACCGGGTTACGTCGCATTATCGTGGAAGCATCTCGAGCGGAGTTCTTGACAACATATGCCCCTGTTTTGTCAGAAACGCTTTCTCCTTCTCGCATTTGCGGCGATTGCCTGCACCGATCCGAGCGCGCCCGGCGCCATCTCGGCCCGGTTCGAGCTGACGGACGTTGACGGACACATGCTCCCCGCGGCCTCGCCTCCAGGTACGGGGACGCCTGGGCCGACGATAGTCTCTGGAACCATGTCGCTTGATCGGGCCGGTGGTGCAATCATATCGGAAGATCGGATTGATTCGGGAGGCACTCACTACACCATCTCGAGCAGCTACCTCTACACCATCACAAACTCCACAATTGCATTCGATTACGCACGTGTGTGTCCATCGAACGCCAACTGTCCCATGCTCCCCGCCGGCCAAATACTGGACAACGGACTTCGCGTGCTGATTTCCTATCCACCGGACAGTCCATTTCAGTTCTATACCTACAGAACCTTGCCTCAATGAGACCAGCACAAAGCACTGCCCCGAGATTACATCGTTCGAATACGACAACGGAGGTTCTAATGCGCCTGTCTCGTCAAAAATGGTTCCTGCTTGCTCTCGCTTCGATCGTCGCATGCCACGACTCGACGGGGCCAACTACGATCACTGCACAGTTCGACTTGACCGACGTCGATGGCCGGTCATTGCCGACCTACCCCGCTGCGACTCCCGGTCTGACTCCAACCATCATCTCTCAGATCCTTACCCTCAACGAAGACGGGACGGCAGTGATATTCGAGCACCGCACCCAATGGGACGGCACCGATGCGATGTTCGAGAGCAATTACACCTATCAGATCAGCAACGGGAAAATCGCATTCGACTTCCATTGTCCCATCGACGCAGACTGCATCGCGCCCCCCGAAGGAACCATCTTTGGTAACCGCCTATCTCTCGTGATCGCCGCCGTTACTTACAACTATAGACTGCGAACCTGAGGCACCGAGCGGGCTCTACCGCCTCAATTGCCCAACCAGCCTCCGGTAAAGCCCGCTTTTTTCAAACCTGCCACGATGTACGGATTCTTGCGCATCGTCTTCCAGATCAGATCCGACCGGTAGTTCTCGATCATCGCGATTATCGGACCCTGATCGATTCCCAGATAATCCGTGTCGAACCAGCCCTTGCCAGCGACGATGCGCCCATAGCGCGAGGTTCCATCGACCAGCGTCGGGTTGAAGTCGTCGACGAATCCATAATTGCCGAAAAGATTGTCGCCGTATTTCTGCCGCATCGCGATGAGCGCGGGAATGGCGATCTCCGGAGCGAAAGCTATAGACCCACCAGCCGCAGTCGGCGCAATCGTACCGTCATCCTGAATCTCGTTGGCGGCCGCACCCCTCGCTCTGTAGCTGAAGAACTGGCGCGTCCTTCCACCGATGACGAACGCGGTATCGAATGGACCGTCTCCCGCCGTTAGCCCCCAGACGTTAGCCCCATAGTCTTTCCACTGCCCTGGGTTGGCGATCGCATAGGACCTCTGCGAGATCGTCGCGCGTCGTGAGTTCTCGAAATAGTCGATCCCTTTCCCGCGCATGTACGCGTCCTGGATTCCGCGGAAGTCGATCCAGATGTGCGAGTATTGATGCCCGAACAGCGGCGCGAAATTCACATGCTGCTGCCCGTAGAAATCCGCCCACATATAAGTCTTGGTCCACTCGGCCCAGCTCGCCGGATCGATCGGATGCGTCGGCGATCCCAGGCCGAGCACATAGACAATCATCCCCTCGTCGTAGCCCCGCCAATCGGCGTCGATATACCCGTTCTCGGGATGCCATCCCATACTCACGACATTCGGCTGATGAACCGCCCACGCCCAATCGACCCGCAGGTAGATCGAATCCGCGTAAGCGCGGATCGCGCTCTCCGTCGCATCAGTCCCTGTGAAATAAGACTGCGCGAACAGAATACCGCCGAGCAGGAGCGACGTATCGATCGTCGACAACTCGACCTGCTCGAAGCGGAAGCCCGTCTGCATATCGAGGAAGTGGTAAAAGAATCCTTTGTAGCCCGTGACGTTGGACGCCTGCTGACCCTGCGGGGCGTTGTACATGAACCGCAGCGTGTTCAACGTCCTCTGCGCCGCGTCCGCGCGCGCGACGTACCCACGCTCGACACCGACCGGATAGGCAGTCAGCGCAAATCCGATCGCCGCCACGCTCGAAAAACTCTTGGTCGGCCAGCGATCTGGCGTAAGTCCGCTGTTCGGATCCGAACGCTCCCAGAACCAGTTGAAGGTGCGGCGCTCGAGGGTGTCCAGAAAAGCCGTCTGTCGGACGGATAAAGATGCCGGCGTGCTCGGACCAACGCCGGTGATTGACGTTGCGCTGCTGCAAGCCGAGACGCCAAGCGCGAGAATGACGGCGGTCAAATGCAGTCTCGATCGCACTGCGCGTACTGAAATTCTTCGCAAGCGAGTTCTCCTCAGAAACGTTTACTCCTACAAAAATCACATCAAAAAAACCGGCGCTGACTGCGGTTATCGCAACCAGCGCCGGTTCTCAAGCCATCGGCTCAATTGCCAATCTCAGGCAGATCGGGCTCGGTTAGAAGTTCAACTCCGCTCCAAGCTGGAGCCGGCGGCCATCGGTGACAACGCCGGTCGGCTTGCCGTAATTAGCATCCGTCGTCGGCACACCAACGTTGTAGTTGGTCCCGAAGTTGGAGTGATTGAAGACGTTGAACACGTCCGCGGTGATCCCGATCGCGACGGCGCTCCTGCCAAAGGTTGGGAAATCCTTGCGGAGACGCATGTAGACGTTCCGATACGGGAGCGTACCAGGTACGGTGAAGCCGCCCGCACGGAAGGGATTACTGGTTTGCCCTGACAGATTGCAGAATCGACTGCATCCTGCATCCAGGCGGTAACTTCCGCCCAAGGTCGCCAAGCCCGACCACTGAATGCCCCACAACCACGGCATGTCGGTGATCCAGTTTGCGACGATCCTTGCCCGCTCATCGTTCGAGGCGTGCTTTGGAATTGCCGCAGCGTTTGGGAATGCGAAAGTCTGCCCCTGGTCATCGATCCCGCGCAGCCAACGACGCGCGAACGTCATCGATACACCGGCGCCCCAGCCAAACTGATCGAGTGACGGACGGCTGTACGGGCGGTCGAGCTGCACGGCAACAGCATTGTACCATGTCTCCGCGTCATTAGATGAATAGATGATCGCGTTGTATCCGTGAGCCGACCAATCGAATGGATTGAAGCAACACGTCCCGTCGTTGTTGAGTCGCTGATTGGCGAGACCCTGGGTGAATCCATCCATCCCGTGTTGGTTGTTGTAGCTGACCGCGGCCGAGAACTGGCTGAATAGCTGCCGAAGCCCGACGCTCCACTGCGTCGAGTGTGGAATCTTGAACTGATTGTCGTACACCCACA
>Ga0136846_1225539_pt1 | contig 12573 bp, 13 predicted proteins | sample HopSoiMetagenom2_FD_96841 | JGI IMG/M metagenome (GOLD analysis project Ga0136846, IMG submission 96841) | Grasslands soil microbial communities from Hopland, California, USA - 2 Assembly 2016 (version 4) | ecosystem: Environmental > Terrestrial > Soil > Grasslands | place: USA: Hopland...
ACCAGCGCTTTTCCGGCCGCGTCGAATTGCGTGACTGCGAACGTTGCGCGCGAGCGTTCCGGCTGGACCCCGCGGAGCGTCGCGACCCGCACCGGCAGCCCGGCGAGCACCTCGTAGACCTCCAGGTAACTGCCCTGGTCGATCCCGATCCAGTGCGCGCCGGGAACCGGGTCCACCCACGCGTAGGCGAGTGGCCGCCCCTCGCGGTCACGACAGAGAATGTCGAGCCGCGGGTCGAGGAGGCGGCCGTGCAGGAGCCGACCGGTCGACCCCCCGCACCAGGGACGAAGGCGTTCCCCGGCGGGATCGGTCCCGCCGTCACAGGAGTAGAGGGTCTTACCCGCCTCGTCTGCGAACGTGAGGCTCTCGCCGGAAACGCCGATCCGTTCCACGATCACGGCGCCGTCCACGGCTCCGCCGGGACTGCAGCTCGTGAACCGCCGGCCGAGAGTCGCCGCATCGAGCACGCGGCCGATCGCAATGACGCTCCCGGGGACGGCTGCGAGCTCCTGGGCGGGCTCTCCGTGGAGCAGCCGTCGCGCCGGGCTCGGGCTTCCGCCGTCGCAACCCGCGAGTACGAGAACGAGCGCCAGGACCACGCTCAGCCGGTCCAGCCCCACCTGGCAACTCCGCCGTAGCTCGGGTCGCTGCGATACGTGCGGTAGAAGATGTTCGTGCCGCAGGCTTCGCACTTCGCCTCGACGATCTGATCGCCCCCGTACAGCGAACGGGCGAAGACCATGCCGATGTGAGAGCTGCTCGCAAAGGCGTCCATGACGCCGGCGGTCGCCTTCGCGACGACGTGGTTCGGAGCTCCGACGCCGTTCTTGAAGTCGCCGGCGGTGTACGGGCCGTGAACGTTACGGAGCGCACGCCAGTAATAACGCCCGTCGCGCCACTCGTCGGTCGACTCGCGCCACGTCTTGAACGTCAGGCCCGAGCAGTCTCCTCCCTCTCCGTGTGTCGAAGGATCGCCGGGCGCGTCGGAGGGATACGAATCGACGTCGTCGTAGTTCCAGCAGCCGCCGCCCCACTGGTAACCCTCGTACCGCGCCGCATTCGCGTAGTCCTGACCGGCGTCGCGCGTCATCGTCGTCATGAAGGTCGGGGAGTCGTAGTTGCAGTTCATCCAGAAGCGGTGATACGCCTGCGCGCCGTTTGCACCTGCGAGCAGAAGGCCGGCAGCAAGGGCGAGGAGAAAGATCTTCATCGGGACTCCTTCAGGTCGAAGCGATCGACGAACACCCCCGCGGCGGTCGAACCGAGCTGGTAGAGGGACGAGCCGGCAAGGCGGAACCGGGCGAGTGGCGCCGACTCCGCCCATTCAGAGGGCTCGACCGAGAAGCGCTCCGCCTCACCACGCTGACCCAGCACGAGCGCGACGTACTCGGAGCGCTCGTCGGTGTACGTCTTCAGCACGACGACGAGCTCATTGCCGCGCGGGTCGGCGAGCTGCACCTCGCCGAGTGGCGTTTCGCTCGTGATGCGCCAGCTGCGCACGACAGCGTTGCCGGAAAGCTCGGCGATGCGCAACTCACTCGACCCGACGCGGTCGACGACGACTTCTCGGCCGTGTGCAAGAGGCCGGCCCGGCCGACCTCGGGCGGCTTGGGTGCCTGGGTCGAGCGCAGTCCCCTGGTCCGCGGCAGGCGGCCACTGCTCCGACGGCTGCTGGAGGATGGTCGGGCCTTCGGGCCCGAGCACAAGCTTCGCCCACGTGCGGTCGGCCAGGCGCTGTGACCACCTTGGCGTTCCGTCGCTTCGGAAGCTTCGGAGCAGCGGCACAGGAGTCAGACGGTTCGGCGGCTCGAGCACGTCCATCGTCCCGTCGGGCTCGACAGCGAAGTCGGCCAGACCACCGCTCACTGCGAGCGTCACCGCATCGACGCGCCCGCGAGCCCACCGCTCGGCACGCCTGTTCACCTGATCGAGGAGCGTGACGGTTCCGTCCACGCCGACGTCGAACGAGGCCGGGCCCGCGAATCCGAGCGCGCGCGACCCGGCCAAACCTGCCTGCCCGGGATCACTTCCCCACGACGCGCGCAACACACGCGTGTCCGCTCGGCGAGGCGCGCCGAACTCGTGCGCCCCGAGTTCGACCTGCGTCGCATCGCCGAGCGGAAGGCTCCGGTCGGGAGCTGCCGCCCCGCCTGCAGGCACGGTGACACTCGCGCCGCTCGCATCGTCGTGCAGGACCGCGTAGTAGGAGAAGCCGGTCCGGGACGACGCAAGAGCCGGGGGGACCTCGGCGAGATACCGTCCCTCACTCGAGTCGGTTCCGCGTACGAGCGGGATCCGCTCGTAGGGCCCGGCGTGGCCCGCACGCACGTAGACCTCACCGGATCCGGCGCACGGCGTGCCGTCCTCGCGCGGGGCGCAGACGATCGCGTACCGCAGGGTCGCAGGCTCTCCGGGAAGCGTCAGGGCCGGTGGCACGTGGCTCGCCTCCAGTCCGGACGCGGGGCTGCCGGAAAGCCCCGCCCCTGCTGCGGACAGCGACGTCAGAGTGACTCCCCCGATGATTCCTGCTGCGAGCCCGGCCGCTCCCCCCACGAGCGACCGGATTGCTGGCCGGCGCATGGGCACCTCCTGGTCGGGATCGATTCGACGGTACGCCGCCAACTCGAACGGCTGGGTGACGTCTTTGCATCAGAAGGGCAAAATCAGAGTTAGAGCACCGTTCGAAACGGGGAGAGGCCGAAAGATGGTCGTCGACGAACGCCTACAGGCGCTGCTGGAACAGGGAGAGGAGGCGGGCTGCCTCAACCTCTCCGCGGTCAGCGAGTTCCTGCAGGAAGCCGACCTCGACGACGACCAGACGACCGGGTTCTTCGAGCAGCTCCAGGAACGCGGCATCGATCTGACGGACGACTGCGCGCGTCCCGACGCGACCGGGAACACGTACGTGAACGGCGACCTCGCCGTCGCCACCACCGACGCCCTGCAGCTCTTCCTGAACGAGGCCGGCCGCTACAAGCTGCTCACCGCCCCTGAGGAGGTCGAGCTCGCAAAGCGGATCGAGCGCGGCGACAAGGAGGCGAAGGATCTGATGATCAACTCGAACCTCCGGCTCGTCGTGTCGATCGCGAAGAAGTACCAGGGCCACGGCATCTCGCTCCTCGATCTGATCCAGGAGGGAATCATCGGACTGATCCGCGCGGTCGAGAAGTTCGACTGGCGCCGCGGCTACAAGTTCTCGACCTACGCGACGTGGTGGATTCGCCAGGCCGTGCAACGCGGCGTCGCGAACAAGTCCCGCACGATTCGCATCCCGGTTCACATCGTCGAGCGCGAGCAGAAGATCTCGCGGGCGGAACGGGCGTTGATGGCGAAGCTGGAGCGCGATCCCAGCGACGAGGAGGTCGCCGAACTGGCGAAGCTCTCGCTCAAGCACGTGCAGGAGGTGCGCGCGGCGGCACGAGCCGTGACCAGCCTCGACAAGCCGGTCGGCGCCGGGGGCGATGCGAGCTTCGGGGATCTGATCGCCGGCGACGAGGCCGAGCCCTCGGAAGAGGTGCACGTGAGCCTCGCCGAAAGCGCTGTCCGCGACGCCGTCGAGACGCTGCCCGACCGTGAGCGCGAAGTCGTGAAGCTTCGCTACGGGATGGACGGCGACCCCGATCCGAAGTCGCTCGAGGAGATCGGCCGCACACTCGGTTTGACGCGCGAGCGCGTGCGCCAGATCGAGACGCGAGCACTGCAGCGTTTGGCCGAGCGCCGCGAGGTTGCCGCGCTCGGCGAAACGAGCTAGAGAGTGGAGCCAGCCGGGCTCGAACCGGCGACCTTCTGGCTGCCAGCCAGACGCTCTCCCAGCTGAGCTATGGCCCCGTGCGGGCCAAGTGTAGCGGCGATTTCGAAGTCCTTGGCCCAGTTGACCCGCCGAGCTTGGTTGTTCTTCGCCGGAGCAAGTCGGAGCTGGATTGTCGTGAGCCCATCGACCCTGTCGATCGGGATGAGAAAGCAAGTGTCGAGCTCATCGCAATACGCTGCGACCGCATCGATCTCCTCACTCGTGTACGACCGGTTGAGCATCCCCGCAGCGGTCCGCCGACAGGAGTAGCAGCGAATTACCAGCACGTCGCCATTGAGCGCAGCCGTCTTGCATTGCACTCGAAGCAGCCTGTGTCCGATGTCCAGCACGAGGTCGTACCGCTCGTCGGCCACTGCCCGGAAGACGCCGACACCCAATCGAATTGCTGCCGCGGTGATGGCAAGCTCGGCGATCGCGCCCTTCTGGTTCGTCGTCAGCACAGGACGAAGGTAGCCGCGGCTTCGGCTGGGCCGTGGCTAGTTTCGACACCTTGCGGTGCGACAACTCCGTGCGCACCCTCGAACGATGTCGCCGCGTACGTTGCTCGTCGCCGTTGCTCTGGTCCTGCTCGGAGTTGCAATCGTGAAGCCGCACGGATCCCCGTCCAGAGGCCCGTACCACGCAGATCCAGCGCGCACCCCCGGCGTTCTCAATCCCGACGTGACACAGAGCAGCATCAACTCCACGGTTTGCGTTCACGGCTGGACGAAGACGGTTCGCCCGCCGACGTCGTACACAAATGCGCTGAAAGAGAAACAGATGCGCGAATACGGCGTCGGCGGCACGGCCTCCGACTACCAGGAGGACCACCTGATCAGCCTCGAGCTCGGCGGACACCCGACGGATCCGCGCAATCTCTGGCCCGAGCCGTATCCACGCGCGTCCGCAGTCGACTCGATCGAGAACGACCTCAATAGCAAAGTCTGCTCGGGCGATTTGACACTCGAAAGCGCACAACTGAAGGAATCCGCGCTCAAGCATTCGGATGGGTGAGGACTAGACTCGACGGTCTGAGGTCAGTTGCAACGATCGGCCGATGGAGCTCGCGTCACCCATGGCGTGCGATCGCAGCGTGGCTGGCATTCGTTGTCATCGCGGTCGGCGCGATGATCGCGACCGGAACGGAGACGCTTCAGAACGGCGCGATCGGCGAGTCCGCGCGCGGCTACGACATGATCGACGAGAACGGCCTCTGGCCTCCGCCGCCCGAGATCGCCTACCTGCACAGCACGAGCCTGCACGTCACCGATCCTGCCTTCCGTGCAGCGATCGCGGACGTCGTGAAGCGACTCGGGTCAGAGCAGGTACAGATCAGGACTCCGCTGGCGGACAAGCGTCTCGTCTCCGGCGACCGACGCTCGGCACTCGTCGTCGCCTCCCTGACAGGCGCCTTTCCGGATCAGGTCCGCAAGACGATTCTCGCGGCCGCCCCCGCCCATCCAGGTGTGACGATCGAGGAAACCGGCGACATCACGGCCAGCAATGCGCGCGAACGAGCCACGAGCGACGACCTGCAACGCGCCGAGATCCTGTCCATTCCAGTCACGTTGTTCGTGCTGCTCTTCGCGTTCGGGGCGGTCGTCGCGGCCCTGGTGCCCCTCTTGCTGGCCTTGACAGCCGTCGCCGCGGCTTTCGGATTGCTCGGCCCGATCAGCCAGGCGATCCCGATCGACGACAGCGTCAGGACGGTGCTCGTGCTGATCGGGATGGCTGTCGGCGTCGACTACGCGCTCTTCTATGTCATGCGATCGCGTGAGGAGCGCCGTCGCGGGCGTCGTCCGCACGAGGCGCTCGAGCGGACGATTCGAACGTCTGGCCGGACCGTGATTCTCTCGGGTTCGACCGTCATCATCGCGATGGCGGCGATGTTCTTGATCGGAACAAAGGTCTTCAACAGCCTTGCTGCTGCGACTATCTCGGTCGTCGCCTGCGCGGTTGCAGGCTCGGTCACGGTGCTCCCGGCCGTGCTGGAGCTCCTCGGGACACGCATCGATCGCGGCCGCATTCCCTTCCTGCCTCATCTCCACACGGACCAGGCCGACTCGCGTTTCTGGACAGCCACGATCGACCGAGTCCTCAGGCATCCCGTGCTCGCGTGCGTGCTCTCCGCCGGCGTCCTCGTTGCGCTCGCAATCCCAGCGCTCGGGCTCAAGGTCGCCACGCCGAGCGACAACACGCTCTCGCCACAGAACATCCCGGAGTTGCGCGCGCTTGCCGACATCCGTCGGGTGTTCCCGGGAGCAGGCGAGACGGCGAAGCTCGTCGCGACGGTGCCACCGGGACGCGCGGGCGCCTTGAAAGCCCAGGGACGCCGGCTCGAGCGGTTGGCACGCTCGCACGGCATTGCCCACGGGCCGGTGCTCGAGACCTCGAACGGCGACGGCACCGCAGCGGCGCTGTTTCTCCCTCTGAGCGGTGCCGGCAACAACGCAGCGAGCCGCCGCGCGATCCAGGCCCTGCGTCACGAGTTGATCCCGCTGACGATCGGGGCGATCCCGGGGGCCCGCACGGCGGTGACGGGAGACGTCGCCGAGGACGTCGACTTCACGCATCAGCTGAAGCATGGTCTCCCCTACGTGATCGCGTTCGTCTTGATCCTCGCGTTCGTGCTCCTGCTCGTAGCTTTCCGGTCGATCGTCGTGCCCCTGAAGGCGATCGTGCTGAACCTGCTCTCTGTCGGGGCGGCCTACGGCGTGCTCGTGCTCGTCTTTCAGCACAGCTGGGCGGAACCACTGCTCGGGTTCACGTCGAACGGCTCGATCATCGCCTGGCTACCGCTCTTTCTCTTCGTGGTGCTGTTCGGACTGTCGATGGACTATCACGTCTTCATCCTCAGCCGGGTCCGCGAGGGTGTCGACTCCGGAATGACGAGCGACGATGCGGTGCGCTACGGAATCACTGCGACCGCAGGAGTCGTCACGAGTGCGGCGCTCGTGATGTTCGCCGTCTTCTCCATCTTCGGGTCGCTCTCGTCGCTCGACGTCAAGCAGGCCGGCGTCGGGCTCGCGGCCGCAGTGCTGATCGACGCGACGATCGTCCGTGCCGTCCTGCTCCCCGCCTCGATGAAGCTGCTCGGCGATTGGAACTGGTACCTGCCGCGCGCATTGAACCGGCTCCCGCGCTCGGAAGTCGAAGCACCGCCCCTGCGCGACCCGGTCTAGATACCGTCCTATCCGGGCACGACCCTCTGAGATGAGCACGGCTGCGATCGAACGTCACGCGCTGCGCACGCTTTCCCTGGCACCTGCACTCGCAATCGCCGGGGCGACGGCGTTCCTGCTCGCGCGCCTCTGGCCCGACGTGGGCGGCAAGCCCTTCCACGAGGACGAGGCGGTCGCGGGCCTGATCTCGTCGCGGCCGCTCGGCGACCTCCTGCACACCGTCGTGCTCGACCGCGGCGGCGCCCCCCTTCACTTTCTCCTCGCCCACACTGCGCTGGCCATCGACCCCACGCCGGAGGCGGTGCGGTGGGTCTCGGTCCTGTTTGCACTTGCGACGGTGCCCCTCTGTTACGACCTCACGCGTCGCGTCGCCGGTCGCAGCGCGGGCCTCGTCGCGGTAGGTCTCGCCGCCACGTCGCAGTTGCTTCTGATCTATGGGACGTTCGGCCGGATGTATTCCCTCTTCGCATTCGCGAGCGCGCTTGCAGCCGACCTGTTCGTGCGTGCGCTCGACCACCCGACGCGAAGGACCGCACTCGCGGCAGCGGTCGCCGCGTTGCTCCCACTCACAGTGCATCCGTTCGGCGCGTTCCTCTTCGCCGCCGAGGCGGCCGTGGCGCTCTGGTTCTGGCACGGCCGTTCGCTGCGTGCTGCCGCCCCGGTCTTCGCCGTCGCGCTCCTTGGGGTGCCGCTCCTGCTCAGTGACGTCCGCCTGTCGGACCGGTACGCGCCCGAAGCCGGCCAGACACTCGACAGCGGCACGTCCGTCGGCGCGGCGACGCTGCGCGGGCTCGGAGGCGCTGCGGGCGGCCATGGTGTCGCACTGGTCCTCTTCGTGCTGCTCGCCGCAGTCGGCCTCTGGACGCTCGCGCGGCCCAAACCCGCGATCGCTGCCCTGGCAGCCGTCACCATCGCGGTTCCGCCGCTCGCCCTTGCGATCGCGAGCGCTGCGGGGCTGACCACGGACCGGCTTGGGCCACGACACCTCATCTTCATGTTTCCGCTCTGGATCGCACTCGTTGCGACCGGGGCGAGTCGCCTCGGGGCGCTGCTTCCGCCGACGACCCGCATCCTTGTTCTCGCCGCGGTCGTCGTGGCTGCGGCAGTGGCGCCGGCCGCCGTGTCCGAGCCTCGAACGATTCCGACCGGAACGAAACGTGCCGTGACGGCTCCCGCGGACTGGCTCCGGGCTCAGCTCACGCCCGGTGCAGTCCTGTATCCCTATTCCCCGGTGTTCTTCGCTGCATTGCCCGCCGCGAAAGAAGCGCAGACGTACTCACGCGAGCCGGTTGCCCTCGCGCGCATCGCCGCACGAACCCACGCGACCCCGGCGGTTTTCATGTCGATCCCCTTGCGCGAACCGGTCGATGCCGCCGCGTTACGCAGCTCTGGCGTGAGATTCCGCGCGTTCGGCTCCTGGCTGATTCTCGAATCACGCGGCCCCTTCGTCGACGGAAGAACTGCGCTCGGGTCGGCTGCCGCGGTTCTGCGCGCAACCGCACCGCTCGTCAGGGAGCCGAAGGCGCACGCATACCTCGAGCAGCTGAGCGGCGCGGCTTGCGCGGCGCTGGTTCGCCTCGGCTCGGGCTGCTAGCCCGCTGCCACTTCGACGGGTGGTGCGTCACCCCAGAGCTCTTCGAGCCGGTAGTAGCTCCGAGCCTCGGGAGTGAAGATGTGCAGCACGACATCGAGATAGTCCGCGACGATCCACGAGGCCTCGCGCTGTCCGTCGACCGAGGAGGGCAGCAGGCGCATGTCCTGCTTCATCCGGCTGTGCACCTCGTCGTAGATCGAGGCCGTCTGGCGCGGGTTCTGTCCCGTGCAAACGACGAAGAAGTCGGTGTACGAGCAGGCCGGCCGCATGTCGAGGATGACGACGTCTTGCGCCAGCTTGTCCTGGGCGAGGCCGGCGATGCGTTGGGCTTGCTCGAGTGAGTTCAGTGCGATTTCAGTCCGTGCCGTTGACGGTCGAAGTGTAGCCGTCGCGCTGGTAGAGGCCGAGTGAATGGATCAGCGCCGCCACTTCCGGCGGCACAAGCCCGTCGATCGCCTCCCCGCGAGCGACGCGGTCGCGGATGTCCCTCGACGAGACGGGCACGGGCTCGATGTCGAAGAGCTCCACCCGCTCCGGGCGGGAGAGCCGGCCGAGAACCTGGTCGAGCCGCTCGCGCGCGAAGCCGGGACGCGTGGCGACACCGATGCGCGCGCGCTCGATCACCCCTTCCGGATCCTTCCAGGTGAGGAAATCTGCGAACTGGTCTGCGCCGATGAGGAAGAGCGGATCGTTCCAGCGTTGTTCCTTCAGCAGGTCGACGGTGCGCTCGTAGGGATCGAGCTCGACCTCGTAGTCGGGGAATGCGGCTTGCGCGAGTTTCAGACGCGGCTCGGCGCCGAGCTGGACCTCCTTGTGCCCTGGACGCACGGCGACGAGGATCGCGAGCTCGTCGAGATCGAAATGCCGCCGGGCTGCTTCCGCGAGTGCGATGTGTCCGTTGTGCGGCGGGTTGAAGGTCCCGCCGAGCAGTCCCGTCACTGAACCTCCAGGACCTCGCCGTCGACTTCGACCTCGTCGCCTTTGCGCGCCCCCGCCGCCTTCAGTGCAGCTGCCAGCTCTTCCTCGTCCTCGGGCACCTCGCCCGAGATCCGGAAGCCCCTGTCGGTGCGGAGGATCCTGAAGCGGAGGCTACTCGAACGCGGCCGGTACACGAGGAAGTCGACGAGCCCGTCCTGCGAGGGCTCCTGAGACTGTTGTGGCGGACAGAGCTCGAAGAGCGCACGCTTCAGCTCGTCGATCCCCTCGCCCGTCGCGCACGAGACGCGGAATACACGCACGATCCGGTCGTCCTCGAGCTCGAACGACGGAGGCTCTGCGCGGAGGTCGATCTTGTTCAGGACGACCGCCTGTGGCCGTTTCTCGAGCTCGGCGCCGTACGCTGCGAGCTCGTGGTCGATCGTCGCGAAACGCTCGACGGCATCATCCTCCGAGGAGTCGATCACGTGCAACAGGAGGTTCGCGCGCTCGAGGTGTGCGAGGAATTCGTGGCCGAGCCCGACTCCCTCGCTCGCCCCCTCGATCAAGCCCGGCACGTCGGCAACGGTCAGCTGACGGGTTCCGTCCGGGGCATCGACCGTGCCGAGGATCGGCGCGAGCGTCGTGAATGGATAGTCGGCGACCTTCGGCTTCGCATTCGAGATGCGCGCGAGCAACGACGACTTGCCAGCGTTCGGCAGCCCGGCGAGCGCAGCGTCGGCGAGCAGCTTGAGCCGAAGGTCGAGTGTCGTTTCCTCACCTGGGAGGCCCGTCTCCGCGAATCGCGGCGCCCGGCGTGTCGGCGATGCGAAGCGCTTGTTGCCGCGGCCTGGCCTCCCACCGCGTGCAGCGATCACCCTCGCACCGGGCGTAGCCAGATCTGCGACCACCTGCTCGTCCTCATCGAGCACCTGCGTTCCGACGGGGACGCGCAGCTCGACTGTTTCTCCCGTCGCGCCGTGCTTCAGCGCACCCCGGCCCGGCTCACCGCTACCCGCCTTGAAACGCTGCTTCGCGCGAAACGCGGACAGATCCCGCAGGTCCGGGTCCGCCACGAGGACGACGTCGCCGCCGGGCCCGCCGTCACCGCCGTCCGGCCCGCCCCTCGGAACGTGCTTCTCACGACGGAAGTGCAGGCTGCCGTCACCGCCGCGGCCTGCCTGGACGTGAATCTGCGCTCGGTCCTGGAACATGGGGGAACGCTAGCGCCCGTAGACTGCTTCGGTGAAGAACGGCCCGAGCGCGCACGTCGTCGGCGACGAACTGACGTCTGTGGCGCACCGAGATCAGCCGAGCGTCGACTCCCAGGGGCACGAGCTCGACGAGGGGATCGAGGGACTCGTCCTGAAGCGCCTGGCGCCGATTGCCGATCACCGTGGCTCCCTCATCCCTTTCCTCGATGTGCGTGACGAGTTCTGGACCGAGCCCGTGGTCTATGGCTACGAGATCATGATCCGCCCCGGCCGGATCAAGGGCTGGGGCATGCACGAGCTCCAGACCGACCGGTACCTCGTCGCGAACGGGAAGATCCGCGTCGTTCTCTACGACGGGCGTGCCGACCGCGAAAGTCACGGACGCATCGCCCAGTTCTTCTTCACCGAGGCGTCGCCCGGGCTACTGGCGATTCCGCCGGGCGTGTGGCACGCCGACCAGAACTGGGGCGACACCGACGCTCGCATTGTCAACTTCCCGACGCGTGCTTACGATCCCGCCGAACCCGACAAGCTCCGGATCGACCCCCACTCGGACGTGATTCCGTTCGACTGGGAGCTGCGCGACAGCTAGGGCGTCTGGGAGTCGCTGACTTCGACGAACCGGCGCTCTCCGCTCTGGCGGAAAGAGACCGTGCCGGGACGCTTGGCGAAGATCGTGTCGTCGCGGCCGATGCCCGTGCCGTCGCCCGGCCGGAACTTCGTGCCGCGCTGGCGCAAGATGATCATCCCGGCCTTCACTTCCTGGCCGGAGAAGACCTTCACGCCGAGCATCTTCGGGTTCGAGTCGCGCCCGTTGCGTGACGAGCCGAGACCTTTCTTGTGAGCCATTAGTTCTTCTCCTGCTTCGCTGCGAGCGCGGACTCCAGTGCTGAGAGCGCGCCCTTCCGGTTTGCGTTCTTCTTCTCGAACTTCAGTGCCGCCTCCAGCTGCTCGACCTTCCAGCGCTTGGACTTCTCGGCGATGTCGGCGACCGTGAAGTCCTCGTAGCCACGCGGGGGCGATGCCGGCGCGGGCGCTGCGGGAGCCGCCGCTGCGGATCGAGGTGCAGGCGTCTCCGCTTTCGGCTTCGGTGCGGCAGTTTCCTTCTGCGCCGCGGGAGTCGTGGCCGCCGTGCTGCGCTTGGCTGTTCCGCCGATCGACTGGATCTCGATCTGCGACAGAGACGCGCGAAAACCCGTCTGCTTGCGGTAGCCGCTCTTGGGGCGGCGCTTGCCGATCCGGATCTTGTCGCCGAGCACGTGGCCGACAACCTTCACGGTGACCTGCGTCTGCGGCGACAACGTGCCGTCTCCGTCGCCTCCGAGGAAAAGCACATCAGGGTTGAAGGTCTTCCCTTCGTCCGTCTTCAGCCGGTCGACGAGCAGACGTTCCCCCTCGCGGACGCGGTACTGCTTCCCGCCGAGCGAGATGATCGCGTATGAGTCCTTTGTGGCAGCCATGGCGTGAAAATGCGGGCCTTCAGCCCGCGAGCGCGTGAAGTGTAGCGGAGGCCGCGCCCCGAACTAGGTCTCGACGTCGTCCCATTGGGACATCGGGACGTACTCCCAATCCGAGGCTTTTTCCTCCTCCTGCGTGCCCGCCTGCTGGGCCGCGCCTTCGCCGGCGGAGACCGTCGCCGTGGCGGCGGCCGCTGTCTTCTTCTTTCGGCCGCGTCCGCCGCGGCTGCCGCGACGGGTCTTCTTCTTCGGCGGCGAGGCCGCCGGTTCAGCGCCGTCCTCGGCCGCCTCGGCCGGGGTCTCTTCGGCCTCGCCGAGGTCGGGCGCGGGAATGTGGATCCTCGGCGCCGGCGCCTCTGCGGTCATTTCTGCGGGCACGGCTAGCTCGACGTCCTCGGGCGCTCCCGTTCCGTTGTCGCCA
>Ga0136846_1222770_pt1 | contig 12572 bp, 9 predicted proteins | sample HopSoiMetagenom2_FD_96841 | JGI IMG/M metagenome (GOLD analysis project Ga0136846, IMG submission 96841) | Grasslands soil microbial communities from Hopland, California, USA - 2 Assembly 2016 (version 4) | ecosystem: Environmental > Terrestrial > Soil > Grasslands | place: USA: Hopland...
TCCGGCCACACCGCATCGCCGCCGAACTCCGTCATCGGCTCCGGACACCCGTCCAGCCGATACCGCCGCACCGCCGACTCCCCCATATCGACCAGCGCCTCGGCATCACGCGCCACCGCGTCGGCCAACGCCGTCAACCCACTGGCCCGCAACCCATCGCCCCGATGCAGCCCGACCAACTCCACCGGCCCATCGATCACCGTCACCACCGCCGCGCCCACGCCGCGCGCCACCGCCTCGCCGACGCGCTCCAGATGCGCCGTCCCCGTCGTCGACGGCTCGATATACACCGTCAGCGTCCCACCGCAGGTCAGCCCCACAGCTTCGGCATCGTCCAGCCCGAAGGCCACCAGTCGCGGCCGCCCGCTGGCCAGCACCTCCGCCGCCACCTCGATCACATTCGCCTCGATACAGCCCCCTGACACGCTTCCGACCACCTCCCCCGGCACGCCGTCGGCCATCCGCACCGCCATCGACGCCCCCAGCTCGCGCGGACCGCCGCTCACGGCGACGACGGTGGCCAGCACGAACGGCTCGCCGGCGGCGCGCCAGGCGAGCAGCATCGGAAGTAGGTCACGCACCCGGCCCCACATCCACGATCGCCGCGACCGGACCACCGCCGTCAGGGCCTTGATGCGCCGCCGACACCGAGACGAAGACCGCCGGATCGCCGGTCACCGTCGCCGCCACGCCGCCCACACACGCCTTGATCTGCCGGTGCCAGTGCACGTCGGAGTCGTCGAGCATCGCGTTGCGGCGGCCGCGCACCATCCCGTCGGTGCTGGCCTCGCACTTGAGGAACACGTTCACCAGCCGGCCGTCCAGATCCGACGAGCGCGGCCGCTCCGGCAGCTCCAGCCCGGCCGAGCCGATCGCGTCCCAGATGGCGTCGGCGTCGAGCGCGTCGGCCATCACCGCGTGCCCGATGCGGTACCGCCCGCCGACGCCGCGCGCGTTGCCGACGACCACGACCTGTGCGCGGTCCAGCTCGACGCCCGATGAGCACGAGGCCACCGAGGAATACAGGCCCCTGTCATGCAGCACCGCGGAGTCCGGCGGCATCTCGATCTCGCCGAGCGCCACCGCGATGCCCAGGGCGGTGCAGCCGTTGGACAGGTCCATCGACTCGTGGGTGTGCTCGGTCCACACCGACTTCCCGCGCGCCTTGGCCTCGCGGATGGTCTGGATCGTGAGCAGCGGCGTCTTGGTCTGCACGTAGTGCACGTCCGCCGAGTCGTCGATGCCCGCGCGCTTCATCGCCTCGTGGACGGCGTCGGCGACCTTCGAGATCATCGCCGAGCGGCCGATCTCCTCGGGCAGCAGCGGTTCGCTCATCGCGAAGCCGACGGTCAGTCGCGGCTCGTCGCAGGGCTCTGCGTCCGCCACCGTCGCGAACACGGTGGCGTGCGGGGACAGCACGCCGTCGGTGCCGCCGGACCAGACGATCGGCACCTGCGCCACTTCCTCCTCGCTCCGCGTCCCGAGCCGCAGCAGCGTCTCGCGGAAGGCGCGGTCGGCGATGATGCGCGTGTAGTCGTTGACGCCGCCGTTCCCCTCGGTCTTGCCGACCACGGCGATGACCCGGTCGGCGTCCACCACCCCGGCGCTGATCAGGTCGGCCAGCCCGGAGGCGTCGCTGACGTGGTGCAGCGGCACCTTCCGGACCTCGATCGCCTCAGGCACTATAAGACTCCTTCTCCACTACGGTTCCGGCTTCCCCGAGAACGGCTTCGCGAATACTGCCCAAAGCGGCGATGACGGCCCGCTTCCCCCCGCTTTCGACAAACCGGCATGCGGCCTCCGCCTTGGGCGCCATGCTCCCGCCGCCGAACTCGCCGGCAGCCAGATGGGCCCGCAGCTCCTCGACGCCGACGCGACGCAGGGCGCTGGCGTCGGACCGGCCCCAGCGCAGGAACATGTGGTCGACGTCGGTGGCGATGACGAGCTGGTCGGCGCGGACCGCGCGGGCGAGCAGGACGGCCGAGAGGTCCTTGTCGATGACGGCTTCGACGCCCCGCGGGCCGGGCGTCGAGGCGTCCCGCGCCATCGGGATCCCGCCGCCGCCGCCCGCGACCACCACGAACCCGGCCTCGACCAGCGTCGCGACGGCCGGAGCGTCCAGCACTTCCAGCGGCTCCGGCGAGGCGACGACCCGCCGCCATCCGCGATCGCCCCGGTCCTCCCACGTCTGGCCGTGCGCGATCATGGCGGCGGCCTGGTCCGCCGGCAGATAGCGCCCGATCGGTTTGGTGGGCTTCCTGAAGCCGGGATCGTGCGCGTCGACGAGCGTCCGGGTCACCACAGCCGCCACCGGCTTGGTGATCCCACGCGCGGTCAGCGACGCTTCGAGCGCGCTCACGATCACGAAGCCGAGCGTCCCTTGCGTCTGCGCGCCACACCAGTCCAATGGCACCGGCGGCACGACATGCGCGGCCAGTTCGTTCTTCACCAAAAGGTTGCCGACCTGCGGGCCGTTGCCGTGCGTCAGCACCACTTCGACGCCGCCGGCGATCAGGTCCGCGACAGCCTCCATCGCCACGCCGACCGCCGCGATCTGGTCCTCGGGCCGGGCGCGGCCGTCCGGCGCCGTCATCGCGTTGCCGCCCAGTGCGATCAGGGTCCGCATAACCATCACAGCAGATCGCAATAGGCTGAGTGCGCTCCGTTGGCCAGGCGCGTGAAGCCCGGACCCCGATCGAAGAACGCTTTCTGCCCGTGCATCCACACGATCTCCTGCCGCGCCTCCTCGGTCGCCGCGAGGTCCACTTCGAGGTCGGGGGTCAGGACGAACCCGTAGTCACGCTTCGCACCCGCCAGCGACACCTTGCCCCATCGCACGTCTGTGAGGACTTCCTCAAGCGGCCGCTCCAGCGGATCGCCCCACCCGCCGCCCCCGGTCGTCCGGATCCTGATGACCTCGCCGGCCCGCACCGGCTCGGCGTCGGCCAGGGCGTCGACGACGCGCTCATCGGGGCCGCCGGGGTCGATCACCACCTCGAACGGCTGCCCGGCCCGGCCGCCGTTCACGCCCCAGCACGCCAGGATCGACCGGTCGGCGATGCTCATGAACTCGGCATCGCGCAACATCCTGATGTGCTTCTCATAGCCGAGACCGCCGCGGAACCGGCCCGGTCCGCCGGAGTCCACGGCCAGGCCCAGCTTCTCCACCCGGAACGGCCACCGCGCCTCGGCGAACTCCACCGGGATGTTCCGCGAGTCGGGGACCACATGGATCGTGTCCTCGCCGTCGGCGTAGTACCGGCCGCCGGATCCGCCGCCGAGCACTTCGCGCATCAGATAGGGCAGGCCTTCGGCGTCCGTCCCGTACACGCCGGTGTACCGGATGGTCTCCTGGTCCGCCGGCATCCGGCCGCCCGTCGCCTTGGCCAGCGCCCCGGCCAGCACGCCCAGCAACCGCAGGATCACGAAGGTCCGCGCGTTCGTCGGCGCCGGGAACACCGGGGTCAGCAGAGTGCCCGGCGGCGGGAACCGCATCTCGATCAGCGGCACCACGCCTTCGTTGACGTCGAGCTCTGCCATCCGCTCCGGGCTGTCGGCCAGGTTGCGCAGTACCGGTGCGAGCCACTTCTTCAGGAAGTTGCCGTCCGCGTAGTCGCCGCAGTGGTTGATCGGCCCCTTGGCCTGCGGCCCGGTCCCGGCGAAGTCGATGACCAGCCGGCCGCCGTCGTCCGGCAGCTTGGTGAGCGTGATCCGCTGCCGGTGCAGCCGCGGCGGATCGACGCCGTCGTGTTCGGCGTAGTCCTCCCAGGTGTAGGTGCCGTCCGGGATCTTGGACAGGAGCTCGCGGCGGAACGTCTCGGTGGTGTGGTCGATGATGGCGTCGAAGCATTCTTCGACGGCCTGCCGGCCGTAGCGGGCGAACAGTTCGCCGAGGCGCCGCGCTCCCATCAGGCACGCCGAACACTCGGCGTCCAGGTCGGCGGCCAGCGAGTCCGGCATCCGCGAGTTGCGGGTCATGATCTTCAGCGCGGCCTCGTTGGGCACCCCGGCGTCCCACAGCCGGATCGGCGGCACCATCAGGCCTTCCTCGAACACGCTGCGCGCGCCGGAGGGCATGGAGCCGGGGCAGGCGCCGCCGATGTCGTCGTGGTGGCCGAAGGCCTGGACGAACGCGACGACGGCGCCGTCGTGGAAGACCGGCACGGTCACGCACAGGTCGGGCAGGTGCCCTATGCCGCCTTCGGAGAGGTAGACGTCGTTGTGGAAGAACACGTCGCCGGGCCGCATGTCGGAGATCGGATAGTCGCGCACGATGGGGTGCACGAGGGCCGAGTAGGAGCGGCCGGTGAGCTTGCGCAGCTTGACGTCGTGGATGCCGACGCGGAAGTCGTGCGCGTCGCGGATCATCGGCGAGCGGGAGGTGCGGGCGATCGCGGTCTCGACTTCGCGTTCGACGGAGGTGAGCGTGCCTTCGACGATCTCCAGCAGGATGGGGTTCATGACCTGGCGTCCTCCTCGGCTCGATCCGCGTTGTCCAAGGTGAGGTGCAGATTGCCCCAGCGGTCCACGGTGCAGAGGAAGCCGGGGTGCACCGGGACGGTCGAGCCGTATTCCTGCACGATCGCGGGGCCGGAAAGGCAGTCGCCGTACATCAAGGTCCTGCGGTCGTAGATCGGCGTCGGGACGGGCTCGTCGTCGAACCACACCGCGCGCTCGCTCACCGGTTCCGGACGCCCGCCGTCACGAACGGGGACCTCGGCGATGACCGGGCGCTGGATCGGTCCGATGCCGGTCACGCGGAGGTTGACCCACTCGACGGCTTGTCGCTCGTCATCGCGGAACGAGTAGCCGTACATGGCCTCATGCGCGTCGTGGAAGGCTGCCACCACCTGGCCGGCGGCCTCCGGCCCGAATTCGCCGTCCGGTACCGCCACGCGTACCTCGTAAGCCTGTCCGAAGTAGCGAAGATCGGCGCTGCGTTTGAACACCTGTTGCTGAGCGGCGAAGCCCTCTGCGCTGAGCGCTTCCGCCGCCATCGTCCGCAGTTGTTGGAACAGCCCGCTTACACGCGGCACGTCGATGCGGTCGTGGCGTCGGACGTAGGTCTGCACGTAGTCGTTGCGGACATCGACCGTGAGGAGTCCGAAGGCTGATACGTTCCCGGGGTTCGGCGGCACCAGCACGCCCCGCACGCCGAGAATATCGACAAGACGACAAGCCAACAGCGCGCCCGAGCCGCCGAACGCCGTCAGCAGGAAGTCCCGGACATCCAGCCCGCGCTTCACCGTGATCTGTCGCAGGGCGTTGGCTTGGTTCCAAGCCGAGATCTCCAGGATTCCGGCAGCCGTGGCCTGCTCGGACAGCCCGAGCTTGTCGCCGAGCGTGACCAGTCCGGTGTGGGCCGCCTGCGTGTCGAGCGGCACCTCGCCGCCGAGCAGGCCGTCCGGGATGCGGCCGAGCACCAGATGCGCGTCGGTGACCGTGACCTCGGTGCCGCCGCGGCCGTAGCAGACCGGTCCGGGATCGGCGCCGGCCGAGCGCGGGCCGACCTTCAGCGTGCCCTCGGGCGCCAGCCACGCCACCGAGCCGCCGCCGGCGCCGACGGTCACGACGTCGATCATCGGGATCTTCGACGGATAGCCGCCGACGCCGCCCTCGGTGGTGACGGCGGGCTCGCCGTGCAGGACCACGGCCACGTCGGTGGAGGTGCCGCCGCCGTCGAGGGTCAGGATGCGGTCGAAGCCGGCGTGCGCGCAGATCAGGGCGGCGCCGAGCGCGCCCGCGGCCGGGCCGGACAGCACGGTCGTGACCGGCTGGCGGACGACCTCCTCGGCGGAGAGCACGCCGCCGTTGGACTTCATGACGTAGAAGGGGATGCGGCGGCGGTGTTCGGTGAGCGCGTCGAGGCGTTCGCGGATGCGGCTCACGTAGCGGGAAACCGTGGGCTTCACGGCGGCGTCGACGAGGGTGGTCATCGAGCGCTCGTATTCGCGGTACTCGGGGAGGACATCGCAGGACAGCGATACCGCGGCCTCGGGGAACTCGGCTTCCAGGACGGCGCGCATGGCTAGTTCGTGTTCCGGGTTGGCGTAGGAGTGCAGGAACGAGACGCCGATCGAGCGCACATCGGCGGCTTTGAGCAGGCGTGCGGCCTCCTTGGCGCCGACTTCGTCGAAGGGGCGCACCTCCGCGCCGGACGCGTCGAGGCGGCCGCCCACGCCGCGGACCAGGTCGGCCGGGACGATGCGGGGCGGCTTCACCCAGAAGTAGCTGTTGCCATAGCCGTCCGGGACCGACTGACGCGCGATTTCCAGCAAGTGTTCGAAGCCTGCTGTGGTGATGAAGCCGAGGCGTTCGACCTTGCCCTGCAACAGCTGGTTGGTGGCGACGGTGGTGCCGTGGCTGACGACGGCGATGGCGTCGGGGGTCGCGTCGAGCATTGTCAGGGCTTTGCGGACCGCGGCGATGAGCCCCTCGGACGGATCGGCCGGGGTCGAGGGAACCTTGCCGGCGGCGAACCGGCCGTCGGCTTCGTCAACCGCGACGACGTCGGTGAATGTCCCGCCGGTGTCGATACCGATCCGGATCATGGGCGGTCCCCGAGCGGGAACGGGGTGGTGGCCGCGCTGCTCAGCTCCTGCTGATAGGCGCTCAGGAGCTTGAGGTTGCGTCCGGCGAGATGGTCGAAGGTCTGGGCCCGGTCGGATCCGGGTGTCAGGGTCCGCATCGCGGTGGCCGGGTCCAGGCGGGCACTGGCCCAGCCCTCGTGCGAGGCGGCGCGGGCGACGACCTCGGCGACGGGGGTGACGATCAGCGAGTTGCCGAAGTAGTGGACGCCCGCCGGGTCGGTGCCGGTGGCGTTCGCACCGATGATGAAGACGTGGTTGTCATAGGCGCGGGCGCGGTTCGTCAGCTCCCAGATATCGGCGGAGCGCAGCAGCGCTGAGGGGCGGCAGATGATCTCGGCACCGAGTACGGCCTGGATGCGGAACAGTTCCGGGAAGTCGCCGTCGAAGCAGACGGTCAGACCGATACGCCCGAGTTCGGTGTCGACGACGGTGACCGAATCGCCGGGAGTCACCCATTGCGTCTCGCCGGGGAAAAGGTGGGTCTTGCGATAGACGCCTAGGACGTCGCCGCCAGGGCCGATCAGCACGGCCGAGTTGTAGACGACGCCGCGCTCGGCTCCACGCTCATAGGTGCAGTGGACGACGTGGACGCCGAGGCGGCGTGCGGCTTCCTGGACGGGCTCGGTGGCGGGGCCGGGGATCGGACTCATCAGGTCCCAGAGATCCTCGGTGGCGATGCCCGGGGTGAAGCCGGTGGTGACGGCCTCGGGCAGGACGAGCAGGTCGGCGCCGGTCGCACTGACGCACCGTTCCATGAGCTCGACGGCGCGATTGAGGTTCTCGGCCACGCTGTTCGCGGTGAGCGGGCCGGGGTGGGGCGCCAGTTGGAGGGCCGCTGCGGTCATCGGGCGCATGGCACGCTCCAGCACTGTGACCCACAGGATCGCCCGGCATCGGTCATCGACCGGGTTTCGCTCCAGCGGCCGAACCCGGTCGTCGCAGCTGGCATTCGGCCTTCGCGTGCGGCGCCGAGGCCTCGGCCGGCTGACGAAGTCGCGGGCCTCATCGCGACCCCCGCCGACCGCGCGAGCGCCCCATCGTCCAGCCGAGCACCACCCCGCCCAGGGCCGCGGCCGCGCCGGCCAGTGTCGCCGACGTGATCGCGGCGGTTCCAGGCGCGGGCGCTCCGGCGGCTCCGGCCGGCACATACCGCGCCGCTTCCGGTGCCGCGGCTTCGACGGGCCGGGCCTGCGCCGACGCGGGCGCCTCCTCCCCCACCAGCACCCCGTCCATCCCGGAGAAGAACTGCCCCGCGAGCTTGCGCGCCACCCCGCCGAGCATCCGCTGCCCGACCCCGCCGACCACGCCGCCGACCACCGCGTCGGCGTCGTACTCGACGCGGGTGTGGCCGTCGGCCTCGTCGACCAGCAGCATGCGGCACTCCGCCGAGACCGTGCCCGGGGCGCCGGCACCCGAGGCGCGCAGGGTGAAGGACCTCGGTGCCGCGCGGTCGGCCAGCTCCACGCGTCCCTTGTACGTGCCCTTGATCGAACCGACGCCGACCGTGACGACCATGTCGTAGACGTCTGGCTCGACCAGTTCCAGCCGTTCACAGCCGGGGATCGCGGCGGCGAGCGTCGCCGGATCCGTCAGGGCCTCGTAGACCCGTCCCACGTCGGCTCTCAGAACCGCGTTGCCGGAAACCTTCACGCGTGTACCCGACCTTTCCGCAACTCGTACAGTTCGCTCGGCGAGATCGGCATCCGCCGGATGGTCAGCCGCTCAGCGTCTTCGATGGCTGATGCGATCGCCGCCGAGGTGGGGATGACGCCCGCCTCTCCCGCGCCTTTCAAACCCAGGGGGTTCAGTCCCGAGGCCGTCACCATGTGCGCCGTCGTGATCTGCGGCACCTCAGTGGCGAACGGGATCAGGAAGTCCATATAAGAGGCGTTCACCAGCTGCCCTGCCTCGTCGTAGACGATCCGCTCGTACAGCGCTCCCCCGACGCCCTGCGCCACGCCGCCGTGTACTTGTCCCTCCACGATGCGCGGGTTCACGACCACACCGCAGTCGTGCACGACGCAGTACCGCAGGATCCGGATATCGGCGGTCTCCGGATCGGTCTCCACGACGACCCCGTGCGCTCCGGCGGCGAATGTCGACCGCTCCGGCATGTAGTAACCGGTCGCCTCCAGGCCCGGCTCCTCCCCGGAGCTGGAAACGGAGGCGAACTGCGTCGCCGCCTTGGCCGCCTCGTCGAAGGCGTAGCGCAGCGGATTCGACAGCACCGCGACAGTGCGCAGGTCGATGGAGACCGTGTGGTCGTCCCGGTGCCGTACCAGCCCGTCGACGAGCTCCAGTTCCCCGGGCTCGACGCCGCCGCCGAGGGCCGCCGCCGCGACCCGTTTGGCCTTCTCCGCGACCTTGCCGGCGGCCACCGCCACCGCGTTGCCGCTGGTCACGATCGCCCGCGAGGCGAACGTGCCGACCGCGTACTTGAACCGCCGGGTGTCGCCGGTGACGACCGTGACGTCGGCGACCGCCACGCCGAGCTGGTCCGCCGCGATCTGCGCCAACGTCGTGTAGTGCCCCTGTCCCTGCGTGGTCAGCCCGGCGGAGACCACGACTTCGCCGGTCGTCTCCACCTTCACATGAGCACCCTCATACGGCCCCATGCCGGTGCCTTCGACGTAGGCCGCTACGCCGATCCCGATCCGGCGTCCCTCGGCGGCCGCGGCCTCGCGCTCGGCTTCGAAGCCGTCCCAGCCGACCAGCTCGCGGATCATCCGCAGCATCTTCGGATAGTCGCCCGAGTCGTAGATCAGGGGGCGGCCGTCCTGGAACACCAGGCCTTGGTCGTACGGCATCTCCTCGGGCTGGATCAGGTTGGCCTCGCGCACGGCCAGCCGGTCCAGCCCCAGGTATTCGGCGATCGCGTCCATGGTCCGCTCCATCGCGAACACGCCCTGCGGACGCCCGGCGCCGCGATACGGCGTCACCATCACAGTGTTCGTATACAGCGAGGTGAACTCGACCCGGTACGCGCCGACCTTGTACGGTCCCAGCAGCTGCGTCGACGACACGATCGGCACGATGATCCCGTACGGCGTATACGCGCCGTTGTCGTGCCAGATCTCGACGCTGAGCCCGTGCAGGCGCCCGGAGCCGTCGAAGCCGACCTCGATCCGCTGCTGCTGGCCGCGCTCGTGCGCGCTGGAGATGAAGTGCTCGCGCCGGTCCTCGGCCCACTTCACGTCCCGCCCGAGCGTCATCGCCGCCCAGGGCACCAGGATCTCCTCGGGCCAGGGATGCACGATCTTCACACCGAAGCCGCCGCCGACGTCGGGGGTGACCACCTCGACCCGGTCCGGCGGCAGCCCGAGCTTGGCCGCCACCGCCAGGCGGACGCTGGTCGAGGTCTGCGTCGAGGAGTGGACCCGCAGGGTCTTGTCGTCTGCGTCCCAGCGCGCCAGGACCCCCTTGCCCTCCATCGGCATCGAGGCGCTGCGCTCGATCTCCAGGTCCAGCGTGAGGCGGTGCGGGGCGGCGGCGATCGCCTGGTGCGCGTCGCCTTTGCCGTTGACCTGCACGCTGCGCGCGGCCACGTTGCCCGGGACGTCCTCGTGCACCAGCCGCTCGGCGGCGCGCGCCGCTCCGATGCCGACCACCGGCGGGAGTTGCTCGTACGTCACCACGATGCGCTCGGCGGCGTCCTCGGCGAGGTAGCGGTCGGTCGCGACCACCATCACCACGGCTTCGCCGACGTGGTTGACCTCGCCGTTCGCCAGGCAGTGCGGAGTGCGGGGGTGGGTCAGGTCGGGGTGCGGGATCAGCAGCGGGAGCGGTTCGGCGATGCGGTCCGGGAGGTCCTCGTGGGTGTAGACGGCGACCAGGCCGTCGACGTCGAGGGCGTCGCTGACATCGATGTCGAGGATGCGCGCGTGTGCCACCGGGCTGCGGACGAACGCCGCCGCCAGGGCGTCATGGCCCAGGTCGTCGAGATAGCGGCCGTCACCTCTCAGGAGTCTGGGATCCTCTTTGCGCACCAGCGGCTGGCCGAGGTATTTGTCGCTCACGGTGTCGCCTCCCGCTCCCGCTTGAGCTCTGCCGCCCGCAGGACGGCGGCGACGATGTTCTGATAGCCGGTGCAGCGGCAGAGGTTGCCGCCGATCGCTTCGCGCGCTTCTTCCTCGGTGGGCTTGGGGTTCTCCTCCAGGTAGGCGGTGATGGTGGTGATGAAGCCGGGGGTGCAGAAGCCGCATTGCAGGCCGTGGCATTCGTGGAAGGCTTGCTGGACCGGTCCCAACTCGCCCGCCGGTTCGCAGCATCCTTCGACGGTCGTCACCGCGTGGCCGTCGACCGAGACCGCGAAGATCAGACAGGAGCGGACCGGTACGCCGTCGAGCAGCACGGTGCAGGCTCCGCAGACCCCGTGTTCGCATCCCAGGTGCGTACCGGTCAGGCGCAGGTCCATGCGCAGGAAGTCCGCGAGCAGGCGCCGGGCCGGAACCTCGGCGCGCCGGGTCACGCCGTTGACCGTCACGGTGACCTGGTGCCGTTGTTCGCTCATGGCGCCACCGCCTCGTACGCGGCCTGCAGAGAGCGCGCCGTGAGGACACGTGCCAGGTGTCTGCGATAGTCGGCGCCGGCGTGGATGTCGTCCTCGGGTTCCAGCCGGTCGGCCGCGATCTGGCCGGCCGCCGCCCAGGCGACGCCGCTGGCGATGTCGGCGCCGGCCACCGCCTCGGTCACGTCCACCACCTGCGGCACCGGTCCCATCGCGATGTACACGGCCGTGGCGCCGACCACCGCGCCGACCTCGTCGACGCGTACCAGCGTGCCGACGCCGCACAGCGCGTAGTCGCCGTTGCGTCTGGACACCTCGCGCCAGTCGCTTCCGGTGCGGCCGCGCGGTCTCGGGAAGTAGGCCTCCACGGCGATCTCGTCCTCGCGGCAGGCGGACTCCATCGGCCCGACGAAGAAGTCCCGCGCGGCGACGATTCGTTCGCCGTCGCGTTCCGAGCGCAGCGTCACCTCGCCGTCGAGCAGTGCCAGCACCGCCGGCATCTCGCCGCAGGGGTCGGCGTGCACGAGGCTGCCGACGGTCGTGCCGCGGTTGCGGATGGTCGGATGCGCGACGGTGCGCACGGCCTGGCGCAGCAGCGGGATCGCTTCGAAGGCATGAGTGGCCCGCTCGACGTCGGCGTGCCGGGCCAGGGCGCCGACGCGGACGCCGTGCAGGTCGGTGCGCACGTAGGCGAGCTCGTCCAGCCGGTTCACGTCGACCAGCCGCGCGGGGGCGGTCAGCCGCATGTTCAGCATCGGCACCAGGCTCTGGCCGCCGGCCAGCACCTTGGCCTCGGCGCCGTGCTCGGCCAGCAGGCGCACGGCCTCGGCGACCGTGTCCGGGCCGTGGTACACCACCGGCGGGGGCTTCATGTCGGCATCCTCTTCTCGCCCAAAGGGCCGCGGCGACGTCGACATGTGCCGAACGCCGCCGCGATCGCTGGCTTAACTTGCCCAAGCACTGATCTTCATCCGGCTCGTTTCACAGCCCTGTACCCGCCTCGGCGACCGGCGACTCTTCCCGCGTCATACCACCCGGTCGTTTCAGATACTCCGGCGCTATCAGCCGGGCGCCGTGGTAGGCCACGATGGTGACGATGGTGCCGAGCGCGATGCCGGACAGCGAGAAGTCGTCGGTGAACTTCAAACTGGTGTTCCCGATGCCGATGATGACGCCGGCGGCGATCGGGACCAGGTTCAGCGGGTTGCCGAAGTCGACCCGGTTCTCGGTCCATATCTTGACCCCGAGCAGGCCGATCATGCCGTAGAGGACGACCGTGATGCCGCCGAGCACGCCGCCGGGGGTGGCCGCGACCAGGGCGCCGAACTTGGGTGAGAGGCCGAACAGGATCGCCACGAGCGCTGCGACGTAGTAGGCGGCCGTGGAGTAGACGCGGGTGGCGGCCATGACGCCGATGTTCTCGGCGTAGGTGGTGGTCGGGGAGCCGCCGAAGGTGCTGGCCAGGGCCGTGCCGA
>Ga0136846_1238058_pt1 | contig 12572 bp, 10 predicted proteins | sample HopSoiMetagenom2_FD_96841 | JGI IMG/M metagenome (GOLD analysis project Ga0136846, IMG submission 96841) | Grasslands soil microbial communities from Hopland, California, USA - 2 Assembly 2016 (version 4) | ecosystem: Environmental > Terrestrial > Soil > Grasslands | place: USA: Hopland...
ATAAACAACATTGCTATCATCTATCGCCGCGGTGCCATTGGTCGTGGAGGCATCGGTGATGACGAGGGGAGTGCCTTCCTGGTCGGAGTCATTGTTGAGCACCGGCACCGCGACGCTGAAGTTTTTCCAGGTCGAGGCCGTGTCATTGACGGCAGTTGGCGGATAATTGGTATTAACTACGATGATGCTCACGGTGACGGCACTGCCGGTCGCCTGGCCGTCGTAAGGTCTGTAAGTGAAGCTGTCGGGTCCGTAATAATTGCCCGAGGGTTTGTAGGTGAAGCTTCCGTTGGCGTTGAAGGTCAGGTTGCCGTGGCTTGGGAAGGTGAGCCGCTGCGCGGTCAAAGGGTCTCCATCAGCATCGGTATCATTGGCCAGGACACCGGTTGAGGCCGGAACGGTAAGGGTCAGTTTTCTGAAGGTGCCGTAAGTATCATTGCTGCCAACGGGCGCATTATTGAGAACGGTCAGAGTTGCCTGCCTGCTATCCACGTAACCGCCGGCATTGTAAACCCGGACCCAGTAAAGTCCGGCATTTCCGTTGGTGATATTTACGAGGGTTAGGCCAGGCTGGTTCGCGCCGCTCAGTGCGGTGCCGCCAAAATACCATTGATATGACATGGTTGTCAGGCTGCTGGCGGTGACCAAAAAGCTGGCACTGCCCGATTTCAGGGCAATTGCGTCTAACGGTTGGACAAGTATGGTGGGAGGCGCTCCAGCGCCGAAGCTCTGCAAAGGCGACAAACCAAGCAGAAAAAGCAGGCACACCGCTGCTATGTGTCTCAACCTTAAGCCGCCAATCACTATCACAGTCTCAAAACAAGCCAAATTCGTGCCAGTTTAGAATTTCCAAAGGACGTTTAACATGAGGCAAACATGAGGCAAAAGAGGGAACAGAGTTGGACTAGGATTTCGAGGAAGATTGCGACGAGGGTCCCGATGAAGATTGCGACAAAGATCCCGATAACGATTGCGACGAGGGTGCCTTTGAGCGGGCGAAGCGCCGCTCGCTACGGTCAAGAATTAACACCGGGCGCAAAAGCGTACTAAGCAAGGACCGTAATTACCTGCTCCCACGCTAAATCAGATCTGCGCCCGGAAAGCTGGTTATCTCCGGACCGCCGCGTCAGCTGGCTTGGGCGGAGGCGAGCAGCTTGTCAGCGGCTTCGCGATCGAGGATTTCCCGTATCACAGTCAGCAAATTGTCGTTATCAATTGGCTTCTGGAAAACGTGGGCGACACCCATGGCCAGGGCACGCTGCCGGAATTCCTTCTGGTCACTGCCGGTGATGACAATGAAAGGCTTGCGCCTGGCAGGGTCTTCGCTGCGGCGCAGCCAGCTCATGATAAGAAAGCCATCCCAGGGGACTCCGCCGCCATGAGCAACATCGGGCGGGAAGCTCAGGTCAACGAGGATGATGTCGGGCTGTTCATTGCGGGCGAGGCTGATGGCTTCGCCGCCGTCCTGGGCAGTGAGGACTTTGTAACCGTTGAGTTCCAGTTTGTTCTGAAGCGTTTTGAGAATGACGAGGTTGTCGTCAATGATCAGGATTTTTTTGGCACTCATGACTTGGTTGGTTCGGCTAAAATCATTTATTGCAGGTCTGAAAGCAGCACAAGTTACGCCATGGGAGGCTTTTATCGTCCCAATTTGGCCCGGTAAAAGCCTCGTCCTGACCCCGGGAATGGTCCGGGCAGTGGAAAAAGAGGCCGGCCGCCTCGAAGGCGGCCGGCCCGGTGCTGGAGCTGTATGAGAGCAGTTCCAAATCAATTCCCTCGCTTAGTTGGGCTTAATTTCATTCCAGGTGGTGACGAGGTAACGCCCATTGCTGGGTGAAGTATTGAGAGCTTCGTCGTAGTGGAAGCTGAAATGACCGTTCAAAGTGGCCGATTGGGCCATGATAGAGCCGCAGAAATCCTCGTTACCGCTGCCGCCGCCGTTCAGTGTGAGGTCGGCGTTGGGGGCAACCAGGATGCCGGTGAAGGCGCCGTTGCCCGCCAGGGAGAAGGACGTGACGGTGGGAGCGCAATAGACGATAAAGTTGCCGGGGAAACCGTTCGGATTGACAACGTTATTGCCCGTGATGCCAACCGTAGTTCCGCCAGCATAGACGAGCATAGTCGGAATCTGAGGAATGGAAACCACAGCCCAATTGGTGCTGCCGCAGCTGCGAACCCAGACCGTACCGGGGGTTTGATAGTTGATGTAATCGGTGCCAGTGAGGCCGTTCGGCAAATAGACGGTTACGTTTACGCCGAGAACACAGGCGCTGCCGGTGAGGGAAGCTTCCTTGTAGTTCTGGTTGGCGAAGAAAAGATGCGAATAGGAGTTCGTGATGTAAAACGTGTTGGTGGTGAAAAGGCTCCACGCATAATTAAGGTTCGGCCAGGAATACGTGAAGGTGCTGTAGCTGAAGTAGCCGGTAATCCGATTAAACGAGTAAAGATTGTAGTTGTAGGTGTACCCGTTGATTTTGTTGTACGCGTAGCTGTCAATGTGCGTATGGCCGCCGTTCCAATTGGTCGTTACCGAGCCGACATACGTTCCTGGGGTAGGATAGGCAGGGGTCGTGGCGATCGTCGTTTGGTAATTGGTGGTGATGCTTGAGGGCAAGGGGCTGGGCAACGTGGTTTGATTGTTGTACGGGACGGTCGTCACATTACCGAGATAGGTGCCGGCAGCAGGAACGTTATTGGAGGTCGTAACAATGGTGTTGGTGGTCAAACCAGGCATCGGACCGGGATAATGGTCAATGGTAGCAACCCCCACATTGGTGACCAGGCCGACCGTGCCGGCGCCCGGGTTCACCGAGTTGGTGTTCCAGGAAGTGATATTGGTGACGACATTGCCTTGAGGAGGCGTGGTATAACTGGAAGAGTTCGTGGAAGCGATCGTGACATAATTGCTGCTGGAACGCACATCACCGGAGCAGGATGGGCCCCAGGTGCTCGCGACACTCGGCGGCGTCGTGTCAGGAAAGGTAAAATTGGCGTCATTCACGACCCAACCTGGAGTTGGCTTGCCTTGACCGCTGTGCGGGCCGACACCGCCGCCGGGGCCGTAAGTAATGGTGCAGTTAGGGCCGAGGTGGGCATGGCCGTAGATGTTGGCGTTGCCGATGCTGACTGAGGAATTGACAACACTGCCGTCGCTGGCGATGTCGCCCTGGTCGCCTTGATATTTGCTGGAGTCGTATCTGCCATTGGTGCTCTTGGTCGGATCCTGAGAATTGAAGCTGTCGGTGTAAATGCCGTTACCATTGAGGTCTATGTTGCGCTTCACGACCAGCGCCGCGGTGAACATGTTGCCCTTGGAGCAAGTCACGAGGACGGCACGGGCCAGTGGCGCGTTAGCGCCAACGTTCACGCCGGCGGCGGCGAACATCGTGGACCCATAATTAACTGCAAGTGAAGGCGGCTGGACGTACGCCTTGGCAATGATGACGGGCAGCAGTGCGTTGGTGACGCTCATGAAGACCGCGTAACCATTCCCATCCCCCAGGTTATTGCTGCGCCAATACATATTGAGCGTGCCGTCGTAGGTCCAACCGTCCACCGTGAGGTTGGGATAGTTGCTATTGAGGTGCTGGAGCCCTTCTTCGACACCGGCCTCGGTGACGGAAATGGCGAGGTTCCACGCCTGGGAGCGGGAATTAAGCCTGGTCTGCTGCTCGCAGAGCGATAGATACGACATGACGAATACGCTGAGCAGGGTGCATATGACAAGCGTCACCACCAGCGCGCTGGCGGCTTGCTTGAGGTTTGGAGACTTAACTATTTTCATAACTTTTCCTTAATTGTCTTGTTGCTTACGGATTACGACGCAAGCGGTTTGAATATCTTCGCTGTTGACGACGGGAGTGGGACAAATTCGCATGCCGGTTTTCCAACTGAGCTGGACAACTTTGACCCATTGCTGCCAGTTCGTGCTGGCGTAATTGACGGGATAGAAGTCGAAAGTGGCATTGGTCGGCGGCGGGCGCATGTACAGATTAAAATTGAGGAGGCTGCAGTTGGTGAGGAGAACTTTGGTCGCGCCATCCACCGAACGGCGCACCTGCTGTTTGGTGCTGTCGAAGGTATAAGTGACGGTTTGATTATCGCCACTGAGCAAAGTAAGGCTGCGCACGGTGGCATTGCTGGAATAGCCGGTAATTTGTTTGGCCTGCCGCAGTTCATAAGTGACGGTGTCCATGGCCTGCCGGTTGTATGCATCCAGCACGGCGTAGTTAGCCAGGGCGGCGAAGCTGCGGACGCTAAAGAGAGTGATGATCGCCAGCCCCATTGCGGCGATGGAAAACACGCCGACGCCGAACATCATTTCGACAAGAGTGTAGGCCTGGGCGGAACGGCTGGTACGCTTAATAAACATAGTTTTGGACTCCGTCCTTAGCGACCAAAGTGGTGAGGCTGCGCGTATGATTGATTCTGCCCGCGGTGTTCCACTGCAGCGTGATGGTGAATTGGCGCATATTCGCGCCGTAGGTGGGGGCAAAGTTGGTCATCGAATTGATGGTGGTTGTGCCACTATAGACCACCCCGGGAGTGCTGGGAGTTTGGGGGTCGTAAAGAGCGGTGAAGGTGGCCGGAACAAACCCGGCGTTGGTGACCTGGTCCCAATTGTAAAGGCGAATGGCCTCGGTTTTCTCCAGCAGAATTTGCGTGGCGCGGGCATTCTCGCGGGCCAACCGCATGGTGAACATGCCGTAATTGATGGAATTGATAATTCCGCCGCCCATGATACCGAGAATGGCGGTGGCAATCAGAGACTCCAACAGCGTGCCCGCGCGCTGACGCAACCGGCGGCGGACTCCCGCAAGCCTCGAATCGGTTACCGCGGTCACACGGGATGCTAAAATAATTTTCATGTGCGTTTCTGCCTCCCGTTCTCTATCCAGCCGTTCATTCTGACTGGCTCCTCTAAGCAGATGGCTTGCCAAGGCTGTGCCGAGTGTCCAATTCTAAAACGCACGCGCATTCAAGCGCGTTTATGCCGCCCGGAAGGAGAGTGTCACCCGCAAGTGTCCCACAGAAGCTGCGTGCTTGGACAGTTGTCCAGATATTGGATGTTTCCCCGGATTTTGCCCCGGGGGGAAACTAAATTTTTTCCCGGGGCAAATACCGGGTTGCTCCCGGGGAAACCCCTGGAAAGAGGGTGAAGTTTCGCTCAAACAGGGAGTTGATGGAACAGATGCTGCTTATTTCAAAAGGCAATGAAGGAAACGACAGGTGCATGAATTTGCCTTTCCTCAGTCGGACGGACGATGGCAAGCCGGATAGCATTATCGCGGTGGACCTTGGCGCGCGCACAACCAAAGCGGTGCACCTGCGCCGAAATAATGGCCACGTCTCGCTTTCCAAGTACGTAGTGCTCGATGCGCCCACCAACGACAGTTCAACGCCCAAAGAATTGCTTTCGCGCCGGCTCAAAGCCGTCACCCAGGCGCTCAAAGTGGACACCAAACACCTTACCCTGGCCTTGAGCGCTACCGATGCTCTTATTAGGCCAATTGAGACGCCGGTGATGCCCGTTGAGAAATTGCGCCAGGTGCTGAAGCAGACCCCCGGGAAATACCTGGAGGAAGATTTGACGGGATACATTTTCGACGCGCAAGTGGTCCTATATTTTTCACAGATCAATCACGCCAAAGGTGGAGGAGATAGCGGACAGCGCGAACAGCGCGTCGTCGTCACGGGCGCCAAAGAGAGCCTCGTCAACGAATATCTTGCTGGAGCCAAGGAAGCCGGTTTGATTCCTGAGGTCATCGTGCCGGGAGTCGTGGGGCCCATAAACGCATTTTCTCTAGCGATGCCGGACTTGTATCTCAAGGAATCGGTGGCGCTGCTGGATATCGGCTTTTGGACCTCGACCTTATCGGTGCTGCGCAAAGGCGAGCTGGTTTTCAACCGCGTAATCAACATGGGTGGCGACAACCTGACGACTACGTTGAGCGAAACATTGAACGTGAGCTATGCCGAGGCTGAAAGCCTAAAGGTCTCGACCTCCCCGGAGGCGGGCGCCGCGCTGGCCTCAAGCCTGGCCCCGCTGGCACAGGAGCTTCGCTCCGAGCTTGGTATTTTCGAATCTCAATACGACCGCGCAATTTCACACATCTATGTCAGCGGCGCTTCCGCCCGGTCCGATGTTGTCATCCAGACGCTGACCCAGGAATTGATGGTGCTCTGCCATGCCTGGGATCCCACGCGGGCGGTTCAGAACCAATTGGCGCCGCAACCTTTCAGCGAAATGTCCGAGCTAGCGCCTCAATTCGCCGTCGCCATCGGCGCCGGCCTGGCCGCAATCAACCCAGGGTCATGATACTCGCGCTCAATCTCCTCGCCGGGACGCAGCAACCCCGCCGCAAAAAGCAAAGCGCCAGCACCAGGCTGGTGCTCTGTGCCTGCGGAATCAGCCTCCTGGCGATGCTCGGCTGGAGCGCTTACCTGGAAACCAGAATCTTTCTCGCGCGGGCCGGCGTCACGCAGGCGCAACATGATATGGAGCGCCGCAAGCCGGCCTATCGTGCCGCGCTGGACAAACAAGCGAAAGTGGCTGAAATGAGCCGAACCCTGCTCGCGCTGCAAAAATATTCGGCCAGCCGGTTCCTCAATGCACCTGTCCTGAATGCGCTTCAGCAAACCACCGTGGAGGACATTGAATTGACACGGCTTCAGACCGAAGTGGCCGCGAATGATCCGCAGGCTGGGGCCACGCCCAGGCCAGGACGAATGGTGTTGCACCTGGAAGGCACCGACTCATCGTCCCGCGCCGGCGCCAAAATCGAGCCTTTCCGGGATATGGTCTCGACCAACTCGTATTTTCTTTCAGCCCTCGCCAAATCGCAGGGTGTGATATTGAAAAATATTTCGCCCTCTCAGCTCTCCTCCAACTCGGGAAGATTTTGTGTGTTTTTCAAACTCGACTGTGTTTATCCCGAGGCTAAGCCATGAACTCCGGCAATCTCTTTAGCGGTGGAAATTCCACCAGCATCGTCATCGCTTCGGTGACCGCCGCGGCCGCATTGGGACTCGGCTTGGGTGTGATCAAGCCACAGTATGAACGGCTCCAGCGCGTCGCTGCCCAACACAAAAGCATCGCGGCGCAGGCGAGCCATATTGAGGATGTCCTTAGCACTACTGACCGCGTGAATGCCGAGTTTTCGCTCGCAAGCAGAAACTTGAATGAGGCCGAAAGTGACATCAGCACCAGTGGCTCGGATCTGTTCGAATGGTCCGTTTTGGCGCTGCACAAATTCAGCGCGCCCTACCAGGTGAAGTTCCTTAAATTCTCCCCCGGAGAAGCACCCGCTTCTCCGCCGGACCTGGCGAGTGCCTCCTACCATGAGGGACTGACTTCTGTGTGGGGCAAGGCCCGCTTCCATTGTTTCGGACAATTTCTAGCCGATTTGGAAAACCAATTTCCGCATTTCCGGGTCATCAACATCAGCCTCGAGCCGGAGCGCGGCAATAACGAAGAATCCGAAGGGCTGTCGTTCAAAATGGACCTGGTTTACCTGGTAAAACACAATTCATAAATGGAGAGCTTTATGAAAACAAACTTTCAACCGTTGCGAAGTTTTTGCGTCAAGTTGGCCACAGTGCTCTGCCTGCTGGTCGCCACAATCGTGGCGCGCGCACAGACCGCGGCCACCACGACGAATTCCTCCGCGGCTTCGCTGCCGCCTTTGCCAAAATCGGTTTTTCTGATCCCGAGCTCTCCCAAACAGGGCAAGGACCCATTCTTCCCGCGTTCATCGCTGCCTTACGCGCTCGCGCCTCAATCCGCCCGCCCCACTGCGGCTCCCACGGGACCCGCTCCGGGCGAAACCGATTTGGTTCTTAATGGGCTTTCGCGCGCCAACAACCGCCAGCTCGCCATCATCAATAACCAAACCTTCGCGGCCGGCGAGGAAGGCGATGTCAAAACCGCCAAAGGCAAAGCACATATACGCTGCCTTGAGATTCGAAGAGACACCGTCCTGATTCTCATCGCCGGCGAAACCCGCTCGTTGTACATCCGCCCCGGAAGCTGAGCTTGAATCGCCCCTACCCTTCGGCTACAACCATGGCCGAATGCGCGATTCGACCGGACCCACGCTCACCAAGTGGCCTTTTTTTGTCGGTGATGCCTTGCTGCTCTGCGCAGCGTATCTCATTTATTCCCAAACTCATGGACCATTGGGCTTGCGCGAGCTTTCGCTTATTGCGCTTTGCATAGCCGCCGCGGCTTCGCTCGGCATCCTGCCTTTTATCCTGGAATACGGTGGGCTGGTCAAAGTTGCTGAAGCAACTGCTTTGACGACGGTGGTCTCGCAAATCCAAAAGCTGGAAACCATCGCCAGCGACATAACCACCGCTACCGGGCGCTGGCAGTTCGTTCAGGAAGCGGCCGACAAAACCGCTACTTCGGCGAAAGAGATTTCTGACCGCATGACCTCGGAAGCTCAGGCTTTTGCCGATTTCCTGCAAAAGGCGAACGACAACGAAAAGGGCACTCTTCGACTCGAGGTTGAGAAACTGCGCCGGGCCGAAAATGAGTGGCTGCAAGTGCTGGTTCGAATGTTGGACCACGTTTATGCCGTGCATGTCGGAGCGGTGAGGTCCGGCGAGCCGAATCTTATCGAGCAGATGCGCAATTTCCAAAACGCCTGCCGCGACGCGGCGCGACGCGTGGGCCTGGCGCCTTTTGCGGCCGAGCCATCCGAAGCCTTCGATGCGCAACGACACCAGGTCCTCGGAGGCAATGGCGCTCCGCCACCCGGCTCGGTTGTCGCCGAAACGATCGCGACCGGTTACACTTTCCAAAGCCGGATGTTGCGGCCCGCGCTGGTGCGGCTGCAGAACGGCAAGGCAGAGGCAGCACCAGATTTGCTTGCGCAAGGGAAGAGCGAAGGTGTAATCGGCAATCAGTAGCGACTCCAGCTTCTCAAGCCTTTCTGGACAGGGTTTTGCAAAGGGTTCCGCCTCCCGTAAATGTTTGAAATCTAGAATCTAAAATTGTGTACAGCCTGTCGGCCCGTTCCTCCCATAATTGGCCGTCCCGAAGTCAGTTTCCAGTCGTAAGCGTCCAACCGCTCCTACGCCAAAATATCCTTCACGAGTTGGCCATGGACATCAGTCAGGCGGAAATCACGGCCTTGAGAACGGAACGTCAGCTTTTGGTGGTCGAATCCCAGCAAGTGCAGGATGGTCGCTTGCAAGTCGTGCACATGCACCTTGTCTTTGGTGATGCCGAAGCCGAGTTCGTCGGTTTCGCCATAGGAGAAGCCGGCTTTCACACCGCCACCAGCCAGAAACACAGTGAAGCAATCCGGGTAATGGTCGCGCCCGAGAATTTTACTTGCGGCAGTGCGGCCTTCGCGGAAAGGTGTACGGCCAAATTCACCACCCCAAACGATCAACGTTTCATCCAGCAACCCGCGGCTGCGCAGATCTTTGATTAAGGCGGCGACCGGTTTATCCATGCGCGCGCATTTTTTCGTCAGGCCATCGCGAATGTCTTCTTTTTCATTGGTGCCATGGAAATCCCAGCCCCAGTCGAACAGCTGCACGAAGCGTACGCCTTGCTCGACGAGGCGGCGGGCGAGCAGGCAATTGTTCGCGAGACTGGCTTCGCCGGGATTCGCGCCATATGCTTCGAGCAACGATTGCGGTTCGCGCGAAATATCCATCACTTCGGGCACGGAGATTTGCATCCTATAAGCCAGTTCATACTGGGCGATGCGCGTCAGCGTTTCCGGATGGCCCATCTCTTTTTCCTGAACTTCGTTGAGGTCGCGCAATGCATCGAGTGTGTCCCGCCGCAGCTCCCGGTCCATGCCGGGCGGGTCGGATACGTAAAGCACTGGATCGCCCTTGGAACGGCATTGCACCCCCTGAAACACCGAGGGCAGAAAGCCGCTGCCCCAGGCGGCCGGCCCGGCGCTCGGCTGCGTGCCGCTCGAGATCAAAACTACAAAGCCCGGCAGATTCTCATTCTCGGTCCCGAGCCCGTAAGTGACCCATGAGCCCATCGAGGGCCGCCCTGATCTCGGCGAGCCGGTGAAAAGCAACAGCTCCGCCGGCGTATGATTAAATTGATCGGTGTTCATCGAACGGATGACACACAGTTCATCCGCGATTCCTTGAAGGTGCGGGATGGCGTCCGACATCCAAATCCCCCCTTTGCCGTATTGGGCGAATTGGCGGGGAGTGCCCATCAATTTGGGAACGCCGGAGGTGAAGGCGAACCGGCGGCCTTTGATGAATTCGTCCGGGCAAAGTTTGTCATTCCATTGCACCAGTTCCGGTTTGTAATCGAACAGATCGAGATTGGGCGGGCCGCCCGACATGTGGAGGTAGATGACGCGTTTTACTTTGGGCTGGTAGAGCGGCGAACGGGTCGCGAGCGGGTTGGCGGCTTTCGTCGCGGCGCCGGCGCGTTCTTCGAGCAAGCCTCGGAGGGCGATCGCACCGAGACAGAACTGGGCGCCGGCCTTAAGAAAATTTCGGCGGGTCAGGAACTGCAGTTTATCGAAGCGCTCGGGATTCATGCTCAGCGTTTCATCACCATTTCATCCAGGTTCAAAAGAACATTGCCCACAGTCGTCCAGGCCGCCAGTTCAATCTTGTCCTGCCCCGCCGGCACAGGTCCGATGGGAACGGTGGCCATTTTTTCGGCGCGCCCGGGGTCGGCCTTGAACTTTTCGGTCGCCTTCTGGTAAAGCGTCACCAGCCGCCGCAACTCGGTTTCGTTCGGCGGCCGGGTGAGGCACAGCTGAAAGCCATAGCGAAGCCTCGCTTCGGTATCGCCGGGACTGGCGGCGATTCGCCGCCCGAGCGCCTCCGCCGCTTCGACGTAAATCGGATCGTTCAGCGTCACCAGCGCTTGCAGCGGCGTGTTGCTGCGAGGACGCCGCAAGGTGCAGACCTCTCGATTGGGCGCGTCAAAGGTGAGCAGCGATGGATACGGCGCGGTGCGGCGCCATTCGACATAGAGAGAGCGGCGATAGCGGTCTTCGCCGGTGCTCGGCTGCTCATCGAGCGAACTGCCGAAGGCGGCGGTCAGCCCGAGCGCCGGGCGGGGCGGGCGAACGGAAGGTCCAAACATTTTTTTGCTGAGCAACCCGCTGACGAAAAGCGCCTGGTCGCGCACGACTTCAGCCGGCACGCGAAACCGCGGGCCGCGCGAGAGCAAAAGGTTTTCCGGGTCGCGCTCCAACGATTCTGGCGTTGCCTGGGCCGATTGGCAGTACGTCGCGGAGATGACGAGCATTTTCAGGAAAGCTTTCATGTCCCATTTTTGCGCGACGAGTTCCGTGGCGAGCCAGTCGAGCAACTCGGGATGTGTCGGGGTATCGCCCTGCGAACCGAAGTCTTCGCAAGTGCGAACGAGGCCCGTGCCGAAAATTTGTTCCCAAAAGCGATTCGCCAACACCCGCGCGGTAAGTGGGTTGTTTTCGTCCACGAGCCATCGGGCCAACCCCAGGCGATTGGTCGGGACGCCTTCCGGGAGCGGTTGAAACACAGCCGGCACAGCCTCGGTGACTTCATCGCCGAGTGCCTGAAAATTTCCGCGCAGCTGGATATGCGTTTTGCGCCGCTTGTCACCCTGCAATTCCTGCATCACCGGCACTGTGAACGGCTTGATGGCGGTCAATTCTTTCGCCACTTCGGAGAGGCGCGCGCGAACAGGTTCAAGCTCGGGGGCGATTTTCTCGCGATAAAAATCGGCGATGTTGGTCTGCTGCGCTGGGTTGCGTTCGGGTTCCGGCAGGGCGAGGGCAGCCAGCGTGGCAGCGGGCAACATGTATTGCAGCTTCTGCTCATCCTCGAGCAAGGGCTGGCGCAGTTCGTTTTGTCCAAGAAAAGCATGCCAGGGAAACGCCTTTTCCCATGCCGCCTGTCCGGCTGCGTAATCCGGCAGCGGCGTGGTCAGTTTGTGCCGGAGAGTTTTTCTTTCCTGGTCCAGACTCGCACGTTTTTCTTTCTGCTCAGCCGTGAGGAATTTCAGCACGGGGCTTTCGTCCGCTCGGTCGGCATCCTCGGTGTTGTTGAAAATTGCGAATAACTGAAAGTACTCCTGCTGCGAAATCGGATCGTACTTATGGTTGTGGCACTGGGCGCAGCCCATCGAAGTCGCCATCCAGACCGACACTGTGGTGTTGACGCGGTCAACAATCGCCGCGTTGCGAAATTCTTCATCATCGGTCCCGCCCTCATTGTTGGTCATCGTGTTGCGATGGAAAGCAGTGGCGGTTTTTTGCTCCTCGGTGGCATCCGGCAATAAATCACCGGCGATTTGCTCGATGGTGAATTGATCGAACGGCTTATTGGAGTTGAAGGCTTTGATGACGTAATCTCGAAATGCCCAGATCATGCGCGCAGGATCATCCGCGTAGCCGGCGGAGTCTGCATATCTTGCCAGGTCGAGCCAAAGGCGGGCCCAATGTTCGCCGAAAGCATCTTTCTGCAATAGACGCTCGACGAGGTGTTCATAAGCCCGCGGACTCTGGTCTTTGACGAATTCGTCGGCTTCCTCAAGTGTCGGCGGCAGGCCGGTGAGATCGAGCGAAACGCGTCGTATTAGCGTG
>Ga0136846_1207956_pt1 | contig 12571 bp, 8 predicted proteins | sample HopSoiMetagenom2_FD_96841 | JGI IMG/M metagenome (GOLD analysis project Ga0136846, IMG submission 96841) | Grasslands soil microbial communities from Hopland, California, USA - 2 Assembly 2016 (version 4) | ecosystem: Environmental > Terrestrial > Soil > Grasslands | place: USA: Hopland...
CTCGGATTCGATGCGCGTGTGCACGCGGCGCGTGGTCCACGCGAACGCTTCGACCGGCATGCCCGCGAACCATTGCAGCAGGTCGACGCCGTGAATGGCCTGGTTGATGATCACGCCGCCCCCGTCTTCGGCGAGCCGGCCTTTCCACCCGGTGTAATACTCGGTGGTGCGGTTCCATTTCACGTAGCAGCTCGCGAGCACCATGCGCCCGAAGCGGCCCGCCTCGACCGCAGCCTTGAGCTGGCGCGCCGCATCGCTGAAGCGCGCCTGGAAGATCGAGCCCACGCGGACGCCCGCTCTGGCGGCCTCGTCGAGGATGCGGTCCGTGCCCTCGACCGTCGAGTCGATCGGTTTCTCGATCATGAGGTGCTTGCCGGCGCGGATCGCCGCGAGCGCCGGCTGGAGGTGCAGCGCCGACGGCGTGGTGATGCACACGGCATCGAGCCCGGGTAGTTCGAGCAGCGCCTCGACGTCGTCGCCGGACCACGTGATGCCGTGCTGCGCCGCGAACGCCTGCGCCGTCTCGCGCCGGCGGCTCACGACGCCGACCAGCGCTCCGCCCTGCGACGCCGCGACCGCGCGTGCATGGAAATGCGCGATCGCGCCTGCGCCGATGAATCCGAACCCCAGGGCGTTCTTCATATCGGTGGCGCCATCTCAATGCGCCAGCGCGACCGGATCGTTGTAGTACACCGCGTCGCGAAAGGTCTTGTGCAGGTGAACCTTGTCGAACGGCCGCATCTGCGTGAACAGGACGGCCGCGATGTCGTTGCGCGGATCGACCCAGAACAGCGTGCTGGCGGCGCCGTCCCAGAAGAATTCGCCGACCGCGCCGGACGATTCGTTCGCGTCCTTCGGCGGCGCGATGCGCACCGCGAAGTCGATGCCGAACCCGACCTGGCCCTTCGACGGCAGCCACGACTTGTCGGTCACTTCCTTCGGCATCGCGTCGGTGGACATGAGCTTCACGGTCTCGGGCTTCAGGATGCGCGCGCGGCCCAGCTTGCCGCCGCCCAGCAACATGCGCGCGAACTTCATGTAGTCGTCGAGCGTCGAGACCAGCCCGAAGCTGCCGGGCTTGTACGGCCAGCTCGCGGAGTTGTACTCGAACGCCTCCTTGTCGGACTGGCGCGTGAACGAGCCGTCGTCGTTGCGCGTGTACATCGCGGCGAGCTGCGGACGATCCGGGTCGGTCGGCAGGATGGTGTAACGCGTCGTCGTCATGCCGAGCGGCTTGAAGAGGTGCAGCTCGAGGAATTTGTCGATCGTGAGCCCGGAAAACTTCTCGACGAGCGCGGCCTGGATGTCGACGGCATCCGAATACAGCCAGCGCGTGCCGGGCTGGTAGAGCAGCGGCACCGCCGCGAGCTTCTGCGAGACGACCGCCGTGGTGTTCGCGAAGCTGCCGCGCAGGTTCGCCGCACGGTACAGCGCGCCGACCGGCGATTGCTCGTCGACGCCCAATCCGGCCGTGTGTCGCAGGATGTCGCGGATGAGGATCGGGCGCTTCGGCGCCTCCAGCTTCGGCTGGCCATTCGCGTCTTCACCCGCGTACACCTTCACGTTGCCCCACTCGGGCAGGTACTTCGCGAGCGGCTCGTCGAGCTGGAACTTGCCGCGCTCGTAGAGCTTCATGAGCGCGACGCCGATGATCGGCTTGGTCATCGAGAAGATCTGCACGATGGTGTCGCGCGCCATCGGCTTGTTGTTCTCGCGATCGGCGAGGCCGAACGCGCCGAAGTACGACTCCTGCCCCTTCTCGTAGACCAGCGCGGAGACGCCGATGATGGCCTTGTTCTGCACCATCGCGCGCAACGCGTCGTCGATCCGCGCGGGCACGACCAGCGGCGCCGACGGCACGACGACGGCCGGGGCCGCGGCCGGCGCGGCCGCCGGCGGCGGCGCGGCGGGCTTGGGCTTCGCGCCGAACGCGACTCCCGCGAGACATGCGAACAGCGCCGTGACGGCGAACTTCGAGAGCTTCATATTCCCCCTCCTCACAAGTGCTTCGGACAGCCGACGCGCCTCTGCGCCAGCGTCACGTCGTCGAGCCACAGGACGCGATTCATGGATGCGCCACGGCCACGATTCGATAGCAGGTATCGAGCGTCGGCATCGGCACGCCCACCTCGCGCGCCTTCTGCAGCGCGTAACCCAGGGTCTCTTCGTACTCGAGCCGGCTGCCGCGCAGCACGTCCTGCTGCGCCGACATGCGGTGCTCGGGCGACTTGTCGAGGAAACCCTGGCCGATGTTCGTCACGATTGCGATGGCGTCCGCCTCGCTCGCGCGCACGATGCTCGGCACCGGCAGAGGCGACATGTCGACGAGCTCGATCTTGAGCGCCTTCGCGAGCGCGGCCGCTTCGCGCACGATACGCACGATCACGCCCGCGCTGCGCTCGTCCATCATGTATTTCCAGGTGATCTGCCGCGTGAGCACGGCGAGCGGAAAGCTCGCGATCCAGCCCACGAACTTCGACCACTCCCGCGTCCGGATGTCCGGAGCCGCGACGCAGCGAACACCCGCTGCATCGATGAGCTGCGCGATGTTCTGCGCGCGCGGGCTCGATCCGCCCTTCTCCTCGCCGACGTGCAGCGCCACGTTGCGCGTGAACTTCACCTCGCCGTCCGCGAGCAGCTCGCCGGAGAAATCCGCCATGGCGCCGAGCACGCGCGAGAAGCCCCAGAACCGCGCGAGCAGCTCGTTCTTGAGCACACCGTTCTGCACGGAGAACGCGGTGTCGAGCTTGAGATTCCTGAGCGGCTCGAGGCTCTGCATCGTGTCGATCGCCTTCGTCGCGATGATCAGCGTATCGGTCTCGCGCAGCTTGCGCGGATCGTCGAACACCTGGGGCCGCGCCTTGACGTCCGACAGGCCGTTGAGCACCAGCCCCTGCCGCTGCAACACGCGCGCGCGCTCGCCGCGCGCGAGCATCGTGACGTCGTGCCCGGCCCGCGACAGGTGCGCGCCGAGGATGCTGCCGAGCGCGCCCGCGCCCAGGATGGCGAATCTCATTCTGCTGCTCTCACTTTCTTCGATACCTCTCGAACCACGCCAGGATGTTGTCGACCTTCGCGATGAGGTTGGACGGCCGCGCGGTCATGCCGTGCGACGCTTCCGGGATACGCACCATCAGCGTGTCGACGCCACGCAGCTTCAGTGCCTGGTAGAACTGCTCTGACTCGCCGATCGGCGTGCGGTAGTCGGACTCGCCCGTCAGCAGCATCGTCGGCGTCTTCACGTTGCCGACCAGCGAGAGTGGCGATCGTTTCCAGTATTCCTGCGGTTGCTCCCAGGGCTGCGCGCCGAACCAGTACTTGTAGAAAAAGTTGTTGGCGTCCGACGTCAGCACGAAGCTCGACCAGTTGATGACCGGCTTCGCGACCACGGCCGCGCGGAACCGGTCGGTCTTGCCGACGATCCACGCCGTGAGCACGCCACCACCCGAGCCGCCGGTCACGAACAGGTTGTTCGTGTCGACGTGGCCTTCGGCGATCACGGTGTCCACGCCCGACATGAGGTCGTCGTAATCGAACCCGGGGTACGCGTGGTGGATGAGGTTGCCGAACTCCTCGCCGTAGCTCGTGCTGCCGCGCGGGTTGCAATACAGCACGATGTACCCGGAGGCCGCGAACAGCTGCATCTCGGCGCTGTAGTTGGGTCCGTATGCCGCGAAGGGCCCGCCGTGGATCTCGAGGATCATCGGGTACTTCTTCGCCGGATCGTAGTCGGGCGGCGTGATCACCCAGCCCTGGATGTCGCGCTGGTCGTGCGCGCTCTTCCACGTGATCTCGCGCACCTTGCCCTGCGCCTTCGCGCCGAGCAGATCGTCGTTGAGCGCGGTCAGAGTCTTCGCCGTCCCACCCGGCATCGCCGTCGCGACGTCCGCCGGCCGCTCCGTCGAATTCACCGGATACGCGACGCGGCCGTTGCGCGCGACGCTGAAATCACCCGAGGTGTACGGCCTGCCAACGTCCGTGCCGCCGACGTTTTCGGCGATCGTGCGCACCTTGCCGTCGAGCGTGACGTAGCCGATCTTGCGCACGCCGCGCTCGTCGTAGTCGAAGTACACGCCGCGGCTGTCGGCTGACCAGTGCGGATCAGCAATGTCACGATCGAACGCGCCCGTGACCTCCCGGCCGTGCGACCCGTCCGTATCCATCACATATAAATGAGTGACCTGGTAGCCCTGGACCCGGTCGTCGAAGCCGAGATAGGCGATCTTCTTCCCGTCCGGCGACACCACCGGCCCATTGTCGGGACCGACGCGCTTCGTGAGCTGCGTGAGCTGCTGCGTGGCGACGTCCACCGAGAACACTTCGTTGTTCTGCGGATCGCGCTCCCAGTTCGGACCGCGATTGGCGGCGAACACGATGTGCTTGCCGTCCGGCGTGAACGACAGCGGACCATCGTCGTTGAAGTCGCCGTCGGTGAGCTGGCGCGGCGTGCCGCCCTCGGCCGAGACGATGAAGACGTGGTCGAACCCGGATTCGAGATAGCCCGCGCCATCCGCGCGATAGACCACGGAGTCGATGACCTTCACGGGCGGCGCCCACTGCGCGCCCTCGGGCCGCGGCGGCGGCGCAGCGAGCGGCTTCTTGTCGGAGGGCACGAGCGCACTGAACGCGATGAACTTGCCGTCCGGGGACCACGTGATCGAATCCGGCGCGTGCACGAGGTTCGTGAGCAGCGCGGTCTGACCGGAGTCCATCCAGCGCACATAGAGCTGCGGCGAGCCTTCCGCCGCCGACACGTACGCGACACGCGTGCCGTCCGGCGACCAGCGCGGCGACTGGAAGCTCTTGGATTCGGAGCGCAGCGGCCGGTTGTTAGTCCCGTCGGCGTTGACCATCCACAGGTTGCGGCGCGGCCGGTCGGGCATGATGTCGTAGCTGACGCGCACGTAGACGATCCGCGAGCCGTCGGGCGAGATCTGCACGTCGTCGGCGGTCTCGAGCTGGAAGACGTCGAGGTCGTGCAGGCGCTGCGACTCGGGGAGCGCCGCCAGGGACGGCGCAGAAACGGAGACCAGTGCCGCGATCGTCGCGGCGAAGAACCAGGGTTTCATGGAGGATCCTGAAGGCGAAGTTGGCCGTACTCTAGCCGACTCGCGCATCGAAGACGCGCGAGCCGGCGCTTTCCGTGGTCGCCCTTCTCGTTCGGAAGGGCTGGCGCCCAGGGATCCTGGCTTGCTAGCCGAGTTTGGCCGACAGCGAGATTTTTGCGTTCAGCACCTTCGATACCGGGCAGCCCGACTTGGTCTGCTCGGCGATCTCCATGAAGGTCTTGTCGTCGATATTCGGCACCTTCGCGACGCAGACGAGATCGCTGTGCGTGATGGCGAAGCCGTCACCCACCTTCTCGAGGCGCACGGCGGCTTCGGTCTGAATGGAGTCGGCCGTGAATCCCGCTTTGCCGAGACCCGCGGACAGCGCCATGGTGAAGCACGCGGCATGCGCGGCGCCGATGAGCTCTTCCGGGTTCGTGCCGGGTCCGTCCTCGAATCGCGCCTTGAACCCGTACGGCGCATTCTTGAGCACGCCGGTCTCGGTCGAGATCGTGCCCGTGCCCTCTTTCAGATTCCCTTTCCAGTTGGCTGAACCCTTCTTGATCATGGCGCGACTCCGCATCCGGGATGTGTTGAAGAGTCCGGATTTGTACGCCGCTTTGCCGGAACGGTCCACCTCGCGCTGGCGTGAGAACTCGCGGACAGCCTTCGAACCACTCGCGCCGCTCAACGCAGCGTGATTTCCCAGCACTGGTGAATGCGCGGGTTGCGCTCGAAATCCTTCGGCAACGTCGCGCGCGAGATGTCGGTGACCGCGTACCGTTCGGCCACGTCCGGGTCCAGCTTGAACTTCTGCGCGTTGTTCGAGAACACGAGCATTCCGCCCGGCGCGAGCAACGCCATGCAGCGGTCGATCAGCGCCGCGTGATCGCGCTGCACGTCGAGCACGTCGTCCATGCGCTTGCTGTTGGAGAAGGTGGGCGGATCCAGAAAGATGAGCTCATAGGACAGCCGTTCGGCCACCGCCGTCTTGAGCCACGAGATGCAGTCCGCGCGGATGAACTCGTGGTTCGAGCCCGAGAACCCGTTCACCGCGAGATTGCGCTGCGCCCAGTCGAGGTAGGTGGCCGACATGTCGACGGTGGTCGTCGCGCGCGCCCGGCCGGCGGCCGCATACACCGTGGCGCTGCCGGTGTAGGCAAACAGGTTCAGGAAGCGTTTCCGCGCCGCGGCCGCTCCGAGGCGCGCACGAGTGATCCGATGGTCGAGGAACAGCCCCGTGTCCAGATAGTCGGTGAAGTTCACCCAGAAGCGCAGGCCGTTCTCTTCGACGAGCTTGAAGTCCGCGCTCTCGCCCAGCTTCTCGTACTGATCGCCGCGCGTGGTCTTGCGCCGCTGACGCAGGTGGATGGAATCGGGCGCGATGCCGGTGGCGCCCGGCAGCGCGGCCAGCGCCTCCGCGCGACGACGCTGCGCCGCGTCCGGGTTGATCGTCTTCGGCGCCTGGTATTCCTGCACGTACAGCCAGACGCGGCCGCCGTCGGCCTCCGCGTAGCGGTCGATCGCGAACGAGTATTCGGGCATGTCGGCGTCGTAGAGCCGGTAACAGCTCACCTGCTCGCGGTCCGCCCACTTCTCGAGTTGTTTGAGATTCTTCGCGATGCGGTTGCCGAACATCTTCGCGCCCGGCGTTTCGGCGAGGCTCGTGTCGATGCGCGCCGTGCGGTCGCGGTGGATCAGCTGCTTCTCGCTCTCGGGCGACACGTGGATGCGCAGCAGGCGGCATTCGAGCGCGCCGTTCCACACGGTGTGCACGCGCTCGGCACGCAGACCGAGCTCGAGTCCCATGTCGGGCGAGCCCGCGAGAATCGCCGCATCCCAGCCGGCGAAGTGTTCGCGCAGCGTCGCGCCGAGGACCTTCATCAACTCGTGCGCCGCCGTCTTGTCTTCGAGCCGCACACCGTAGGGCGGGTTCGTCGCGAGGAATCCTGCGCCGGCGCCCGCCGGTCGCGCGGCGGACAGGTCGCCGCGCGAGAACGTGATGGCACCATCGAGTCCCGCGCGCGCGGCGTTCTCGCGCGCCGTGTCGAGCACCGCGCCGTCGCGATCGAGTCCGCGCACCACGAGCGACGGCTTGCGCTCGCGCGCGAGCGCGTCCTGCTTCACGCGGTCCCAGGCGGCGCGATCGTGTCCCGGCCAGCCGAAGAAACCGAAGTAGTGCCGTCGCGCGTTGGGCGCGACGTCCGCGGCGATCATCGCGGCCTCGATCGCGAGCGTGCCCGAGCCGCACAGCGGATCGAGGAACTCCGCGGCGTGGCGCGATTTCTCGGCCCAACCGCCGCGCAGCAGGATGCCGGCGGCGAGGTTCTCGCGCAGCGGCGCCTCGCCCGCCTGCGCGCGGTAGCCGCGCCGGTGCAGGCCCTCGCCCGAGAGGTCGATCGACACGGTGACCTTCGGTCCGTTCGCGTGCGCATGCACGCGCACGGCGGGTCGCTCGGGCGCGATGTCCGGGCGCGTGCCGGTGGCGTCGCGCAGTTGATCGCAGATCGCATCCTTCAGGCGCAATGCGCCGAAGCGCGTGTGCGTGAGCTCGGGATGCCTGCCCGTGAAGTCGCAGGCCAGCGTCCGCGCGGGATCGACGTGCGGCCGCCAGTCGATCGCGCGCAATGCCTCGTAAAAACGGGCGTCCGTCGGCGCGTCGAGATCGGCGACGACGAGGAACACGCGCGCCGCCACGCGCGACTCCCGGCAGGCGCGGTACGCAACCTCGAGCGGTCCGGAGAATTCGACGCCGAGCGCGCGCTCGCGCACGTCCGCGGCGCCCACTGCCACGAGCTCCCGGGCGAGAATGTCACCGAACCCGCGCGGGCTGGACGCGACGAAGCGGTACGAACGCGGCGCGTTCATGGCAGGGGCACGGGACGATACTTCGGTTCACGCAGCATGCGCGTGAGTATGCGGTAGCTGTCGATATCGAACGCATCGCTGCGCGTCCGACGACCGAGCCGGCGGAACTCCTCGACTTCGGAGACGTCCGTGCCCGGTTCCACCGTGCCGAGGTGCTGCCAACCGTCGATCACGTGGTATTCCACGCGTTCGCCTGCGCCTTCGCGCACCAGCATCGGCCCGTCGTGCGGCCACTGTTCGAGCCGCTGCGGCATCAGCGCGACCTTCACGCGCGCCAGGTGGATGGCACGCGGTTCCTTGCCGACGCACGCGCCGCGGCAGCGGCCGACCTGGAATCCGAAGCAGCTGCCGGGTCCCGATTCGAGCCCGAGCGCCTTGAAGCACCACTTCTTCTCTCGCGCCATCTCCTCGAGCGCGCGACGCGCGTCCTTCTCGGCGCGATACGTGCCGTACGCATTGCCGGACCGCAGCACCGCGGCGTCGATCGGCACGAGTTCCGGGGCCGCGTCGCCGTCACCGAACAACCACGTGAGCCGGTCACCGCCGCCGCGCAGTTGCCGGTTGTAAACCGGCTGCGCATCGCGGATCTCGCGCGCCTCGAGCAGCAGTGCGCCGAGCTCGCCGGCCGTCTCGGTCCACTCGACGCGCCGCACCTGCGAGGCCAGCTTCAACGACTTCGCGTCCGACGCCCCGCCGCGGAAATGATCGAGCACGCGCTCGCGCAGGATGTTGGCCTTGCCGACATACAGCAGCGACTCGCGCCCATCCTCGCCGATGCCGTAGAAACGATAGACACCCGGTTCCTCGGGCAGGTCGTCGGCGAGATCGGGTTGGAGTGCGGTCGGCAGGTTGACGCGCAACGAGGCCAGATCGAGCGCACGCTGGAAATCACCGGGCGCGATCTCCGCGCGCAGCTTGCGCCACAACATCCACAACACCTGCGCGTCCGGCATCGCGCGATGGCGCTGCTCGATCGTGAAGCCGTGACGCTCCATCACCGCATCGAGGTTGTGATGCGACATCTCCGGGAACAACGCGCGCGACAGCCGCACCGTGCACAGCGACGGCGCGCGCCAGTTCGTCTCGAGCCGCGCGAACTCGCGGCGGATGAAGCCATAGTCGAAACGCGCGTTGTGCGCGACGAAGACGCGGCCGGCGAGTCGGCGCGACAGCTCGGTGGCGATCTGCTCGAACGGCGGCGCGCCCTCGAGCATCGCGTCGTCGATGCCGGTCAGCGCGGTGATGCCCGCGGATACGCGTGAGCCCGGATGGACCAGCGACTGCCACTCGAAGTCGAGATGGTCGCCCGTCGCGCCGATCACCGCGACATCGATGATTCGGTGCCGGCCGGCGTAGCAGCCCGTGGTCTCGACGTCGACGAACGCGACCGGAACGTCGCGGCCAATGGTTAGCTCAGCTCGATCCACGTCGTCTTGAGCTCGGTGTACTTGTCGAACGCGTGCAGCGACTTGTCGCGCCCGATGCCCGACTGCTTGAAGCCGCCGAACGGCACGGTGATGTCGTCGGCGTCGTAACAGTTCACGTAGACCGTGCCGGCACGCAACGCACGCGCGGTCCGGTGCGCCGTGTTGATGTCGCGCGTCCACACCGCGGCGGCGAGGCCGTAGTCGACGTCGTTCGCGATCTCGATCGCCTCCGCCACGTTCCGGAACGTGATCGTCGCGAGCACCGGTCCGAAGATTTCCTCCTTCGCGATGCGCATCGTGGGCTTCACCCCGTCGAACACCGTCGGCTCGACGAAGAAGCCGCCGCTCTCCTGGCGAACCCGCGCGCCGCCGAGCGCCACCTGCGCGCCGTCGTTGCGGCCCACGTCGATGTACGAGAGCACGCGTTTCATCTGCGTCTCGTCGACGATGGCGCCGAGCTTCGTCGCCGGGTCGAGCGGATCGCCGGGCTGCATCGCGCGGCCCACGGCCGCGATCTTCTCGAGCATCGCGTCCTTGATGGAGTCCTGCACGAGGAGCCGCGAGCCCGCCGAGCACATCTCGCCCTGGTTGAAAAAGATGGCGAACGCGGCGGCCGTCGCCGCGCGATCGATGTCGGGGCAGTCCGCGAGCACGATATTGGGCGACTTGCCGCCGCACTCGAGCGACACCTTCTTGAGGTTCGACATCGCGGCGGACTGCATCACCGACTTGCCGGTCGCGGTGGACCCGGTGAACGCGATGCAGTCGACGTCCATGTGCGCTGCCAGCGCCTTGCCCGCGGTGTGGCCGAAGCCGGGCACCACGTTGAATACGCCGGGCGGCAGCCCCGCCTCGAGCGCGAGCTCGGCGACGCGCAATGCGGTCAGGGGCGATTTCTCCGACGGCTTGAGCACGAGCGAGTTGCCGGCCGCGAGCACCGGGCCGATCTTCCAGGACGCCATCAGCAACGGAAAATTCCACGGCACGATCGCGCCGACCACGCCCATCGCCTCGCGGGTGATCGTCGCAAGCGCGTTCGGCCCCGTGGGAGCGACTTCGTCGTAGATCTTGTCGACGGCCTCCGCATACCAGCGGATGCAGTTCGCGGCCGACGGGATGTCGACGGCGAGTGAATCGGAGATCGGCTTGCCCGTGTCGAGCGTCTCGAGCAGCGCGAGCTCGTCGCGATTCGCGAGCATGAGGTCGGCGAGCGCGAGCAGCACCTTCTTGCGCGCCTTCGGCGGCCGATGCGACCACGTGCCCGTGCGAAACGCATTGCGGCCGCTCGCAACGGCGCGATCGACGTCCGCCTGCTCGCCCGCGGCGACCGCGCCGAGCGACCTGCCCGTCGCCGGGTTGATGTTGTCGAACGTGGCGCCGTTCATCGCGGGTGCGAACTTGCCGTCGATGAAGACCTGGGAGCGCGGCTTCACCTGCGCGGCGCGCGCGTGCCAATCGGTGGCGGAAACGGAAGGTTGTGCGGCCATGATGCTCAGAACGTCGGCGGGGTGGAGGCGGAGATGATCTCACACACCTCGCGCCCGACGTTGCGAAAGCGGTGCGGCGTCGCACTCGAGAAGTAGTACGCATCGCCCGCGGCGAGAACGCGCGATTGGCCGCCGACGGTGAGCTCGACCTTGCCGCGCACTACCACGCCGCCCTCTTCGCCGCGGTGGGACAGCATGTCCTCGCCGGTGGCGGCGCCGGGCTCGTAGCGTTCGTGCAGCACGGTGAGCTGGCGACCCGGCCGCTGCGCGGCGACGAGCCGCAGCGATGCGCCCTCCCCGCCGATCTCGACCAGTTCTTCCGCACCGTAGAACACCGGCGCGGCGCTGGTCACGTCCAGCGTGAAGAACTCGGCCATCGATAGCGGCACGCCGTCCAGCACCTTTTTCAGCGACCCCACCGACGGGCTCACCCGGTTCTGCTCGATCAGCGAGATGAGACCGTTGGTGACTCCTGCGCGGCGCGCGAGCTCGCGCTGTGACAGCCCATGCACTTCGCGCACGTGTTTGAGGCGCGCCCCGACGTCGATGCTCATGGCCGGCAGGTTCCTTCCGATTTCACCCGGGTGTCAACGCCGTCAACCCCTTTTTCATTATCATTGCGGCCAAAATCGGAGTTGACCCATGTCTCCCCAGCCGCCTTATACAGTGCCCGACCTTTCCGCATGGTGGATGCCGTTCACGGCGAACCGCCAGTTCAAGGACAAGCCGCGTCTGCTGACCAAGGCGTCGGGCATGTACTACGAGACGCACGACGGGCGCCGCGTGCTCGACGGCGTCGCGGGTCTGTGGTGCGTGAACGCCGGGCACGGGCGCAAGGAGATCACCCGGGCCGTCGCGGAACAACTCGAGGTCATGGACTACGCGCCGCCATTCCAGATGGGACACCCGCCCGCGTTCGAGCTCGCAAAGGCGCTCGTGAAGATTGCGCCAGCCGGGATCGAGCACGTGTTCTTCACGAACTCGGGCTCGGAGTCCGTGGACACCGCGCTGAAGATCGCGCTCGCCTACCACCGTGCGAAAGGGGACGCCGCGCGCACGCGCTTGTTAGGCCGCGAACGCGGCTATCACGGCGTCGGCTTCGGCGGCATCAGCGTCGGCGGCATGGTCGCGAACCGCAAGGCGTGGCCGGCCGCGATGATCCCGGGCGTCGATCACCTGCGGCACACGCACGATCCCGCGCGCAATGCGTTCTCGAAAGGCCTGCCCGCGCAGGGTGCCGAGCTCGCCGACGACCTGGAGCGCCTGGTCGCGCTGCACGACGCATCGACCATCGCGGCGGTCATCGTCGAGCCGATCGCGGGATCGACCGGCGTCGTGCTGCCTCCGGTCGGGTATCTGCAGAAGCTGCGCCGGATCTGCGACAAGCACGGCATCCTGCTCGTCTTCGACGAGGTGATCACCGGCTTCGGTCGCACGGGCGCGCCTTTCGCCGCGCAGGAATTCGGCGTCACGCCGGACATCATCACGTGCGCGAAGGGTCTGACCAATGGCGCGATTCCGATGGGCGCCGTGCTCGTGTCGAAGAAGATCTACGACGCCTTCATGCAGGGACCGCCGGGCGCCATCGAGCTGTTCCACGGTTATACGTACTCGGCTCATCCGGCCGCGTGCGCGGCCGGTCTCGCGACGCTGTCCATCTACCAGGACGAGGGACTGCTCACGCGCGCGAAGCAGATGGCGCCGGCGTTCGAGAATGCCGTGCACGGCCTGCGCGGGCTGC
>Ga0136846_1224545_pt1 | contig 12571 bp, 14 predicted proteins | sample HopSoiMetagenom2_FD_96841 | JGI IMG/M metagenome (GOLD analysis project Ga0136846, IMG submission 96841) | Grasslands soil microbial communities from Hopland, California, USA - 2 Assembly 2016 (version 4) | ecosystem: Environmental > Terrestrial > Soil > Grasslands | place: USA: Hopland...
CGCGCTTTCCGGGTCGCCCCGCTGAACCGCTACGACGCGTGGGCGATCTGGGCGCTCAAAGGCCATGCGCTGTACGCCTTCGGCTGGGCCGATCCCACCGTCTTCGCAGGGTCGGCCTACCGCTTCGCGAACCTCGACTACCCGTTGTTGCTGCCCTCGCTCGAAGCGATCGCCTTCCGCTCGATGGGCGCGTTCGACACACGCCTGATCCACGTGCAGTTCCTCTTCTTTCTCGTAGCAGCGCTTGCCGCACTCTTTGCATTGCTTCGGGACCGGGTCCCAGCTCTGGTGCTGTGGCTTTCTCTCTTCTCGATCGCGGTCGCGCCTGCCGTATTCGACCAGCTCCTCACCGCCTACGCGGATCTCCCGCTGGCGCTCATCGTCTGTGTCGGAGTCGCAGCCTCAGGCCGCTGGCTGCTGGCGAACGAGCGCTGGGCGCTCGCGGTTGCGACGTTCTGTTTCGCCGGCGCATTGCTCACGAAGAACGAGGGCTCCCTTTTCGTGCTCGCGGTGTTCGTCGGGCTGCTGGTCGCCGCTCACCGGCGCTGGCGCGCACTCGCGGTCGCAGCCGCCGTCGACCTCGTGCTTCTGCTCCCGTGGCGGATCTACGTCCACGTCCACCATCTCCGCGACATCAACTACAGCTTCGGCGACAGCTTCGACTACGACCATCTGCATGGCCGCTTGGGCGTCGGGCGGATCGCGTTCCGCACGCTCGGCGACCAGATGCTCGATCCGCATCAATGGGGTTTCCTGATGCCGTTGTTCGCCGTGCTCGTCTTGGCGGCGTTCGTCGCCGGGGGCCGCGCCTTGCCGATCTTCGGCCTCGTGTGGGCCGGGCTCGCCTGGCTCGGACTGAGCTGGATCTACGTGATCTCGCGCTTCGAGTACAGCTCGTATCTGGACTCGACGAAGGAGCGCGTGGTCGCGACGATCGTCCTCGGGAGCGCTGCGCTCGTTCCTCTGCTCGCCGCCGAGACCTGGTCCTGGCTCACCGCTCGCGAGCGAGCCCCGCTTCGGACCGGTGACGAAGCAGCTCCTTGACCTCTCGCAGGAAGCGCGAGCAATCGGCCTCGTGTTCGTCCGAGACGAACTGACCCGGCGGCGCCGGCTGGTCTCTCTTCGGGTCAGGCTGCGCCTGACCGCTGTTTCCACGCAACGGCTCTCCCCACCCTTTGAAGTTGGCCCTGTCGAACGCAACGCGGGCTCGAGGGCTAGGACCGCACCGAACCGTCGTACGCCGCCGCGAGTGTAGAGCCTCGGGCGAAAACGGCATCACTCGAAAGGGTCACGCACGGGGACATCCCCGCAAAGTGGGAACGAATCAGACGAGCGCGAGCTGGCGATGGCTCGCCAGGCCCGACACGCCGACCCCCACGAGCCGAAGCGCACCGGGTCGATCGGTGAGCGCGCGGTCGAGCAGCCCGCATGCAAGCTCGCCGATCTGCTCGCCGTCATCGATCCCGACGCGCAAAGACGTCGACCGCGTGCGGATCGAGAAGTCGGTGTAGCGAAGCTTCGTCGACACGGTACGACCGGTCCTCCCGGTGTCACGAAGGTGCTGCGATAGTCGTTCCGCCATCCGGCGCAGCTCTGCGTGTAACTGCGTCCGGTCGGTGAGGTCGCGCTCGAAGGTGTTCTCGACGCTGATCGAGATGCGCTGGGTCTGCTGGTCGAGCCCGCGCCGATCGATCCCGCGGGCGCGCTCCTGCAGCATGCGCCCCACACTCCCCGGCAGGAGGCGCCGGCGCTCTCCCTCCGGAAGCGCAGCGAGCGAGCCGATCGTCTCGATGCCGGCGGCGACGAGGCGCTGCTCGGCCTTTGGTCCGACGCCCGGGAGCCGTCTGACGTCGAAGGGCGCCAGGAAGCTCGCCTCGTGGCCCTCGGGAACGACGGTGAGACCGCCGGGTTTCCGGTGGTCGCTGCCGATCTTCGCCACGACCTTCGACGTCGAGACTCCAATTGCACACGTGAGGCTCGTCGCAGCCCTGACGGCGGTCTGCACCGCCTCGGCGACCTTGCGGGCGTGGAGGAACGTCGGAGCCACTTCGCCGACATCGAGGTAGCCCTCGTCGAGGCCCGTCTTCTCGACGGTGGGCACGACGCCGCGCACGGTCTCCCAGACGTGCTCCGAGTATTCGCGGTAGAGCGCGTGGCGAGGCCGGACGAAGACCACCTTTGGGCAGCGCCGCAGGGCCTCCGCACAGCTCATGGCGGAGTGGATGCCGAACTTCCGTGCCTCGTAGTTCGCTGTCGCAACGACGCCTCGACCGTGCGGATCACCGCCGACGACGAGAGGCTTTGTCCGAAGGGTCGGGTCTTCGAGCTCCTCGACCGCGGCGAAGAAGGCGTCGAGGTCGAGGTGGGCGATGATCATCGCTCGAAAGCCTAGACGGCGGACCTTCCGGCACCCGGGTCGTCGCCCCTTTACGAGGTACACGTGCGCGCGCGTCCCCACCCGGGTGGGGGTCTTCACCCACCACCCACTGCGCTCGATGCTACTTCGGGAAAGCGAAACCGTCTGTGCCGACTTTGCGCCGAGACGCAGGTCCCCGCGTTCCGGTCAGGCAAGGACCCATTCGTCGCTGCGGATGATCGGGACCGCAGTCCCTCCGGGCTCCAGTCCGTCCACTTCGACCTCGGGGCCGCCGATCATGAAGTCGGTGTGCACGCTCGACGTGTTCGCAGCTCCCTCCGGAAGCTCGACCTCCGCGTTCCGCGTAAACGCGAGCCCTGCGCCGTAGGCGATATGGCAGGTCGCATTCTCGTCGAAGAGCGTGTCGAAGAACGTCACGCCGAGCTGACCGACACGCGATGAGCCGTCGACGAGCGCGACCTCCCCCAGCCTCCTGGCGCCCTCGTCGGTCTCGAGCTGCGAGCGCACGACGTCTTCGCCCTTGGATGCCTTTGCCTCGATCACGCGACCGCCTTCGAAACGCAGCTCGAGGTCCTGGACCATCACGCCTCCGGCCAGCCCCAACGGTCGCGTCGACCGCACGGTCCCCTCGGTGCGGCGCGCGTCAGGCGCGGTGAAGACTTCTTCGGTCGGCATGTTGGGCACATGCGTGCGGCCGTCGGCCGTCTCGAGCCGTGCGGCACCCCAGTTGAAGGCCGGAGTCAGCCCGATGGTCAGATCGGTGCCCGGACCGCGAAATCGAAGCGCGTCGAAGCCGCGCTCGGTCAGCGAAGCGGCCCGAGCCACGAGCCGCTCGATGTGGTCCTGCCAGGCCTGCACCGGATCGGGCTCGTCGAGCCGGACTGCCTTCGCGACGTTCTCCCAGAGTCGATCGACGTCGGCCTCGCCGAACACCTTCGTCGCCCAACCTTCGTTCGGAAACGCGACGATCGTCCAGTTCATCCGCCGCTCGTCGAAGATCACCTCGAGAGCTCGTTGCGAATACTCCTTCGGACGCGCCTTGCCGACGCGCACGCCGTCGAGATCCGAGAGCAGCTCCGGGTTCGGGTCGCCGGTAATCGCGATCTCGGCCCCGCCGACCTTGGCGAAGTGCTCGAGCTGCGCCAGTTGCCACGGGGGCGACCACTCGAGCGTGTCGTCGTCCGCATGCTGGATCAACTCACGCTTGAGGTGCGTGTCGGCGTAGTCGACCGAGACATAGCGGGCGCCCGCATCGTACGCCGCAGCGGCGAGCGCACGGGCAAGCGGCGCATGCTCGACAAAGCACCTGATGAGAACGTCCTGGCCCTCGCCGACGTTGGCTCCCACGCGCACCGCGAGATCTGCATATCGCCGCAAAAGGCCTTCGTCGGGCATCGGCGCGATTGTAGGCTCCTGGTCGTGGCGCTACTCCAGTCAACCGTCGAACGAGACGCGAGCTTCGAGCGGCGGCGAGACCGCATGGAGGGCCTCGTCGCGGAACTGCGGGAGCGAACAGCCCTGATCGCCAAGGGTGGTGGCGACAAGGCGGCAGAACGTCACCGGTCGCGGGGGAAGCTGCCGGCCCGCGAGCGCATCGACCGCCTCGTCGACCCGGGCGCGGCCTTCCTCGAGCTGAATGCACTCGCTGCCTGGGACCTGTACGAGGGACAGGCGCCGGCTGCCGGGATCGTGACCGGCATCGGCGTCGTCGAAGGCCGCGAATGCGTGATCGTCGCCAACGATGCCACGGTGAAGGGCGGCTCCTACTTTCCCCTCACCGTCAAGAAACACCTGCGCGCGCAGGAGATCGCGGAGCAGAACAATCTTCCCTGCATCTACCTCGTCGACTCGGGTGGCGCCTTTCTGCCGCTGCAGGACGAGGTCTTCCCCGACCGCGAGCACTTCGGCCGGATCTTCTTCAACCAGGCGCAGATGTCGGCCAAGGGCATCCCGCAGATCGCCGTCGTGATGGGATCGTGCACTGCCGGCGGGGCATATGTCCCGGCGATGTCGGACGAGACGATCATCGTCCGCGGCACCGGGACGATCTTCATCGGGGGTCCGCCGCTGGTGAAGGCCGCAACGGGTCAAGACGTGACCGCTGAGGAGCTGGGCGGCGCGGAAGTGCACACGCGGCACTCGGGAGTCGCCGACCACTACGCGACCTCCGACGAGCACGCGCTCGCCCTCGCGCGGCAGATCGTCCGCAACCTGCAGGGTCGCAAACCGGACCCGCCGTGGGAGCCCAATGAGGCCGAGCCTCCGACGGCCGACCCGGCAGAGCTCTACGGACTGATCCCCGAGGACTTCCGCCAACAGGTCGATGCGCGCGAGCTGATAGCGCGGATCGTCGACGGCTCCCGCTTCGATGAGTTCAAGGCGCTCTACGGCGAGACGCTGGTGACCGGATTCGCCCATATCGAAGGCTGCCCGGTCGCCATCCTGGCGAACAACGGCGTCCTCTTCGCGGAGTCCTCACAGAAGGGCGCGCACTTCATCGAGCTCGCCACTAAGCGGCGGATCCCGCTCGTCTTTCTTCAGAACATCACCGGTTTCATGGTCGGGCAGGAGTACGAGGCCGGCGGGATCGCACGCGACGGCGCCAAGCTCGTGATGGCCGTCGCGAACGCGCAGGTCCCAAAGTTCACCGTGATTGTCGGCGGTTCGTTCGGCGCGGGCAACTACGCGATGTGCGGCCGCGCCTACGAGCCGCGACAGCTGTGGATGTGGCCGAATGCGCGCATCTCGGTGATGGGCGGCGAGCAGGCCGCCACCGTCCTGACGATGGTCGGTGATGCCGACCCGGACCAGATTCGCGCAAAGTACGAGCGAGAGGGCAGCCCGTACTACTCCACCGCGCGGCTGTGGGATGACGGGATCATCGACCCGCTCGACACGCGCCGCGTGCTCGCGCTCGGCCTCTCGGCGGCGCTCAACGCTCCCATTCCCGAGACCACCTTCGGCGTCTTCCGGATGTAATGCGGCTCTTCAGCAGGAAGCCGAAGCAACGACTGAGAGAGCTCGGCGAGTCGGAGGCGTATCACCATTCCTACGGCGAGCCGCCGCGAGACGTGAAGATCGTCAAGCTCGAACCGCGCCGCCCCCGCTACCGCCAGGTCCTGGCAGACGGCGAACGCATGCGACAAGCTTTCTTGCAACGACTGGACAACCGAGACAAGGAGGAGCAGTAGTGGCCGGATACGACGTCGCCGATGTCGGCGAACTGGAGGCGGAGGGCCCGGGCGGGATGGTGCGGAAAGTTCGCCGCGCGGTCGACGGCAAGGCCTTCGGCTTCAACTACTTCATCCTCCCTCCAAATCAGGAAGGCCGCGAGCACGAGCACAGCGACACGAATCAGGAAGAGGTCTACTTCGTGGTGAAGGGGTCCGGAACGATGCGTGTCGAGGGCGACGAGATCGAGCTCGTACCAGGTCGCTTCGTTCGTGTGGACCCCACCGTCATTCGCGTGGCCGTCTCCGGGGCCGACGGGCTCGAGTTCGTCACGTTCGGCGCGCCAATCGACACGCAGTACGAACCCCCTTCATGGGGCTAGGAGGCGTCATGCATTCAATCGAGCTGTCCAACGAAGAACTGCGGCTGTTGCACGCGGCACTGCACTCGTATCTCGACGACTTCGGCCACGAGGAGGCCGACGTTCTGCGGAGCGTGAAGGCGCTGCTCGCGAAACTGCCGCCTCCCGCGTGATCCTCCGGTTCGTCCTCTGGAATCTCGCGGACTCCAAGACGACGATCCAGGAGCTGCGCCGCTACCTGCGCGACGAGTCGGTCGACGCCTACTCAGACGTGCCCGGGCTCCGCTTCAAGGCCTGGATCTCGGACGAGGTCACGGAACGTTGGGGAGCCGTCTACCTCTGGGAGTCCCCGGAGGCTGCCGAACAGGAGCTGCCGAGCCGGGCACGTGAGCTGATCGGTAAGGATCCCGACATCGGTGAGACGTTCGACGTCGAGGCGACGATCGAGGGGCACTACGTCAGCGAACAGCTCTCGAGGCTCGGGCTCGCATTCGAGTGACCTTCAGCCCTCAGGGAACGATCGGCTGACGACGTGGGCCCGGCTTCTGCCGGGCCCACGTCGCAGCAACTACCTCGCCGTTGCGACCTGCGCCAGCCGGCGGCTGGAGACGCCGGCGAGCAGCGAGTCACCTTCCTTGCGTGTTCGCACGAAGAACTGAACGTGATAGCCCCGCTTGAGCGGGAACGTCGCCTTCGGCGACATGGTCAGCGTCACGTATCCGGCCTGGTCGGTCGTCTGCTCGGCCGGCGTGGACGTCACGAGCGGCGTCGCCCGGACGAACACAAGTGCGTCGCGCACGACGTACCCACGCGTGTCGGAGACGTGGACCCGCACCGAGACGGGTCGGCTGCGCGAAACGACGAGGCTCGGCGTGAACCGCACGCCGTCGATGACGAGACGCGCCGGCAATACGACGCTCGAGACCGGAATCGAGGTTCGGCCGCTGGCCAGCTTGATCTGTCCGGCCGGGCCGCTATCCGCAGTGGTCGTCGTGGTGGACGACGTCGTCGTGGTCGTCGGAGTCGTCGTCGTGGTCGAGCCCGTGGTGCTCGTGCTGGTGCTCGTGCTGGTCGTGTCCGTCGACGTCGATCCGGTGGTGCTCGAAGTCGACGTCGAGTCGGCGGCGGGTGCCAGCGGGCCGGCGCTACCCGCACTCGCGAAATAGCCGAGCAGGCCGAGAGTGGCGATCCCCGCGATCGTGGCGAGCACGCGGGCCCAGGCCGGACCACGCCGCGGCTGATCTGTACGAATCATCACAAGGTCCCCTTTCCTCGCTTGCAGGTCAGGTCTACCCGCAGCGCGCGCGGCCGAACGACTCGAAACAGGCTTTTACAAAGTGCTTAAAGGATGAGCTCTTCCGGGAACGCCGTCGCCTCGGCGAACCGCGTGGCGCGGTACGGCGCGAGGTCGAGGGCGGACTCGCCGTGAAGAAGCTCTTCGGCGACCGCACGTCCGACGGCAGGCGACTGCATGAATCCGTGGCCGGAGAATCCGCATGCTGCATAGAGGCCGTCCCCCACCGGCCCGATGATCGGGTGCGCATCGGGAGTCATGTCGTAGAGCCCCGCCCACGCGCGCGCAATGCGGGTCTGGCCGGCAGACGGATAGCGGTGCGCGAGACGCTCGAGCCGGTCGCCGAAGACCGTTTCGTCGACGATCTACTCGAACCCCCAGCGCGGGACGGCATCGGTCATCGCGATCCGGAGGCAGTCGTCGCGTCGCCTGAAGTGGAAGCCGGTCTCGGCCTCGATCACCATCGGCAAGTCGTCCGGCAGGTCCGCAATCGGTTCGGTCTCGAGCAGCTGCCGCGCGAGCGGGCGGATCGGAAGGTCGACACCGAATTCGCCGGAGAAGGCTCCGGCCGCGATGACGAGGACGTCGCGGTCGAGTTCACGTGCATCGGTGTGCTCACGTAGCTCGACGCCGAGCTCGACGGCACGCCGGACGATCTCCCGGGTCAGCGCAGGCGGATCGGCGACCCCGTCGGTGGGACAGAACACCGCGCCGAGAAGGTCATCCGTCCGCAGTCCGGAGATCAAGCTCGGATCGACACGCCTGACCGGCACGCCGAGCGTCGCCTGTAGCTCCCTTCGTGCCTCGAGCTCGTCGCGGCCCTCGGCCGTCGTCGCAACGAAGAGATAGCCGACCTGCTGGAACCACTCGGCGCCTAGCTCTTCGAAGAAGGCGATCGACTCCTGCGCGAGACGCACTTCGGCCGCAGTGGAGAACTGCTGGCGAACCCCGCCCATTGCCTTGCCGGTCGATCCCGATGCGATCTCCCCTCTCTCCGCGAGCACGATGTCAGTCGCGCCGAGAAGCGCGAGGTGGTACGCGATGCAGGCTCCTACAGAGCCGCTACCGGCGACGACGATTCGAGCCATCGCTCGAGCTCCTTCTGCTCCGGGTCCGTCAGCGTGCGCAACGGCCGGCGAACGTCCGGCCCCAGCGGGACACCACGGCGCGCCACCACGAACTTGGCCGCGGCGTGGAACGGGAATCGCTCGAGTGCCGCACGCACAGGACCGAGATCGGGACCCGCACCCCGCACTGCCGCCGCGACGAGCTCGGGAAACGCGGAGGCGAGCGCCGACACTGCACCGACGGCGCCACCTGCAAGGCCTTGCGGCAGCAACGACTCCGGCCCGACGAAGACGTCGAGGCCCTCGATCAGATACGGCTCGAAGCGCTCCCAGGGCGTGTCGGACACCTTCAGCCCGCGGAAGTTCGGCGCAGCGTCACGCAATCGCTCCAGAACTGCCGGCGGAACCGCGTAACCGCTACGCACCGCGAACTCGTAGACGTAGAAAGCCGTCGGGTCGCATGCACGCGCCGCGGCCACCAGATGCGAGAACAACTCCGACTCGTCGAGCGTGAAGTACGGCGGGGGCATGACCGCGACGCCGACAACGCCGAGATCGGCCGCGTGGGCGGCGAGCTCGACGGTGTCCCAGGTCGACTGCGCGCCGCAGTGCACCGCGATGAGCAGGCGTCCTTTCGCTGCCTCGACAAACAGCTGAGCGGCGCGCATGCGCTGCTCGATGGGAAGCAGGAAACCCTCGCCGGTGGTGCCGAGGGCGAGTAAGCCGTCGACGCCACCCGCGGCGAGGAAATCGACATACGGCCCGAAGGCCTCTTCGTCGAGCGCTTCCCCCGCGTCGCGAAGTGGGGTCAGCGCCGCGGCTAGTGCGCCTCGCAGCATCCGGCGAACTCTAGGCGCAAGTTGGCCATGCTTCATGCGCGAGTTATTTCTAAGAGGTTGGCTTAGACGGCGGCATCCCGAGTGGGTGCCTAAGCTCCAACCGTGGCAGGCCTACGGATTGAACGCGACGGAGGCACCCTCCGGATCACTCTGGCACGGCCGGAGCGCCGAAACGCCTTCGACGCCGGGCTGATCGCCGAGCTCACGGAGGCCTTCGCCGACGTTGGCGACGCAAGGGCTGTCGTCCTCGCCGGGGACGGTCCGAGCTTCTGCGCGGGCGCGGACATCGAGTGGCAGCGCTCGGCGATCGACCTCTCGCTCGAGGAGAATGCCGACGACGCGCTGCGGCTCTACCGCATGTGCGAGACGATCGAGCGCTGCTCCGCGCCGGTGATCGCACGAGTGCAGGGCTACGCCCTCGGGGGCGGCTCGGGCCTCACGGCGTGCGCCGATGTCGCGATCGCGGCGCCGGACGCAACCTTCGGGTTTTCCGAAGTAAAGCTCGGAATCATTCCTGCCGTGATCTCGCCGTTCGTCCTGCCGAGGATCGGCGCGCACGCTAGGCGTTACTTCCTCACCGGCGAGCGCTTCGACGCGGACACCGCGTTGCACATCGGTCTCGTCGAAGAAGTTGCCGCGGACCTCGACGCCGCTGTCGACCGCGTCCTCACCGAACTGCTGAGCTCGGGTCCTGAAGCCGTTCGGGAGGCGAAGCGGCTGATCCGCGAGCGGCCGAGCGGTGAACAGACGGCACAGATCGCCGCGCGACTACGCGCCGGGGACGAAGGACAGGAGGGCTTGCGCGCATTTCTCGACCGGCGCGAGCCGGGCTGGCGCTAGGCCACTTGCCCGTGCGCAGGCTGCTCCTCCTCACGGGTGCCATCGTCCTCGTCGACACGATGTTCTTCGCGGCGCTGACGCCGCTGCTGCCCCACTACGTCGACGAACTCGGGCTCGGGAAGGCCGGCGCCGGCGTGCTGCAGGCGATGTATCCCGCGGGCGCCCTGGTCGCGGGGATCCCCAGCGGAATCGCCGCAGCCCGCCTCGGCGTCAAGCGAACCGTGCTGATTGGCCTCTCCTTGCTCACGTTGACAACGGTCGCGTTCGGGCTCGCCGACTCGGTCTGGGCACTCGACCTCGCGCGTTTCCTCCAGGGCGTGTCGAGCGCGTTCTCGTGGACGGGCGCGCTTGCGTGGCTGGTTGCTGCTGCGCCTGCCGGCCGGCGCGGCCGCCTCATCGGATCGGCCTTCGGCGCCGCGATCGTCGGTGCTCTCTTCGGGCCCGTTCTCGGCGCCGTCGCGTCCTTCACCGGCCCGGGACCTGCCTTCGGTGCGGTCGCCGGGGTCGCGCTCGTGCTTGCCGCCATCGCAGCGGGCACGCCGGCAGCTGTGCCGACGCACGCACAGCCGATTCGGATGCTCTTCGACGCGATCTCGCGCGACCGCACCATCCAGACCGGCGTGTGGCTCTGCCTGCTCCCCGCCCTCTGCTTCGGGACGCTCTCGGTGCTTGCACCGCTCCGTTTGTCCGACCTCGGTTGGGGCGCTGCAGCGGTCGGGGCGACCTACCTCGTGTCAGCCGGGCTCGAGGCAGCCTGGGCGCCCGTTCTCGGCCGTCTCTCGGATCAATACGGACGCGTGCGCCCTCTGCTCGCGGCTCTCGCTGGATCGGCCGTCGTCGCACTTCTGCTGCCCTGGCCGGAGCGTGCCTGGGTGCTCGCGGCGGTGATCGTTTTGGCGGGCTTCGCGTTCGGAAGCTTCTGGACACCCGCAATGTCACTCGTCACCGATGCAGCAGAAACGAGAGGGCTCGACTACGGCTACGCGTTCGCGCTCGTGAACCTCGCCTGGGCGCCGGGGCAGGCCGGCGGTGCGGCACTGGGTGGAGCCGTCGCGTCGGTCACGAGCGATGCCGTGCCGTACCTCGCCCTTGCCGTCCTGTGCCTGCTGACCTTCGCGGCGTTATCGCGTTACAGCGAAACGGCGGCACCTGTGGCCGCCGATCGGTAGAGCGCCTCGATAACGCGCGCCTGACCGACAGCGTCCGCGCGCCCCAGGAGCGGCTCGGCAGCGCCCCGGATCGCGTCGCTCAGGTTCTCGAGCTCGAGTCGGTACGAGTCGGCGCGCTCGACCTCGATCCGCTCCACGCCGTCGTCGCGGCGAAGCTCGATCACCGGCTCGAGGCAATGCCATGGATCGTCGAGGAAGAGGGACCCTTCGCTTCCGATCACCTCGAGCTCGTCACGCTCGCCCAGGGCGGTCCCGCAGTCGAACACGGCGAAGACGTCGCCCGGGAACCGCATGCTGCCGGTGAAGACCCAGTCGGTGCCACTCGGGCCGACGAACTGCTGCCCGTACACCTGCTCGGGCTCACCGCCGACCAGGCGGGATCCGCTCACGCAATAGCAGCCGACATCCATCAGGCTGCCGCCTTCGACCTCCGTCCGCAGGCGGATGTTCTCGAGGTCGTACAGCGAATAGCTGAAGCAGGAGCGAACGACCCTCACGTCCCCGATCGCCCCCTCGTCCACGAGCTCACGGGCCTTCTTGGTCTGGCCGTTGTGGCGGTACATGAACGCCTCCATCAGGATTCTCCCGTTTTTCTCGGCAGCGTCGAAGGCCGATTCGACGTCGCCGACGTGCCTGCTCATCGGCTTCTCGCAGAGCACGTGCTTCCCCGCCTCGACTGCACGGATCGACCACTCGCAGTGCAGCGTGTTCGGCAGCGAGATGTAGACGGCCTCGACGTCACTGTCCTCCAGGAGCGCTTCGTACGACCCGTACGCACGATCGATCTCCCATTCACTGGCGTACTCCTCCGCCCGTCCGAGATCGCGGCTCGCCACCGCTATGAGCTCGACCTTGTCCGATTCGTGGGCGCCGGGAATGACCTTCCGGTTGATGTCGGCGGTCGAGAGAATCCCCCACTTGACGGCTGTGTCTACCCCCATGACGCCTCCGTCATCGGCCGTAACGCAGTCTCGAGGATGCGATGGTTGCGCGGCCGGGTGAGCACGAAGAGGACGACGTCCGCGACATCGTCCGCACTCATCATCCCCCCGAGCGCGTCCTCGGTCCGCCCTCGTCCCGGCTCGAGTGCGAAATCGGTCGCCACGCCGCCTGGGCAGACATTCGTGCAACGCACACCGCGTTCGCGCAGCTCATGGTCGAGCGCGCGCGTGAACCCGACCTGCGCGAACTTCGAGGAACAGTAGACCGCCTCGAGCGGAAGACCGCGACGCCCCGCCTCCGACGCGAGCGTGACGATGTCCGCCTCGCCGCTCTCGAGCAGGTGCGGAAGCGCGGCGCGCACGGCATACAGCGTCCCTTTCACGTTGACGTCGATCATCTCCTCGAGGAAGTCGGGCGCAAGTTCGAGGAAGGGACCATATGCACCGACGCCTGCGTTCGGGACGAGGATGTCGAGCCGGCCGAAGGCGTTCACGGTCGCAGACACGATGTC
>Ga0136846_1237777_pt1 | contig 12568 bp, 8 predicted proteins | sample HopSoiMetagenom2_FD_96841 | JGI IMG/M metagenome (GOLD analysis project Ga0136846, IMG submission 96841) | Grasslands soil microbial communities from Hopland, California, USA - 2 Assembly 2016 (version 4) | ecosystem: Environmental > Terrestrial > Soil > Grasslands | place: USA: Hopland...
CTCCAGATCGGCTCCACCATCGAAGTGATGGTCGAAAAGCTCGAGGACAAGTCCGGCGCGCCGGTCCTGTCGTTCGACAAGGCCGAGCAAAAGAAGAACTGGGATAACATCCTCACCAAGTTCCCCGAGGGCTCCATCGCCGCGGGTCGCGTGAAGGCCAAGGTCAAGGGCGGCCTGATCGTTTCGATCGGCGTCGACTCCTTCCTTCCCGCCTCGCACATCGACGTCCAGCCCCCCAAGAACCTCGATCAATACGTGGGCCAGACCTACGATTTCAAGGTTCTCAAAATCAATCTCGACCGAAAGAACATCGTTCTCTCCCGTCGCGAACTCATCGAGGAACAGCGCGCCAACAAGCGCAAGAACCTCCTCGACTCCATCCAGCCCGGCCAGGTCCGCAAGGGCGTGGTCAAGAACATCACCGATTTCGGTGCGTTCATCGACCTCGACGGCATGGACGGTCTTCTCCACATCACCGACATGAGCTGGGGCCGCATCACGCACCCGAGCGAAATGCTGAAGCAGGGTGAAGAGATTCAGGTCATGATCATCGAGGTCAACCGCGAGAAAGAGCGCGTTTCCCTCGGTCTCAAGCAGACCACCAAGAATCCGTGGGACGAGATCGAGCACAAGTTCCCCGTCGGCGCGAAGGTTCACGGCAAAGTCGTCAACCTCGTTCCCTACGGTGCGTTTGTCGAAATCGAACCCGGCGTCGAAGGTCTCGTGCACATCACCGAGATGTCCTGGACGAAGCGCATCTCCAAGCCCTCCGAACTTCTCAAAGTCGGTCAGGAGCTCGATGCGGTGGTCCTCGGCATCCAGAAGGAAGACCAGAAGATCTCCCTTGGTCTCCGCCAGCTCGAGCCCAACCCGTGGGACATGGTCCGCCACAACTATCCGCAGGGCGCCCGCGTCCGCGGCAAGGTGCGCAACATGACCACCTACGGTGCCTTCATCGAACTCGAAGAAGGCATCGACGGCATGGTGCACGTCTCCGACATGAGCTGGACCCGCAAGGTCAACCACCCCTCCGAAGTCCTCAAGAAGGGCGACGAAGTGGAGGCCATCGTTCTCGACGTGGATCCCAACCAGCAGCGCATCAGCCTCGGCATGAAGCAGCTCGCGGTCGATCCTTGGACCGACATCGACAGCTTCTTCAAGATCGGCGACGTCGTCACTGGCGTTGTTTCCAAGATCACCTCCTTCGGCGCCTTCGTGGAGCTCAAGGACGGCATCGACGGCCTCGTGCACATCTCGCAGATCAGCGAGGATCGCATCGAGAAGGTGAAGGACGTGCTCAAGCCCGGCCAGGAAGTCACCGCTCGCGTGATCAAGATCGACCGCGAAGAGCGCCGCCTCGGCCTCTCCGTCAAGGCCGCCAACTACTCCGAGCAGCAGCTCGCCGCCGAGACCGCCTCCTTCGAGGCGCTCAATCGCGACAGCAGCGGCGACATGATGAACCTCGGCGACATCCTCGATGCCGCCGCGGACAAGAAGGAATAAACTCCTTTCATCAACGTCGTCATCGGACGCGTTTAAAAACCGGCGCCCGGTTCCGCTTCACGCGGGACCGGGCGCTTTTTTTGTGCGCAGATCGGCCGATGATACGGCGGTTCAGTTGCGTCCGCCCTTCGCCGACTTCGTTTCGATGAACTCGCGGATGACCTGCTGACGGGCCTCGGCGCGTTCTTCGATTTCAATTTCCTCGATGGTGCGCTGGTGCTCGTGACTGGCCATCGCCTTTCTCATTTTGGAGAGGGCGATATTTTGCAGCTGGCGTACCCGTTCCCGGGTGACGCGGAACTTTTGGCCGACTTCCTCCAGGGTGAGTTCGTCGTGGCCGTCGAGGCCGAAGCGCAGCCGGATGATCTCGGCTTCGCGCGGTTCGAGCGCGGAGATCATGGAACGCAGGTCGGAATTGCGGTTTTTCTCGCGGAGATTTTCAAACGGACTGATCGCATTTTCGTCCCCCACGATTTCGCCGAAGGTCGAGGAGTCGCCGTCCTCGCCGATGGGCGCGTCGAGCGAGGCGGGACGCACGCTCACGGATTTGAGGTGGGCGACCTTGCTGGTGGGGATCTGGAGCTCGATGGCGATTTCCTCGTCGGTCGGTTCGCGGCCGAGTTCTTCGGTGAGGGCCATCGCGGTGCGGCGCAGCTTGGAGATCTTGTCCACGAGATGGACGGGCAGACGGATCGTCTTGGACTGGTTGGCCAGGGCGCGCTTGATCGACTGTTTGATCCACCAAGCGGCGTAGGTGGAGAGCTTGCCGCCCTTGCTGGGATCGAACCGCTCGACCGCCTTGATCAGGCCGATGTTGCCCTCGGAAATCAGGTCGAGGAGCGGCAGGCCGAAATCCTTGTAGTCCATCGCGATTTTCACGACGAGGCGAAGGTTGGCCGAGATCATGTGGTCGCGGGCGGCCTTGTCGCCGCGCCGGATGCGGCGGGCGAGGGTGACTTCCTCGGCGGGCGTCAGGAGGGCGGTTTTACCGATTTCTTGGAGGTAAAGCTGGAGATTGCTGCGTTCCGAGGAACCGGTGTCGCGTTCGCGGGCGGAGGGCTCGTTTTTTTCCAAAAAAGAGGGAGGCGCGTCGAGTTCGACGGCTACGACGGGCGCAAGGGCGGCGGGTGCCTCTTGCTCGTCGGTGTCGCCGAATTTGCGGAGGGATTTTGTTTTAGCGGCCATGGCAGGAGGGATTTGGGCGTTTGGATGGCGCTCCCGGCGATCCGGGTGCGGAAGGATTTCAACTTTCGACCGAGTCGAGCTGGAATCGTTCCATGTTAGACAAACAGTCAACTACTCCTGAATGCCCATCAAAACGAGCAAATTATGCGTCATGCTGGCGCGAGCACACCCGGCTCGGTGACGCTAAACGGCGCAGCTGCGCACCGCGGGTTCCTCCTCTTGGCACGGGTTTTTCCGCGCAATCATCCCCGGCGTGACGAGGGCCGGCGGAAGTTTTTAAACGCCTCGCGAGAGAGGCTTAAAACTGTTCCGCCATCGCGACGGCCTTGAACAAAGCGGAGGCTTTGTTGACCGTCTCCTGATATTCCGAGGTGGGGACCGAATCGGCCACCACACCGGCGCCGGCTTGAATATGGACTTGGCCGTCCTTCAGAAGGGACGTACGCAGCATGATGCAGGAGTCGAGATTGCCGTCGTAGCCGAAGTAGCCGAGGGCGCCGGCGTAGAAGCCGCGCTGGGAGGGTTCATTGGCAGCGATGATCTGCATGGCGCGGATTTTCGGAGCGCCACTTACGGTGCCGGCCGGGAAGGTGGCGCGCATGAGATCGAAGGACGTCTTGTCGGGCGCGATCTGACCTTCGACTTGGGAGACGATGTGCATCACGTGCGAATAGCGTTCGATGATCATCATCTCGGGAACGGTGACGCTGCCATAGGCGCAGACACGTCCGATGTCATTGCGGGCAAGGTCGACGAGCATGAGGTGCTCGGCGCGTTCCTTCTCGTCGGCGAGCAGGTCTTTTTCGAGCGCGACATCTTCCGCGTGGGTAACGCCGCGTTTGCGCGTGCCGGCGATGGGCCGGATTTCAACGAGGCCGTCGGTCAGGCGCACATGGACTTCGGGCGAGGCGCCGACGATGGAGAAATCCCCTGTCTCCAGAATGAACATGTAGGGAGAGGGATTGACCGTGCGGAGCGCGCGATAGAGATCGAGCGGGGTTTTGTCGAAGCGCTTGGTGAAGCGCTGGGACGGCACGAACTGGATGATGTCGCCCGAGCGGATGAATTCCTTGCTGTCCTCGACGACCTTTTCGAAGGCGGCCTGGGTGAAGTTGCCCGGCGGCACGGTGATCTTGGGCGGTTCGATCAGCGGGGCGGGGGCGAGGGCGCGCGGCTCGCGCAGCAGGGCGTAGAGCGAATGGAGTTCGGCGACGGCGGCGTCGTAGGCGGCGGCGGGCGATGTGTCGCGGAGGTGCGCGTTGACGCAGAGACGGAGGGTTTGCTTCGCGCGATCGAAGATCAGCAGCGAATCCGAGAGCATGAAATAGAGTAGCGGCGTGCCGAGCTCGTCGGTTTTCGCGGCGGGAACCGTGGGTTCGATGCGCGTGATGTATTCGTAGCCGATGAAGCCGACGGCGCCGCCGGTGAAGCGGGGCAGGCCGGGCAGGCTCACGGGGTGAAAGCCGCTCATCTCCTTTTCGATGAGGGTCAGGGGGTCCTGCGGGGTGGGAATGGTCTGAACGGGCTGCCCGGGAACACGAACCTCGGTGGTCTGCTGGCCGCAAACGAAAACTTTCCGCGGACGGCAGCCGATGAAGCTGTAGCGCGAAAGCGTTTCGCCGCCCTCGACGGATTCAAGCAGGTAGGAGGGGCCGGCCGCCTTGAGCTTGGCGTAGGCGGAGACGGGCGTCTCGAAGTCCGCCATGAGATCGGCGTAGACGGGGATGACGTTGCCTTGGGCGGCAAGCTTCAAGAAGTCTTCGCGGCGGGGGACGATGTTCATGCTGGAGGCTGGATTGTCGCTGGAGGCCGAGGTTACTCCACCGTCACCGATTTCGCGAGATTGCGGGGCTTGTCCACGTCGCAGCCGCGTTCGCAGGCGATATAATAGCTGAGAAGCTGCACCGGAATGGTGGCGACGATAGGCAGCACGGCTTCATGACAGTCGGGGATGGTGATGATCGCATCGGCGAGGCCGGGAGGCAGTTCGCAGCCTTCGGTGATAATGGCGATGACCGGGCCTTTGCGTGCCTTCACCTCCTGCATGGAGGAGACGACCTTGTTGAAGATTTCGCCTTTTGGCGCGAAGAAGACGCTGGGGCATTGCTCGTTGATGAGGGCGATGGGGCCATGCTTCATCTCGGCGGCGGGATAGCCTTCGGCGTGGATGTAGGAAATCTCCTTCAGCTTCAGCGCGCCTTCGAGCGCGATGGGGAAGAGCGACAGGCGTCCGAGGAACAGCATGTCGTTGTAGGCGGCGAAGCGCTTGGCGACGGTCTTGATGTGGCCGGCCTGCTGGAGCGCGGCGCGAACGAGATCGGGCGCCTTTTTCAGCGCGTTCACGTAATCGACGCCGTCGGCAAAGCTCATGTCGCGCATGCGGGCCACATGCAATGCGAGCAGGGCGCCGATGAGCAGTTGCGAGGTGAACGCCTTGGTCGAGGCCACGCCGATCTCGGGGCCGACGTGCTGATAGATGCCGCCGTCGGCCTCGCGGGCGATGGTGGAGCCTACGGTGTTGTTGATCGCGAGAACCTTGTAGCCCTTGCGCTGGGCCTCGCGGAGCGCACCCAGGGTGTCGATCGTCTCGCCGGACTGGCTCATGACGAAGAACAGCGGATTGCCGGAAAGCGGGGCGTTGCGGTAGCGGAACTCGGAGGCGTAATCGACCTCGACGGGCACGCGGGCGAAACGTTCGATCAAGTGCTCGGCGACGAGGCACGAGTGCCAGGCGGTGCCGCAGCCAAGGAAGGCGAAGCGGTCGATCTGGCGGAAGTCGACGGGGCTGAGGTTGAGGCCGCCAAACTTGGCGGTGCTGCCGTCCTCCGAGAAACGTCCGCGCATGGAGTTTTCGAGGGCGGTGGGCTGCTCGAAAATTTCCTTCTCCATGAAGTGCGCATAGCCGTTCAATTCGGCGGCATCGATCGCCCAGGTGACCTTGTCCACGACGGGGGAGACGTCCTCCTGATCGAGCGTGGAGATGGAAAATTGCTTCAGAGTGACGTGCACGACCTCGCCATCCTTGAGGTAAACGACGTTCTGCGTGCGGCTGACGAGAGCAGAGACGTCGGAGGCGAGGATGTATTCGTGGTCACCCACGCCGAGGATGAGCGGGGAGCCTTTGCGCGCGGCGACGATCTCGCCGGGGTTGTCGCTGGAAAGGACGGCGATTCCGTAGGTGCCCTCGACGTGGCGAAGGGCCTTGCGAACGGCGTGGAGGAAGCGGCTTTCGCCGTTGGTCGCGGCGGGCTCTTTGGTATAGTGGTAGGCGATGAGGTTGCTCAGCACCTCGGTGTCGGTCTCGGACTGGAAGGTGTAGCCCTTGGGCAGGAGGAATTTTTTGATCGCGACGTAGTTTTCGATCACGCCGTTGTGCACGAGGGCGATCTGGCCGTCGCTGCTGAGGTGGGGGTGGGCGTTGGCCTCGGTGACGCCGCCGTGGGTGGCCCAGCGGGTGTGGCAGATGCCGGTCGTGCCGGTGAACCGATGACGCGCGGCCTCCTTGACGAGATTGTCGACCCGGCCAATTTTCTTGGTGATTTCAAGCCGTCCGTTTTGCTGCACGGCCAGCCCCGCGGAGTCGTAGCCGCGATACTCCAGGCGTTTTAAACCTTCGAGCAGGATGGGGGATGCTTTTTGAGTACCGACGTAACCAACGATTCCACACATAATTTTTACCTCTTTTGGCTCGCGAATTTACGGGACGCTTGAACCGTGGGGCAAGGCAATTGGGCCCAATTACATAACTACCCCTAATCTTTATGAGCATGCAGAAGAAAGTCCTGGCAGTGATCATGGGCGGCGGGCGCGGAACGCGCCTGTACCCTCTTACGATGGAGCGGTGCAAGCCGGCCGTGCCCCTCGCGGGCAAATATCGCCTGGTCGATATTCCGATCAGCAACTGCATCAACTCGGAGGTCAACCGCATCTTCCTGCTCACGCAATTTCACACCGCCTCGCTGCACCGCCATATCCAGAACACCTACCATTTCGATCCGTTTGGCGGCGGCTTCGTCGATATTCTCTCCGCGGAGCAGACGGAAAAAAACGCCGACTGGTATCAGGGCACCGCGGATGCGGTGCGGCGCAATCTCCAGCATTTCCGCAGCTTTCCGCATGACTTGGTGCTCATCCTTTCGGGCGACCAGCTTTACCGGATGGATTTCCGGAAAATCGTCGAGGAGCACGTCGCCAGCAAAGCCGACGTCACCATCGCGGCGATTCCGTTCCCCGTTTCGAAGGTCGAGGGTCTCGGCCTGATGAAGGTCGCGGACGATCTCACCATCGAGCGTTTCGTCGAGAAGCCCAAGGATCCGGCGGTGATCCAGAGCCTCACGCTCAGCCCCAAGGTCGAGGCCAAGCTCCACTCCTCCGATGGCGAGAAACACTGCCTGGCCTCGATGGGCATCTATGTTTTCAACCGCCAGGTTCTGGCCGACGCGCTCGACAACAAGATGACCGATTTCGGCAAGGAGATCATCCCCGGCCTGCTCGGCAAAAAGAAGCTCAACGCCCACGTGTTCGAGGGCTATTGGGAGGACATCGGCACGGTGCAGGCCTTCTTCGAGGCCAATCTCGCGCTCGCCGATTCGCTGCCGCCCTTTAACTTTTTCGATCAGAACGCGCCCATCTACACGCAGGACCGCTACCTGCCGGCGTCGAAGCTCAACAAATGCAGCATCGACCACGTCGTCATCGGCGACGGCTCGATCATCACCGACTCGCAGCTTACCCGCTGCGTGCTCGGCATCCGTTCGTTCGTCGGCGAAAAATCCGTGCTGGATAATGTCGTGATGATGGGGGCCGATTACTACGAGCCCGCGGAAAAGAAGTCCGAAAACGCCCAGCGGAGCGTTCCCAGCATCGGCGTGGGAAGCAACTGCCAGATTCACCATACGATCATCGACAAAAATGCGCGCATTGGCGACGGCGTGAAGCTTTCGCCGGCGGGCAAGGCCGACGGCGACTACGCCCATGGCGTGATCATCCGCGACGGTGTGCTCGTCGTGCCCAAGGGCGCGGTGGTGCCGAGCGGCGCGGTGATCTGAAGTCCGTCGCGGTCCTTACGACTGCAAAAGAAAAGGCGCGGCTCGTGTGAGCCGCGCCTTTTTTGCGCGCATACCAGAACAGGACGATGAAGCCGGTCGGTCAGTTGTTGAATCTGAACAAGGCGACGTCGCCGTCCTGAAAAACGTATTCTTTGCCTTCGAGGCGGTATTTGCCGGCCTCACGGGCGGCGGCGGTGCTGCCCAGCCGTGTGAGGTCCTCGTAGGAAACGATCTCGGCCTTGATGAAGCCCTTCTCGAAATCGGTGTGGATCACGCCGGCGGCCTGCGGGGCTTTCCAGCCTTTCTTGATCGTCCAGCAGCGCACTTCTTTTTCACCGGCGGTGAAGTAGGTCTGCAGGCCGAGCAATTCGTAGGTGCCGCGGATGAGCTGGGAAACACCGGAGTCGGTCACGCCGAGATCCTTCAGGAAATCCTTCGCCTCTTCCGGCGAGAGGTCGATGAGCTCGGCCTCGATGCGCGCGCTGATCGGCACGTAGGCGGCGTCGTGGTGGGCTTTCACGAACTCGGCGACTTTCTTCACGAACGGGTTTTCCTCGGCGTTGGCGAGATCGCTCTCGGCGACGTTGCACGCGTAGAGCACCGGCTTTGCGCTGAGGAGCTGGAAAAATTGAAGCAGCTTCTTCTCCTCGTCGGTCGCGGGCAGGACGTTGGCCGGCTTGTTGGAGTTAAGATGAGGGACGAGGCGTTCGAGCAGCGCGTACTCGGCCTGCGCGTCCTTGTCGCCGGATTTCGCGAGCTTCTGGGTTTTGTTGAGGCGCTTCTCCACCGCATCGAGATCGGCGAGGACGAGTTCGGTGGTGATGACCTCGATGTCGCGCACGGGATCGACCGCGCCCATGGTGTGAATGATGTCGTCGTCCACGAAGCAGCGGACGACATGCACGATGGCGTCGGTCTCGCGGATGTTGGCAAGAAACTGATTGCCGAGACCCTCGCCTTTGCTGGCTCCGGCGACGAGGCCGGCGATGTCGACGAATTCGATCGCGGCCGGCACGACGACGTTGGTCTTGGCGATGCCCTTCAGCACATAGGCTCGCTCGTCGGGCACGATCACCACGCCCACGTTGGGATCGATGGTGCAAAACGGGTAGTTGGCCGCCTCCGCTTTGCGGGAGCGGGTGAGGGCGTTGAAGAGAGTGGACTTGCCCACGTTGGGCAGACCGACGATGCCGGCTTTGAGCATAAGGGGTGAAACGTCGCAGCCGGGCGGGGGAGCGGTCAAGGTTTTCATCGGTTCTGACCACGAAGAAATGGCTGCTTGACATCGCCGGCGGCGTTCGGTGGATTCCACGGCTTTTCAACAAACGAAACTCGTCCGCACCACCCTTCCATGGCTCTCAAAATCCGCCTTTCCCGCATCGGTTCCACGCACAACCCGGTTTACCACGTGGTCGTCGCCGAAGCCCGCTCGCGTCGTGACGGCGCTGCGACCGAAGTTCTCGGCACCTATAACCCGCGCGCCAAGAACGACTCCCTCAAGCTCGACACCGTTCGCGCCGATTATTGGGTGAGCAAGGGCGCGATCCCCACGGACACCGCCCTGTCCCTGATCAAGAAGGCCAAGAAGGCCGCGGTGGTTGCCTAAGTTTCCGCCTAAAAGCAGAATCCTTTACCAAGGCCTCGGATTCGTCCGGGGCTTTTTTGTTTTCCGGCCCTTTCATCCGTTCCCATGCCGCTCCATATCGACGTCCTCACGCTTTTCCCGCGGATGCTCGACGGATTTCTTACCGAGAGCATGCTGGGCAAGGCCTTGGAAAACCAATTGCTCTCCGTCAAGGTGCACGACACCCGGGCGTGGTCGACCGACAAGCACCGGACGGCGGATGGACGTCCGTTTGGCGGCGGCGCCGGGATGGTGATGAAGCCGGAGCCGGTTTTCGCCGCCATCGAGCGACTGCAGACGCCTGGTTGCCGTCGCATCTACCTGACGCCAGATGGGGTCCCTTTTTCCGAAAAGCTCGCCCGCGAGCTCTCGCAGCAGACCCATTTGATCCTGCTGAGCGGCCATTATGAAGGCATCGATCAGCGCATTCGCGACCGGATGATCGATCAGGAGATCAGCATCGGCGATTATGTGCTCACGAACGGCACGCTGCCGGCCGCCGTGGTGATCGATGCGCTCGCCCGTTTTATCCCCGGCGTCTTGGGGGAAGAAAAGTCATTGACGCACGAATCCTTCACCGGCAAGTTGCTCGACTTTCCTCAATACACGCGTCCCGCCGAATATCGAGGCATGTCCGTGCCGGAAGTGCTCCTTTCCGGCGACCATGCCGAAATCGAGAAATGGCGGAATGCGCAACGTATCGAGAAAACCCGCCAGGTCCGACCCGATTTACTCAAATAACACACTGCCATGAGCACTCATTCGATCCTCAAAGAAATCACCGCCTTCCAGGTGAAAAAAGACACCCCGGCTTTCAAGGTCGGCGACGGCGTTCGCGTTCACACCAAGGTGCGCGAAGGTGACAAGGAGCGCACCCAGATTTTCGCGGGTATCGTGATCGCCCTCAAGGGCAGCGGCATCCATGAGACGTTCACCGTCCGTCGCATCAGCTACGGCGAAGGCGTCGAGCGCGTGTTCCCGGTCAACTCCCCGAACATCGAGAAGATCGAGATCGAGCGCACCTCCGAGCCTGTCCGCGCCCGTCTTTATTATCTCCGCAGCCGCCTCGGCAAAGCCGCCATGGCGATCAAGGAAAAGCGCGTCGAGAAGGCCGTCGCCACCAAGTAAACGCATTGCGTTTCTTTTAAATGAAAAAAGCGAGTCATCCGGACTCGCTTTTTTCATGCCCGTTTGGACTTCCCCCGAACGGCTTCAGCAATTAACCCGTTTCCTTTCCGCTTCATTTTCAATTTTCCAACCATGAAATTACAGACCGATATCCTCGCTCTCGCTGCTAATCAGGCCAGAGGCCTTGCCATGGACGCCGTCCACAAGTGCTCCTCCGGCCACCTCGGCCTTCCGCTCGGCTGCGCGGAAATCGGCGCGGTATTGTACGGCAACGCCCTCGTGCACAACCCCGACGCGCCCCGCTGGCTCAACCGCGACCGTTTCGTTCTCTCCGCCGGCCACGGTTCGATGTTCATTTACAGCTGGCTGCACCTGAGCGGCTACGATCTGTCGCTCGACGAGGTCAAAAATTTCCGCGCCCTCCACTCCAAGACCCCCGGCCATCCTGAGTTCCATGAGACGCCCGGCGTCGAGTGCACCACCGGCCCCCTCGGCCAGGGCATCGCCAATGCTGTCGGTCTCGCTCTTTCCGGCCAGATGGCCGCCGCCCGTTTCAACACGGCCGAGCACAAAATTTTCGACAACCATGTCATCGCGCTTGCCGGCGACGGCTGCATGCAGGAAGGCGTTGCCCTCGAGGCGATCTCCTTCGCCGCCCACCAGCAGCTTGATAACCTGATCCTCATCTACGACTCCAACGACGTCACTCTCGACGCCATGGCGAACAAGTCGCAGAGCGGCGACGACGCCAAGCGCTTCAAGGCCCTCGGCTGGGACGTGCAGGTTATCGACGGTCACGATCTCGCCGCCATCCTCAAGGCGGTCAACAAGGCGAAGAAGGCCGTGGGCAAGCCCCAGCTCATCATCGCGAAGACCACCATCGCGAAGGGCATTCCTGAAGTCGCCGGCACCGCCAAGGGCCACGGCGAAGGCGGCGCGAAGTTCATCGACGCGGCCCGCGCCGGTCTCGGCCTGCCCGCCGACCAGCATTTCTTCGTGAGCGACGATGTCCGCGCTTATTTCGCCAACCACAAGAAGGCTCTCGTCCGCGCTTACAAGAAGTGGGGCAAGACCTTCGAGGCTTGGAAGGCCGCCAATCCCGAAAAGGCCGTGTTGCTCGAAAGCCGCAACGCCCATCCGAGCGCCGCGCACCTCAGCGAGAAGATCCCGCTTTTCCCGGCCGACGCCAAGCTCGCCACCCGCGCCGCCGGCCAAGCCGTGCTCCAGCCGCTCGCGGCCGAGCTCCCGCTCCTCATCGGCGGCAGCGCCGACCTTTACGGCTCGACGCTCAACTACATCGCTTCCGACAAGGACTTCGAGCCCGCCAACCGCGCCGGCCGCAACATCCGTTTCGGCATCCGTGAGCACGCCATGGCCGCCATGGCCAACGGCATCGCCTACGACGGCATCTTCCATCCCTCGGTCGCCACCTTCCTGGTGTTCGCCGACTACTCGCGTCCCGCGATGCGTATCGCCGCGCTGGCGAAGCTCCCGGTTGTTTACATCTACACGCACGATTCCGTCGGCGTGGGCGAAGACGGTCCCACCCACCAGCCGGTGGAAACGGTTTCCGGTCTGCGCGTGATTCCGAATCTCGATGTGATCCGCCCCGGCGATCCCGAGGAAACGGCCGGCGCTTTCGCCGCCGCCTTCGAGCGCGCCGACGGTCCCACGCTGCTCTCGCTCTCCCGCCAGGCCGTGCCGCTGCTCAACGAGATTCCCCCGCACATCCGCCGCGCCGGCGTGCTCAAGGGCGGCTATGTCGCCGTGCAGGAAACCGCTCCGCTCACGCACATCCTCCTCGGTGCCGGTTCCGAGCTGCAACATGCCGTCGCCGCCGCCAAGGTCTTGGGCGCGGGCGTGCGCGTGGTTTCGGTGCCGTCCTTCGAGCGCTTCAACCGTCAGTCGGCTGAATACCGTGAGGCGATTCTGCCTTCCTCCTGCCGCAAGCGCGTCGCCATCGAGGCCGGTGTGACCGCCCTCTGGCACCAGTACGTCGGTCTCGACGGCAAGGTGATCGGCATCGACCGTTTCGGTATCAGCGCCCCCGGTGGCACCGTGATGAAGGAACGCGGCATCA
>Ga0136846_1218744_pt1 | contig 12566 bp, 9 predicted proteins | sample HopSoiMetagenom2_FD_96841 | JGI IMG/M metagenome (GOLD analysis project Ga0136846, IMG submission 96841) | Grasslands soil microbial communities from Hopland, California, USA - 2 Assembly 2016 (version 4) | ecosystem: Environmental > Terrestrial > Soil > Grasslands | place: USA: Hopland...
AATGGTTGTTGGCAAATATGCTGGACTGGTACAGAAGAGAAAAGAAATCTTTTTGGTGGGAATATTTCAGGCTTTCTGAATTATCCGACGAAGATCTATTAGAAGAAGATGATGCATTAGCGGGTTTAGTTTTTACAGGAAAACAAGAACAGGTAAAGAAGAGTACTGTTCATTTTTATCATTTCCCGGAACAAGAGTTTACTTTGAAAGAAGGCAATAAAGTTTCTTATAATAAAGAGGCCGTTGGTGAAATTTATTCGATCGATATGGTAAGCAGGACAGTGGGTATCAAAAAAAATAAAAAATCCCTTGATGTCCATGCAAAAAATGTCATCTGCGTAGATGATATCCCTGATACACCCAAGGAAGAGTCGATCATTCGGTTTGCAGAATATGTTATCCAGAAGGGATTAGAAGGGGCGGGCAGTTTTCAGGCAGGCAGGGAACTGTTATTGAGATCGATCAAATTACCAATTGATCCATCGCAAATAAATGAACAAGCCAATCCCGCAATCGTCCAGGTGATGAACCTTCAAAATGATGTATTGCCTATACAAGGACCACCCGGCACAGGCAAAAGTCATACTGCCGCGCAAATGATCATTTCCTTGATAAAGGCGGGTAAAAAAATTGGTATCACTGCGCTTGGGCATAAAGTAATTACAGGGTTATTGAAAAAAGTAAATGAAGCAGCCGGGAAAGAAAAAGTAAATATAAAAATCGTACAAAAGGTTCGCGACCTGACAGGCAGGAATGATCCGAACTGGATAGAAACCACAGATGATAACAAGCTGGTATCTGACAGTATCCAAAAAGGATTTCAAATAGCGGCAGGCACTTCATTTATGTGGGCCAGGCCAGAGTTTTTCGAATTGGTAGATCTTCTTTTTGTAGACGAAGCAGGACAATTATCGTTGATAGATACACTCGCGTTGTCACAGGCGGGAAAAAATCTTGTGCTGATAGGCGATCCCCAGCAGTTAAAGCAACCGCAGAAGGGAAGTCACCCCGAAGGAACCGAAGTGTCAGCGCTCGAACATGTTTTACAGGAGAAAAAGACGATTTCAAAAGACCAGGGCTTGTTTTTAGAAACTACCTGGCGCATGCACCCTGCAATTAATGATTATATATCCGAATTGTTTTATGATAACCTGCTGCACACAAAGCCGGAAACAGCAAATCAAAGAGTCGAAGGAAGTCACTCCTACCAGGAACCGGGATTGTATATAGAACTTGCAGATCATGAAGGCAATCAAAATAGCTCACGGGAGGAAGTAGAAAAAGTGGTTTCTATTGTTGAAAACCTTCTCGGCAACAATGTTTGTTGGATAGATTGCGACAAACAAAAACACCAATTGAGCAAGGATCACATCAAGATCATTTCTCCATATAACGCCCAGGTCGAAATATTGAAAGCCGCTCTGCCTGGTATTGAAATTGGGACAGTAGACAAATTCCAGGGGCAGGAAGCGCCTGTCATCATTTTTTCAATGGCTACTTCTACACCGGAAGATGCTCCACGTGGTATGGAATTTTTGTATAGTTTGAACAGGTTTAATGTTGCAGTTTCAAGAGCCAGGGCGATATTTATCTTAGTTGCAAGCCCTTCATTGTTTGAACCAGACTGTAAATCCCCGCAACAGATGCAACTCGCCAATTCACTATGCAGGTTGAGGGAGATGGCAAAGAGAATAAGTAATGAGTGATAAGTGATGAGTACTCACTGGCGTCTTAAATATTAATAGACCATGTTCAATTGTTTAAATTAAAGAGAGGTTTATTCTTTATAGCCCGAAAAGACGGGAAGACGTTAAGTGCTTTATGGTCTCTTACCGCCTTACTATCTTCCGGCCATATGAAATCGCTTGAACGGCAAAAAACTCCGAGATACTTACTCAGTGCAACTTTTAAAGAACTAATTTTTCAACTTTAGCACGGTAGTGATAAGTGCTCATCATTCATTATTCATTATTCACTATTCATTCTTCATTATTTGAGGCTGACATTACTATTCCCGGATTTTTTTCTATGTAAGTTATTCTGAGTGTATATTGCCCAATAGTCATGAAAACAACCGAACTAACTGCAAAACCACACTACCAGATACTTGATGGGCTGAGAGGCGTAGCTGCTGTTATGGTAGTTTGGCTTCACATTTTTGAGGCTCATTCCACAAGTCCTCTTGACCAGATCATCAACCACGGATATCTCGCTGTGGATTTTTTCTTTGTCCTTTCCGGCTTTGTCATTGGCTATGCTTATGACGACCGTTGGCATAAAATAAGTATTGCTGATTTTTTTAAACGTCGTCTTGTGAGACTTCATCCCATGGTCATCATGGGTTCGATCATTGGCGCAATAGCTTTTTACTTCCAGGGTGGCGCATTGTGGCCACTCATCAACAGCATTCCACTATGGAAAATGCTTCTCGTGATGTTGATAGGATTTACCATGTTCCCGTTACCGACATCTATGGATATTCGTGGCTGGTTTGAGAGTTATCCATTAAATGGACCCGCATGGACATTATTCTATGAGTACATCGCCAATATTCTTTACGCAGTTGTTATAAGAAAATTTTCAAAAACAGCGCTTGCTATCCTTGTATTCATTGCGGGTTGTGCGCTTGTACATCTCGCAGTAACAGGCGGACAGGGAGATCTCATTGGAGGATGGTCTCTTGAACCCGCGCAATTGCGCATCGGCTTCATACGCCTGATGTACCCGTTCTTTGCCGGGCTATTGCTTTCGAGGGCTGCGAAACTCACACAGATAAAAAGTGCCTTTCTCTGGTGCAGTCTTTTGATCATAATAGTTCTTTCAATACCAAGAATAGGTGGCAGCACCCATTTGTGGATGAATGGACTGTACGAAGCTTTAGTAATTATTTTCATTTTTCCATTGATCGTGTACATGGGAGCAAGCGGCAATGTCAAAGGGAAATACGCCAACCGCCTCTGCAAATTCCTCGGTGATATTTCCTACCCGGTCTATATCACGCATTACCCGCTTATTTATATCTACACGGCGTGGGTACGCGATAACAAAGTATCATTGAAGGATGGCTGGCCTTTTGGGATGCTTGTTTTTATTTCGGCCATAACCATCGCCTACGTTTGTCTGAAGTTTTATGACGAGCCAGTAAGAGCGTGGCTAAAAAAGAAGGCATTATCCAAGGAGAGTTAGTATTCTTCTCCTGGTTATAGATTGGCCTCAGCCTTTACAATGACGGATGTCCAAAAATTTCATTGATTTGATGCCTGTTGCAGATCAGGGAATTCATCGTCAGGCAGATCCTTCGGCATATCTATCAATTTTCCCGTAATATCGTTCAAGGCGTCCCATTGCATCCGGTTACATATCTCCCGCCACAAGTTGAAGTAGTGAATATTGGCTTTGTATTCTTTGTCCTGGTGAAAAAGAGATTGCCTGGTATAACCGATCAATTCAATATCCATATAGAATGGAATAAAATTGTCGAGCATCCAGGAAGCGTCCTTGCGGTTGTCCAGGTATTCTTTGTGAAGGGGCTTATGCACCTGGACCATGTTAAAAAAACTCAACGTTTTTTTTGCCAGTTGGACATCCTGCTGCAGCTCATCCATTAGCATGTTATTACAATAAATAGAAAGCGGCGCGGGCAGGTTGGGGACCAATATGAGGTCGGACGCCTGGAAGATATTGTTATGTAAAAGAAACCGGCCGGGTGAACAATCGATCACACACACGTCATAATCATCCTCGACTTCTTTCAACACGGCTCTTATAAGCTCACTGTTCATGAAAGTAACGGCGGTCATTTTGGAGGCATGATTCATAAATTGATCTGAGAAGCAGGCATCATTACTGATCACATCGATCTGGTAACTTTCTGTGGAATGGATCACATCGTAAATAGTAATGTATTTCTCAAACAGGCGGCCATGGGTATGGTTATTACGATTCTGACGGCCGAAGAAAAAACTACTGCCTCCCTGCGGATCGAGGTCCCAAAGCAGGACACTCAGACCTCTCTTGGCAAGAAAGCAGGCTAGATTTACGGATGTGGTGGTTTTTCCAACGCCTCCCTTGATGTTGTATACAGCGATCTTTTTCAGAGGATATAGCGATCTTTTTTCAAGAGCTGAAACTAGTGACAAAATGATGATGCTAGCTAATAAAACGTTAAGTTCTTTTTCACATTGAGGGTTGTGTAGTAATTATGATAAGTAAAAAAACTTCCGGCCATCGGAATGCTCCAGTTTTTGAGTGTGTTGTTCTACATTCACAGGAAAACTGCCGCTTGTCTTCCTATACTTAGCATTTCCCGTAATGCTCTTGTGTCGATCTTTTCTGGTCACAAAGACCACGAAGAACAGACAAAGGTCCTTTGGATTCAATGGGAGAACTCCGTGCTTATCTTGTGTCCTCCGTTTCTCTGTGGTAAAAACTACCACGGAGACACTGAGATCACGAAGATTCACGGAGAATACACAAAGAATCACAATGGACCAAGGCTATTTCCATCTCGTTTTGCTCCATTTCATCCTCCGTATTTGTCAATTGATGAATGAAGCCATTTCCTTCAGCTTCGTGTTTTCTTTTCTTTACAGTATTAAACCTTATGTTATGAAACATGTAGTCAAAGGAGGCATACTTGCACTTGTTGTCATTGGCCTGTATGCCTTTATCACCGTCGTCGCAAGCGCTTTATAAAACAAACAGCCTATCGGCTGTTTGTCTATAAAGCCTGTTTTTACTCAAAATCAATTAAGTGTATGAAAATCCTTTCAATTACTATTTTTTTTGCCGGTGTATTGAGCGCAATTTTATTGACACAATGCGACCAGCGTTCCGGTGAAAATAAATCTGTTCAAACAGAAACGCCAAACCTTGCGTTTGGTGGTTTTGAAAGCCAGGCAAAATGGGGTGAACACCTCGTAACGGTAAGCGCCTGTCATGATTGTCACAGTCCCAAAAAAATGACCGACCATGGTCCTGACATTGATAGTAGCTTACTATTATCAGGTCACCCTTCGGAAATGCCTGCGCCCGATATTAACCGGCACGAACTGGAAAGCAAAGGTGTTATAGCGACAAGCGATCTCACCTCATTGGTGGGTGCCTGGGGCATTTCTTACACGGCGAACTTAACCTCTGATGCAACAGGCATTGGTAATTGGAAAGAAGAACAATTCATTTATGCGATAAGGGAAGGAAAAATGAAAGGATTGGCCGGCTCAAGACCCATGTTACCGCCGATGCCGTGGCAAATGTATCGGAACATGACCGATGACGAATTGAAAGCCATTTTTGCTTATTTGAAAACTACAAAAGCGATCCATAATATTGTTCCGCAGCCGACACCACCCGTTTCAGCAAAAAAATAATAAATTGACATTTGCAGACAAGCAACGAATGATCGACGAAGTTTTTATAAAAACGATATTGCAAAAAGGCGACGAAGCAAAAGAAAAAGTTCAAACAGAGTTTTCAGATATTTCTTTAAAGCAACTAAACTGGAAAGCGTTACCCGGAAGCTGGACTATCGGACAATGTCTTGAGCACCTGGTCATATCTCACACTGTATACTTCCCTTCATTAAAAAAGATAACTGAAGGAGTTTACCAAATGAGTTTTTGGGAGAGGTATAGTCCCTTCAGCAGTATTTGCGGACGATCACTAATAAACCAGCTCCAGGAGCAACCGAAGAAAAAATTTAAGGCTCCTAAGATAATTCGCCCCACAACAAGTGAACTGCCGGAAGACATCATTGAAAAATATCACCAGAGCTTAGACAGATTTTTGAAATATATTTCCGATTGCAGGGACGTTGATATTGACAAAACGATCATCACTTCACCGGCGATACGAATTGTAACCTACAGCCTGAGAGATACCTTTCAATTCTTAATTCAACATGAACACCGGCACATTAACCAGGCGATAAGAGTTAAAGCAAATATTAACTTTCCTGAAAACAATAGAATTGACGGCGCCTCCAAGCCTGTAAACATCGCAAAACATTCATACGACAAGGATCTGATCAAAAAAAAGATACTCGATATCAAAGCGGATATTGAAAAACTCATTCAACCGGCATGCTCCGAAAGATTCTTTGTTGATTGGTATGGGGCTTATGATATCAACCCCAAACACCTGGTCTATTGGATCTGCGTTCAAAGCGATAAAATGAAAAATAGATTAAATGAAAATGTTGAATTGATAACTGCACTAAGAGTTCTTTTAGAAAAATATGAATACCCCTCGGAGTCGCAAAAATTCGTTCACATCGGTTTTGAATCACAGGAAACCGTGAACCGCGAGTCAAAAGGGAATTGGTACTATCATTTTAAATAGAAAAAAAATTAAATGACTGTTGTGGACAGCAACATGATGTTGTCTTTTTAACCATACAAGGCACCTAAGGCATACGAAAAAGACACACCTTTATTTAAGAAACAAACTTCATGCAAGCGTCCTTCCAAGATATCACAGAATTACTTAAATGCCTTGTATGTCTTGTAAGGTTTAAGATTTTCCATCAAACTATAAGAATCTTGCACCTGATAATCACAGTTCACATTGCTGCCCGGTATATTCGTTGAAGCATTTCAAACAATCCAGGATGGTTCGTTTTTAGCAGGTCCGGGCGTTCGAAAAAATATTCGGAGATCACGGCAAAAAATTCCACGGGATTGGTAGCACCATACATGTCGATATCAGAACCGTGCATGCGCATTTGTTGGATCGTTTCATTCACAAGTTCGGTCCAGCGATTTACATATTTTCTTTCTAAAATAATTTCCGGAACGCCATCCATTGTTCCATCCATTTTATCGATCAGGTGCACAAATTCGTGAATAGCTGTGTTACGCTGATCTGCATTATTAATAAATCCCTGTCTTAATTGCCATTTGGTAATGATCATTACATTTTGCATGGAACCCGAACCAACCATACCGGAGATATGGCGGTTGTTCCCCGCCTGGTCAAAATCTTCATTGAATGCGCCGGGGTACACTAAAACCTCATGCAGGTTGATGTATTGCCAGTCAGGAAAAGAAAATACCGGGATAATAGATCCTGCACCAATGAATATCCTGTCAATGTCTTCCACTTCAGCGTTTACACCAGTAATGTGAACCGTAGAAAGAAAATGTTCGACTCTTTCTTCAAATTTCCTTTTGTTCTCTTCATCAAGCTGGCGATAAAACTTTACATAATCATTCAGTACATCCTTATAATTCTCAGGCAAATGAATAATTTCTCTTGTTCTTCTTATTCTGAATACAAACAGTATAATGACAACGATCAGTACGAGTACAAAAAATATTTGCAAAACAGTGATCATAGGGTGAAGTTAAACAACCAATTGGTTTCGCGCAACGACGCTAAGCCTGCCAAGCCGCAATAATATTTCTTTGTATCCTTTCGCGCTGGCGTGAAAAATTATTTCAAGACAATCCCACCGAGTGGCGGCAAATTCAGAGTAAGCTTATATATTTTTTGTTCTTCATCCACTAATTCACAGCGTACTTCAGGATTGAATACATCTCCGGTACCCCAATATTTTTTATCGTCGCTGTTAAAGATTTCTTTCATGAATTCTTTACCGTTCACCAACACTTGCCAGTCAGTCCTTACGACAGTTGTGAGATTTAATATGATCAGCAGATCTTCTTCTGTCTTGTTCCCTTTTCTCCTGTATGATACTACTGATTCGGCCTGGTGATTGAGGTCGACCCATTCAAATCCATAAATGCTGAACTGGTTTTCATACAATGCCGGCTCATTTCGCAGTAAAGCATTCAGACCAGCCACGCAATCTTTTAATTTTTTATGCGGATCTTATTGCAATAATTGCCATTCGAGCTCTGATTTATAGTTCCACTCTGACGTTTGGCCAAACTCATCGCCCATAAATAAGAGTTTGGCACCCGGGTGTGTCCACATATACGTATACATCAGCCGAAGATTAGCCATCTTCTGCCATTCATCACCCGGCATTTTGTACAACATTGGACTTTTGCCATGTACCACTTCATCATGACTTAACGGAAGCATAAAATTCTCGTCATAATAATACATCATGCTAAACGAAAATTTATCCTGGTGAAACTGCCGGAAAAAAGGGTCCATTTCAAAATAATCCAGGGTATCATGCATCCAGCCCATCATCCATTTCATTCCAAAACCCAAACCGTCCTGCCAGGTTGGTCTTGATACACCCGGCCAATCTGTTGCTTCCTCGGCAATGGTTTGCGTATCAGGAAAATCCCTGTAGACAGTTTCATTCAGGTCCTTAATAAACGCCATTGCTTCTAAATTTCCCTCGCCTCCAAATTCGTTCGGTTCCCATTGTCCGTGTGTACGACTATAATTTAGTTTTAGCATGGATGAAACGGCGTCTACACGAATACCATCAATATGAAATTTATCAAGCCAGAACCTCGCGCTGCTGATCAAAAAAGATTTTACTTCCCCTCTTTTGTAATTGAACACATAACTATTCCAGTCGGGATGAAAACCTTTTCGCATATCCGCATACTCATAGGTGTGCGTACCATCAAACATGAATAAGCCATGAGCATCGTAAGGAAAATGCGAAGGCACCCAATCCAATATTACACCAATACCTTCGCTATGAAAAGCATCGATCAGTCCCATCAATCCCTGCGGATTACCAAATCGGGAGGTAGAAGCAAAAAAGCCGGTGCACTGATAACCCCAGCTTCCATCAAAAGGATGTTCCATAACCGGCATAAACTCCACATGGGTAAATCCCATTTCTTTTACATAGGGAACTAAGCGCTCCCTGATCTGCTCGTATGTATTGTAAGTTTCTTCGTCGTTTTTATCAGGTCGCATCCAGCTTGCCAGGTGTACTTCATAAACACTCCATGGCGCGGCCAGTGAATTATTTTCTTTTCTTTTATTCATCCATTCCTCATCCTTCCACTCATAATACATATCCCAGGTTATGGATGCCGTCAATGGTCGTTTCTCCCAAAAATTCGCAAAGGGGTCTCCCTTGTCCTGCATCTTGCCGCCATAACCGACGATATAATATTTATAAGATTCCCCTAAATTGAATCCCGGGATAAACCCTTCCCAGATCCCACTCTTGTCCCAGCGGGGATACAATTCATGCTCATGATTTTTCCAATGGTTAAAATTCCCGATAACAGAAACTGAAGTTGCATTGGGAGCCCACACACAGAAATACATTCCCCATACACCATTTACTTTTACTGAATGTGATCCGAATTTTTCATAGAGAGTATAGTTTGTCCCCGCCTGGTAGTTTTTTACATCTTCATCTGTCAATAAGGAATAATTCCAAACGGGTTTGCCTGTATCTATGAAATGTTCCTGCTCGTATGATCTTTGGTCGGAGGAAGTCAGTTTTGACCGTTCATCGCTTTTTTTTTCTCCACTTACGATTTCATTCGTATGTTGCGGCTCATTTGCATCGCTTGTGGAATTTTCTTTCCGCTGCGTCATAACTGGTTGATTTGTTTAACCTAAAATTAAGAGAGCAATTTTTTCTACCTTACTAAAACAAATGATTTTTACACTATAATAGTGACCTCAAGCGTTATTAAAACTAACTAACCATTCGCCATGAGAAAACTCATTGCAGGCATTGTCTTCATCTTTGCAATAACTCTGAGTTCACATTCACAGACAACTTCTATTAAAGGTACGGTGACCGATACAGTTGAAAAGAAAAATCTTTCCAATGCCGTAGTTACTCTTCTCAGGAAATCAGATTCCGTTTTAGTTAAGTTTACGCGAACCAATACAAAGGGAGAATTTGTCATTCCGAATATCCCGGCTGCATCTTATGTTCTCATGATCACTTATCCAAAGTATGCTGATTTTGCGGATGAAGTCGCGCCTAAATCATCTCAACCATTTGATCTCGGGAAAATTTCGGTTTTGCAAAAAGCCATTTTGCTCAAAGAGGTGATCGTTCATTCTGCAGGTGCTATCCGCATCAAAGGTGATACCACCGAATTTGTAGCCGACAGCTTCAAAGTAAAAGAAGGCGCTACAGTTGAAGATCTTTTAAAAAAGTTGCCCGGCTTGTCAGTTAATAGCAAAGGAGAGATAACGGCACAGGGGAAAAAAGTTGATAAGGTATTGGTAGATGGCGAAGAGTTTTTTGGCGACGATCCCACTATTGCGACACAAAATCTATCAGCCAAAGTAGTAGACAAGGTGCAGGTGTTTGACACAAAAACAGAACAGGACCAGATAAAAGGAATTGCCGGGAACAGCGAATCAAAAACGATCAACATCAAACTAAAAGATAATGCCAAGAAAGGATATTTTGGGAAATTGGAGGGTGGTTCTGATTTTGACCGGTTACACAATGGAAAAGTTTTGTACAATAATTTTTTAGGTAAAAGAAAGATCTCTTTGTTTGGTACAAAAAGCAATACCAGCACAGGAAGTCTCGGTTGGGAAGACAAGAATAAATTAGGGATCGACAACGACTATGAGTATGATGAAATAGGAGGCTATTATTACAGTTTCGGAACAAATGATGATTTTAACGACTGGGGTTTGCAAGGTCTTCCGGATGCCTATTCAGCCGGCGGATTATACAGCAATAAATGGGATGAGGATAAGAACAACCTGAATCTTTCTTACAATTATAATCGTCTTGGCACTACCAACGAAAGCTCTACTTTAAAACAAACATTGCTGCCCGATACGACGTTTTACAATGATGAAAATTCGAATACAAAAGGTCTGAAACAGCAACACGTATTTAGCGGTAAATATGAATGGAAAATAGATTCTCTCACCACGATCAAGTTTTCTTCGGTCAATACTTATAAAACAACAGAAACTTCAGGTACGACCCATAGCGAGGCTTTAAGTGAAGCCCGTGAGTTTGTGAATACCGGCGACAGGACAAATACACAGGACCTCACACATAAGCAATCAGATAACCAGCTTAACTATAAACAATTGTTCACGAAGAAAGGAAGAATGCTGATGACGACATTACGTTATAGCATGATCGATGATGATAACAGCGGCACGTTATATTCATTTAACCAGTTCTTCAAGAACGGGATCCTCGATTCAACAGCCACTACTGACCAGGTTAAGCAAGGAACAGGTCATTCGCAGACCTACGGAGGAAAGATCACTTACAATGAACCTCTCAACACCAAATGGAACCTGGTGACAGAATATAGTTTTAACAACAACAATTCTACTTCTGAAAAAAACACCTTTGAAAAAGACAATAATAATAAGTACACTATTTTAAACCCTCTCTATAGTAACAATTTTGACCTGAATGCCTTTGCTCATACCGGGATCATTACATTGAGATATATAGGGAAAAAATTAAAATCAGTTGTTGGTGGTGGTGTTTCAGCAGTAAAATTAAGGTTGCACGATCTTGACCATGATGCCAGGAGTGAATATAATTTCACCAATTTCACCCCACAGATTCAGTTTGGATACAGCATAAAGCCACAAACGAATCTTTCATTTCGTTACAACGGGGCAACGCGCCAGCCAACCATCGACCAGTTGCAACCGATCAGGAATAACAATGACCCCTTGAATGTAACTATTGGTAATCCCAATTTAAAAGTAGGATTTAATCATAACCTTAACCTTAACTACAATAGTTTCAAGATCCTGAAAAGCCGGTACATGTACGCAGGCATCGGATTCAATTTCCACGAGAACGCGATCACAAATTTTAGTGTTGTTGATATCTATGGAAAGACGACCACTACGCCTATCAATGTGCAAGGCAACAATAATTATTATATGTATGGCGGCTGGGTCTCCGGACAAGGTGATAAAAAATTGATCCACGAGATCAATACAAATGTAAATGGAGGACGTAACGTTACATTTATCAATGGACAAGAAAGCAAAAACACCTACGCAAACATTGAATTGAGTTATGGGATATCTTATTCTTTACAGGATAAGTATAATATCCGTATTCAGCCGAAGATCGGGAGAAACGGGTCCGTATCTTCTTTAAGAAAGGATATCAACAACAGTTATTGGACATACGGCGGAAGAGTGGAAGGATATCTTGCCCTTTTCTGGAAACTGGAATTGAGTTCCGATGTTGATTTCGACCTTAGGCAACAAATTCAGGCTTTCGAAGCGGCAAGTACCAATACCAACACGAATATCATATTATGGAATGCAGAATTGAGCAGAAAGTTTTTCAAGGATAAGTCAGGAAAAATAATTTTCAGGGCAAATGATATATTGAATCAAAATAAGGGGTTCAACCGCATCATCAACAGCGATTTTGTAACGGATCAACGCTACCAACGTATCGCCCAGTATTTCATGCTCAGTTTTCAATGGACATTTACCAAAATGCCCGGCCAAAAATGATTTGATATGAAAAAATGTTTTTTGTTTCCCGCTTTTTGCTGTTTGCTTTCGCTTGCAAAAGCCCAAACACAATTCTATTCCACGGTGAAGATCGAGTTCGAAAAAACAACAGCATTGCAAGCCTTGTATAAGGAAATAGCAGACGACGCCAGCTGGTTTGACAATGTAAAGGACCAGATACCAAAAAC
>Ga0136846_1236036_pt1 | contig 12566 bp, 14 predicted proteins | sample HopSoiMetagenom2_FD_96841 | JGI IMG/M metagenome (GOLD analysis project Ga0136846, IMG submission 96841) | Grasslands soil microbial communities from Hopland, California, USA - 2 Assembly 2016 (version 4) | ecosystem: Environmental > Terrestrial > Soil > Grasslands | place: USA: Hopland...
CGGAATGCATTCGCGCCGAGCGTTCGCGCCACTTGCTCCAATCGAGGATTCACCTCCGCAAACGCGACACGCGCCGTCCGCACGAAGAGCGGGAACGACATCACGGCGAGCGCGATCAGCACTGCCTTCCAAGTGAAGACGATTTCGATTCCGAATCTTTCTTCGAGAAAACTCCCCAGCGGGCCCGCCCGGCCAAATATTTTCAAAAGGAGCAATCCGGTTGCGACTGGCGGAAGCACCAGCGGAAGCGAAATCAACGTTTCGATAAGAGTTTTGCCCGGCCAGTGTTTTCTCGCAAGGAGCCATGCGACCAAAACTCCCGGTGGAAGAATGCAAACAGTGGCCAGGACAGAAACGACCAGAGTGAACCAAACGATGCGCCAATCATTTTCCATCTCCGGTTCACCTTATGAATATGAAGCCGAACTTCTCAAAAGTTTTTCGTGCGTTTTCAGAATTTAGCTCCGCGAGAAAGTTTTCCGCGGCAGGCCGAACTTTCGAGCGCTTCAACAGAGCCATGGGATAGTGAATTGCTGGAGTACCTTTTTCTGGCACTTCATAAGCGATCTTCACCTTTTTCGAAATGGCCGCATCTGTCTTATAAACAATCGCGGCGTCCACATTGCCGCTCTCCACCGCGGCCAAAGCGCCTCGCACATTTTCGGTCGGCACGATCGAATCTTTGATTTGAGACCAAAGACCTATTTTCTCCAGATACTTCCGCGCGTAAATTCCCGCTGGCACTGTATTCGGCTCGGCGATGGCGAGGCGCCTCGCTTTCTTCAAATCTTCAGCCGTTTGAATCTGAGCGGTTCCTTTGTCAGGAACAACAATCACGAGCGAATTGGATAGAAGCGTTTTTCGACTGTCTTCCTGGACCAGTCCCTTTTTGTCTAGAAGATTCATTTTTTCTTCGTCCGCCGAAATGAAGATGTCTGCGGGAGCGCCTTCCTGGATTTGGCGTGCCAGAATTGAAGAAGCAGCGAAATTGAAAAAAAGCTTATCCCCGGATTTCTTCTCGTAATTTAGTCCAATCTCCTGCAAGGCATCCGTCAAACTTGCGGCCGCGAAGACCTGCACTTCAGCGCCGAAAATCTTTAAAACCAGCGACAGGGCAGCAAAACCGGCAAAGACAATTCGAAGGCTTGACGTGATTCGAAACACTCGGGCCGAGGGTATATCGCCGTTATCTTCTGTCAAATAGATCGCCGCCACCGGCCGGCTGGCGCAACAGCTTCCTCAATGCCTTCCATTTCTCCGCTGTTGCGCTGAGGCTCAAGTTTTCCATCTCGCGGTAGGTCGACAGTATTCGCTCTCCGATTTCCGATAGCGTAGCGCCGCCCCGCGCTTCGCCACCGCGAACGGTCAGCACGAGCGGTTCTCGGAACGCTGTGTTCATGGTGCGGATCAGGGTCCATGCGCGCATGTAACTCATTCCCAATTCCGCCGCCGCCTCTGAAATTGAACCGGTCTCTTTGATACCCTCGAGCAAATCGGCCTTGCCTGGCCCCAATACAATCGCTCCGCGGTTTAAAACGCGGAGACGTGGATGGAGGACCGGCTCACGCTCCACCTTATTTTTGCGGTCTCGTTTTTTTTGGCGCGTTCGCAATGAACTTCAGATTGCGAGCGCGAGCATTGGCCGTCAATCTGTTCGTCACTGTGAACGCGGGCCGTATTGCAAGTCGTTTGTCACTTTCCTCAAATTTCCTTTGCTCAATGTCGTTTCCTGAACCATTCTTTTTTCATGGGCATGAGACGAGATGCGCGTGAGCGCGCGGTGCAGTTTCTGTTTCAGTATGATTTGAATCGCCCCGAGAAGGTCGATGAAGCGCTGGATCAGTTCTGGGCCTCGCAGCACGCCGCTGCCTTGAAGGCAGATAAAGGGAAGGCGCGCTGGGGCGAAACGGTCGAACTGCCCCCTCCGACCACGGAAGAAGCGGCGATTCGTTCTTTCGCGGACCCGCTGATTCGCGGGACGGTGGAGCATCTCGCGGAGATCGATGCCAGGATCGTGCAGCACGCGAAAAACTGGGACCTGGGACGAATGGCAGTGGTGGATCGGAATGTCCTGCGGCTGGCGATTTATGAGATGCTTTATCGGGATGATATTCCGCCAGTTGTCAGCATCAACGAAGCGGTTGATATTGCTAAACGCTTCTCGACAGACGAAAGCGGGCGTTTTGTGAACGGGATTTTGGACAAAGTGAAGGGCGAACTGATGCGCCCGGGCAGAATTGTTAAGACATGAGTTTATCATGCAGATCGTGGAATAGTGTTTACTGACCTTCATTTACATACAACGTTTTCAGATGGCACCTACTCGCCTGAAGAATTGGCCAGCGAAGCCCGCAGGTTCGGGCTGGTCGCGGTCGCTTTGACAGACCATGACACGGTCGAGGGCTGCACCCGGATGCGGACCGCCTGCGAATCTCACAAGATTGAGTTTATTCCGGCGACCGAACTCACCGCCGAGGTCAACGGGATCGAGCTTCATATGCTGGGCTATTTTCTTGATGTCGATAGCCCAAAGCTGCTCGAAGAAATGAAGCGCTTTCAGGAAGGACGGACCGAGCGCATCAAGGAAATCGTTTCGCGCTTGCGCCAACTGAATGTGCCGCTCGAGGAAGAGGACGTTTTCGGCTTGGCAAAGTGCAAATCTCCCGGACGTCCGCATGTCGCGCGCGCGTTGATTCAGCGGAAAGTTTGCGCCAATCTCGATGAAGCGTTTGAACGCTTTTTGAAAAAGAATCGCCCCGGCTGGGTGCCGAAGCAAAAAATGTCCGCTGAAGACGCTTTGGAAATCATTCACGACGCTGGCGGACTCGCAGTCCTGGCACATCCCGGTCTCGCACGCAGTGAGGAAGCCATCCCGGCCCTAATTGAGGGAGGCATCGACGGCATAGAATGTTTTCACAGCAGGCATTCTCCCGCCTGCTGTGAATATTACGTTTCTGTCGCCGAAGAGCATAACCTGCTCATTACCGGCGGTTCGGATTGCCACGGTATGAATAAAGGCAAGCCGCTTATCGGATCGATCAAGCTGCCATATGAATATGTCCGTTTGCTCAAGGAGCGCCTTGCTCCGGACCATTACGCGCGCCAACCCGCGGTTTCCGCAGCGCTTAACAACGGCAGCGGCATCATCTAACTTCTCTGCTCATGGGTGCGTTCGATAAGTTCAAAGAGGGCCTGAGAAGGACGCAGGAGAAGCTCTCGCACGAGATTAAGCGCATTGTCACGTTTTCTCCGAAGCTGACGGAAGCTTCGCTTGAAGACCTTGAGACGGCTTTAATTGCCGCTGACTTTGGCGTGGAGATGACCGGCCAAATCGTCGAAGCGGTTAGGAAGTCGTACGAAACCCAGGGCGGCAGTGGACTCGACTTATTCGCAGTGGCTCGGAAGGAACTCGAAAAAGCTCTGCAAAAGGAAAATCACGCGCTCGCGAGAAACAATAATGGGGTAACAGTTGGGTCTGTTGTGGGCGTAAACGGCACTGGCAAGACCACGACCTGCGCCAAGCTCGCGTACTTTCAGCAGCGGCAGGGCCTTCAATCGATGCTCGCCGCTTGCGACACCTTCCGTGCTGCGGCTATCGAGCAATTGAAGCTTTGGGGTCAAAGGTTGAGCGTCCCTGTGATCGCCAGTGCTTACGGCGCCGACCCCGCCGCCGTCGCGCACGACGCCGTTGCCGCTGCCATAGCCCGCAAAGCCGATTATCTCTTTGTCGACACGGCGGGGCGTCTCCACACGAAGAGCAACTTGATGCAGGAACTTCAAAAGCTTCATCGCGTGATTGGGAAGCAATTGCCCGGCGCTCCTCACGAAGTTCTTTTGGTTCTAGATGCCACCACCGGAATGAATGCGCTCAACCAGGCGCGGGAATTCAACAAAGCCGTCACTCTTACCGGCCTTGTCGTTACTAAACTGGACGGCACCAGCAAAGGCGGCATGGTCGCCGCCATTTCGCGCGAACTCGGCATCCCCGTAAAGTTCGTTGGTCTCGGCGAACAACCGGAAGATCTGCAGCCTTTCGATCCCGCCGGTTTTGCGGCCGCCCTTTTTCCCGAACAGGAAATCACCGCCGTCTGATTTTGCATGGGCCGCAACAGGGGAAGCAATTCATTCACTGAGGGAGATAGGGAATTCATGCGCCGCGCCCTCGTCCTGGCGAAACGTGGTTACGGTGGCACTTCTCCGAATCCGATGGTTGGGGCGGTGCTTGTTCATAGCGGTCGGATTGTCGGTGAAGGCTGGCATCAGTGCGCCGGCGAGGCTCATGCTGAAATCAAAGCGATCGAGGATGCTCTCCCGAAGATCTCCACTTTGCGCAATACAACCCTCTACGTTACTCTCGAACCATGCAGCACCTCGGGCCGTACGCCGCCCTGCACCGAGACCATTATACGCCTTGGCATTCCTCGTGTCGTTGTAGCCGCCACAGATCCTAATCCGAAGCATGCCGGCCGCGGTTTTCGCCTGCTCCGAAAGAAGGACATCGAAGTGCAGCACGGCCTTTTCGCGGAAGAAGCCGAACACCTCAATGAAGTATTCAATCATTGGATTGTAACTCGACGGCCTTTCGTTCTCCTTAAGGCCGCCATGACTCTCGATGGAAAAATTGCAACCAGGACAGGCGAATCAAAATGGATCACCAGCGAGAAAGCACGCGAACACGCGATGCGCCTTCGCATCGGCTCTGACGCAGTTCTCGTTGGAATCAATACTATTCTCAAAGATGATCCTTCTCTCGATCTGCGTCCCGTGTCTCAGACTAATATTCCAACATCGAAAAGGTTCATCCGCATCGTTCTGGACCCGGAGTGCCGGATTCCACGAGATGCCGCTATATTTAAACGGCACAAAGAATTTCCCGTCCTTCTGATCACCTCGCGACGAGTTCCATGGAAGCGTCTCAAGACGTTTTCGGACAGGGCTTGCCCGCTGATGCCTCCCCTGAAAAATGACAAATTTGACCTGAACAGCCTAATGGGAACGCTCGAAACGCTCACCATAACCAATCTCCTCGTTGAAGGCGGCAGTGAGACCCACGCTCAATTCCTGGAACAGAAACTTGGCGACCGAGTAGCTTTTTTCTACGCGCCCAGGATCGCTGGCGGCCGGAACGCACCAAAAAGCGTCGGAGGCACGGGGCTGCCTGAAGGTTTGCAGCTCGGCAATCCTGAATGGAGTCAATTCGGTCCAGACCTTTTTTTAACGGCTTGTATCGACCGGAGCGCTCCATAAAAGTACAGCTATGTTTACGGGAATCGTTGAACAAGCCGCGCCCATCGAAAACATCTCGGCCGCGCCCGATTCCATTCGCTTATCGGTCCGCTCTTCCTTCAAGGACGTGAAGACTGGCGACAGCATTGCAATCAATGGCTGTTGCCTGACGGTCGCGAATGATCCGGAAAAATCCGGCTCTCTCGAATTTGATCTCCTTCGTGAAACCTGGATCCGCACCAGTTTGCAATTCGCGAAGAGTGGCCAACTGGTGAACCTGGAGCGTTCGCTTCAGACTGACGGCCGCATCCACGGCCATTTCGTCACCGGGCATATTGATGGCATCGGACAAATCCGAATTTTCGAGAAACGCGGCGCAGATTGGTTTCTTTCGATCTCGGTCCCGCCGGAAATCCTTCATTATATCGTTTTAAAGGGAGCGGTGGCGCTCGACGGCATTAGCCTGACAATCGCCGACGTTACCACCACGGATTTCTCCGTCTGGATCATTCCCCACACCTACGAAGTCACCGCCCTTCACCAACGCATGAAGGGCGAACATATTAACGTCGAAGTCGACATGCTCGCCAAATACGTGGAAAAGTTCGTGCAGTTCCCGAAGTAGTTCCGGTTCGCTCGGTTCACCAGCGGTCAACTGCCGTTAGGCTCAAAACTTATAGCCAATCGAGCTGACTACCTTTACATCGTTCTTTTTCCGGTCGGGCGCGGGCTCGTTATCATAAGTGTCGGAGACGACGAGTCGCACGAGAAGCTTTGAAGTCAGAGTGGCTTCCACGCCAACTTCCCCGTTAATAATGAAATTATTCCAATCATCAATTTGGGGTAGAAATTCAACCATTTCCCACACGCGCGCGGTGTCACTGAATTTGTGTTCGAACTTCTCAGCGACTCGCAAGGCAAAGTAGTTATTCTCGTCGCGACCAACTTTTTCCGTGATGAAGGCGGGACCTCCTTCCACATTCAGGGAAGTGGCGGTTTTCTTCTCGTCATCTTTTGTCTTGATCAAGTAATAACCGACGCCGGGGCCGAGCGTGAAGCGATATTCCACATCCGCAATTGCGTCGTGGAGACCATCCACGCGCGCATAGCCGTAAAAGCGTTCTGTGAAGAGCCGATTGTATTGTGCGAAGCCGTGGAGCGTTTCGACGTTTTTTTCGCTGTCTAATTCTCCGTAAGCGCCGTCAAGTCCCAGGGAATACTCATTGGGACCACCTTTTCGTTCTGCCAGCACATTGGCCGTGACCAAGACCGAATCACTGTTTCCGGCGGTAATCGTCGCGCCCAAAAACGCGCTCCGTGACCATTTTGGTTTGGCGGGTTCCTCGGCGGGTTTCGCATCCTGTCCATTGATGCTAACCGAGTTTAAACCCATAGCCAGGGTTCCGATTGTGAGACTATTTGCTAATATTGAGTTTTTCATAACCATGACGTCCTAGCGATCCTGGGAACGTGTTCGTTTTATAGAAACACGTTCTTTTTGAACAGTGAAATAATTCGCCTGCGACCGTTCCGACTCCGGTTCAACCTGCCAGTTCCAGGAACCTCTTTGCCATCTTCGGTCCCACTCCTTCATCCTCGTGCTTAAAGAAAATGAAAGCATCCTTCCACCCTTGCTCCTGAATGCGGTCCACCCACTCTTTCAATTCGGCGTCGCCATAGTCCGGCCGGCGCAAACGCAAGTAACCCCAATCCGAAGTCGATTTGCATGGCACCTCAACGCCCTCTTCGGCCTCCGCGATACATAAAACAGCTTGATGCTCTCGTAACACTCCAAAGAGTTCGTCATCGAACCACGATTCGTGCCGGAATTCAAAAGCTGAACGGCAGCCGGATGGCAGCAGCTTCAGGAATTCCTGCAAGCGCGGAATGTCCTTCTTGAAGTAGGGAGGCAATTGGAATAACAACGGCCCAAGCCTTTCCTTTAACGCACCCACGACCTCCAGCAAGTAATTCACGGAATCGTCCGCATCTTTGAGGCGTTGCATATGCGTAATCCGCTGTGGCGCCTTGATCACGAATTTAAAGTCGCTCGGAACTTCGCCGGCCCATGCCTCGAGCACTGCTTTTTTCGGCATGCGGTAAAAAGTGTTATTAATTTCCACCGACCTGAAGCGCTCGCCATAATAATGCAGCATCTGTTTATCCGGGAGATCTTCCGGATAAAATGGCCCCTTCCACTCCTTATATGAATAGCCGCTCGTTCCGACGTAAAGATTCATACGGACTTAAGTCTGACGTGATTTTTAATTCTGTCTATCGAAAGGATTGTTGTTGCTGCCGAGGCAGTGCTACTTTAGTGTCACTTTTATGCGAACGGAACTGGTGACCACGCTTAAACGGAAGGCCACGGAGATCATACTTGAACTCGAAGGCAACGATGAGCCGATCCTCATTACTCAACACGGGCGGCCCGCCGCTTACCTGATGGACGTTCAAGCCTATGACGAACTGAAACGCCGGCTGGCCCTCCTGGAGGGTATCGCGCGAGGAGAACGCGCTGTTCAGGAAGGCAGAGTCCTGACACATAAACAGGCCCGGAAGCGAATGGCACGATGGCTGAATTGATCTGGACTGAGCCGGCCCTCAGCGATTTGGAAGCGATAGCTGATTATATCGCGTTCGATAACCCCGCCGCCGCCAAAAAACTTGTCCGGCGCATCTTCGAGCACGTCGAGCAGCTTAGTCCTGAAAGTAGGTCGAAACCTCCCGAAATCCGAAAGCTGCCATACCGCCAAATTGTCGAGCCGCCTTGTCGAATTTTTTACCGATATGAGCGAGATCGAGTCCTCGTGCTGCACGTATTGCGAGGTGAAAAGCTCCTGCGCCGGACAAGTCTAACAAGTCGCGACAAGGAAAATCGGGATTAGTGGACGTTTTTTGATGATACTCGCCGGACATCGACACCTGAGAGGCGCTTGCATATCGTTTCGATGATGTATTTTCGAATTGGTTTGGGATGCTTCGCGGCGCTCTTCTTGGCAATCGAGTCATCATCCGGGGCAAAGAACGACTTTTTCGAAATCCAGGTCATTGATTCCGCCAGCGGTCGCGGCGTTCCATTGGTCGAATTGGAAACGGTAAATCACGTTCGTTATGTGACAGATAATAGCGGGCGCGTTGCTCTTAGTGAACCTTCCCTTTGGAACCGAACCGTTTTCTTTTACGTCCGCAGCCACGGTTATGATTTTCGCAAAGACGGCTTCGGGATGGCGGGAACACGAGTTCAGCCTAAACCCGGAGGGCGGGCTGAAATCAAAATCAAGCGGATTAACATCGCCGAACGTTTATACCGCATTACTGGAGAAGGGTTGTATCGAGACAGCGTTCTGCTTGGTTATAAAGCGCCTATCGAACAACCGCTCCTGAACGCAGAGATTTTTGGGCAGGATTCAGTGCAGCCTGTTCTCTTCGAGGGGAAGGTTTTCTGGTTCTGGGGTGACACCTTGCGCGCCAGTTACCCGCTGGGTAATTTCCGGATGTCTGGAGCATTTTCAGAATTGCCGGAGCACAGCGGGCTTGATCCTGCCCTCGGCATCAACCTGCATTACTTAACGGACTCGGATGGCTTTGCGAAAGGAATGTTTCCGTTTGCGCCCAAAGAGGGCCTGATCTGGTCGGACGGATTTTTGACGCTGACCAATGAATCCGGGAAACAAACCTTGCTCGCGCATTTCGAACGTCTTCAAGGTCTGGGTAAATCCCTGGAACATGGCATTTCGACGTATAACGAAAAAAAGCAGGAATTCGAAAGAACAGCGACTTTCGACGTTAACGAACGATGGCGCGCTCCGCATGGCCATCCAATTTTTTTCCACAACGATGCCAACAACTATTATTATTTTGGAATTTCCTTTCCGAATGTGCGGGTCTCGGCGGATCTGAAATCGATCCTCAATCCGCTCTCTTATGAGGCGTGGACCTGCCTCGCAGACGGCTCGGCTGATTCGAAGAATCCCACGCTTAACCGCGACTGTGCCGGCCGCCTTCTCTATCACTGGACCACCAACGCGCCACCGACTGGCGGAAAAGAAGAAAGGGATTTTATCAAAGCCGGTTTGATGAAATCGGATGAAGCTTTTTTTCAGCCACTGGATGTCGAATCCAAAAAGACCATCCAAATGCACGGGGGGTCAGTCTGCTGGAACGATTACCGCCAGCGCTGGATTCTGATTGCCACGGAGTCCTTCGGTTCATCTCTGCTCGGTGAAATCTGGTATTCCGAGGCGGACCAACCCACCGGCCCATGGAAGAGAGCGCGAAAAATTATCACGCACGATACCTATAGCTTTTACAATCCGGTTCAGCAGCCTTTTTTTGATCAGGAAGACGGTCGCATCATTTACCTGCAGGGCACCTACACCATGGAGTTTTCCGGCAACAAAAATCCAACGCCACGGTACGATTACAACCAGATTATGTATCGGCTCGATTTATCCGATGCTCGTTTAAAGCCTGTTAGCGATTAGCAACTCCGGCCCACTTTCGCTTTTAGTTTCGAGGCTTTATGGATTTGCGATTTCCATTTCCAGCGGACTGCCTATGATCGCCGCGCCTGATGGAACCACAATTGGTCAGTGATTTGGCGATTTGTATCGTGGCCGCGTGGCTCATGGGTGTTCTGGCCCAGGTTACGCGGCAACCGCTTCTGCTTGCCTATCTTGTCGCCGGATTCGTGATCGGCCCCGTCGGCCTGGGTCTTGTAAAGCGTCCGGAAGCGCTCCAGTCGGTTTCCGAAATTGGCCTTATTCTCCTGCTGTTCCTGATCGGGCTCGAAATCGACCTGAAGAAAATCCTTGGCACGGGGAAGCTCGTCAGCATCACGTCAATTTCGCAGATCCTGGGCTGCTCCGTGCTGGGCATCGCCTTCTTCTGGCTGATTGGCTATCCACTTAAACCCGCAAACTTCGATGCGCTCTACCTTGGAGTAGCGGCGGCGCTGAGCAGCACAGTGATCATTGTGAAGCTTCTTTATGAGAAGCGGGAACTTGATACGCTGCCCGGGCGCCTGACTCTTGGGGTGCTCGTTTTACAAGACCTTTTCGCGATACTGTTTCTGGCCATTCAGCCAAACCTCGATCAGGCCGGGGCACAACTGATCTTTGCCTCAATCCTCAAAGTCGGGCTGCTCATCGCGATTACTTTCCTGACGAGCCGCTACGCATTGCCCCCGCTCTTCACCTCGATCGCTCGTCTTCCGGAACTTGTGCTCGTCGGCGCGATGGCCTGGTGCCTGTTAATCGCCGGTGTGGCCGGCTCTCTCCATTTGTCTCGCGAGATGGGCGCGCTGGTGGCTGGAATTTCCATTTCTACTTTTCCTTACACTCTCGACATCGAAGCGAAACTGACCAGCTTGCGCGATTTCTTCGTGACGCTCTTTTTCGTAGCGCTTGGAATGGCCATTCCGGCTCCGAATAAGACCTACATTCTCGGCGCCATTGTCCTCTGTACTTTTGTGATCGTCAGCCGGATTCTCACGGTCTTTCCGCTGTTGCACCTGCTGAAACAAGGTTTTCGCGCCAGTCTCCTGACCAGCCTTAACCTGGCGCAAATTAGTGAACTGTCCCTCGTCATCCTCGCACTCGGCGTAAAATCGGGCCACATCTCCGCGCAAAGTTTAGGGATAGTCTCTTACGCCTTTGTTTTTTTGGGGATTCTCTCTTCCTATGCGATCGCGAATGGTGAAACGATTCTCGGCGCCACCGCACCCTTCCTGCGCCGGCTTGGCTTCACTGATCTCGGTGATCAACCGCTCCCATCCACCAAACCTCTGAAACCCAGGATTTTTCTCCTCGGCTTTTACTGGACCGCCAGTTCGCTCGTGGAAGAAATCAGCAAGCACGCTCCGAACATTCTTCCCGAACTCCTGGTCATTGATTTCAATCCTGATGTGAACCGGGAACTACAAAAACGCGGTATTCAGGTCATTTACGGTGATATCACGCAGCGAGACACTCTCATCCACGCCGGCATCACTGAAGCCGAAATAATCATCTGCTCCATCCCAAATAGTGTTCTGCGCGGTTCCACTAATCTCAAGCTCCTCACGCAATTGCGCGAACTGAACGAAACCGCCAAAATTCTCGTGCATGCAGAACTTTTCCCGGACGTGAACGCGCTCTACAAAGCTGGCGCCGATTACGTTTCTGTCCCGCGGCTGATCGAAGCGCAGGAACTCTGCGAGGTCATTCACGCTATCCGCAGCAATCTCCTCCAGCAAAAACGCGCCGATCTCGACGCCGAACTCCTTGATCGCAACGAAGTGATTCCCTGAAATGTCGAAACTTCCCCCAAAGACCAATCTCAACAAAGCACTCGCCACCGCAACAAACGCTGCTCATCTGGCGGGGGATGTCATGCGCAAAAATCTCCGCCTTGTGAAAAAGGTGAACCTGGCCGAGCAGCACGACATCAAACTTGAACTCGATGTGCGTTGCCAGAAATTGATCGAAAAAACTCTCCGCGTCGCATTTCCGGCTACTGCGATACTTGGCGAAGAAGGGATCGTCGGCGATCCTCATTGCGAAGACCGTTGGGTCGTTGATCCAATCGACGGCACGGTGAATTTCACTTACGGAATTCCCCATGCCTGCGTCTCGATTGCCCTCCAGCACAAAACACGCGAACACCAGGCGAACGACCATCCTGATGCGCCTTTCGAAACGGTTCTTGGAGTCGTTTACGATCCGTTCACCAACGAGCTCTACTCTGCCATCGTGGGTCAATCGGCCAGGCTCAATAGCGAGCCGATCTCAGTAAGCACGCGCACTCGACTTGATGAAGCGATCGTTTCAGTGGGATTCGCGAAAACCGCTGCCAGCCTCGATAAAATGCTTCCCGAGTTCAACACTCTCGTGCACAAAGTGCGCAAAATCCGGATTATGGGCGCAGCCGCACTGGCGATGGTTTACGTCGCCGCCGGACGCTTCGACGCTTATGTCGAAAGCGGCATCCGGCTTTGGGACATCGCCGCGGGCGGCCTGATCCTTCAATGTGCCGGGGGCGATTTCTGGCATGAACCCGTCGGCACAGATCACACTTACAAAATCCTGGCGAATAACGGCAAGCTTCGCAAAAAGCTTCGAGGAGCGTAATGTCCGCGTGGGCCAATGAACTCTGAATCCGCGAGCCGACCTCACAAACGCCGCCCTCGTTACGGCGGTACCCACCCCCGCCACTTCGCCGAAAAATATAAAGAGCACAACCCCGCCCAATATCCCGAAACTATTCGGAAGGTTCTCGCTTTCGGCAAAACACCGGCAGGAACCCATCGCCCGATCATGGTCGATGAAGTTTTGCGTGTTCTCGCTCCCACCCCGGGA
>Ga0136846_1228958_pt1 | contig 12562 bp, 7 predicted proteins | sample HopSoiMetagenom2_FD_96841 | JGI IMG/M metagenome (GOLD analysis project Ga0136846, IMG submission 96841) | Grasslands soil microbial communities from Hopland, California, USA - 2 Assembly 2016 (version 4) | ecosystem: Environmental > Terrestrial > Soil > Grasslands | place: USA: Hopland...
TGCTTGACGTCGAACTTCTCGGGCTCAGGCACCAGCGCGGGCGCGCCTTCTGCCGGACGCGGGACATGGGCGCGTTTGATGGGATGCGCGTTGCGCACTTTCTCGCGCATGGCGACGATTTCGTCGCGCAACGCCGCCGTGTCGCGCGGGGCGGTGATCACCGACTCCCGGACCTGGTCAAAGCGCTGGCGCAGGGTGTCGCCGCCCAGAACGCACCGGGCGCGCGTCATCGCCTGGTGTTCCCAGGTCCAGGCGGTGTTGCTGCCGCGCTGCTGCTGGTAGCGGGTATAGGCGTCAAAACTGGTGACCAGCAGGCCCGAGTTGCCATTGGGGCGCAAGGCCGTATCGATTTCGAACAGGTCGCCTTCGCTGGTCTTGATGGTCAGCCAGTTGATGAGCTTGCGCACAAAGGCCGCGTAGACCTCGGGCGCCCGCTCATCCTCGTCTTCGTAGACGAACACGATGTCCAGGTCGCTGCCGTAGCCCAGCTCCTTGCCGCCCAGCTTGCCGTAGGCAATGATGGCGAACTGCGGCGTGTCACGGTGCCTGGTTTTCAGGCGCTGCCAGCACCAGTCTGTCGTGATGCTCAAGACCGCTTCTGCCAGCGCGCTCAGGTCATCGGCCACCTGCTCGACGGTCAGCACGCCTTCCAGGTCGCGCGCCAGCGTGCGAAACACTTCGGCGTGGTGCGCGCGGCGCAGCAGGTTCAGGCAGGTTTCCTCATCGTCCTCGCCGGTGCTCCTCAACGCGGCCAGCCGCTGCCGCAAATCGCGCGCAAAAGCCGTTCCGTCAAAGCGTTCCTTCAGCAATTCGTCACTGGCCAGCTCGTCGATCACGCCGGGGTGCTGCAGCAGGTAGCGCGCCGGCCATTTGGCAGCGCCCAGCAGGCGCAGCAGGCGTTCGTGCACGGCGGGCCGCTCCAGCAGCAGCGCCAGGTAGCTTTCGCGCCTGAGAAGCGGCTCAATCCAGTCGATGATCCGTATGGCCGCTTCTTCGGTCACCGCGCCTTCGGCCAGCCATGCGGCGGTGCGTTGCACCAGCCGTGCCAGGCGTGCGCGCGAATCTTCTTTCAGTGCCAGCACGCGGGGGTGCTGGCGCCACAGGGTGAGGCGCTCGCGGAATTTCTCCGGCCATTGCTCCGACAGCTGCGCCAGCAGGTCGTCGAGCTGCTGCGGTGCGGCCTTGGCCGCCTTGCCGCCGCAGCCTTTGCAGTCCTTTTTGCCGCCCAGCAATTTGTCAAATTCGCCGGCCACAAGCTCACGATGGGCGTCCAGCTCGCTGAGGAAAGGGCAGCAGTTGCCGTAGCCCAGCGTCCCGGCAATCCAGCCCAGGTCGTCGTCACGCGTGGGCAGCACATGCGTCTGCTGGTCGTCCAGGTACTGGATGCGGTGCTCTACCTTGCGAAGGAAATCGTAGGCACGTGCCAGCGCATCGGCGGTCTCCTGTGGCATCAGGCCCGCGCGGGCCACGCGCTGCAGGGCGTCGACGGTCGGGCGTGTGCGCAGTTCCGGGAATTGCCCGCCGCGCACGACTTGCAGCAGCTGCACGGTGAATTCAATCTCACGTATGCCGCCGCGTGACATCTTGACGTCGTTGGCGCGCTCGGGGTGGCCCGCGCAGCGTTTGGCCGCGTGCTCGCGAATCTGCTTGTGCAGGATGCGCAAGGCATCAAACACGTTGTAGTCGAGGTACTTTCTGAACACAAAGGGCAGCACCGGTCCGCGTAGGGCCTGCGCGGCGCCGCTTTGCACGCATTCCAGCGGGGCCACCACCCGGCTCTTGAGCCAGGCAAAGCGCTCCCACTCGCGCCCCTGGGCCTGGAAGTATTCCTCCAGCGCGCTGAGCGAGACGGCGGCCGGGCCGGAGTTGCCATTGGGCCGTAGCGCCAGATCCACCCGGAAGACAAAACCGTGCTCGGTGGCGTCGCCAATCAGGCTGAAGACGGCTTTGACCTGGTGGGCGAAGTATTCGTGGTTCGTGATCTGCCCGCGGCCGTCGCTGCGCCCCGCGGTTTCGCCGTCGTGGTCATAGACATAAATCAGGTCGATGTCACTGGAGACATTGAGCTCGCGGGCGCCCAGCTTGCCCATGCCCACCACCCACATCTGGGCGCGCGATCCGTCGGGAGCCTGCGGCGCGCCGTGCAAGGCATCGAGCGCCCGGCCGGACTCCAGCATGGCGACATCGAGTGCCAGTTCCGCCAGCTCGGTCATGGCCCGCGTCACCACCACCAGCGGCGCCTGGCTTTCACAAGCGCCATCGCAATCGAGCACCACCAGGCGCTCCATCACCAGCTGGCGCACCACTCGCAATGCGGCCCCGATTTCAAGACCTTGCTTCAAAAGCGCATCAAGGGCGGCCTGCATGGTGGCGCGGACGGGCGCACCTGCGGGTAACAGAGGGAGATGGCCGGCATAGCGGCGGCGAACCCGCTGGACGAACCGTGAATAGTCCGATGCGGCCGGCCCGGTGGCGGGTAGGGTCTCAAGGCGGGCGTTTGGGACGACTGTCATCACACTACTTCACAAAACTTCATGGTCTCCCGCCGGGCGGACACTGGCCCCGGCGGTCATAATTCTCAGGTCAATGGAGCCAACGATTCCCAGCCCGATCCCTCTGCCCGCCTTGTCGCCGCTCAAGCTGCATCGGCTGGCTTTCGCCGTACGCATATTGCTGTGGCTCGTCGCCGGGGCCTGGCTGCTCGTTGGCCTGAGCTGGATCGTGCTGCATGGCTGGATTGTGCCGCGAATCGGGGAATTCCGTCCGCGCCTTGAAATAGAGGCCAGCAAGGCCTTGGGGGTGCCTGTTCGCATCGGTGAAATCACCGCGCACTCCCAAGGGATGATTCCCTCCTTCGAGCTGCGTGATGTGACCCTGCTCGATCCCCAGGGCCGTGAGGCATTGCGCTTGCCGCGCCTTCTGGGCGCGCTGTCCCCGTCCTCCATCTGGGGCCTGGGCTTTGAGCAGCTCTACATCGACAAGCCCGAACTCGATATCCGCCGCGCCGCAGATGGAAAGATCTACGTGGGCGGACTGGACGTGTCGCAGGACCGGGCCGCCGGCCAGAGCGCCGCAGCCGACTGGTTTTTCTCCCAGACCGAATTCGTCATACGCGGCGGCACCGTGCGCTGGACCGACGAATTGCAGAAGGCGCCGCCGCTGGCGCTGACGCAGGTCGACTGGGTCATGCGCAATGCACGGCGGCGCCACCTCATGCGGCTGGACGCCACACCGCCTCCGGAGTGGGGTGACCGGTTTACCTTCAGGGGCATCTTCCGCCAGTCCCTGCTGTCCGGCGATGCGGGTGATTTTGAAGGCTGGACGGGCCAGTTGTTTGCCGACTTCGGCCGTGTGGATGCCTCCCGCGTCAGGCAATACCTCAACATGGACACGCTGGGCGTGGAACTGATCCGCGGCAATGGCGCGCTACGCGCCTGGGCCGACATCAGCCAGGGGCAAATCACCGGCGGAACGGCCGACGTGGCATTGCAGGACGTGGACGCCAGGCTGGGTGCGAAGCTTCAGCCTCTGGCGTTTGAATCTGTCGCCGGGCGTATCGGCGGCGGGCAACGCGCGAACGGTTTTGACTTCAATACCGAAGGCTTGCGTTTTCGAACGCGCGACGGCTTGCAGTGGCCCGGCGGCAATGTGGCGCTGGTTCATACAGGCGACGAAGCCGGCGTACCGCAGCACACCCAATTCAAAGCCGACAGGCTCGATCTTGCCGCGCTGGCACAGATCGCCAATCGCTTGCCGCTTGATGCCCCCACTCACGCGCTCATTGCCTCTTTTGCGCCTAAGGGACTGGTCGAAACCGTGGAGGCCCGCTGGCAAGGGCCCATGGATGCACCCTCCACCTACGCCGCAAAAGGACGCGTGGTCGGCCTGAATGTCGCCGCATTGCCGGCGCCGCCCCAGCTGGCCGCTTCCAGTCCGGCCCAGGCGCATCCCAGGCCCGGAAGGCCCGGAATCAGCGGCGCAGCGATCGATTTCGATTTGACGCAGGACGGCGGGCAGGCCAAGGTCAAAATAAGCAACGGTGCGCTGGCCGTCCCTGGTGTCTTCGAAGATCCGGTTGTGCCGTTCGACCAGCTGTCGACGGACGCCCAGTGGAAATTCTCGGGGCGAAAGATAGAGGCGCAACTGCGCAACCTGCAGTTTTCCAACGCCGATGCACAGGGTGACGCCCAGGTCAGCTGGCACACGGCGGATGTGGGTTCCGGCCCGGCTCCCGCCGCAGGCGCGCCGGACGCCCGCTTCCCGGGCGTGCTGGATTTGCAAGGCGCCTTGAGCCGGGGCGACGGCGAGCGGGTTCACCGCTACCTGCCGCTGGTGCTGCCGGACCAGGTGCGCCACTATGTGCGCGATGCGGTGGTGCAGGGGCAGGTCAGCGAGGTGAAGTTCAAGGTCAAGGGCCCGATGGAGCACCTGCCCTTTACCAATCCGGCGCAAGGGGACTTCCGGGTGTCCGCCAGAATCCGCAACGGCCATTTCGCCTATGTGCCCAAAACCATACAGCCGGCCGGCGCGGCGCCATGGCCGGCCCTGACCGAGCTCAGCGGCGAACTGGTCTTCAACCGCGCTGCGCTGGAGGTGAACGGCGCCACCGGCAAAGTTGCCGGCCTGCCGGGCCTGCAACTGGTCAAGGCCGACGCACGCATTCCGGATCTGACCCACGACTCCACGGTCGACGTCACCATGGACATCAAGGGCGCGCTTTCCGACGCGCTGGGGTTTGTCAACCAGTCTCCAGTGGGCAACATGACCAACCATGTGCTGGCCAAGGCCATCGCAACCGGCACGGGTGAATACCGCTTCCGCCTGGGGCTCCCCATCCATTCCATTGACAAGTCCCGGGTGGAAGGAACCGTCACGCTGTCCGGCAACGACGTACAGTTCGCACCCGCCGTCCCTGCCCTGACCCGGCTCAAGGGCGTGGTCACCGTGAGTGAGCGCGGCTTTTCCGTGGCGGGCGGGCAGGCGCGGCTGCTCGGCGGCGACATCCGTTTTGACGGCGGCCTGCGCGCGCAGCCGCGTGCGCCCGGCAGCGTCGAGACGGAAACCGTCGCGACATTCAAAGGGCAGGGAACCGTCACTGCGGAAGGCTTGCGGCAGGCCAAAGAGCTGGGGCCGCTGTCACGCATGGCTCAGGGCGCCAGCGGCAGCACCGCCTATACGGCGACCCTGGGTTTTCGCCGCGGCCGGCCTGAAGTCGCGATCTCCAGCACCCTGCAGGGCATGGCTTTGAGCCTGCCCGCACCGTTGTCGAAAACCGCTGAAGCGGCGCTGCCGTTGAGGTTTGAAAACACCCTGCTGCAGGCTTCCATGGCTCCCGGGCAAAAACTGGAAGACCAGCTCTCCGTCACCGTCGGGCGTATTGCGTCCATCCAGTATGTGCGCGATGTGAGTGGCGAGGAGCCCCGGGTGATACGAGGCGGCATCGGCGTCGGGCTGGAGCCGGGTGAGACGCCGCCCCTGCAGGAAACGGGCGTCGCGGCCAATATCAATCTGGCCCACGTGGACCTGGATGCCTGGCAGAAGTTGCTGACGGACTCCTCCGGCAGCAGCGCGTTTTCTGCGCCTCCGCCGGCGGCCGCCACCGCGGCAACCAACCGCGCAACAGCCATTGCCTCGCTGACTTATATGCCCACCGTGATGGCCATACGCGCGAAGGAACTGGTGATTGAAGGGCGCAAGCTCAACAATGTCGTGGTTGGCGGCTCCCGCGAAGGTCTCGCCTGGCGCGCGAATATCGACGCCTCTGAACTCAACGGGTATGTCGAGTTTCGCCAGCCCGGCGGCATTGGCGCGGGGCGTGTGTATGCGCGGCTCTCGCGCCTGAGCCTGGAGCCGGGAACCGCCAGTGAGGTTGAGGCCATCCTGAACGAGCAGCCCGCCAGCATTCCCGCCCTGGATATCGTTGTGGAAGACCTGGAGCTGCGCGGCAAGAAGCTGGGGCGTATCGAGATCGACGCCATCAATCGCGGCGCGTCGGCGGTGGCGCGTGAAGGCGTTCGTGAATGGCGCCTGAACAAATTCAATGTGATTCTTCCGGAGGCCGTGTTGACCGCCACCGGCAACTGGGTGGCCTTGAATGCGCAGGTGGGCGCAGCCGCCGCGGCGGGCGGCCCACGCGCTGCGCGCGTACCGGCCGAGCGCCGCCGCACCGTGATGAACTTCAAGCTCGACATCGCCGATTCGGGCGGCTTGCTCAAACGCTTTGGCATGGGCGACGTGATCCGCCGCGGCAAGGGCAAGCTCGAGGGCCAGGTGGCCTGGATGGGATCGCCCCTCAGCCTGGACTATCCGACCATGAGCGGGCAGTTCAACGTCAACGTCGAGTCCGGGCAGTTCGTCAAGGCGGATCCGGGTATCGCCAAGCTGCTGGGCGTGCTGAGCCTGCAATCCCTGCCCCGGCGGCTGGCGCTCGATTTCCGCGATGTTTTCTCCGAAGGATTCGCTTTTGATTTTGTTCGCGGTGATGTCAACATCAACCAGGGAGTGGCCTACACCAACAACCTGCAGATGCGCGGTGTCAACGCCGCCGTCCTGATGGAGGGCTCAGCCGACATTGCCAAAGAGACGCAAAATATCAAGGTGGTGGTGGTGCCTGAAATCAACGCCGGTACAGCCTCGCTGATCGCGACGGCGATCAACCCGGCCATCGGCCTGGGCAGCTTCCTGGCGCAGATGTTTTTGCGCCGCCCGCTGATGCAGGCGGCCACCCAGGAATTCCATATCGATGGCGCCTGGTCCGACCCCAAGGTCACCAAGCTGGACCGCAAGGCCCAGGCCGACGCCAGGCCGGCTGAAACATCCACGGAGACGCGCTGATCATGAAAATAGCCGCTATTCAAATGGTGTCGGGCACCCGCATCGAGGACAACCTTGAAGTGGCGCATCAGTTGCTCGGGCAGGCCGCGGCGCAGGGCGCGGAGCTGGCGGTGTTGCCCGAATACTTTTGCATCATGGGCCGCAAAGACACCGACAAGCTGCAATTCCAGGAGAGCCCGGGCCAGGGGACTATCCAGGACTTCCTGAGCCGGTCGGCGCGCGAACTGGGGATCTGGATCGTCGGCGGCACATTGCCGATGGCCACGGCCGATCCGGCCCGCGCCCGCAACTGCTCACTTGCGTATGCGCCTTCCGGCGAGTGCGTCGCCCGCTACGACAAGATTCACCTTTTCCGCTTTGCGCAGGGCCAGGAAGACTACGACGAAAGGCGCGTGCTCGAAGCGGGAACGCAACCCGTGCGTTTCGAGCTGGCCTCGCGTGACGGCAACGTCTACACCGTCGGCATGAGTGTTTGCTACGACCTGCGCTTTCCTGAGCTGTACCGCGCCCTGAAGGCCGACGTGCTGCTGGTGCCCAGCGCGTTCACTTACACCACAGGCCAGGCGCATTGGGAGGTCCTGCTGCGCGCGCGGGCCATCGAAAACCTGGCCTACGTGCTGGCGGCGGCCCAAGGCGGCACGCACGAGAACGGCCGCCACACCTGGGGCCACAGCATGGTGGTTGACCCCTGGGGCCAGATTCTGGCGGAGCGTGCCGAAGAGGCAGGGGTGGTGATGGCCGAGGTCCAGAGCGCCAACCTTCAGGGCGTGCGCAGCCGCCTGCCTGCCCTGACGCATTGCGTCCTGTGAGGCTGGCGGCGTGAAGCGTTGGTTCACCAGGAATGTCGGCCGGGATAGCCGGCGATGGTCTCTTTGGGTCTTGCTGGTGGCGCTGGTTGTGGCCTTGCTGGGATTGCTGATCTGGCTCGCAGGGCGTTACGAGTCCAGCATGGTGCAAAGCCGGCTGGAGCATGACGCGGGCGAAGCGGTCACGGATATCCGGTCGGGGCTCACGCGAAACATCCAGACCTTTCAGGCCCTGCAGGCCAGCGAGCGCACGGCCTCTTCGTGGCACATATCAGCCGCCGAGCTGCTTCGCGAACACCGCGAAATCATGCGGCTCGAATGGCGCAATGAGCCCCTGGACGTACTGGCTTTCGCCGAAACACCTTACCGCACCTCCGTATTCGAGCGGCTGGGGCGCCTGAGCATGCAGGCCGATGTGGGCCTGACCTGCACCACGGCGCGGCGCCTGAGCGGCTCGGCGTATTCCACCAGCTACTTCATGCCGCAAGCCAACGGCCTCGGCCTGGAAGTGCTGGACATGTGCCTGCCCATCGTGGTGGCCGGGCGCATCACAGGTTTTACGGTGGTCACCTATTCGCTGCAGGACATCCTGAGCGAGCTGGTGGGCAAGCAGCTTTCCCGCGGCGTCGGCCTGTCGTTCACGGAGGCCGACGGCACGCGCCTGGCGCTGCACGGCATACCTTCCAAAGGCAACCGCATCTATATTGCGCAGCAGTTGCTGGACCTGCCCGGCAACACCATGGTCGTCAGGATGGAAAGCCGGCTGGGCACACCCGCCCTTTTCCCCAACGTGCTGACCGCGCTGGTGACCGCCATGGCGCTGGGATTGATGGCCGTGCTATTCCTGCTCGCCAGGGACATGCGGCGCCGCCTGAAGGTGGAGCATGACCTGGGCGAGGCCCTGGCCTTTCGCAAGGCCATGGAGGACTCGGTGCTCACCGGCCTGCGCGCGCGCGACCTGCAGGGGCGCATCACTTACGTGAACGCGGCGTTTTGCAAGATGGTGGGCGTGGAAGCCAAAGACCTGCTCAATCACAGCTTTCCCTCCCCCTATTGGCCCCCCGAGCTGGCGAATGTCTACCAGCAGCGCCAGGAAATCCGCCTGGCGGGCAGCAACCTGCCGCGGGAGGGCCACGAATCGGTATTCATGCGGCGCGACGGCACGCGCTTTCCGGTGCTGATCATGGAGGCCCCGTTGATCAATGCCGTGGGCAAGCACACCGGCTGGATGAGCGCCATCCTGGACGTGAGCGAGCAGCGCCGGGTCGAGGAGCTGTCGCGCGCCAGCCAGGACCGGCTGCAGGCCACCGCCCGGCTCGCGATGGTGGGCGAAATGGCGTCGCTGCTCAGCCACGAACTCAACCAGCCGCTGGCCGCGATCTCCAGCTATGCGACCGGTTCGCTCAATCTGCTGCAAGGCGAAACGGCTGGTGAGAAGCCTGCCGCCGCCGCGCCCGCGCCGCCTCTGTCTGAAGACCTGCAGCTGGCCATGCGCCGCATTGCCGAGCAGGCGGAGCGCGCCGGCAAGGTCATCAAAAGCGTGCATGACTTTGTCCGCCGGCGCGACCAGGTGCGGGAGGCGGTCCAGCCGCGCGACTTGCTGGACGCCATCATGCCGCTGGTCAGCCTGCAGGCGCGCAAGCTCGGCGTGCGTGTGGTGATTGAAGTGGACGAGGCGTGTGAGCCGGTGCTGTGTGACCGCACCATGGTCGAGCAGGTGCTGCTCAACCTGTCGCGCAACGGCATGCAGGCCATGCAAGGCGCAGGCGACGGCGCACAGCCCGCTCGCGGCGCGGCGCCCCAGCCCGAGAAAGTGCTGACGCTGCGCATCCGCCCGGCCGCCTCCAACGCACACAGCCGGTGGGTTGAATTTGCGGTGATCGATTGCGGTGAAGGCATTACCGAGGATGTGGCGCAACGGCTTTTTACGCCCTTCTTCACCACCAAAGAAGAAGGCATGGGCCTGGGGCTCAGCCTGTGCCGAACCGTGATAGAACAGCATGGCGGCTTTCTGGGATTTGAGCCGGCTGTGCCGAAAGGTACGATTTTCAGTTTTACCCTGCCTGCGGCGCTAGCGCTGGCGCTGGCGCAGGATGCCGGATCAGAGCGACCCTGAAGGACCCCATGGAACCCATTCACGATGCCACGGTTTATATCGTCGATGACGACGCCAGCGTGCGCGATGCGCTCGCCTGGCTGCTGCGCTCACGGCGGCTGCTGAGCGAGACTTTCGACAGCGCCGAAGCGTTCGACGCCCGGGTTTCGGGCCAGTTCAAGGTTCAGGTGCCGTCTTGTGTATTGCTGGATGTGCGGATGGCGGGGCTCAGCGGCCTGGCCATGTTCGAGAAACTGATTGGCTACGGCCTGCTGCCCACGCTGCCGGTGATTTTCCTGACCGGCCATGCCGACGTGCCTACTGCCGTCGACGCCGTCAAGCGCGGCGCCTTTGATTTCTGCGAAAAACCTTTTTCCGATAACGCCCTGGTAGACCGTATCGAGCAGGCGCTCAACCTTTCCGCCGCGGCGCTCTCCCAGCACAGCGAAACCACCGGCCTGCAGGCCCGGCTTGACGGCCTCACCGAGCGTGAACGCGATGTCATGCGGCTGGTGGTGGGCGGCCTGCCCAACAAGCTGGTCGCGGACCAGCTGGACATCAGCGTGCGGACGGTGGAAGTTCACCGTGCCCGCGTTTTCGACAAAATGGGCGTCAAGTCGGCGGTGGAACTGGCCAACTTGCTGCGAAATTTATAGCGGGGAGTGTGTCGCCGTTTTTCGCGTTTGCATTATTTCCTGTCTGATTCCGTATCCGGCGCCGGGTGCGCCGAATCTTTCAGCTCGCCATTCTTGCGGCCTGAAAACATCGTCCACCACACAATGAACACTAGCAGCAGCAACGCCCCCAGGGCTTCGAGCAAAAGTAAGGCCATGACATTTCCTTGGATAGCGATGAAGTTTGCAATACCTTCGCCGGGATCAATCCGATCAATCCGATCAATCCGATCAATACCGCCAGCGTGGCCGGTGCGTTTTGCGTCGATTATCGCCATGGTGCTGCTCGCCTCTTGCGCCAGCCCGCCCCTGCCGCCGTCATCGGGCCCTTCAGGGGCGCCCGCAGGCAGCCGCCCCGGCGACTCCGGGCCCCTGCCCGCGCCCATGCTGCAGGGTAAAAGCCGCTGGGTGCCGGTTCGCTGGGCCGAGTTGCCTGGGTTTGAAGAAGACCAGCTCTTCGAGGCCTGGAATGCCTGGCTCAAAAGCTGCGAGCGGCCCGGCCCGGTCTTTGCGCCGCTGTGCGGCGAGGTCCGGCGCCTGAGCATTGCTTCGGCCGAAGAGCAGCGCAACTGGATGGTGAGCCGCCTGCAGCCCTACCGGGTCGAAAGCCCGCAGGGCGTGGCCGACGGCTTGCTGACCAGCTATTTCGAGCCGGTGCTCAAGGCCAGCCGGCAGCCCGGCGCCGGCTATGAGGTGCCGCTGTACCGAACGCCGGCATCGCTGGGCAGCCGCAAGCCCTGGTTTTCGCGGCAGGAAATCGACACGTCGCCTGAGGCCAAAGCTGCACTGAAGGGCCGCGAAATCGCCTGGTTGGCGGACCCGGTCGAGGCGATGTCGCTGCACATCCAGGGCTCCGGCCGGCTGAGCATCACCGAGCCCGACGGCGCGCAGCGCACGATCCGGGTGGCCTATGCCGGCTCCAACGAGCAACCGTTTCGCAGCGTCACTCAGTGGCTGCTGGAGCAGGGCGAAGGCCGCATGACCACGCCCTGGGTAGAGTCCACCAAGGCCTGGGCTGCCAGGAATCCACCCCAGCGCGTGCAGCAGATGCTCTGGAGCAACCCGCGCTACACCTTCTTCCAGGAGCAGCCACTGAATGAGCTGGATGCCGCATTCGGCCCCAAAGGCGCGCAGGGCGTGGCCCTCACGCCTGGGCGCTCCATCGCGGTGGACCCGGGCAGCATTCCGTACGGCACGCCGGTGTGGCTGGCCTCGCGCGGCGGCGCAGGCAGCCTGCAAAAGCTGGTGCTGGCGCAAGACACGGGCAGCGCCATCGTGGGTGCCGTGCGGGCCGACTACTTTGCCGGCACCGGGCCTGAGGCTGGCCAGTTCGCCGCGCGCATGAACCAGCCGCTCAGGCTTTGGGTGCTTTGGCCCCGGTAGGCGTGCATTCACCCCAAAGAAAGCTGTCCTGAAGGTTTTATAAGCTTTTGAGGCCTCTAGCCCAGTAGGCGCATGGGCGAGCAGCTACTAAATTAATAGCAAGTTGCCCGCCAATCAAATGAAAGCTGCTCCGCCTAACGCACGGAAAGGCGAACCTCTACCCGCAACCCATCCCGCCGGGTGGACTGCCGGCTGTCAGTGATGCCGTTGCTGCTGCCGGCGCTGGCGTCGTCCGACTCCGCGACGGTGACCCATTCCCCCAGGCGCACGGACAGCGAGGTGCTGACGGATGAGGAGGACAAGGGCGCCGCCGGCGATGCGCCCGAGCGGCTGGCCTGCCCTGCGGCCAGTTCCAGTTCCACGCTGTCGCCGCCGGACCAGAGAGGCCGGGCTGAAAAGCCGCTGTTGGCATCGATGAATACAGTGGTGGCCTGACGCGCCTGCACCAGCCGCAGGGGCTGGCTGTTGCCCAGGTTGATGTTCACGTTGCGGCCGTTGAGCACCAGCACACGCTGGACCAGGTCGCGTGAGTCGTTGCGCTGGTTGTCCTGGGCCGTGATGTTGACGTTGGCCCCGGAGCGGCCGGGTTGCAGGGTGACGCCGCCCTGCGCGCCCAGCGCACTTTGCGACAGCGCGCTGTTGCGCACCTGGCGCACCTCGATCTGCAGGTTACGCATCGGTACTGCCTCCTGCGCTGCTATTGAATTCATAGCTGGCTGGGCACGCAAGTCAGGGACCGTAGCCATTATTGGCATCAATAGCAGGGCGAA
>Ga0136846_1231916_pt1 | contig 12562 bp, 11 predicted proteins | sample HopSoiMetagenom2_FD_96841 | JGI IMG/M metagenome (GOLD analysis project Ga0136846, IMG submission 96841) | Grasslands soil microbial communities from Hopland, California, USA - 2 Assembly 2016 (version 4) | ecosystem: Environmental > Terrestrial > Soil > Grasslands | place: USA: Hopland...
ACCAACGCCAACGTGCCGCGCGGCGCCGACCCGCTCACCGTGACCCTGGAGCAGGCGCTGGCCCTGATCGCCGAGCGCGCGGCCAAGGGCGGCGGCGGCAAGAAGAAGCCCGCCCGCGCGGCAAAAGCCGCCGCCAAGCCCAAGGCCGCCGCGAAGAAGGCGCCGTCAAAGAAGGCCGCACCCAAGAAGGCCAAGGCGCCGGTCACAGACGACGAGGCGCCGTTCTAGACCTCCGGATCAGGTTCGGTAGGCTGCCGTCATGCCGATCGCCGCCCTCACGGACCTCGACCTCTACTATGAGCGCGGCGGCGCGGGTCCGCCGCTGCTGTTCATCTCCGGCACGGGCGGCGATCTTCGGGTCCAGCCCAACGTCTTGGCCTCGCCGCTGGCCAGGAGCTTCGACCTGCTGGCCTACGACCAGCGTGGGTTGGGCCGGACCGCCAAGCCGCCCGGCCCCTATTCCATGGCCGAGTACGCCGACGACGCGGCGGCGCTGCTGGACCACGTGGGCTGGGATTCGGCCCTGGTGGTCGGCGTCTCGTTCGGCGGCATGGTGGCCCAGGAGCTGGTGCTGCGGCATCCGTCGCGGGTGAAGCGGCTCGTGCTGGCCTGCACCTCGCCCGGCGGGGATGGCGGCGCCTCCTACCCGTTCCACCAGATCGAGCACCTGAAGGGCGAGGACCGCGCCCGCTTCCTGATGCCGATCAGCGACACCCGGCGCGACGCGGCCTGGCAGGCGGCGCATCCGGAGGACTACGAGCGGTTCGTGCAGCTGGCTGCCGCCGACCCCTACGCGGGCGAGCCGGGCCGCGCGCAGGGCGCCCACTGGCAGCTCGGAGCCCGCGCCCGCCACGACACCTGGGACCGCCTGCTCCAGATCGGCTGTCCCGTCCTGATCGCGGCCGGCCGCTACGACGGCATCGCCCTACCGGCGACCCAGGAACGCATGGCCGCCCGCATCCCGGGCGCGGCGCTGCGCTGGTTCGAAGGCGGCCACCTCTTCATGCTCCAGGACCGCACCGCCTACCCCGCGATCGTGGATTTCCTGAACAGCTAGCCGGACTGGCGCATCCGCGCGCCGCAGGCGCAGTCCTTTTGCCCACGAACCACACGAACGACACGAACAACGGCGGACCGCCTCCACCCCCTGCCCGCGATCCCCGTTCGTGTGGTTCGTGTGGTTCGTGGACAATCTTACAGAGCTTGGTCGCATCCCGCCTGCCGGCGCCCTTCCGCGCCTTTCCGCGTTTTCCGCGGTTCCACATTGCTTTGCCGCAGCCCGGCGGCCGGTGGTAATCACGACCCGATGGCCCGCCCCAAGACCCCCAAGTCCGCCCGCTTCCCCAAGGGCCTGCCGGACCGCGAGACCCTGCTCAAATTCATCCGCGAGAGCGGCGAGACCGACAAGGCCGCCATCGCGCGCGCCTTCGGCCTGAAGGGAGAGGACCGCCGCAAGCTGCGGGCCATGCTGCAGGCCCTGGAGGCCGAGGGCGCCCTCGGCAAGCGCGGCCGCCGCGGGCTGGCCGAGGCCGGCGCCCTGCCCGAGGTGGGCGTGGCCGACGTGGTCGAGCGTGACGCGGACGGCGACCTGATGGTGCGCCTCAGCCGCGCCGAGGATGCGCCGCTGGTGGCCCTGGCGCCGGGCGGCGACGACCGCGGCGCGCCGGGCCTGGGCGACCGCCTGCTGGTCCGCTTCGTCAAGCGCGAGAACGGCGAGACCGAGGCCCAGCTGATCAAGCGACTGGGGCAGAGCGCCCACCGCATCCTGGGCGTGGTGCGCAAGGCCCGCCGCGAGATCCGCGTCGAGCCGGTGGACCGCCGCTCCAAGGAGGTGCTGATCCTGCCCGAGGGCGAGGACGTGCGCGACGGGGACCTGGTGCTGGCCCAGGTGGACGGCCAGGCCGGCCGCTATGGACCCAAGCGGGGCAAGCTGCTGGAGGTGGTCGGCCGCGAGGACGAGCCGCGCGCCGCCTCGCTGATCGCCATCCACGCCCACGGCATCCCCACCGGCTTCTCGCCCGGCGCCGAGGCCGAGGCGGAGGCGGCCGAGCCGCCGACCCTGGCCGGGCGCGAGGACCTGCGCGACGTGCCGCTGATCACCATCGACCCGCCCGACGCCCGCGACCACGACGACGCCGTCTACGCCCAGCCCGACGACGACCCGAAGAACCCCGGCGGCTATGTGTGCTGGGTGGCCATCGCCGACGTCGCGGCCTATGTGCGCCCCGGCTCGGAGCTGGACCGCATCGCCCGCGACAAGGGCAACAGCGTCTATTTCCCCGACCGGGTCGAGCCGATGCTGCCCGAGCGCCTGTCCAACGGCCTCTGCTCCCTGCGCGAGGGCGAGAACCGCGCCTGCCTGGCGGTGCGGATGGTGTTCGGGGCCGATGGGCGCAAGCGCTCGCACCGCTTCGTCCGCGGCCTCATGCGCTCGGCCGCCAAGCTCTCCTACGACCAGGCCCAGGCGGCCATCGACGGATTTCCCGACGACAAGACCGGGCCGCTGCTGGAGCCCGTGCTGAAGCCCCTCTGGGCGGCCTACGCCTGCCTGCAGAAGGGCCGCGCGGCCCGCTCGCCCCTGGCCATCGAGAGCCTGGAGCGGAAGATCCTGATCAACCGCGAGGGCGAGATCGCCTCGATCACCCCGCGCCCCAGCCTGGAGGCCATGAAGCTCATCGAGGAGTTCATGATCCAGGCGAACGTGGCCGCCGCCGAGATGCTGGAGCAGAAGAAGGTCCCGCTGATCTACCGGATCCACGACACGCCCAGCCAGGAGAAGATGCAGGCCCTGGCCGACTTCCTGGCCACGCTGGACATCCCCTGGAGCAAGGGGGAGGCGCCGCGCACCGACCGCTTCAACCGCCTGCTGGAGGAGACCCGCGACGGGCCGCATGCCGACATCGTCAACGAGGTGGTGCTGCGCACCCAGATGCAGGCGGTCTATTCCACCGACAACATCGGCCACTTCGGCCTGAACCTGGCCAAGTACGCCCACTTCACCTCGCCGATCCGTCGCTACGCCGACCTGATCGTGCACCGGGCGCTGGTGACGGCCCTGGGCCTCGGCGCGGACGGGCTCTCGGACCGCGACATCGCCCAGATGAAGGGAACCGCGGAGATCATCACCTTCGCAGAGCGCCGGGCCATGGCGGCCGAGCGCGACGCCACCGACCGCTACATCGCCGCCTTCCTGGCCGACCGGGTGGGGGCCGAGTTCGCGGGGCGGATCACCGGCGTCACGCGCTTCGGTCTCTTCGTGCGGCTGACCGAGACCGGCGCGGATGGCCTCGTCCCGGTCTCGCGGCTGGGCGGGGAGTATTTCGTGCACGACGACCGCGCCCACGCCCTGGTGGGCGAGCGGACCGGGGCGCGCTGGCCCTTGGGCATGATGGTCCTGGTGCGGCTGGCGGAGGCGACGCCGCTCACCGGCGGCCTGCTGTTCGAGATGCTGAGCGATCCCGCGCCGTCGGACGGCTCGCGGGCCCCGCCCCGCCTGGGCGTCCGCGGCAGGGGCCCTGGCTCCGGGCCTGGACGCGGCGGTTCTGGCCGGCCGCCCAGCGGTCGCCCGCCCGGCATCCGCACCGGCCGCAAGCAGAAGATGGGCGGCAAGAAGCGACGCTAAGCCGACGCCATTGCCGTCCGGCGCAGGTAGCGGGCGTGCAGCCGCTCGCGGACCCACAGGAAGATCGGGATCAGCACCCAACAGAACTGGGCCCACCGCACCTGGCCCAGGGCCAGCAGCACCAGGCCCACCAGGAAGGCCAGCCCCGGGCTGGCGGCGCGGCTGGCGCGGTAAAGCCGCTCGCCGGGCGGCAGGCCCCCCGCGAGCAGTCGCCCACCCTTGCGGCTGCTGAGCCAGACCATGGCGACATTGCCGGCCGAGGTGGCGATCATCACCATCGCATAGGCCTCCCAGGCGATGGTCGTGCCCAGGCCCTCGCCCAGCCAGGCGCTCACGAACGGCACCAGGCAGACCGGGAACAGGAAGCAGAGGTTCGCCGCCGCCGTCGGCCAGTCGAAATGCGCGAGCAGCCGCGTGGTGCTCATGTGGGCCACCCAGAAGATCGCGATGATCGCGAAGCTAAGGGCGAAGGCGAACAGCTTCGGCGCCATCTCGCCCAGGGCGTGCAGCTGGGCCGCCATGCCCACCGCCTCGGGCGGCCGCAGCTCCAGAACCAGCAGCGTCAGCACGATGGCGAACACCGCGTCCGTGAAGAACAGCATGCGGTGCAGCAGCCGCTCGTCCAGGTTCTCGTGCCCCACCGGCGTCATGCGCTCACCCCTGCAACCCAGGGTCATACTGCCGCACGCTCCGCCTGAGGCAAGGTCGCCTTCCGCAAGGTCGGCCTTCCCTCCCCGTGCGGGACGCCCATACAGTTGTTCGCATGAACGCCAAGACCGAAGCCCCGAAGTCCGAGGACGGGGTCCACAAGCCCGAGGGACCCCCGCGCGTCCCCGGCCAGCGCGCCGTGCGCCCGAAGAACGCCGCCACCGTGATGATCATCCGCCGCGACGCCAAGAAGCCGCGGGTGCTGATGGGCAAGCGCCACGGCGGCCACAGCTTCATGCCCGATCGCTGGGTGTTTCCCGGCGGCCGAATCGACCCGGCCGACTACCGCGCGCCGTTCGCCACCGACCTGCGGCCCGAGGTAGGCGGCCTGTTCGACCGCTACCTGCCAGCCGGGCGCGGCCGGGCCCTCGCGCTGGCCGCCGTGCGCGAGACCTGGGAGGAAGCGGGCCTGTTGCTCGCGCGTCCCGGCCAGGGCCGGGCCCGCGGGCCTTGGAAGAACTTCGTCGGCCAGGGCCTGTTGGCGGACCTGGAGGCCATGGACGTGGTCGCCCGCGCCATCACCCCGCCCGCGGTCGGCAAGCGCTTCGACACCTGGTTCCTGACCGCCGACGCCGAGCGCCTGGCGAGCCTCGACCGCCAGGCCGACTGCGGGGAGCTGGAGGAGATCGCCTGGGTCGACTTCGACGAAGCCATGGCCCTGCCCCTGCCCACCGTCACCCGGATGATGATCAAGGAGGCGGTGGAGCGCATGAAGGACCCGGCCCGCCCCAAGCCCTTCCTCCGCTACAAGGACCGCGGCATGCGACCGACGAGCCTTTAGCCGGCCGGCTGGCGCTCTCGGGAAAGGACGATTGACTTCCGGCGGCGGATTCGTATTTTCCCCGCCTCCTAACACCCGCCGGCGGTGCGTATCCGTTTGGCCCCGCCCATTTCGTTTCTAGGACGCTGAAGCCATGGCGAAGCCCGCCTCCATCAAGATCCGCCTGAACTCGTCGGCGGACACCGGCTACTTCTACGTGGCCAAGAAGAACGCCCGCACCAAGACCGACAAGCTCGTGCTGAAGAAGTACGACCCGGTGGTGCGCAAGCACGTGGAATTCCGCGAAGGCAAGATCAAGTAAGGCAGCTAACCGCCTGAACTTGCATGAAGAGCCCGGCCGCAACGCCGGGCTTTTTCTTTGGGCGGACACACGGCGAAGCCGTGAAGAAGAAAACGCTGAAAACGCTGAAAACGCGGAAATGGAAGCTGCGCCTTCCGCACCTTTCCGCGTTTTCCGCGGTTCAAATCGATTGCGGCGCTGCGCGCGCAGCCGGTTTCAACACGAAGACCACCAAGACCACGAAGAAGCCGAGCGCGAACGTCCGGTCGACGTCCCGCCCTTCGTGGTCTTTGTGGTCTTCGTGGTCCTGGTGTTTTTCTGAAGCGCCTGCGGCGCAGGCCCTACGCCGCCCGGGCGATGACCCGGTTGCGGCCGCGGGACTTGGCTTCGTAGACGGCCTCGTCGGCGCGTTTCAGGAGGGCGTTGGAGGTGTCGTCGGCGCCGGCGCTGGAGGCCACGCCGATCGAGATGGTGACGCTCAGCAGCTCGCGCCCGCCCATCACCCGGAACGGCGCCCCTGCCACATGCAGGCGGATACGCTCGGCGATGCGGCGCGCGTCCTCCAGGTCGGTGTCCGGCATGACGACCACAAATTCCTCGCCCCCGTGGCGGACCGGCAGGTCGATGGCGCGAACGTTAGAGGCCAGGCGCACGGCGAACTCGCTCAGCACCTCGTCGCCCACGTCGTGGCCGAAGCTGTCGTTGACCTTCTTGAAGTGGTCGATGTCGATGACCAGGCAGGCCACCGGCTCGCCGCCCTGCGCCGCGCGGCGCATCAGGGCGTCCAGCTGGCCGGCCATGTAGCGGCGGTTGTGCAGGCCGGTGAGCTGGTCGGTGACCGCCAGCTCCAGCGAGTGGTCCAGGTTGGAGCGCAGGTAGTCGGTGTAGCGCTTGCGCCGGATCTGGGTGCGCACCCGGGCCGCCAGCTCGCCGGGATCGACCGGCCGGGCCAGCAGGTCGTTCACCCCGATCTCCAGGGCCTTCACGGTCTTCTTGCGGTCGTCGAAGTCGGCCACCGCCAGGATCGGGATGCCGCGCGTCGCCTCGTCCGAGCGCAGCCCCGCGGCGAATCGCAGCCCGTCGAAGGACTTGGCCGCCGTGTTGACGATCACCAGGTCCACCGGGCCGCGGGCGGTCAGGGCGGCCTTGAAGGCGTCGGTCTCCACCACCGGCCGGTGCTCCACCGCCAGCTCGGTGGCGATTCGCTGGGCCTGCCGCTCGTTGTCGTCCACCACCAGGATGCGCCCGCCGGACCCGCCCAGGCGCGAGGCCGCGCCGGCGATCACGCCCATGCGGCGACCCGAGGCCTCCCGCTCGCGCAGCTCGTCGATCACCGCCTTCAGGCGCGTCAGGCTGCGCACCCGGGCGAACAGCATCACGTCGTCGATGGGCTTGGTGAGGAAGTCGTCGGCGCCCGCCTCCAGCCCCGCCACCCGGTCGGCGCGGCCATCCAGGGCGGTGACCAGCACCACGGGCACGTGGCGCGTCTCGGGATCGTCCTTCAGCCGCCGGCAGACCTGGAAGCCGTCCATGCCCGGCATCATCACGTCCAGCAGCACGATGTCCGGCTTTTCGGACCCGGCGATCGCCAGGGCGGTCGGCCCGTCGAACGCGGTCATGACCTCATAGTACTCGGCCGTCAGCTTGGCCTCGAGCAGGCGCACGTTCGATTCGATGTCGTCGACGACCAGGATGCGCGCGGTCATGGCCTAGCTCAGCAACCGGCGGATCGTTTCGAGGAAGTGGCTGACCGAGATCGGCTTGGAGATATAGGCCTCGCAGCCCCCCTCGCGGATCCGCTCCTCGTCGCCCTTCATGGCGAAGGCGGTGACCGCGACCACAGGAATGTGGGCCAGGTCGTCGTCTTCCTTCAGCCACTTGGTGACCTCCAGGCCGGAGATTTCCGGCAGCTGGATGTCCATCAGGATCAGGTCGGGACGATGCTCGCGGGCAAGCGACAGCGCCGCCAGACCCTCACGGGTCTCGAGGGTCTCGTACCCCTGGGCTTCGAGCAGATCATGAAAGAGCTTCATGTTCAGCTCGTTATCCTCGACGATGAGGACCTTCTTGGCCATTCGGACCCGGCTTCACTGCGTGTGGCCTGGCCGGAATTCGGCCTTCCCCACCCTTCCCTGGTAGATCCCATGGATATCCTTAAACTTCGTTAGCCGAGCTTCGAACGACCTTGGCCGCACCTGACGCCGCTTCCGTCCCGACCCTTTCATCCCTGGGGCTCACGCCGCACCGGCCCCTGGTGCTGGTGGACGTGGACGAGGTGCTGGGCCTCTTCATGCAGGGGTTCGGCGCTTACTTGGCCGCACAGGGCCTGGAGTTCCGGGTCGATCGCTTCGCCCTGTTCCAGAACATCTACCGCCCCGGCGCGGCCGAGCACCTGGAGATGGCCGAGGGCAAGAAGCTGTTCGACGCCTTCTTCGCCGGCCACTGCGACACCATCGAGCCGGCGCCCGGCGCCATTGCGGCGCTGAACCGGCTGGCCCGATCGGCGGAGATCCTGATTCTCTCCAACGCCCCGCCGCAGGCCGAGCGCCTGCGCACCGCCTGGCTGCGCAAGCACGGGCTCGAGCATCCGCTGATACTCAATTCGGGTCCCAAGGGGCCGATCGCCGCAGCCCTCGTCGGCCAGACGGCCCACCGGACGGCGTTCGTCGACGACCTCCTGCCCAACCTCGATTCGGTGGCCGAGCATGCGCCCGCCACCGCCACCTTCCAGCACGTGGCCGACCTTCGGCTGCAGCCCCTGGCCCCACGCTCGGACCGCCACCCGCGCATCGACGACTGGGCCGAGCTCGTCGAGGCCATCGAGCTGGCGGTCCGGGCCTGACCGTCACGGAACAAATCGGGTAGGCTTGGGGCCATGATCCGCATCGGCGTGGACTTCGGCGGGACCAAGATCGAGGCCGCGGCGTTGGACCGCAACGGCCGCTTCGTGGCGCGCCGCCGCGCGCCGACACCGCCGGCCTACGAGGACCGGCTGGAGGTGACGCGGCGGCTGGTGACGGAGGTCGAGCAGCAGGTCGGCGAGCGGGCGCCCGTGCTGGGCGTCGGCGGCCCGGGCGCGCTGTCGCCGTCTACGGGTCTGGTGCGCAACGCCAACTCCGCTGGGCTGAACGGGCGGGCGCTGCCGGTGGACCTGGCCGAGGTGCTGGAGCGGCCCGTGCGCTATGCGAACGACGCCAACTGCCTGGCGCTGTCGGAGGCCACGGACGGGGCGGGCGCCGGGTGCGGCGTGGTCTTCGGGGTGATCATCGGCACCGGCTGCGGCGGCGGGATCGTGGTGGGCGGACGGCTGCTGGAGGGCCGCAACGGCGCGGCAGGCGAGTGGGGCCATGCGCCCCTGCCCTGGCCGCGGCCGGAGGAATATCCCGGACCGCGGTGCGGCTGTGGCGGCCGCGGCTGCCTGGAACAGTGGCTGAGCGGGCCGGCCTTCGCGCGGCATGCCGGCCGGTCCGGCGAGGCGGCGGCCGCGGCGGCCGAGCAAGGCGACGGCGAGGCCATCGCCCTGATCGACGTCTATGCCGACCGGCTGGCCCGGGGCCTGGCCATGGTGGTCGACGTGCTGGACCCGGACGTCATCGTCCTGGGCGGCGGCATGTCCAACATCGCCCGGCTCTACGAGATCCTCCCGCAGATGATCGAGCGGCACGTGTTTTCCGACGTGTTCGAGACCCCGGTGGTCAAGGCCCTGCACGGCGACAGTTCCGGCGTCCGCGGAGCGGCGTGGCTGTGGCCGCTGGAGCCGGAGGAATGAAGGCCTTCTGCCGCGACTGCTTCTGGCGCGGCGAGGCGGCCGTCCGCCGCTGCCCCGACTGCGCGAGCCCGCGGATGGTGGCGCACGAGGAACTGGACCGGCTCAGCATCGCCCACATGGACTGCGACGCCTTCTACGCCTCGGTGGAGAAGCGCGACCGGCCCGAGCTTCGGGACCTGCCGGTGATCGTCGGCGGCGGCAAGCGCGGCGTGGTCACCACCTGCTGCTACATCGCCCGGATCAAGGGCGTGCGCTCGGCCATGCCGATGTTCAAGGCGCTGAAAGCCTGCCCCGAGGCGGTGGTGATCAAGCCCGACTTCGCCAAGTACAAGGCCGAGTCCCGGCGCATCCTGGGCATGGCCGCCGACCTGACGCCGCTGATCCAGACCCTCAGCCTGGACGAGGCCTGGATGGACCTTTCCGGCACCGAGCGCCTGCACGGCGCGCTGCCGGCGATCACCCTGGCGCGGCTGCAGAAGCGGATCGAGGACGAGACCGGCCTGACCGTCTCGATCGGCCTGGCAGTGAACAAGTTCCTGGCCAAGATCGCCTCCGATCTGGACAAGCCGCGGGGCTTTTCGGTGATCGGCCACGAGGCCCAGGCCTTCCTCGCCGACAAGCCGGTGCGCATCCTGCCCGGCGTCGGACCGGCGATGGTCACGAGCCTGGAGAAGGCCGGCTACCGAACCGTCGGCGACCTGGCGCGGGTGGACGTCAAGGTGCTGGCCGAGCGCTGGGGCGCCCACGGCCTGCGGCTCTCCGACCTCGCCCACGGCCGCGACGCCCGGTCGGTCAACCCGAACGAGGCGCGCAAGGGCATCAGCTGCGAGACCACCTTCAACGAGGACCTCTCCCGCCTCTCCGACCTGGAGGACAAGCTGGCGCCGCTGTGCGAGCGGGTGGCGCGCCAGGCCCGGGTCGGCGAAGTGGCCGGCCGGGTGGTGACACTGAAGCTGCGCGCCACCGACTTCCGGATCGTGACCCGTCGCCGCACCCTGCCGGTGGCCACCCAGACCGCCCACACCCTGTTCAAGGTCGGCCGCGAGCTCCTGGCGCGGGAGGCGGACGGGCGGCCCTGGCGGCTGATCGGCATCGGCGTCGCCGACCTGGTGGGCGCCGAGAGCGCCGGCGCGGACTTCTTCGCCGAGGGCGAGCGCAAGGCCCTGGCGAGCGAGCGTTCCGTCGACACGATTCGGGCGAAATTCGGAGCCGATGCGGTGACCTCGGGGCGGATTCTGAAGGCCCGCACCACCCGGCAGGCAGACTAGGCTGAAACGGCCTAAACCTGCGACATGAAGCTGCACGGTGGGCATCGTTAACGCGATCGGAAGCGACGGCGGACGATTCATCCCTTCCAATGTCCGCTATCTTCCATATCTAATCGGATTGCGAGGGACCCCGTCGGTGTCAGGAGATTGGTCACGTGAGCGAGCGAAAGGATGGTGGCGCAGACACCGGCGTTCGCTCGGCGGTGATCACCCAGACCAAGCCCAAGACGCAGAAGCCGTCAATGTACCGGGTTCTGCTTCTCAACGACGACTACACGCCGATGGAGTTCGTCGTGTACGTACTTGAGCAATTCTTCAATAAGTCGCGCGAAGACGCGACTCGGATCATGCTTCACGTCCATCAACACGGTGTGGGCGTTTGCGGGGTCTATACGTACGAAGTGGCGGAAACAAAAGTAGCCCAGGTCGTTGATACGGCGCGGCGGCACCAACACCCGCTGCAATGCACCATGGAGAAGGACTAGGCGCCTTTGCCTTCATTTTCCCGCCAACTCGAAGAATCCCTGCATCGCGCGGTGGCCTACGCCAACCAGCGAAAGCATGAATACGCCACCTTGGAGCACCTGCTCCTCAGCCTGATCGATGACGAAGATGCTGCGGGCGTCATGCGCGCCTGCGACGTCGAACTCGGCGCGCTCCGAACCACGCTGACCAACTACGTGGATAACGAGCTGCGTTCGCTGGTCGTCGACGACGGCGAGGACGCCAAGCCCACCGCGGGCTTCCAGCGTGTGATCCAGCGCGCCGTCATCCATGTGCAATCCTCCGGCCGCGAGGAGGTGACCGGCGCGAACGTGCTCGTCGCCATCTTCTCGGAACGCGAGAGCCATGCCGCCTACTTCCTGCAGGAGCAGGACATGACGCGGTACGATGCGGTGAACTACATCGCCCACGGCATCGCCAAGAAGGCCGGCGCCACCGAGGCCAAGCCCGTCAAGGGCGCCGAGGACGAGGACAAGCCCGCGGTCAAGACCGGCGGCGAGGCGCTCGAGGCCTACTGCATCAACCTCAACGAGAAGGCCAAGCAGGGCAAGGTCGACCCGCTGATCGGCCGGCTGCAGGAGGTGGAGCGCTGCATCCAGATCCTGTGCCGCCGCACCAAGAACAACCCGCTGCTGGTCGGTGACCCCGGCGTCGGCAAGACCGCGATTGCGGAAGGCCTGGCGCGCAAGATCGTCAACAAGCAGGTCCCCGAGGTCCTGTCGAAGTCGACCATCTTCTCGCTGGACATGGGCGCGCTCCTGGCCGGCACCCGCTATCGCGGCGACTTCGAGGAGCGCGTGAAGCAGGTCGTCAAGGAGCTGGAAAACCACCCGGACGCGATCCTGTTCATCGACGAGATCCACACGGTGATCGGCGCGGGGGCCACCTCCGGCGGCGCCATGGACGCCTCCAACCTGCTGAAGCCGGCGCTGGCGTCGGGCACCCTGCGCTGCATGGGCTCGACCACCTACAAGGAGTTCCGCCAGCACTTCGAGAAGGATCGGGCCCTGGTCCGGCGCTTCCAGAAGATCGACGTCAACGAGCCCACGATCGACGACACCATCAAGATCCTGAAGGGCCTGAAGACCTACTACGAGGAGTTCCACAAGCTCCGCTACACCAACGACGCCATCAAGGCGGCGGTGGAGCTGTCGGCCAAGTACATCACCGACCGCAAGCTGCCCGACAAGGCGATCGACATCATCGACGAGGCGGGCGCCTCGCAGATGCTGCTGCCCGAGGGCAAGCGGAAGAAGATCATCGGGCTGAAGGAGGTCGAAAGCGTCGTCGCCAAGATCGCCCGCATCCCGCCCAAGTCGGTCTCCAAGTCGGACACCGAGGCGCTGAAGCAGCTGGAAGGCGACCTGAAGCGCGCGGTCTACGGCCAGGAGGACGCGATCGGCCAGCTGTCGGCCGCCATGAAGATGGCCCGCGCCGGCCTGCGCGACGCCAACAAGCCGATCGGCTGCTACCTGTTCTCCGGCCCCACCGGCACCGGCAAGACCGAGACGGCGCGCCAGCTGGCCTCCACCCTCGGCATCGAGCTCCTTCGGTTCGACATGTCCGAGTACATGGAGCGCCATACGGTGAGCCGCCTGATCGGCGCGCCCCCCGGCTATGTGGGCTTCGA